>Ga0265320_10001823_pt1 | contig 15120 bp, 10 predicted proteins | sample 4827metaG_FD_202087 | JGI IMG/M metagenome (GOLD analysis project Ga0265320, IMG submission 202087) | Rhizosphere microbial communities from Carex aquatilis grown in University of Washington, Seatle, WA, United States - 4-8-27 metaG | ecosystem: Host-associated > Plants > Roots > Rhizosphere >...
GAAGGTACCCGCAACGTTCACATTGTGGACGGCGCCTGCTTTTCGGCCTTGCCTTCGAAGAACCTTACTTTCACGATCATGGCCAACGCGATGCGGATCGCCCGCGGCTTGCCGGGAGCGATGGCTTGAGAGTCTTCCTGACGGGAATCACCGGTTTCCTGGGTTCCAACCTTGCGCGGCACTGGCGCGAGCGGGGACACGCCGTAAGCGGTGCCGCACCCGATGTCGGGGACGGTGCCGGATTGATCCGTTACACTCTGGGCAACCCTCTGGAACCGTCTCTTCTGGGCGGAGTGGACGTCGTCGTGCACGGCGCCTATGATGCGGCGGCGAGTTACTCGACTAACTACGATGGGACCACTCTGATTTACGAAACCGCGCGGGAGGCCGCTGTCTCCCGGCAGATTTTCATCAGCTCTTACTCGGCGCGGCCGGACGCCGCCTCCGAGTATGGCAAGCTGAAGTACGCTCTGGAGCAGTTCTTCCTGGCGCAGGCCCAATCGGTGGTGCGTCCCGGGCTGGTCATCGGCAACGGAGGCCTGTTTGGCCGCAACATGCGGAAGATCCTCGCCTCGCCGGTGATGCCGCTGCTGGATGGGGGGCGCGACCAGCTTCCGCTGATCGGCATCCGGGACTTCACCGCGGCTATGACCGCCGTGCTGGAAGGAGAGCGCAGGGGAGCCTTCAACCTGTTTGACCCTAGTCTGGTCACGATGCGCACTCTGGTCCGGACCGTAAACACGGCGGCAGGCCATCGGGCGCTGTATCTGCCCATTTCCGCGTCTCTGGCGGAGGCTTCCCTGTCGGTTTGCGAGCGCTTCGGCGTGCGTTTGCCGGTTGACCGCGGCAATCTGCGCGCTCTTAAAGCGAATCAGCGGCCTATCCACGAATCGGACCTGGACGGCCTGGTATCGGGTCACGCGACAACCAACGCCGTGATTCAGGAAGCCGTGGCCGCCTTCATTCGTAGAGCAAAAGGTCGCTCATCGAGCGAGACATCGTAAGCGCGTCGCGGCAGCGCTCGCCTGTCAAGACGAGTCGTGGCCCGAACTGCAGGCGTTGCTCGAAGGATGGCAGCGGTTGAGCGGCTTCTCGACGTACAGATCGCGTTCATCCACTTCGAGTTCTAAGGGATGGAACCCGCGGCGGCGGATGCTTTCAGGCGGCGCACCTCGAACGCTCCATAGCTGTACTCCGTTTCCGTGTACTGCTCGAGGAACCGCGCTACCGCCCCAGGGGACGCCTTCTGCCCGCTGGCTTGAGTCGGCACGATGAAGTACTGGATATCCAGGGATTCGGCAACGCGTCCGTAGGCTTCAGGAGAGCGAAGGAACTCCACCTGGTGCCAGTATGGCCAACTGCGCCAGCCGGGTTCATAGGCCCTCGCGTTGAGGCCGGCGATGTCCGCGGTTTCGAAAACAGCGACGGGTTGCCCCGAATGCGCCTGGTTAAGATACGCGATCAGCTTCTTCACGGCTCCTTCAGACCTGAAGTTGTTCTCCCTCTCCCTGCGGTTGAACGGGTTCACGAAGAAGTCTCCGTGGGAAAAGCTCGAGGAAGGGAGGAAGTACATATTGAGGGCGAATACCACCAGCAGCACGGCCATCGCAGCGCGAAACAGCGTGCGGTCGGCGGTGCGCAGCAGACCGAGTACGACCGCGCAGGCCGCCGCGGCCAGCGCGAACGCCGGATACAGGTAGCGCAAATAGGGGACCCCGCTAAACGTCAGGAGGAAGGCGATCAGCGCTACCCCGCAGAACAGCCAAACCAGGTACGACCGCTTGCGGCTGAGCGCCAGGCACCCTAGGGGCACGAGCAGAAGATAGTGGAATCCCGCGGCCCCGTCCTGGCTCTCCAGAAACCAGCTCGAGTGGAAGAACAGGTCGTAGAATGTGTACGCATTCAGGTGCATGACCCAGCGCCAGTCCTTAAAAGACTCTCTGGCGTTGAACCACGGCGAATTGAAAGTGTGGTTCATAAAGGGGAAGACGGGATTCCCGGTCTTCAGCCATGAGAAGACGTAGGGTGGAGCGCCGAATAAGAGCACCAGCAAGACGGCAATGGCCGCGATGCGTGCGACGCCCGGCAGGGTCCGCCGGCGTGACAGCAGGTCCCAGGCGACGAATCCCGCGGCGGGGAAGAGAAATGCCGTGGTGCCCAGCTTGGTCGCCAGGCCGGCCCCGAACAGCACCGCGGCCACATACAGCCAGCGGGGAGCGCCGGTGGTATGAAAACGGTCTACCGCCAGGACAGCTCCGAACACGATGGCGGCCCATGCGTTTTCGGAGAACAGGGATCCGGTCACCAGTTGCACCAGCGGACTCGTGGAGAACAAGCCGGCCAGCAGCAGCGCCCAGGCCGGAGGAAGGTACCGGCGGCAGACCACATAGATCAGGCCGGTGAGCAGGGCGAGAAAGGCGAAGTTCAGCAGATGTGCGGCCCACTCGCCGCCCGGCAGAATCACCGCTGTGAAGCACCAGTCGGCCCCCAGTGGGAGCATCGCCCAGGAGTAGCATCGGAAGTCGAAGGGCCAGTAGTGCCGGAACCCGATCCACAGGGGTGGCACCAGGTGCACTCCTACCGCGTCCACGCTCACGTCCGGTTTCGCCATAACCAGGAAGTGGCAGAACAACGGAAAAACAGCCAGCGCTAATGCGGCGTAGGCGGCGCGGCCCGGGAGCACCACCGGCCGGAACAGACGGGCGCAGTCAATCAGGCAGGAGCGGGTCAGGCGCGGGCGAATGGCCAACGGTACGCAAAACGCGGCCAGATAGGTGGCGGCGTAGTTCACGCGGAAGTGTACGGCGATCCAGACAACGCCCATCCAGACGGCCAGGCCCAGGAGCAACTCGAGCAGTCGCGAGACCGCATCCGGAGCCTCCTCGCGGCGGAGCAGGAGCGCGCCCGTGACCGCGCATGTGAACAAGTAGAGCAGGACGACGAGCACCGCCAACGGTCCAAAAGCAGCGCCAAAAGCCGCGAGCGAGACAACGAGCGTGGCGGGCGCAAACCAGGCGGGCGCGAAAACGACGAAGGCCGCCGTCCATGCCGCATACCATCCGGCTACGAGTTCCAGACGGCGCAGGCCGGACCGAAGCCACATGTCCTGTCTCAGCAGGTGGCAGGTGTACATGCCCCACACTATGGAGGCCACGCCGGCTAAGAAGACGACCCAGGCGGCGGCACGAAAGAGCCGGGAGACGGGGCGCGGAGTCTCCTCATCGGCAGCCTCCTCGCCGATCCTGGCACGTTCGGGGGGATCCGCCTCCGAAGGCCGGCTGAATATGAACTCGCGCTGAAGCACGAAGCTGGCAATAAAAAGCAGGCCTTCGGTGAGAGGTTTGGCGAGCGGCACCCCAAGCCATCCGCTATCGACCAGGCCACGGATCATGCTGTAGGACACCAATCCGTGCGCGAGCGCCAGCATCAGGAATTTCGGGAATTGGACGCGCGAGCGTCCATGGGAAAGGAAGACCACCCTCCGCGCAGCCGTATATTGAAACACGATGGCCAGCGAACGTGCGGCTATCTGCGAGATCAGGATGTCGTGGGCCTGGCTGTACGTCAGGAAGAACACCAGGTTGTCGAGGAGCGCCGTCAGGATCGAGACCGTCGAGAAACGGAGCAGCACGGCGTAGGTTCGCAGAGAATCGAATAGCGGGTTGAAGTGCGATGACTTGTTCCCGGGCTCATAGATCGTGCGAACGGTTTGTTCGAGCACCGGCCAGCCGTGATGCTTCGCCATCATGAGCATGTCGAGCTCGAACTCGTAGCCGCGGGAATCGACTTGCAGCAGGGCGGGCATCATGGCCCGTGGAATTCCGCGCAAACCGGTCTGCGTATCTTGCAGGCCTTGGCCCACCAGCAACCGGAACACGGTTCGCGTGACCGAGTTCCCGAAGCGGCTTCGGAGAGGTACGGCGCCGTCGAACTGGCGCGCGCCCAGCACGAGCTGGCCGGGTTTGTCCGCCAGCGTGCGTGCGACCGCCAGGATGTCTTTGAAGTGGTGCTGGCCGTCGGCGTCCGCCGTGACAACGCCCACACAGTCCGGCAGCTCGCACAACGCGTAGTTCATGCCGGTCTTCAGGGCCGCGCCTTTGCCCAGGTTGACCGCGTGGCGCAGCAGGCGCACTTTGGGGATTTCGCGCGCCCGCTCAAAGATCGGCGCATAGGCCGGGCCGCTGCCATCGTCCACCACGATGATAGTCTCGATATCCGAACCGGCGAGAGAACCGAGCAGGTTCAGGAGAGGCTCACCCGGCCGCAAGGCTGGAATCAGTATGGCAACGCCCATGGTTAGTCTATCCACTATAGGGCAATCGGGATCTTTCAGCGCTCGGGCGGTGGGGTGCAGTTGCCGGCGCGGAATTCTTCATAAACGTCGCGGTCGTGGATAAGCTGGTCTTGAATGCACAGCCCGTGGGCCCCGGCGAGTTCCAGGATCGATTGCCGGTAGGCCTTCAGTTCCGGGGCCGCCCACGGCGACTCATCCTGAGCCAGGCGCAACAGCGTGATGGAACCCAAGCCTTTCGAGCGCAGGCATTCGGACAAATTGTCGTAGAAGGTTGGATCGAGGGGGTCCGCAAGCCACCGCCCCTTGTCACGGAAGACCAGCATCTGCTCGGTCCCCCGGCTCACACGATAGATGTCGACATTCGGAACGGATGTCAGGCGTCCGATGAACTTCCACTTCCACGTGTCGTGGTGCACGAAGAACGCGATGACGTTGTACTGATCGACATACACGGCTTCCGGCGCGGGGAACCGATTGTTGAACCTGGCCATCTGATCGGTCATGAGGGTTTCCGTGACCTTAGGGAAGGCCTCGAATTTCGAGTAGCCCACCGCGGCGATCGCCAGCGCGAGAACCGCTGCCAGCGCATATGCGGCGGGTCGAGGTATCGCGGCGGCAAGGCGGTCCGGAAGAAGGAAGGCGCACAGAAGCAGGAAAGGCAAGAGGAAGTACTGCTGCCGCATAAGGCCGCCAAAAGGGTACAAACGCACCATCGAGGCCACCATCAGTTCAATCAGAAGGATAACAGTGGCTGCTATCGTGGCCGCGGCAGCCGCGTTCTTTGGCTCCCCGATGCGGCGGACCAGCCACAACGTGCCGGACACTGCCAGCAGCAAACCGCACGCTATTACCAGGAAGGCAGACCGGGAAGGGGCGGGCCAGGGCGAAAAGAGGTCGAAGGTGTTGCGGAGGCCTCGAAAGAGGAACTCGCTCCTCGAGTCCTGGCCGCTGGGGTCGTAATAGTACGCGAGCAGGTGCCCCTTTGTTATGGCGCTGCCGCTGAGTTGCTTGACGTAGGGCAAGGCGACGACGGCAAAAACCGCGCCGAAGGTCGCCGCCTCTCGGGCCCATGCCTTCAACAAAGGCTCCCGGCGTCGAAGAAGGGGCAGAACTACGCCGATACCGAACAGCGCGCAGACGAAGAAGACAGCACAGTATTCCGTCAGGCAGGCCAGTACGGCACTGACAGCGAAGAACACTCGTGGCCGCAACGATCCCGCCGGCTCCTCACGGTCGATCGCGTCCAGGAAGAACGTGTAGGCAATCAGCATCAGGAAGCTGGCCAGCATGTACGCCCGCACTTCGCAGGAGATGACGATGGCGGGCAGCGCCAGGGCAAGCGCCAGGGCCACGAGCGGAGGGGTCAGCTTCGAATGCGTCATTTTCGCGGCGACCTTGCCCAGCGCCACGACACTCGCGAGGCCTGCCAGGAGCGGGATGGCGCGGTAGGCGAGATGCGACTTGCCCAGCCAAAGCGTCCACCGCAGCACGAACATGTACAGCGGCGGATGGTCGAGATGCTTGTAGTCCCAGACGAAGTTCCGCCAGCGGTCCTGCTGCGCCACGAAGACGTGCCAATAGCCGTCGTATTCGACGTACTGGGTCGCGGCTAAGTAGAGCCTTGGGATAGCGGCGAGCAAAACGATTCCCAGAAGCAGGAAGTCCAACCGGTCGAGACGGAATTTGGCGGGCGAGGAGAGCCGAGAATCGCTGAGGCGTGGCTGCATGAACTCTCTATGATAGCTTTCCGCCCGCGGGTCCGCTCCTATTTCTCGCACCTCCGTTCCGAGCCGCGCGCGGCCAAACCGTCAATGAACTTCGGGGAGAGCGCGATCCCGGGAGAAGGCCGCTACGACGTCTTGAAGGTGAGCCAGGCCGGTCGAGGGGCGGAGGTGCCAGAGAGTCTGGGCTAACCGGATGTCGGCGACCAATCGGTCGGTCTCCGCCTGGTAATGGCCGGGTCCTGCCCGTTACAAGGACATGGATCGAAGTTCTCGCCTAGGACCGATACCCGCCGCCGGTGCCTGCCCCGCGCGAGAACCGCAGCTCCGGCGCCTCGGGCTCGGGCAGGTTAATTCGCTTGCGCACCAGCCACACCGGCCGCCGCTTCACTTCCTCGAACAGCCGGCCCACGTACTCTCCCAGGATTCCCAGCGAGATCAACTGCACGCCGGACGAGAAAAGCACCACAAACACCAGCGACGTCCAGCCAGGCGCGTTGCGCGGATTGAATCCCAGGAAGGTGAAGTTGGTCAAGTATTGGAGGACCACCAGAAAGCCCCCGAGTATCGAGAAGGCCGCCACAACGACGCCCATCAGAGCGATGAACTCGAGCGGGCGGTAGCTGAAATTGATCATCCCGTCGGCCGCCAGTTTGAACAGCTTGCGGAACGTGTACTTCGGTTCTCCGGCGTACCGGGCATGGCGTTCGTAAGCCAGGCCCGTCTGGCGGAAGCCAACCCAGGTCCGCAACCCCCGGATGAAACGGTTCCGCTCCGGCAAATCGTTCAGTGCGTTCACAACATCGCGCCGCATGACGCAGAAGTCACCGGCGTCCAGGGGTATGTCGATGCCGGCCATGCGCTTCAGGAGCCGGTAGTACAGGTAGTAGCAGACTCGCTTGAGCGGACCCTCCTTCCGCTTGGTGCGAATCGCATAGACCACGTCCCAGCCTTCGCGAACCTTCTCCAGGAATGGCAGCAGGCAGTCCGGTGGATCCTGGAGGTCGGCATCGATCACCGCCACAATGTCGCCCTGGGCGTACGCCAGTCCTGCGGACACAGCCGCCTGATGACCGAAATTTCGCGACAGGCTGACCACCTTCAGCCGTGGATCGCTGGCCAGCCGCTCGAGGATCTCCAGAGTCTGGTCACGGCTGCCATCGTCCACGATCACCAGTTCGAAGTCTTCACCCCACGCAGGACTGGCGGCACACACGCGGCGATACAGTTCCTCGATGCCGTCGGCCTCGTTGAATGCTGGCGCTACGAGGGAAATCATATCGGTCGCCTCGCTACCGCAAGCAGGGAAGTGCCCTTCCTGCACACGCCGAACCGCGTGAGACAGCGATCCAGCCAGAACGCGGCCTGCATCAACCATCGCAGGGGGTATCCGGGGAGTTCCAGATAGCGCAAATAGGTCTGGTCCGGAGTCTCGTTCGGGAGGCCTTTCTTCTGGGACCGCTGATGGCGGATGAGGTAGTAGATCAACTGACCCCACCACACGAGCCTGAGGCCGCTGAATCCGGCGGCCTCCAGGGTCTGGCGCAGGGTTTCGGGGGTGTAACGGCGGCGGTGTCCCTGGATGGCATCGAACTCACTGTACAACTCAGGTAGAGCCGGAACGCTGAGTATCAGCAAGCCGCCAGGCTGCAAGAAGCGGCACAACTGGCGCGCTGCCGCCACGTCGTCATCGATGTGCTCAATCACATCCATAGCCAAAACGGCTTCGAAGGTTTCGTCGACCGGCGTGATCTGAGTCAGGTCGCAGACCGCCAGCCGGCGTTCGGGGGCGTTCAAACGCTCGAGCATTTGTTCGGATATGTCGGAACCGGTCAGGCGGTACCCGTCGGATTCCAACGCCAGTAAGGTGCTGCCCCATCCGCATCCTGCGTCCAGCACTCGCGCCGGCGGCAGCACTCGTTCCCGGCGCAACAGCCACCGCACCAGTTCGCTCCGGCTGCGCCACCATGGATGTGCCCGCACCCGATCCCCGAGGCGCACAAGAATCCGTTGATCCATGTTGGTATCGGCATCGCCGCGGGACCAGATCTCGATGGGCATCGGAACTCAGCGTAGCACGGCCGGGAACGAGGCCGACGGCGTTATTGCCCGCTGTCCCCGCCTCCGGTAGTCGAACGAGTCATGGAAGTATAACGCGATTCGCCAGGGGGCTTTGTCGCGGCACAACGTACTATGCTAACATCCAATTTCCTTGCCAGACTCCCGCTCGACGCCTCGCGCGCGGCGTAGGGGTTTGAACGTGAGCGAGAGGAGCATGATGAACAAACCGAGGAAGTACTGGGTGGCAGTGACGGCTACAGCCGCGTTGTTCGCTGCGGGCTGGGCATGCAAGAAGGATGTGTCGCAGCAGGATGAGAGCCTGCCCCTGTTGAGCGCGATCGCGGTGGGGCAGCCGCGAGCGGAACGCCAGCTGGTGGATGGCTTTTGGGCCGTCGAAAACAACGCGTGGCGATGGACCAAGCACAATTTCTCTGTCCGGCTAATGCCGCCGCCAGACGCGATGCAAAAGGGCGCCACCCTGGATTTCCGCTTTACGCTGCCGGACACGGTGATCGTACGGAGGAAGTCGGTAACCCTCTCGGTCTCAGCGGGAGACGTGCCGCTTCCACCGGCGACCTACACGGCCGCGGGCGACTACTCGTACAAGTCCCCGGTTCCGGTAACCGCGTTCAAGGCGGGAGAGCCCGTGAAGATCGTGTTTAGCACGGACCAGTTCCTGGCGGCCGGCGAAGTGGACGCCCGGGAACTGGCTCTTGTCTCGCACAGCTTCGCCCTGGTTCCCAACAAGTAGTTAAGCTCCTGTCCGGTTCAGGGGCCGTGCGAGGCCTCTCCAGGACCTTCGCCCGCTCGGCCGTCGCTCCTACCCCCACGTTGGGAGAGATCTTCGCGCGAGAATCCAGGCGATGCGTAGATACTACATATCCAGCGCTTGGGGGGCGCTTCGCCTGGTTATTGATCGGCCGGCCTCATGCTGGGCGTGAATCTGCCGATATGAAGGTCTGTGTTTGAGAGCCACCCCTTTGACGCTAAAGGTTGCGAGAGGGGGTGGTTGTGGCGTAGACTAGGGCGCTCCGAAAAAGTTGGGCATCTTGGGAACTTTCACGCAGGTACTGCGTCCAATAAGGGCTTGGCGGCTTTGAGCCGCCTGGAAAAATTCTGGAACCGAAATTGCTCGACGTGAATCTGAGATTGGTATGAGAGTGACGTCTGGGGGCGAGAGGGTCGGGACCTGGGATCGGACAACAGCCTGGATCTTAGCTCTGGGCGCTCAGGTTTCGTGGAACTTTTTGGCTAAGATTGCGTCTACGAACGGTAGCCGTGATTTTGTGCTGGACAATGGCGACGGTTTGATTAATACTGTCTAATAACGCATGCACTATTAAACATGCTTAATGTTAGCGAGGAGGGGGAGACGCGATGACCAAGACTGAGTTGAGCAAGTTCAAACAGATTCTGGCGGCAAAGCAGGCCGAACTGGCCGACATCCTGAAGCGGCGGGATGAGATTGCCATCGAGAAAAGCCCGGATGCGATCGATGAAGTGACTCGGGCGGCCGAGCGCGAGCTGGCAATCCGCAACCTGGATCGGGAGTCCAACCTGCTGCGGAATGTGCGGGCTGCTCTGAGGCGCATCGACGAGGGCTCCTTCGGAGTGTGCGCGCACTGTGAAGAAGATATCAGCCCGAAGCGGCTCGCAGCGGTTCCATGGGCGCCATTCTGTATACGGTGTCAGGAAGCTGCCGACCGCCACGAGCAGGACGCCACAGCAACTCTGGAAGGGTTGCTGATGAACGCGGCCTAGACCGGCTTCGACCTGGCTTAGACCGCACGGGACCGGCTGTCAGAGGGCGCGGGCTCACGCTCGCGCCCTCCGTGTTTTCAGCCGCGGATTGCCACGGCGGCTACCATGCGTCCGGTCTTGCCGTGGTCGCGCCGCCAGGAGTGAAACTCGCCGGGCTGGCAAGAAGTGCATGGCGCATTCGCGAAGATTCGCGAGGCGTCGAGCCCGGCGTCAATGAGCTGACGGCGGTTGATCCCGGCCAGGTCCAGCTTGGCACGGCCCATCAGACCGAACTGGCTGGCCACTTCGGGCCCCACTTCATAACAGTTCGCGCAGATGCCGGGGCCAATGGCGGCCAGCATGTCCTGCGGGCGGCTGCCGAACCGTTCTCCCAGAGACTGAACCGCCGCGGCTGCAATCGCCTGAGCGGTACCGCGCCATCCGGCGTGGACTGCGGCTACCGCGCGCCGGCTTTCGTCCACCAGCAGGACGGGGATGCAGTCGGCGGTGCGGATGGTCAGGTAGCGTCCAGGGCTGTTGGTAACCAGGCAATCCGCCTGGCCCAGGCAGCCGGCGACCCCGTCCGCCCAAACGCAGCGGGCCGAGTGCACCTGCCGGACCCAGACGGGAGGCCCGGGAGTCCAGGAGCCTGCCAGACGGGTGCCAAAACCGTGGTCCAGCCACGACAGGCGCTCCAACTCCTCGACGCGGTAAACGTGGCCCTGGTCTTTGTAGAACATCGGGCGGGAAGCTTCTACGCGCTCTTCATCTGCGCGATCATGACCTGCTTCTTGAAGTCCTCGAGCATCGATTCATCCAGGCGCACCTCGGTGGGCCGCCGGGTCAGCGTGGTCATCCCGTTGATCTTGTCCTGGAGCTTGAGAAGCCCGTAGAACAGGTTCTCGGGGCGCGGCGGGCAACCCGTTACGTAGACGTCCACGGGAATGATCTTATCCACTCCCTGCAGGACGGAGTACGTGTTGAACGGTCCGCCGACGCTCGAGCAGGCGCCCATCGAAATCACCCATTTCGGATCGGCCATCTGGTCGAACAGGCGCTTGATGACGGGCCCCATCTTCAGAGTGACCGTGCCGGCGACGATCATCAGGTCCGATTGCCGGGGGCTGGGCCGGAAAACCTCGGCTCCGAAACGGGCGATGTCGAACCGCGGGGCGCCGCTGGCGGCAATCATCTCGATAGCGCAGCAGGCCAACCCGAAGGTGAGCGGCCACAGCGAAGACTCCCGGGCCCAGTTGAAGACATAGTCCACGGACGTGACCAGGACGTTCTTCTCAAATTGATTCTCCAGGAAGGGCATCGGGTGCTCGAAGACCCCTATTGTAGCATCTGCGCGAGTGGCTTCCGGCCGCCGTTGTGGGGCAGGACTCCAGTCCTGCAGCGGGTCTCCAGACCCGCCTCCGTCCGGCGCAGCTCTCGAGGGCTGCCCCACACATCCGCCACAAATTGCCCGCGCGAGAATCTCCGGGCTCGGCCCACTACCTTGTCGTGAGATTCCGGGTGGCCATCCTCGCAATCTGCCTGCTGTCACGGGCGCATGCCCAGATCCCGGAGCCCGCCGCCAAGGCCTACGAGGCTCTTCGCGCCAAGGACTACGACGCCGCCATCCCTTTGTTTCGAGAGGCGATCGAGCACGCGCCCGCCAACGCGATCCTGCGTCAGGACCTTGGTTATACCTATCTCAAGGCCGGCGAGAACGAGGCCGCGCGCGACCAGTTCGCCGCGGCGTTGCGCCTGGATCCCAGCGCGGAGCGTATCGCGCTCGAATACGCGTTCCTGTGCTACGAAACCAGGAAAACGGCGGAAGCGCGCCGCACCTTCGACCGGATTCGGACAACTGGCAGCCCGGAAGCCCGCGTTGTAGCCGGGCAGGCTCTCGAGAACATCGACCGGCCGCTGGTGGAAGGCATTGCCCGCTGGGGCGCCGTGGTGGCTAAATCGCCCCAGGACTTCAGCGCCCATATGGAACTGGCGCGGCTGGCGGAAGGGCATAACGACCCAGGGCTCGCGGCCCAGCATTATATGGCGGCCTGGGAGCTGCGGCCCGGCGAGCGGCAACTGCTGCTCGACCTGGCCCGTGCCTGGCAGGACGCCGGCCGCATGGAAGACTCCCGCGCGGCGCTGATCGCGGCAGCTCGCGGGTCCGAGCCCTGGGTGGCGGAGCAGGCGCGCGAGCTTGCGCCGCAGCGCTGTCCGTACGCCCCCGAGTTCCGGCGCGCCCTGGACCTGGACCCCGCCAACTTCGGCATGCGCCGCGAGCTCATCTTCCTGCTCCTCGAGGTCAAGCAGACGGACGAGGCCGAGCGCGAGCTGCGAATTCTTACCGACATGGCGCCCCAGGACATGCTGGCCGCGGCGCAGTTGGGCTTCCTGCTGCTGGCCGGGCAGGACCGCGCCGGCGCCATGGTCTACCTCGACCGCGTGCTGAAGTCGGGCGATCCGGAGCTGGTGGCGCGCGTCAAGGCCGCCCTGAAAACCGCGCCCGAGTTGAAGCAGCGCAGCGCCGTCCCTACCCAGCCGGTCAGCGCCAAGGCGATGGGCCAGCGCAGCTACGCGAAAGCGTACATGCAGGATGCGGCACGGTACCTCGAGGTCGCGCACGAGACCGATCCCGCGGACGACGAGGTCATGCTGATGCTGGGCTGGGTGTACAACGTCCTCCAGCAGGACCAGATCGCACTCGGCTGGTTCGATCAAGCGCGGCGCAGCCCCGATCGCCGGATCGCTTCGGAGGCCGGCCGCGCCTATCACAATCTGCGGCCCGGCTTCGCCCGATGGCGGTTCACCGTCTGGGCGTTGCCGTTCTACTCCACGCGCTGGGACGACCTGTTCTCTTACGGGCAGATCAAGGCCGAATACCGGCTGGGTAAGCTTCCCTTCCGGCCCTATGTCTCCGTGCGCTTTCTCGGAGACGTGCGCGCCGGCATACCCGTGGAGACGCGCGGCGCGCAGCCGGTCTGTTGCCTTTCCGAAAAGTCCTTCGTGACCGGTGTGGGCGTGGAGACACGCTACTGGCACCGTGCGATGGCCTGGGCCGAAGCCGGGGCCGCGATCCGCTACAGCTCCATCCCCGACACTGGCTTCCGCGTTCAGGACTACCGTGCCGGCGTGTCCTACAGCCGGGGTTGGGGCAGCCTGCTGGGGAGCGAGAGTCCCGGCTTCTTCGCTGAAAGCCACGATGACGCCGTCTTCGTCAGCCGTTTCGGCAACGATACGATCGCGTACTCGCAGAATCAGGCCGGCTACACGGTTCGGCCCTTGGCGGGGTTGCGCGTGCAGTTGTACGGCAACGCCAATCTCACCGTGGACTCGAAGCGGCAGCCGTGGGCCAACTTCGCGGAAGCCGGTCCGGGCCTGCGTTTCCGCTGGGCGAGCATGCCTCCGGCACTGGTGTTCACGGTGAATGCGCTGCGAGGCGTTTATCTGCAGACGACGAAGTCGTTCAACGACGTGCGTGTGGGGTTCTGGTATGCGCTCACCCGATAGCGTTGTGGGGCGGACCCCCTGGTCCGCGGCCGACGCCCTCGTCGGCCTGGTGCTCGCGGCGACGGATGGCGGGTCCCGGGGGACCCGCGCGGACCGGGGGTCCGCCCCACAAAGACGCGCTCGTCTGATCTGTCTCGGCCTGCTTTCTTGTCTCGCTTTGACTGCGGCCCCGCGACTCTCGTTCTCCGTTGTCGGCGCGGACCCCGGTGGTTGGCCCCTGATCCTCTCCGCGATGGGATTTCAGCCGGCGGCGGAACCCGGCCACGCCGGCATCGTGGTGTTGCGCCAGGGTGCCAAAGGCGAGGCCGCGGACTACCAGGGGCGGCTGGACGGAGGCGCGTTTCTGATCCTCGAGGGGCCGTCGGAAGTGGCCGAGTCGCTCGGTTTCCATGCCGGAGAGCGCCGCGTTCACGTGCAGAGCGTCGAGGACTTGCGGCGACCCGAGTTGCGCATCGTCTGGGCGGAAGCGCTGGATCTGCCCGTATTCGAAGTGCCCCCCGGCGCCCGCGTGTTTGCGCGCGAGCGCTGGCAGAAAGCGCCGCTGGTGGCCGGAATGCGGCGCGGCGCCGGGGCCATCCTGTGGGTCGCCGCGCCGCCCGGTCCGAACGGGTACGAGCGCCTGCCCTATTTGCCGCACGCGCTTCGCGACCTCGGTCTCGATCCGCCGCTGGCCTCGCGCCGGCTGTGGGCCTTCTTCGATTCTTCCTACCGCAGCCGGGCGGATGTCGACTACCTGGCCCGGCGCTGGCGGCGTTCCGGCATCGCTGCCCTTCAGGTGGCCGCCTGGCATAACTTCGAGCCCGACGCCGAGCGCGACGCGTACCTGCGCAGCCTCATCCGCGCCTGCCACAGGAACGCCATCCTGGTCTACGCCTGGCTCGAACTGCCGCACGTCAGCGAGCGGTTCTGGCAGGATCATCCGGAGTGGCGCGAGAAGACCGCGGTGCTCCAGGACGCCGCGCTCGATTGGCGCAAGCTCATGAACCTCGCCAACCGCGACTGCTTCCACGCCGCCGCCGGCGGGGTCCGCGAGCTGATCGGCCGCTTCGATTGGGACGGCATCAACCTGGCCGAGCTGTATTTCGAATCGCTCGAAGGGGCCGCCAATCCCTCGCGCCTCACGCCCATGAACGACGACGTGCGCCGCGAATTCCGCGCCTCGAAGGGCTTCGATCCCATGGAGCTCTTTGCCGCCGGCAAGTCCCAGGATGCCGCCCGCCTGCGCGCCTTCCTGGACTACCGCGCCGCTCTGGCCGAGCGCCTGCAGCGTGAGTGGATCGCGGAGATGGATTCGATTCGCCGCGACAAGCCGGATCTCGACCTGGTCCTGACGCACATCGACGACCGCTTCGACACCGGGATGCGCGACGCGCTCGGGGCCGATGCCGCGCGCCTGCTTCCGCTGCTCGATCAACACGATTTCACGTTCGCGATCGAGGATCCAGCCACGGTATGGAATCTGGGGCCGCAACGCTACACGGAGATCGCGAAACGCTACCAGGCCCTCACCAAACGAACGGAGAAGCTGGCCGTGGACATCAACGTCGTGGACCGCTACCAGGACGTTTATCCCACCAAGCAGCAGACCGGCACGGAGCTGTTCGAACTGGTGGCGTCGGCCTCGCGCGCCTTCCCGCGCGTGATGCTGTACTTCGAGAACTCCATCCTGGCGCCCGATCTCCCGTTGCTCGCCGCCGCGGGCGCGAGCGCGCGCCTGGAGCAGACCGAGGGGCGGCTCGCCGTGGAATCGGCGCGGGGCATCGGCGTAGTGTGGAACGGCCCTGCCCGGGTGGACGGGCG
>Ga0265320_10001824_pt1 | contig 15114 bp, 17 predicted proteins | sample 4827metaG_FD_202087 | JGI IMG/M metagenome (GOLD analysis project Ga0265320, IMG submission 202087) | Rhizosphere microbial communities from Carex aquatilis grown in University of Washington, Seatle, WA, United States - 4-8-27 metaG | ecosystem: Host-associated > Plants > Roots > Rhizosphere >...
GGCAGGCACGTTGGTCGGAGGGCGGGGCGGGGGGCCTTCGGAGAAGGGATCCAGGCGGAAAACGATGGGCTTGTCCATGCCTTCTTGGGACAGGGTGACTTTTACCGGCGGGCAGGCTCCGCTGGCGTGGAAAACGAGCCGGGTAAGGTCCTTGTCCTCATATTTGACGGCGTCATCCTCCTTTGGGTTGATCTCTTCGCCCATGTCGCTGGTGGCCACGACTTTGTTGAATATCAGTTTAATGGCGGCGTCCGGATTGTCCGAGCCATCGGGCTCCTGTTCGAGGACATTGCCCTTGTCATCGAGTATATCGAAGCTGTGGTTGTCTCCGTTATAAGTTAGCATGACGGTGTTCATGCGCTGCAGCGCCATGAAACGCGCCTGGCGGATGGTGGACTTTAGCACTTTGTCAGGCGATTCGTTGGCGATTTGCCCGGCGATGGTGTCGAAATTGGCCACCGCCAGACCCCCAATAATAAGAATAAGGGCCAGCGCCACCAGGATTTCCATCAAGGTGAATCCTGCGGCGCCCGGCACCACTGCCCGCCCCCGCCTTGAGGCGCGAGTGGGCCACCACCGGGTGGGGCAATGGAGGCCAGCGCAAGCCGGCCGACTGAAGGAGGGAGAGTTCACCAGAGGCCGGAGTCGTCGCGGATTGTTCAAGGTTCGCGCCGAGGGTAAAGGAGGCGCTTACTGCGGGGGAGACCAGTTGCCGATGTCGTCGGCATTGCCGCTTTGGCCGTCGGGACCCATGGACCAGCAGTCATACTTGCCGCCGGTCGTGCTGTGGGTGGACGGATAAGCATATTGGTACTGATTCTTCCACGGATCCAAAGGAACTTGGTCCACTTTGATATAGGGCCCGCGCCAACTGGCGGCCGGCTCGTCCGACGGGCAGGTGATGAGCGCCTGCAGGCCGTCTTGCGTGGACGGGTAGTGGCCCATGGCCAGTTTATATTGCATCAGCGCGGTGTCAATTTCCTGGGTGACAAAGAGCTGGGCGGCGCTGATTTTGCCCGAGTCGAGCACGCCATTGAGGTTCGTCACCGCCACGGTCACGATGATGACGATGAGCGCGATGGCGATGAGGATTTCCGTCAGCGTGAAGCCCGGAGTAAGCCGGCGCTGGCGGGTGGGGGATTCGACGCGGTCGCGCCGGAGGGTCATGGGTATGATCATGGTGAGGTTGATTAAAGAAGGGAGGTGGGGTCGCCGACAGAAGTTGTGAAGTATGTCAGTGACGACTTCAAGAGGAAACAAAAAAAGCGGGGAAAAGTTGCGATTATTAGAGAGGGTTTTTTACTTCCAATTGCCGATGTCGTCGGCCGTGCCGTTGATTCCGTCGGGGCCCAATGACCAGCAATCATATTTGCCGGCGGGCTGTTGATGGGCCGAGGGAAAAGCATAGCGGTAGGGATTTTTCCAGGGGTCCAGGGGAATTGATGAAATTTTTATGTAGGGTCCGCGCCAGCTGGTGACGTCGGCGGGTGGATTAATTAGAGCGCCCAGGCCTTGCGCAGTGGTGGGAAAGGTTCCGGTGTCGGTTCTATATTGTTGCAGGCCGTAATCAATTTCCTGGGTGGTGAAAAGTCGGGCGGCGGAAATCTTGCCATTATTATTATTTGGACCGGGTTGATTGAGGATAAGCAGGACGGTGAGTGCCAGTACTACTATCAGCACCAGACCCTCAATCAACGTGAGGCCGGGGTGGTAGCCCCCGAAGGTTCCCGGCCGCTTATGTAGAATTCTGGCCGAGACATTCATCAAGCACAGAGAGTAGAAGAGTGATTCTCTCTCCGCATTACGGGAGGCCTTTACCAGTTGCCGATGTCATCCGGAGTGCCGGATTTTTTATCCGGCCCCATCGAGGAGACGTCGTATTTCAGCGAACCACCGTGCTTGCCAGGATAGGAGTATTGCAGGGGCATGCCCCAACTGTCCTTCAACGGATCCTTTACGGTGTCCGTGGGGCTGATGTATGGCCCCTTCCAATTGTTGACGTTATCGGGCTGCTCCACGAGGGCCTTCAAGCCCTGACGGGTGGTGGGATAGGCACCGGTGTCACTCCGAAATGATTTCAGGGCCGCATCCATATCGGTCGTGAGGTAGGCTTTTACATCCGCCAGTTGCCGGGCGGCCGAATTTGCCGCGCTAAAATGATGCACCGCAAAATAGCCGATGACGGCGACGACCAGAATGGCAATGAGGTCGTTAAAGTGAAAACGCGCCGGCTTTGCGGCCGGGGCGGCCACGGATCGGGTGAAGCTTTTGGTTTTGGTAGCCATGGGAACGGGAGCAGGTTGAGGGTGGATTCAACAATCTACCAAACAGGCTTGAATGGGCAAAGTTACAACTATTATCGGTCCCGGCGCGCCGCGCATGCGATTATGACATTTCATTTACAAGTTCGGACTTTTTCCATTAGCAAACGTTACGATGGAGTTAAGCATTCTTACGATTTCGTTTCAGCGCTGGCCTCCTGGGGGGGCCAGTTCCCGACATCATCTGGAGTTCCGCTGATTCCGTCCGGGCCGGACGACCAGCAGTCATATTTATCCGGGCCATTGTGCACGCCGGGAAAGGCGTAATTATAATCGCGGTGCCAGGGATCTTGCAGTTTAGCGCCAGCCTTGAGGTACGAACCTTTCCAATTGGGCACGCCATCAGGCAGCTCCCACAATGCCCGCAATCCCTGTTTCGTCGTCGGGTAACTGCCAGTGTCCAATCGATATTGGAGCAATGCGACATCAATCTCGCCGCCGACGAAAAGTTGCTCGGGGGACCTTTCGGAAGGTCCCGACACACTCTGAAAATTGACGTACACGAGCAACGCTGCGGGAAGGATCAAAAGCAAACCGAGTAGCGCCACCATGCGGCGAACGCGAACCTTGGGCGTTCGCGTTCGCCTGGTGGGCAAGCCTGCGGGTGCGTGGTCGGGCATGGGCGGCGTTGTTGCGGTAGGAGATGGGAGGCTGGGAAATGGAGAAATGCATTCACCAATTTCCGATGTCATCCGCGGTGCCGTTGGTTTTATCCACGCCGGCGGACCAGCAATCGTAGCCTTTGGGGTTGTGGGTTCCCGGATAGACGTAGTTGTAGTCCGTGCCGAACGGATCCTGCAATTTCGCGTCCGCTTTCAAGTACGGGCCCTTCCAATTGGCGACGCCTGCGGGCTGCTCCACCAGGGCGCGCAATCCCTGGGCGGTCGTGGGAAAGCTGCCAGTGTCCAGACGGTAGCACATTAATGGGGTATCCACACCCTCAGTGACGAACAGCTTGGCGGCATGTTCCTGACCGGTGGTCACGACGCCGGTGAGGTTCACGACCGCCACGGTCACAATGATGACGACGAGGGCGATGGCGATGAGGATTTCCGTCAGGGTGAAGCCGCGCGCGGTGCGCCGGCGGGAACAGGCCTGCGCGCCGGTGTCGGCGGCCGCCTGGCTGGGAAGATAAGCTCTATCATTTTTTATGAACGAAGTATTCATACCCGGAAAAACGCCGGTTAACCGGGCAAGTTTCCGTAATTCGCGCCGGGAAAACTTTTACATATTCCACCCCACCGCCGGGGTTGTTCAGGGTTGAAAGCGGAGCTGCGCGGTTGGGGCGGGGAATGGAATACGCTTTTTCCATTTCCCTTTTTCCATCTTCCATTGTTCATCAATTTCCAAACAACGCCGCCACATTTTTGGTCCATGATAATTCCCTCACCCGCACTCTTCCCGCGTCCGCCAGTTGCCCGCGCTTTTTCGGATCCTCGGCAAGCGCCCGAATGGCGGCCGCCAGTCCCGCGCGGTCGTCGGGCTCCACCACCAAGCCCGTCACCCCATCCCGCACGGCTTCGGCCACGCCTCCCGTGCGATGCGCGATGACGGGCAGCCCGGCGGCCGCCGCTTCGAGATAAACCAGCCCGAAGCCTTCGATGCTCGGGCCGTGCGGCACCGGCGTCATGACAAAAATGTCGGATTGCGCATACAAGCCTGGCAATTCCGCATCCGGAATATTGCCGAGGAATTTCACGGCGACTCCGGATTTTTTTGCCAGGGATTCCAGTTTGGCCTGGTATTCGGGTTTCACCACCGGCCCGGCAATGCGGTATTCCACCGCGCTCTGGGGCCGGGGTTTCATTTGCGCCAGCGCTTCGAGGACGCAATGCTGGCCCTTGCGGGGATGCACCCGGCCAACGGTCAGCAACACCAGGGGCGACGTCGGAACTTTCTTTGGTGGGGATGGCATCAACTCCGGAAAGTCGGTGCGGAGCGCGCCGGACACGACCACGATCTTTTCCGGCGACACGCGAAAATGTTTTTGCAGCAACCCGTGGTTGAACTCCGACACCACGCCAATGCGTTGTGCTCGATCCACCAGTTTTTGAAACAACCGGCGCCGGTGCGGCCGCCCGGCAAACCGCAGAATTTCCGAGCCGTGGAGTGTGAGGACCAGCTTCTTCGCCGGCAGGCGGCCCAAGGCATGCATATACATGGCCGTCAGCAACGCGCCCGGTTCCGGCAGCCAGACGACGGATCGCGCCAGTTCGCTGCGTGCGGCGCCGACGGCGCGAGCCAGGGCCAGCCGGCAACCCCAGTCCATGGTCCCGCGCATCGCCACCGCCTCCAGGGCAAAAGGCCAGGACTTCGCCCGGAGTTTTGGCTGGTCCGGCGCCCAGACTTTTACCGGATGGCCCATGGCGGCGGCGGCGCGGGCTGTTTCTTCCACATAAACAGCAATGCCGCCCCGGTAAGGGTAGAATTCGTGCGTGAGCACGGCGAGCGGCGTGGCGGTGGGCATGGAGGTTGATGAGCGGGCTACGACGGAAAACGCGTGCCTCGTAGGGGCGCAGTCTTGCTGCGCCCTCCTTCTTATACCAGAACCTAATCTCGCCAATAGCGTAATTTTCCGCACTCTCAAACCCATGAGCCGCTTGTCGGACAAATTTGGCCATCGCACGGCCCTCGTTACGGGCGCGAGCTCGGGTCTCGGCCTCGCGTTCGCGCGGATGTTGCGCGACGAAGGCCTGGCCATCTGGGGTGCCAGCCGGTCGCCCGAGGCAACCGCCGAAAAGGAAGGCTGGAAACCGGTGATGCTGGACCTGACCGAGCCTGCATCGGTGCGCGCCGCGATTGAGCAAGTCGGCCGCGAAGCGGGTGGGGCGCCTGACGTCCTGGTCAATAATGCCGGCGCGGGCGTGTTCGCTGGCTTTGCGCGCTTTCCGCAGGACCAGATTTCCCGGCAACTGCAGCTGTTGCTGGAAGGGCCGATTCACCTTACGCGGGCATTTTGGCCGGAGATGCTCGGGCGCCGGCGTGGGGCGGTGGTCAATGTCGCCTCCCTTGCGGCAGAATTTCCATTGCCGGCGCTGAGCATCTACACGGCGGCGAAGGCGGGTTTGTCGGGTTTCAGCCGCGCCCTGATGCTGGAATCGGCGGGGAGTGGCGTGCAGGTAATTGATTTTCAACCCGGCGATTTTAAAACGGATTTCAACAAAGTCGCCGTCCGGCCGGAAGGCGGCGAGCCGTGGGAGGCGCGCGCGTGGGCCCGCTTCGAGGAATTGCTCGAACATGGGCCGCTGCCCGCGCAAGCGGCTGCGGATTTGCGCCGGGCATTATTCTCCGGCCGCAGCGACACGGTGGCCACGGGGGAATTTTTTCAGGCGCGCCTGGCCCCCTTGCTGCAACGGCTCGCGGGCCGCAGTGTGGTCCGCCACTTCATGCGCAAATACTACCGGATGTAGAATTTATTTTCACCACGGAGCCCGCTGCGCCCACGGAGAGCATCTCAAATCGTGCACGGAAAATCGTCGCCTCCGCGTTCGCCGTGTCCTCAGGATTTCAATTTTTAAATGAAAATCTTAATTCTGCAAGATCGCCTCCGCTTGGGCGGCACCGAAGTCCAGGCCCTCGCCCTCGGCCAGCAATGGCTGGATTTGGGCCATGACGTGCGCCTCGTCGTCTTTCGGTCCGGTGGTCAGCTGGCGGATTCACCCGCAGCCAAAAGACTGGCGCCAATAATTTTACAACCCATTGCCACCTGGCTCGACAACTGGGCACCCGGGTTGGAAAAGGCGGCGGCCGCATTCAAGCCGGAGGTGGTCGTGGCCTTTGGCCGTGAGGCCAACGCCAAACTTCCGCACCTGCAAAAACTTTCCCCACGGCCCCGGCTCGTGGCCACCCTCCGCAGCGGGCGTGACCAGCCGGAGCGCTTCTGGAAGGCGTTGCGGTCCGCTGATGTCGTCGTGGCCAATGCCCGTTGGGCGGCGGACGAAGCCGCCTCGCAAGGCGTGCCCAGGGAGAGAATTCAAACCGTGTACAGCGGCCTGGCCCGGATGCCGGTGGCAGCTGATCCGGCTGCCGCCCGGGCCGATTGGCGCGCGCGCGCCCGCACGCCCGAAGGCGCGGTCGTTATCGTGTGCGTGGCGGGTTTTCGGCGCGGCAAGGGCCAGGACCTCCTCCTTCGGGCGGCCGCCAAACTCCCCGCCGAGCCCGCGTGGCAATTGTGGCTGGCCGGCGATGGGCCCTGGCTGGAGCCGTGCAAAAAAATTGCGGCGGAATTGAGGATGACAAAACAAGTGCGCTTTACCGGCCTGGCCAAAGACCCGGCGCTGCTTTACGCGGCGGCGGACGTGGCGGCGCTGGCCTCGCTGGCGGAAGCCCTCCCAAATTTTCTCATTGAGGCTCAGGCGGCCGGCCTGCCGGTCGTCGCCACCGCGGTCGGCGGAGTGACGGAATGTTTCGAGGATGGTGTCACCGGCATTGCGGTGCCGGATGGCAACCCGGCGGCATTCGCGGCCGCACTGGCGCGGGCCATTCGTGACCGGGAATGGCGCGCAGCGGCCAGAGGCCCGGCCCAGGCCCGGGCCAAAGAAATGTTCGATGGCCTCCGCAATGCGGCGAAGTGGCTGGAAATGTTTGAGCGGAAGATTTGAAACACGGAGCGCACGGATGACACGGCGATGAGTTTTTAGTTAAAATCCGCAATCGAAATCGGCCATCAACTTCCTCCGCGCTCTCGATGTCCCCCGTGTTTCAAAAGTCTAATTCACAAACTTTCCATCCGACATCCGCAGGATCGAATCCGCCCGATTTGCCAATTCCGGATTATGCGTGACCAGCAGAACCGTGTGGCCTTTCTGGTGCGCCAGATCGGCGAGCAGGTCGAAGACGTGGTTGGAATTCTGCTGGTCCAGATTCCCCGTGGGTTCATCGGCCAGGAGCAGGGCGGGGTCGTTCGCCAGCGCGCGCGCGATGGCCACGCGCTGTTGCTCGCCCCCGGATAATTGGGTTGCCAGCCGTCCGGCCTTTTGGCCCAGACCGACTTCCTCCAGCAATTCCTGCGCGCGGGCGCGCATCGGCGCGGGGCGGAGCCGCCCTTGCTTGCGCATCGGCAGCAGCACGTTTTCCAGCGCGGTGAATTCCGGGAGCAAAAAGTGAAATTGAAAAATAAAACCCAGCAGCCGGTTGCGCGCCGCCGTGCGCTCGGCATCGGACGCCGCGGACATCGCTTCTTCCGCAATCCAGATGTCGCCCTGGTCCTGGCGGTCCAGCAGCCCGAGCAAATATAACAGCGTGCTTTTCCCGCAGCCCGACGGGCCGGAGACGGCGTAAAGTTTCCCGCGCTGCAGTTCCAGGCTGAGCCCGCGCAAAACATGCGTGCGCGCCTCGCCTGCGCCAAGATGGCGGTGCAGGTTTTCCGCGCGGAGGATGGGGGTGTCGCCGGGCATAAGCAAATTTAGACGGCGGCGCCGCGGATGATGTCCCCCGGTTCCAGCCGCGCGGCGCGGCGGGCGGGAATCCAACTGGCAATGAACACCACCACGGCGGCCGCCACGACCGCCCAAACGTAATGCCATGGCGACCAGTAGACGACAAAATGGTCGGTTGTGAAAATTCCGCGAATGCGCAGGGGCAGGTTCGCGACCAGCCAGGTGCCACCCGCGCCCAGCGCGCAACCCAGTCCACTTCCCGCCACCAGCACCATTCCGCCTTGCAGCAGAAAAATTCGGGAAATGTCCCGCCGGGTGTAGCCCATCGAGCGCAAAATCGCGATTTCCCTGGTCTTCTCCAGCACGATCATGGCAAGCGTATTGAACATGCCCAGGCCCGAAATTAAAATAATCGTCGAGACGGTGAGCGCCGACGACGCCCGCAGCGCGCGGAATACATCGAGCCAGATTTTCTCCCGATCCTGCCAGGGCACCACGGAATGGCCCAACACCTCCTGCATATGCGGGGCTTCATTGGCCGCCCGGTCGTTGTCCCGCAGGCTCGCCTGCAAATAAGAAACCCCGAAGGGTCGGCCCAAAATGGCCCGCGCTTCCGGCAGGTGGACAATTACGCGCTCACGGTCCACCTGTTCAATGCCGCTTTCGAAAATCGCCGCCACCCGGTAGCGGTCGCTGCGGCCGGCCTGGCGGAGCACCACCGGATCGCCAACCGCGAGATTCGCGCGGCTCGCCAGGCGCGACCCAATGAGGACGCCTTTTTGATCGGCGCGAAAATCGTCCAACTTGCCAAAGACAATCTGGCCCGCGAGATTGGAGACGGCGAGGAAGTCGTCCAGATTGATGCCAAAAATCTGGGTGGGTTGCTGGCGGAAATTGCTGTCCAGCTCGATGCTGCCGCGGAGAACGGAGGAAATCCCCGCGATATTCTCAAACTGCGCGAGACCCTCCTTGATCTGTTCCGGGAATTGCACGCCCTCGATATATTTGCGCTCCTTGCTGAGCGACACGGCGTCCGCGGTGCCCCCCGATTCGCTTTCAATCGTCATGGAGGCGATGGTGTCCTGAATTCGGTCCTCCACATGCAAGGCGCCGTCGGTGGCGAGGACCGTGCGGGTGAAGAAATGTTCGAAGCCCGCCGTTTGCGCCTGGGTGATGATGAACAGCCCCACGCCAAAGACGATGCCGCTCAGGCTCATCAGCATGGCGCGCCGCTTGGCGAACAGAAATCGCGCCGCAATATGGAACGTGGTATCCAATTTTTCGAGTTTCGGGTTTTGGGTTTTGAATTTCGAGCTGGCCACATTGCCGGGATCAGGGCTTGGCTGGGCCGGCCGATTTTACGACTGGCGCCAGGCGGACGCGGTCGCCGTTCCGGAACAGGTCGAGCGAATCCTTTTCCGTGAGGATGATTTCGCCCTCGTGGACGGTCTTGTCGGCCTGGTCACTGGGCATGATTTCCGCCTGGGTCAAAGTCACATAGCCGGGTTGTACTTGGCGCACCTCGATATGCCCGTCCTTCACGACGAACACACTGTTGCCAAACAGCGCCCGCCGCGGAATGGTCAGGACATTGTCGTGGTGACCGGCGATGAAGCTGACCTCCCCTGTTAAGCCGGCCATGAGCTTGATGGGCGGGTCGGAGAGATGCGGGGAGGTGGGGACATCCGTGCCCGATTGCGCTGTTGCAACCTGGCTGGACAGGTTGGCGACCTCCAGCAGCACAGTGAACCGCTGGGTCGCTTTGTCGCTGCTGGGCAGCACCATTTTGACCGTGGCGGGAATTTTATCCGTATAGGCAAAAAAGTGAATTTCCGCGCGCTCATCCTTGCGCACGGCGGCAATGTCGTCCTGGTTGACTTCGGCCTGAATTTTAAGCTCGCTGCTGATCATGCTGGCAATGGGGTCGCCCTTGCTGCGCATGTCTCCGGGGTGGGCGAAAACTGCGGTAATGTAACCGTCATAGGGAGCGCGGATCTCAAGGCGTTTGAGTTGGGTTTCGTAGTTGGACAATTGATTTACGAGCACTTTCTCCTGGGTTTCCAGATCCGCGCGCTCCTGCACCGCCGCCGCTTGTTTGGCCGCGTAGGTTTGCTGTAATTCCTCGTAATCGGCCTTGCCGATAAAACCCGCATCAAGGTCCAGTTTTTTATCGTCGAGGGTCCTCTTCAAGTTTCCGAGCTCAATTTCGCCCGGGAGCCGGCCTTGGAAAGCGTTGTTCACATCCAACTGGCTCTTGATTGATTCAAGTTTGATGGTCGCTTCATTTTGCAGGGACGGAATGTCACCCGGATCAAGGCACGCCAGAAGTTGGTCAGCGGCGACTTGGTCGCCCTCCTTGAGGGTGAAGCCCTTTGGCAGGATGATCCCCGTATCCGGGCTTTCCAATTGCGACGTCCGTTCGGGGAATACCGAAATGCTTCCAGGCACCAGGCTGATGACGTTGCCGAGCTTTGCCGGGGTCCAGGCCACGGTGGGCACGAGCGCGCTCGACACGCCCCACCATAAGAGCCCGGCGGCCAGCAGGAAAAGACACGACCAGAAAAGGCGTTTCATATTAACGTGGTTTGGTGAACGGCGGGGCGTTGGCCAGGGCCGGATCTTGGAAAATGTCGGAGATGTAACTGTAATAACTGTCGGTGATGACCGCTTGCTGCGTCAGGATTTGCAGCCGGGTATCCTGCAGGGCGTTTCGGGCGGTGTCGAGTTGGGTCGGGTCCCCGCGGCCGCGGTCGATCAGCGTTTGGGTCTGGCGGTAATCGCCCTGCTGCAGCCCGTAGAGTTTCTTGAGGTTGGCGAGCAGGCGCACGCCGGCGTCGATTTGATGGAGACTGTTGGCGGCGTCATTCCGGGTCTGCGCAATCAGGTCCGCGTACTGGGTTTCGACCTGGTGCTTTTGGGCCAGCAACGCGCTATCCTGCGCCACGCTGCTCCCGCGGTCCCAAATGGTCCACGTGCCGGTGAGGCCAATGAAGAAGAGCGTGCCGAATTTCAATCCATTATTGGCCGAGTTGATGTAGGGCGTCTGGCTGACGCTGGCGGTAAAGTCCAGTTGTGGCTTGCGGCTGGCGCGGCTGATGATGAGCTGCTGGTCGAGCATCCTTCCGTAGATGTCTTCCTCGATGGCCAGTGGCGAACCGCCCAGCTGGTTTTTCTCCGCGGCCTCAAGTTCGGTTTTCAACCCCGGGTCATCCACCACGGGAAGGTAAATGCGGTCCGGCACGTCATCCGCGGAAAAAGTTGATGAGCCGGTAACGCGCCGGAATTCCAAGAGTTGATGGTCGAAGTCAATCGTCGCCTTCTCCTGCTCGGCTTGAAGCTTTTCGAGTGCCACCTCATCGGCATTGACTAATTTTGCCGTGCTCCGATCCTCTTTGCGGAGCAGAATCTCGTGATCCAGTACGCGTTGTGCCAGGGCGATTTGGCCCGGATAGGAGGCTTGTTTGGCCTTGAGCACGATGAGGTCGTAATAGCGTTTGCGCACGTCGAGGCATAATTTGGAGTAGGCGAGGACCGCCTCATTTTGCGCCAAGCGTTCGCGGAGTTTCTCGTGATTTGTCTGCGCGTCAAATGCGCCCCAATGCCAGATGGGTTGGCTCGCTTGTATCGTGAGGGTGCCCCCCGGCGTCAGCGAGCCGCCGGAGGTCCCCGTCGCCTGGTAAAACAGCCCAAAGCTATAGCTCGCGGTAATGACCGGAGTGTAGCGCATCCAACTCCGGTACTGCGAGGCGTCGGCGACATCCACGCTGTCTTTCTGCTGGACCATCGTGGGCGACTTGGTGGCGGCGAGCGAAAGAATTTGATCGAGTTGCTCCTCGCTGGCCGGAAGCGCTTCTTTGGCCGCCGGCCGGACGTATTCCGCCAGGGGTTGCAACCAAGGGTCGCCCGCCTCCGGCGCGGTTTGCGCGTGCAGCAAGCCGGCCGCCATGGCTGCTGCCAATCCCGCCGCCACGAGAAATCGGGCAGGCAGGTTTCGCCATGGGGTTGAAAGGGTGGGTGGCATGAAATATTCCTCTGAGATTCAGCGGCACGCGCATCGCGGGCAAGACTGAAAATTTCATGGACCGCCGGGATGGGGCAAAGTTTCCAGCCACTCCCGCAACCGCCGGGCGTAATCGGCCCAGCTGGGGAACCGACGCTGGCCCGCTTCGCCGCTCAGGCGAAAATACAGCGAATCGTCGTCCAGCAAACCCCTCATCGCCGCCGCCAAATGCTCGGCCGTCGGCTCCTCCACGACCAAGCAGCCGCCACCGCGCGCCACTTCCGCCAGCGCGCCACCCTGGCCGCAAATGCACGGGCGACCCCGCGCCAGACTTTCGGCCACCGGCAGCCCGAACCCTTCGTAAAGCGAGGGATAAACCGTAAACCGGCATTTTGCGTACAAATCCTCCAGCCGGCTGTCCGGCAGCGCGCCTGCCAATTGGAGGGGTCGGCCGGAGGCTTGGAGATTGGCCGCCAGTTTCAATGCCGCCGCCGCCGTTTCCGGCCGCGGCAGCCCCGCGAGAATGAGTTGAAAATTGCGCCCTTCGCGCCAGAGCATCTCCGCCGCCTCCAACAGCGCGCGGTGGTTTTTCCGCCCCTCAATGCTGCCCACCGACAACACCAGCGGGCTGAGGCGCAGTTGATTCGCCGTTTGCGGCTGCGCGGGCCGGGCTGGCACGCTGACCCCCAGTGGCATGGCGGTCGCCGCAGGACGTTTTTCGACGCCCAGCCTTGCCCATTGCTCCACCAAATCCAGCCGCGACGCCTCGGAAATGGCGGCGACGCTGTCCAAGGTGGCCAATTCCCGCAAATAATTCTCCGTGCGGGCGACGGTAGCCGGCGGCGCGAGCTGCGGATAACGCAGTGCCACGGCGTCATAGAAAATTGCCGCGGCGGGCCCGCCGAGTTTTTGGCGCAAGTCCGCCTGGGCGGTGAAAATTCCGGCGGAGAAAATTTCCGGGGCCAGCAGGGGTGCGCCGCGCAATGCCGGCCAGTCCGGCTCGTCGCCGCGGCGCATCCAGCCATTGAGTTTTTGGCCAAACGACCAAACCTCGCGCCGGTTTCCGGCGGGCGATTCCGCGGCGGCGGGGCGGAGGAGCGCGTCCTCCAAAGTATCAGGCGAACGCCAGCGCTTGCCATAGGGGTCGTAAACCACGGGGACCGGCTCGGCGTCAATCTCCTCCAAGGCCGCAAACAACTGCCGGGTCACGCGCTGCACCCCGGTCGCGGCCGCGCAGTGCGCGGTGGTGGATAGGTCGAGGACGATGGGCACGGGGGATATTCTCGCGCAAAGACGCCAAGGCGCAAAGCGAAATTGCATTCGCATGGGGCTGCTTTTTGGGAAATCATATCCTTGGCAGTGGCCCATTTTTGGTGTAAATTCAGCGTTATGGTTGACAAATCACTCCTTGCGCGAATCACGGTGGATCCCCGCATTTGTCATGGCCAGCCCTGCATACGCGGCTTGCGCTATCCCGTCGAGTTTCTCCTGGAACTCCTCAGCGGGGGTATGACCGCCGCGCAGATTCTCGCTGACTACCCTGATTTGGAGGCGGATGACCTGCGCGCCGCCTGCGCTTATGGGGCGCAACTTAGCCGAGTCCAGCGAATGGATCCCGTGCTGCCGTGAAGTTCCTGGTAGATGCCCAATTGCCTCGCAGCGTGGCCCGCCAATTGGCGACTGCCGGACATGATGCTGTTCACACGCTGGATTTGCCCGCAGGCAATCGGACGCACGACGAAGAAATTCAGGCCATCGCCATTGCCCAAGGTCGCGTCGTGGTGACGAAGGACAGCGATTTTGTCACGGCATTTATCCTGGGCGGACCGCCTCCGAAACTGTTGCTGGTTTCCACGGGTAATATTTCCAATGATGCGCTTCTGCGTCTGTTTGCGGTTAACCTGCCGGGTTTGATGGCGGCTTTCGCAAAATACGATTTCGTGGAAATCGGCGGGGCGACCATCACCATTCATGCATGAGGGGTTGCCTGCGATAACGGCTCAATTCCTCAACCGCCATTTTCCTGCACGACTTGGTGGAGGTTTTTGGTGGTGAGCATCTCGATGAATTGCTTCAACGCCGGAGTGAGCACGCGGCCCTTGCGGTGAATGATCGCCAGCGGGCGCACGAGTTTGCGGCCCTTGATTTGCAACCGGCAAAGGAGCTTCTGTTTCAGCTCCGGAATAATCGTCGCCTCGGGCACCAGCGCAATGCCGGCGTTGATCTCCACGGCGCGCTTCACGGTTTCGATGTTGTCGAATTCGCGCACCGGCTCGATGTCAATTTTGTGCTCCTTGAACATCTGGTCGGTCGCCTTGCGCGTCGGAATGTCCTGGTCGAACCCAATGAATTCGTATTGGGACAATTCCTCGATGGGCACCTCCTTGCGGCCCGCCAGCGGGTGGTTCGGCGCGCAGATGAGGACGAGCTGGTCCTCGTGGAAGGGAATGACTTCGAGCAGGCGGTGCTTGATCGGGTAGGCGACGAGCCCCAGGTCCATGGCGTTGTGCAATACGTCCTCATACACCAGGTTCGAGCGCCGGTATTCGACCCGGATGTTCACCTGCGGAAAATCCTTGAGGAACATTTTCACGTAGGCCGGCAGCTCATGCAGCCCGATCGAGTAAATCGTCGAAATGTGGATTTCCCCGCTCACCTGCTTGCGCATCTCCTGCAATTCCACCGACAATTGGTCCGCCATGTGCAGAATCTGCCGGGCGGACTCGTAAATCTTCTGCCCCTCCGGCGTGAGGCGGAAATGCTTCTGCGCCCGATCCACGATCAGCACGTTAAAATGTTTTTCCATGGCCCGCATCTGCTGGCTGACGGCGGATTGCGTGATGCCATTGATTTTGGCCGCGCGCGAAAAACTCTGGCTTTCCACCAGGTCCGTGAAGATTTTGAAGTTTTCGAGATGCATGAAACCCATGGTAATTCAGTTTGCCCATTTGGCAACCGTGAATTAGCATTTCTAATGGGATGACGTTTCTGGGTTCGATCGGCCTTTTGACGACCATCAGACCGGCGAATTGGGTGGCGATGGTAACGCCGCCCTGAAACGCGGCCAGTCGAACTAAAATAGCTTGCGGCGCTTGCGGTTTGTGCCTACGGTAATTACATGAAAACCGTGGATTTAAAGCTCACCCGCATCGGCAATTCGCGGGGCATCCGCCTGCCGGCTGGGTTGATCAGCCGATACGGCTTTGGTGGCGGCTTGGCGGCTGAACTCCGCGACGACGGCTTGTTGCTCAAACCCAGTCATCCGGGCAAATTATCCTGGGAGGAAACCGCCCAGGAAATGGCGGCCAGCGGCGAGAAATGGGAGGAATGGGACAATTTGCCCGATGGCGTGGAGATTTGTCCATGGGACGAAAACGATTTGGCCGGCACGGGTGATTTCGGTCGGAATAGGTCC
>Ga0265320_10001826_pt1 | contig 15098 bp, 13 predicted proteins | sample 4827metaG_FD_202087 | JGI IMG/M metagenome (GOLD analysis project Ga0265320, IMG submission 202087) | Rhizosphere microbial communities from Carex aquatilis grown in University of Washington, Seatle, WA, United States - 4-8-27 metaG | ecosystem: Host-associated > Plants > Roots > Rhizosphere >...
ATGCCCGAATCCATCGGCGGCTTTGCGAACATCACGGTGACCGACTGCCAAATCACGAACACGAAGATGTCGGGCATCGCCCTTTACACCGTGGACGGCGGCGACCTGCGCGATGTGACGATAAGCAACATCACCATGGACGGCGTAATCGTTCCCATCAGCATCCGTCTTGGTTCGCGACTAAAGACCTTCCGCGAGGGCGAGCAGCCGAGGACCGCCCCCGGCAAGCTAACCAACATAACGATTAAGAACGTGACGGCGAAAAACATCGAGCAGATTGGGATGCTGATCAATGGCGTGCCCGGCTTCCCGGTGGAGGCGCTCACCTTGGAGAATATCCAGCTCGAGTTGCCGGGCGGTGGAACCGCCGAGGCGGCGAAAGAGATTTTGCCTGAAAAAGAAACGGCCTATCCGGAATTCGACATGTTCGGCAAAATCATGCCCGCCTATGGCATCTACGCGCGGCACGTCAATGGGCTGAATTTAAAGGGCGTGCGGATTACGACGCTGAAGCCCGACGCCCGCCCGGCCACCATTTTGATGGATGTTAATAATCTGATGCTCACCGACTTTGCGAGTGAGGCCACCAAGGCCCCGTAAATATGGTCGGTGCTGGAGCCTTGCCGCGCGATGAGCGTTGCCGCAGTCCGTGGAAGAAATTGCAGTCACATCCGGTCCATGAAGTTTGCAATTACGGATGGGCCATTCTTTTGTGAAGTTCTGTATTGTTGGGAAACTTTTGCGTACCCAGCCGCCAAATTTGAGCGGCATTTTCGGGCTGGCCAAGCTTTTGATATTCATCACCCAACAGCGCATAAGTCAGCGCGAATTGTGGCTGCACCGGCATCGTTTCCTGCTGATCAATGAGGGCGGACAATTGTTGAACCACCTCGAGGCCCTTGTTCAATTCGGCCGGCCAGCCGGACAAGGCGGACGCCCTGGCAAACTGCGCGTCCCAGTTTGCCGGATCAATGCTTAACGCGGAGTTGAAATACTGGTCAGCTTCCAGCGCCAGAATTCCTTTTTCATTGGGATCCTGGGTGGACGGTATTTTCCCAAGATCAAGTTCACCCAGCGTGGCGGGAATTTCCGGATCACCCGGGCTGTTTATCGCGCGTTGTTTCAATTCCGCGATGGCTTGGTCCAATCCACCTGTCGCCAGCAATTTGCCCGCGAGAGACCGTTTCTCGTTGAAGCTGGTTTGCGGGGAGATCAAATCATCAACGACCCGGCTGGAGGTCGTGGCCGCGCCGTCCAGCCCGGAGTCGCCAGCTGCGGAATTCAAGGTTGGAATCTGCGACCCGTTGCGGTTTGCGGAACCATTTCGCGGGTCCACCGCAGGCAAGCCTATCTCTGTGGGTTTCGCCGGATCCGACGATAGTCCGGAAATTGGAGCGGAGGGAACGGGCCGGACTGGTTGACGGCTCCAATAAAGGAGGGCGCCGGCGGCGATCACGACAGAAATAATCAAGAGCGGGCTGATGGAAGGTTTCATCTTGAGTTTCATGCTTTTCGAGGTTGAAAGTCAGGAATTTTCCCGCTCCTGGCGCCGCCGGGCCAGCGCCACAATGCGTCCTTGTAGAATTAATGGAATAACCCAAATCAGCATCACCCAGATTCCATGACCCGAAACAACTTGGGCGAATCTTAGAAACCAATTTTGGTCGACGAACTCCCTGGCGATATCGGTGTTGGCTTGTACGGCGGGAGCGATGTCACCCAGCGAGAAATCATGCGCAACCGCGATTCCGCCCATCGCCAACTTCCACGCGAAGGCGCAACGGCCGAATGCCTGCCAGCCAATGGCCAGCGCGCCAAAGGCCCAAACTCCGACACTGCATGCGCCAATGGGCATTATTCCCAGCGCCACCGCGCCAAAGGGCAGCAAGCCAATGGCAATGCCGCCAAAACTTACCGGGGCGATGGCGATTCCCCCGGAAGCGAACAATACCCCCACCGCGTGACTGCTGCCGATGGCAATCCAGGCTTTCACCGGGCCGCGCAGCAAGTCAAACCGATCACCAATGCGAATATGAACGAGCGGCAACCCGAACAGACTGAACCGGCTGCAATATTCATACGCTGCTGGGGGAAAATTGCCCGCATATTCAGACGCCAGGAGCCCGGCAAGATGCCGGCGCCGCGATTGAATGGTGGCGAAGCCCAGGGCCAGCACCGTCAGAAAGTACACGACTACGGCTTGGCTGACCAACAACCCCCAAAACAGCGAAGGGTCATCTCGCCCTTGGCACACCCAAAATAGGGGCACGGCCAACAAGGCGGAGAATCCCAGGGCAAGGAGGAGGGCTTTGCGGAAAAACGTTTTGACCAGGTCGCGTTCCTCACCTGCATGGGCCTCGTCGAGGCTCAGGCGATAGTTCGCGCAAAGGCCGGAGAGAACAAGTAATGGGCTTAAAATCACGCCGAAGAGCCCCGTGGCACCCGCAACTTTCGCGCTGACGCCGCCTTTGGCTGACGCCAACAGCGTCGCCGCGCCGCCAGTCGCGCCCTTGGCCAGCGCTGCCGCGGTCACCGTTTTTGCCAGATCAACCGGGGCGGCTTGAATGGAATTGGCCGAGATTGAGCCGATAATCGCGGCGGTGGTGGAAGTGATACCCCGTTTTAGAAAGAAACTTTGCAGCTTCTTCACGGCGCGGTTTAAACGCTTGTGGGCCGCCCATTCTTGAATGCCGAGAATCGCCGCAGTCTCCGCGCCGCTCTTGTTCTCAAAAAAGCGCAACGCCAGCAAGGTGCGTTCCTTTTCATTGAGACGCGTCATGGCTTCCTCCAACAGTGGCGCGATTTGCCGCCAAACTTTGTCGGGATCTGTCTCATTTAAGGTTGATTGCATATAAGCCTCCTGTTCGCGGACTCGTTGCCGGTTTTTGCTGCGTAAAAATCTCATGGATGCGAATCGCGTGGTTTCGTACAGCCAACCGGCAACGATGGTTTGCTGGTCCAAGCTTCCGGCCTTTTGGGCCAGGAGAATAAATACCGCCTGGGTCACGTCCTTCGCGTCCTCGGAATTGCCGGTGCAGCGCAGCGCGGCGGAATAGACAAGGTTGATGTGCCGGCCAACCAACTCGGTGAAAGCCGGCTCTGAGCCTCCTTCGGAGAATTCCCGCACCAACGCCATGTCGTTCATGTGGTCCATTTACCTATTATTCCCGCGTGGCCGCGAGATTGGACAACTATTTTCGCCCCCGCCAACATCCTTCTTGGCTTTTGGGGCTATCGACTTGGTTCAGCCCTGATATTGCTCGTCGCTGACCTTTTCCATCCAGTCCACCACTTTGCCGTCGAGATTTTCCTGTATGGCAATATGCGTCATGGCTGTGGTAGGGCCGGCGCCGTGCCAGTGCTTTTCGCCCGGCGCGAACCACACCACATCGCCCGGCCGGATTTCTTCAATTGGGCCACCCCAGCGCTGTGCCCGCCCACACCCAGCCGTGACGATTAGGGTTTGCCCGAGAGGGTGCGTGTGCCAGGCGGTGCGGGCACCGGGTTCGAAGGTGACACTGGCCCCGGCTACGCGGGCGGGAGCCGGCGCTTGGAGCAGCGGGTCAATCCGCACCGTGCCGGTAAACCAATCGGCCGGGCCTTTGTTGGAGGGCTGGGAGCCGTTGCGTTGGATTATCATGGAGCTGAGTTTATGGTTTACGGTTTGCAGTTTATGGTTATTCCTCCCTTTCAGCTTCCAGCTTAAGGCGACCGAGGCGACTGAGGCGACTGAAAATTCAGCTGCTTGCCTCTTGTTAACCATACCCGTTCCAGCTTCCAACTTCCAGCTTCAACTGCTCAGCGGCTGGTCATTTGCTCCAGCTTTTCGGGATAGCGGGCGCCTTGCACGGCAATCTTGGACGCCGCGCGGTCAATCTCGCGCAGATCCGCGGGCGTGAATTCGATGGCCACGGCGCCGAGGTTCTCGTCCAGGCGATTCAGCTTCGTCGTGCCGGGAATGGGGACGATCCACGGCTTCTGCGCCAGCAACCACGCGAGGGCGATTTGCGCCACCGTGGCCTTTTTCCGCTGGCCGATGGCGTCCAGCAAATCAATCAGGGCTTGGTTGGCCTTCAGGGCTTCAGGCGTGAAGCGGGGGAGGTTGCTGCGGAAGTCGGTGCTGTCGAACTTTGCGGTTTCGTCAATTTTGCCCGTGAGGAATCCCTTGCCCAGCGGGCTGTAGGTGACGAAGCCGATGCCGAGTTCTTCAAGGGTTGGGATAACTTCTTTCTCCGGAGTGCGGGTCCACAGGGAATATTCGCTTTGCAGCGCCGTCAGTGGCTGGACCTTGTGGGCGCGGCGGATGGATTGCACGCCGGCTTCGGAAAGGCCAAAGTGCTTCACTTTACCCTGCTGAATCAGCTCCTTCACCGTGCCGGCGACATCTTCAATGGGCACGTTCGGGTCCACACGATGTTGGTAGAGTAAATCAATGACGCTGACCTTGAGGCGCTTGAGTGAGCCTTCGACAGCTTTCTTGATTTGCTCTGGCCGGCTGTTCAGGCCGGCGGCGCCCGGACGTTTGTCACTGCCACTCAGGTCGAATCCGAATTTGGTGGCGATGACCACCTGCTTGCGGAACGGGGCGAGGGCCTCGCCGACGAGTTCCTCGTTGGTGAACGGGCCATAGACTTCCGCGGTATCGAAGAAGGTGACGCCGCGATCAACGGCGGCCCGGAGCAGGGCAGTCATCTCGGCTTTGTCCTTCGGCGGGCCATAGGAAAAACTCATGCCCATGCAGCCGAGGCCGAGGGCGGAGACTTCCAGATTGCCGTTTCCGAGTTTGCGCTTTTGCATTTTGAAATCATGGTTGGTTGTTTCGTGTCAGAATACACCGATTCCGCGCGGATGTCGCTGGGGAATTGCCCTGCCCAATGCTGGAATGCTCTAAATGGAAATTGAGCAGGAGCGGGCGCAGCAAGGCGGTGCCCTTCACGGCAGCGACGCGATAGCGTGCAATGGCATCCAGCGTGGCGAAGTCCAGCGGCACCAAGGTGGCGCCGGTGGCTTCGACTGGCGCGCGGGTCAGGGCAAACGCGGCGGAGACTTTTGCCTTGATGCGGCGAACGTTTTTGTATTGTGAATCGTGGCGAGATGCATGTTCCACGGCCCAGCGATCCTTTAAATGATGAAAAGGATTCATCATTTAATCCTGTGAATATGACGAAAACCACTGCGTGTCTCGAAGTTGACGTAGTCGCCGGACGCAGCACCGCTACCACGGTTTGTTCCTCGAATCCGCTGAAGCTCCTGGTTCCGCGCCCGCGCGGGGAAAGCGTCTGGGCCTACCTGGGCAGTTTTGGCGGCGGGTTCGTGGCGGGGGATGAGACCAGCATGGCCATTCGTCTGGGAGCCGACGCCCGCTGTTTTCTAACCACGCAGGCTTCCACCAAAATCTACCGCAATCCTCGCGAGCTTCCCTGCGGCCAATCGCTCCGGGCCGAGCTCGCGGTCGGCTCGCTGCTCGTCTTCGCGCCCGACCCCATCCAGTCCTTTGCCGGTTCGACTTATGCCCAGCGCCAGGAATTTCATCTGCAAGCGGGCGCCAGTCTGGTGCTGGTCGATTGGTTTTGCTCCGGTCGAACCGCGCGCAACGAACGCTGGATTTTCACGCGTTTGCAAAGCCGGAACGAAATTTTTGTCGGCGGAGAAAGACTGCTGGTGGATTCCCTGCTGCTGGATCAGGCTGATGGCCCCCTCGACGGGCCCCATCGCATGGGCCGCTTTAATTGCGTCGCCGTCATTGTCGTCTTGGGAGCCTCCGTGGCCGAGGCCGCGGCGAACTGGCTCGCGGAAGTGGCCAGCCGTCCGGTGGCGCGGCGCGCCAGCCTCATCATCACCGCCAGCCCCCTGCGGGAAGGCGTCATCGTGCGGATGGCCGGCGAGAGCAGCGAGGAAGTCGCCCACGAAATTCATCGCGGCCTCGCTTTTGTGCCCAAATTGCTGGGTGACGACCCGTGGTCGCGAAAGTGGTAAGCAAATTGCTGGGTGACGACCCGTGGGCTAGAAAGTGGTAAAACTATTATGCACCTGAACCCTCGAGAACTGGATAAGTTAATCCTGCACCAAGCCGGCGTCCTGGCGCAGAAACGGCTGGCGCGCGGCTTGCGCCTCAATCATCCCGAGGCCGTCGCGCTGATTGCCACGCAGTTGCTCGAATTCGTGCGCGACGGCAAAAGCGTTTCTGAATTGATGGACCTCGGCCGCCAGTTGCTCGGCCGCAACCAGGTGATGGAGGGCGTGCCTTCCATGATTACCGAAGTGCAGGTTGAGGGAACTTTTCCCGACGGCACCAAATTAATCACCGTGCACCATCCCATCGCCGCCGCCGAGGGCAACCTCGTCCTGGCGTTGCAGGGCAGTTTTTTGCCCGTGCCGGACGCCGCCCTGTTCAAGCCGGAGGCCACCGACCTTGAGCCGGGTGAATGCCTCGCGTCGGAGGGAAGCGTGGAACTCAATGCCGGCCGCAACAGCATCAAGCTCCCAGTCACCAATCTGGGCGACCGGCCCGTCCAGGTGGGCAGCCACTACCATTTCATCGAGACCAACGCCTCGCTCGAATTTGACCGGCTCGCAGCCTACGGCAAACGCCTGGACATTCCCGCCGGGACGGCCGTGCGGTTCGAGCCGGGCGAAACCAAAACCGTGCAGCTCGTTGACATCGCCGGCCGGCGGGTTATCCACGGCGGCAATAATCTGGCCAGTGGCCCGGTTTCCGACGCAGGCAAGGCGGCGGCGGCCAAACGCATCGCGCAACAAGGTTTTTCCCACAAATCATCCTGACCTACCATGTCGCACCTCATGAAGCGCCAGCATTACGCCGAGATGTTCGGCCCGACGACGGGCGATCGCGTCCGACTCGGCGACACTTCCCTCCTCCTGCAAGTCGAGCGCGATCACACGGTCTACGGCGACGAGTGCAAATTTGGCGGCGGCAAGCCCATTCGCGAAGGCCAGGGCCAGGCCGCTGGCGTGGGTCAGGCGGATTGCCTGGACTGCGTCATTACCAATGCCCTCGTCGTGGACTACACGGGCATTTACAAAGCCGACGTAGGTATCAAAAACGGCCTGATTGCAGGGATCGGCAAGGCAGGCAATCCCGATGTCATGGCCGGAGTCTCCCCAAACATGATAGTCGGGGTGACCACGGAGGTGATCGCTGGCGAGGGGCTGATCCTCACCGCTGGCGGGATCGACTCGCACATTCATTTTATCTGCCCGCAACAAGCTCATGAGGCCATCGCTGCCGGGCTGACCACCATGGTGGGCGGCGGGACCGGACCGGCCACCGGGACTTGCGCGACCACCTGCACACCGAGTGCGTTTTATCTCGAACGGATGCTGCAGTCGACTGATGCCCTGCCGCTGAATTTTGGCTTCACCGGCAAAGGCAACACCGCCTTGCCGCAAGGGTTGCAGGAACAGATTCTCGGCGGCGCCATCGGCCTGAAACTCCATGAGGACTGGGGCACCACGCCCGCCGCCATTGATTGCTGCCTGCGCGTTGCCGATGACCACGACGTGGCGGTGACCATCCATACCGACACCTTGAACGAATCGGGCTTTGTCGAAGCGACCATTGCCGCGATCAACGGCCGCACCATCCATACTTACCACTCCGAAGGCGCCGGTGGCGGCCACGCGCCGGACATCATTCGCATTTGCGGTGAGGTGCACGTGCTGCCCAGTTCCACCAATCCGACGCGCCCCTACACCGTCAACACGATTGACGAGCATCTCGACATGGTGATGTTCTGCCACCATCTCGACCGCAAACTGCCGGAGGACGTCGCCTTCGCCGAGAGCCGCATTCGCGGCGAGACCATCGCCGCCGAGGATATCCTGCACGACCTCGGCGCCATCAGCATGATGAGTTCCGATTCGCAGGCCATGGGCCGCATCGGCGAAGTCATCACCCGCTCGTGGCAAACGGCGGACAAGATGAAGCAGCAACGCGGGTCGCTGCCGGGCGAAGGCGCGGGCAACGACAATCTGCGGATCAAACGCTACATTTCCAAATACACCATCAATCCCGCGATTGCCCACGGCATGGCGCATGCCATCGGCTCCGTGGAGGTCGGCAAGCTGGCCGACTTGGTTCTCTGGCGGCCCGCCTTTTTTGGGGCGAAGCCCGAAATGGTGCTTAAGGGCGGCTTCATCGCCTGGTCGCAGATGGGCGACGCCAACGCCTCCTTGCCCACGCCGCAACCCGTTTTCATGCGCCCGATGTTTGGCGCCTTTGGCTCGGGCCCGGGCTCGTCGTGCATCGCCTTTGTCAGCCGGCTTTGCCGCGACCAAGGCGTCGCCGCCGGCTACGGGTTGCGCAAACGCATTGACGCCGTGCAAGCCTGCCGCAAACTCGGCAAAAAGGACATGAAATGGAACGATGCCACCCCGCGGATCACGGTCGATCCGGAAACTTACGCCGTCACGGCTGATGGCTTGCCGCTGGTGTGCCAACCGGTCCGCGTGCTCCCGCTGGCCCAACGCTATTCCCTGTTTTGAAAACGCCGGACGAGGATTGGCTGTTGTGGCAACTCGCGGATTCCGCCTTTCCGACCGGAGGCTTTGCGCACAGCGTGGGATTGGAAGCCGCCTGGCAACAGGGCGAGATTCGCAACCCCGCCGAGTTATCGTCTTTTCTCGAAGCCAGCCTGCGGCAATTGGCTCACTCGGCGCTGCCGTTCGTGGCCGCGGCGCATGACGCTCCGGAACAGGGAGCGGAACTGGACCGCTTGTCCGACGCCTTTCTCACTAATCATGTGGCCAACCGCGCCAGCCGCGCGCAGGGCCGCTCTGTCTTGATGGTGGTGGAAAAAACTTTCGGTTTGGCACACTACTCGCTGCCCTTCGGGCATTTCGCGCCGGTATTTGGCGGCACTGCCCGCCGGCTCGGCCTGCCTCGGATGAGCACGACCCATCTTTTCTTCTTCCAGCATTTGCGCGCGTTGGTTGCCGCCGCCATCCGGCTGGGCATCGTCGGCCCCATGGAAGCGCAGGCCCTCCAGCACCGCCTGGCGCCTACGGCGCGGGAGATACTTTCCCGCAGCGAGCATTTGCCCGTTTCCGCCATGGCCCAAACGGCGCCGATGCTGGAACTATGGCAGGGAACCCAGGACCGCCTCTACTCCCGCTTGTTTCAAAGCTGACCATGAAAGCCCATACGCATCACGACCACGACCATGGCCACGACGATACCCATGCGCACGGCCATGGCCACACGCACGAACACCTCGACCACCCCGGCCATTTCCACGAACGCGACCAACCGCTGCATCGCGATTTCCACCAGCGTGCGTTCACGGTCGGGGTGGGCGGGCCGGTGGGCAGCGGCAAGACGGCATTGATGCTCGCGCTGTGCCGGCAATTGCGCCGACAAATGAACATCGCTGCCGTCACCAATGACATTTTCACCCGGGAAGACGGCGAATTCCTCATCCGCAACCAGGCGCTGGAAGCCGAGCGCATCCGGGCCGTGGAAACCGGCGGCTGTCCGCATGCGGCCATCCGCGAAGACATTTCCGCCAACCTGCTGGCGCTGGAGGAACTCCATCAGCAATTTCACCCCGACCTGATGCTGCTGGAATCCGGCGGCGACAACCTGGCCGCCCACTTCAGCCGCGAGTTGGCCGATTACACCATCTACGTCATTGACGTTGCCGGGGGTGACAAAATCCCGCGCAAAGGCGGCCCGGGCATCACGCAGTCTGACCTTCTGGTCATCAACAAAACGGATCTGGCCGCCGCCATCGGTGCGGATTTGGGCGTGATGGAGCGCGACGCACGGCTCATGCGCGGGCACGGCCCGTTCGTGTTTGCGCAAGTCAAGCACGGCCTCGGGGTGGATGAAATCATAAACCACGTTATCCATCACTGGCAGCACGCCGTGGGCATCGCCCATCGTCATTCCGCCGCTGGAGAAAAATGAGAGGGCGCAACCCAATAAAATCATCAAGACGCGAACCGGTGAAAACGATTATGCCTGCGGCCAGGGAATCCTCCAGCCTCGTTTAAAAAATGATCGCACATCTCTTGCCGTTGCCGAAAAACCTCAAGGGAAAGATTTTAGGCATCTATGGACTGCTGATCGGGGCGAACCTGGCGGTGTGGATTTGGGCGGTGATCTCCTTCCACGCTTATCCGTTGTTGCTGGGAAGCTCGCTGTTGGCCTATACGTTTGGCCTGCGCCATGCGGTGGACGCCGATCATATTGCCGCCATTGACAATGTCACCCGCAAGCTGATGCAGCAGGGGAAAAGACCGTTGGCCGTTGGCCTTTTCTTCTCCCTGGGCCACTCCACGGTCGTGTTTGGCCTGTCCGTCGTCATTGCGGTGACTTCCGCCGCGATCAAGGACCGCATGGAACCCGTGCATGTCATCGGCAGCATGGTGGGCACCTCCGTGTCCGCCTTTTTTCTGCTGGCGATAGCGGCGGCGAACACGATCGTCCTGGTTTCGGTCTACCGGATGTTCCGGGTCGTCAAGGCGGGGGGCGGCTACGTCGACGAGGATTTGAACCTGATTCTTGCCCAGCGTGGCTTTTTGGGGCGGATTTTCCGCCGGGTATTTCACCTCATCGAAAAAAGCTGGCACATGTATCCGCTCGGTTTTCTTTTTGGCCTGGGGTTCGACACAGCGACGGAAATCGGCCTGCTGGGCATCTCCGCCACCCAAGCGTCCAACGGGCTGCCGATCTGGTCCATTCTGGTCTTTCCGGCGCTTTTCACGGCCGGAATGGCGTTGGTGGACACTACCGACAGTATTTTGATGCTGGGCATGTACGGCTGGGCGTTTGTGAAGCCAATCCGGAAACTCTATTACAACCTGACCATCACGTTTGTCTCGGTGGCCGTGGCGTTGGTGGTTGGCGGCATTGAGGCGCTGGGCCTGGTGGTCGACCACTTTGAGTTGCATGGGACCGTCTGGAATTCGGTTCGTGGGCTCAACGATAACTTGGGCGCGTTGGGCTTCATCATTATCGGCATCTTTGTCGCCAGCTGGGTGGTTTCGATTACGGTCTACCGGCTCAAACGGTACGACGAAATAAAACCCAGCCAGCTGTCGGTTAAAAATTAATCCGGGCCGCCGCCCGGGCCTTGGTAAAGGAGTGCAGCGGCTTCGTCGAGCAAGGCGAAGTCTAGCGGCGCCAAGGTGGCGCCGGCCGCTTCGCCATGTGCGCAGGCCAGGGTAAACGCGGATCCGGCTTTGGCAGTTTCGGCGAAGGGAGTTTGCTGGATGAATCCGGTCGTGAGTTGGTGGCGGCGGTCCCCGGCGGGCCGGCCTTCCCCGAGAAAAAAGCGCCGCGAGTTGTCCCCGTTCACCCTGTGGATAAAAATGCGCGGGAAAGACGGCGGCGCGTGGGAGAAAACGCCCCAGAGTCGCAGTCACCGGTGGAAAATTTCGGCCGCAATGATGAAAAGTTTTTGTCATTGACCCGGTGAAGTATGAAGAGAATTCAAACGGAGCGATGGAAAAATAACCGGCCGGAAAAAAGGGGGATGGTTGAGGGAGATGGGCCCGGCTACCCGGCCCTTTTCGCGGGTGATTTGCCATGTCTTCAGGATTTCGGGCCATTTAGTTCAGTGAACAATTTTCACGAAAAATAAACGCCGGCCGCATTAATAAAAATTAACGCCGAACAAAATTTCTCCGGGCCGGCCTTTTCCTTCTTTTAACGCGAGTGTTACAATTTGGCATCGGGGTTGCTGAAACGTTTTCACTGCAACCGCCGGCTGACTGCTCTCATCACCACGCTAACTTCCAACCACAGCGGGCGCGAATTGCAGCGGAGAAACCCGTCACTATGAATAATCCATCTGCGTTCAAACTGATCCGCCGTTGTTTGTTGACCGGTGGTGTTTTGGCAGGCAGCGCTGCTCTGGCGCTGGCCCAAGACGCTCCCACCCTGGCGTCGTTGCAGCAACAGAACCAAGCCTTAAACGATCGCCTCAAGGTGCTGGAAGCCATGGTCCAAAAAGAGGGCTTGGTGCCCAGCGGGACCGCGGCCAAACCAGCGTCGCCGTTCGCGAATGTCACGGTCAGCGGTTTTGTGCAAAGTTCATATTTCAGCGATTTGGAAAACAGTTCCTCGCAGCGCATTGCCAGCTATCTGTGGAACAACAAGAACAACAACTTTTCCATCAACAAGGTCAAGGTGACCATTGCAAGTCCTGCGGCGGTTCGCAGTGATACGGATTGGAGCAGCGCTTTCCGCGTGTCATTTATGGGTGGAGAAGACTCGTCGGTGTTGAATTCCGGCGCGGCCATCAACGGCTTCGAATATTTGCGTGAGGGTTATGTGGAAGTAAATGCCCCCATTGGCAACGGCCTCATTATCCGGGCGGGCGAATTGATCTCGCTCCTGAACTGGGAATCGGGCGACGGCGGCGCGGCGAACCCGAATTTCTCCCAGGGCTATCAATGGTGGTACACCGGCAACGGTCCATCTGCCGGCGTGCAGGCGGATTACGCGTTCGCGGATTGGATCAGTTTAACCGCGCGGGTGGATAACGGCCTGTATGCCGGCCCGGTGGGCAATGCGAACAAAAAGGCGGGCATGGCATCACTTAATCTCAAACCGACCAAGGAATTTTGGTTCAATGTCATTGGGTTTGGCGGCCTGGGTGGTGGCACGCTGGATGCGAACGGAGCTTCGGTAATCGGCGGATATCAGCTCACCCCGGAATTGGGCACCGGGTTTGAGGGAGACTACTTTAGTTTTCATAACCAGGGCAAACCCTCGGGCGAGTTGGATTCGGTCGGCGGCTGGATTTGGTATGATTTTACGCCCAAATACGGCATCGCTTTCCGGGCGGAATATCTGGATGACCCGCAAGGGGTGGGTCTGAATGGCGGACCAAACCCGTTTGGTCCGGGCTCCGGAATCTTGTCGCCGTCCCCGAGCGGAGACTTGGAAAGCTTCACCCTCACGTTCAATTGGCGTCCGACATCCTACTTGAAGATCCAACCGGAATTTCGGGTGAACCACACGTCCTACAAGGGTGGCTTCAACGGCAAGCAAAACGAATATGTTGCTGGTGTCGGTGCGACGGTCTCTTTCTAAGTCGCATCTGTTTTTTAATCTTCAGGTTAATATTTTCCCACTATTCAAACTTAACAAATTCATCGTCATGAAAAAGCATCTCCTTACCATAGCGGCCCTCGCGGCCTCTTTGAACCTTGCGACTCCCGCTCCGGCGGCCGACACGCCCGCTCCGCCGGAAGTGCCGCCCACGGTTAAAATCGGCATCCTCCACTCCCTGAGTGGCACCATGGCGATCAGCGAAACATCCCTGCGTGATGTGCTGCTCTTCGCGTTTGACCAAATCAACGCCTCCGGCGGCATCAAAGTCGGCGGAAAATCCTACAAGATTGAGCCCGTGGTCGTGGACGGCGCCTCGAACTGGCCGTTGTTTGCGGAAAAGGCCAAGCAGTTGCTGGAAGAGGACAAAGTGGCGGTCACTTTCGGCTGTTGGACTTCCGTCAGCCGCAAATCCGTACTGCCCGTATTCGAGAAGGATAACGGAATGCTGTTCTACCCTGTGCAATACGAGGGCGAAGAGTTGTCCAAGAACATCTTCTACACCGCGGAGGCCGTTGGCCAGCAGGCGACGCCGGCGGTGGATTATCTTCTGGCCCAGGGCAAAAAGAAATTCTACCTCATCGGCACGGACTACGTCTACCCGCAGACCACCAATCTGATCCTTTACAAATACCTGCTGCTGCATGGCGTGCCGGTTGCGAACATCGGCGGGGGTTTGCGCAAGGATGCGGATGGCAAGGTCATTTCGGCCGGGCAGTATGTGCCGTTTGGCCACACCGACTTCCAGCAGATTGTGGCCGACATCAAGCAGTTTTCCGCCAGCGGTGACGCCTGCGTGATCAACACCATCAACGGCGACTCCAATGTGCCCTTCTTCAAAGAAGTTGTCGCTGCGGGATTGACGACGTCGGATTGCCCGGTGGTTTCCTTCAGTTTGGCAGAGGATGAACTGCGCAGCATGCCGACCAAGGACATGGTGGGCGAACTCGGCTGCTGGACTTACTTTATGTCGCTGAGCACCCCGGCCAACACCGCATTTCTTAAAAGCTGGGCCGACTGGTTGAAAACCGAAACCCATCCCGGCGTGATCAAGGAAAACCGTGCGGTGGACAGTCCCATGATCCTCTCCTATGACGGCGTCTTTTTGTGGAAGCAGGCGGTCGAGAAAGCCGACTCTTTTGACGTGGACAAGGTCCGTGCCGTCTTGGAATCCGGTGACGACAGTTTCGACGGGCCGGGCGGTAAAATCACCATGACCAAGAATCACCACGCCACGAAGAACGTCTACATCGGCGAGACCAAGGCCAACGGGCAATTCAAGATTCTGCAGACATTTGACCAGGTTCCGGGTGAGCCCTTCTTGCTGAAGGATTTGGACGCCAAGCTGGCCGCTGGCAAGTAGAGACTGTTACCGGCCAATGCAAATGACTTCAATCAAAAGGGGCGGAGCAACTGCTCCGCCCCTTTTTGCCTTAAGATGAAGCTTCGAGGGAAAACATTTATTGCGCTGGGGCTGCTGTTGCTTTGCCTGCACGCCGAAGCGGCCGACGTCCCGACTCCGGACGATGCGGCGGTCCGCCAGCTTTTGACCCAGGCCATTACCGGCAATGGCGCGACGCAGCAAAAGCTGCTGGCAAGTGTGGGGGATTCCGGTTCGAAAACTGCTGCGGATGTCTTGAGGGCTTGGACGCGCGATCAGGTATACCTGTATCCCGAGGCTGACGGCTCCAAAGTGCCCGTGCTGCTGGAGGATACACTGGATGCAAATGGAAAGGCCCGGGCCATTCGCGTGATTGACGGGCTTGTGCTCAAAGATGCGGGTGGCAAGGAACTACGGTTTGGCAACAGTGAATTGGATACGGCGGATACGGACATGCGCTTGCGGTCGGCCATCAGCCAAACGATCGACACACTTTCTTTGTCGAGCCCCGAGGTGGACAGCCGTTGGTCAGCGGTGAACAAATTGGGCAATTCCCAAAAGGTCAGTTACATTCCCATCCTCCAGTCCAGGCTGGCGAAGGAGACGGATGCCTCGGTGAAGCGGGCGATCTTAGTG
>Ga0265320_10001829_pt1 | contig 15088 bp, 10 predicted proteins | sample 4827metaG_FD_202087 | JGI IMG/M metagenome (GOLD analysis project Ga0265320, IMG submission 202087) | Rhizosphere microbial communities from Carex aquatilis grown in University of Washington, Seatle, WA, United States - 4-8-27 metaG | ecosystem: Host-associated > Plants > Roots > Rhizosphere >...
TCTCGGTGGACATCTACCGCGCGCCCGAGGCCAATGACCCGGAGCTGAAGACGCTGACGAAAAAGCGCCAGCGCCTCCTGGCCACCGCGTCCGACCTCTTCAAGTGCCTCGACGACAATCCCGCCCGCGATACCAGCGAGGCCCATCCGAAGACCAAGATCACCGTCCGCGGCCAGAGCGCCACGATGGAAAACCGCTGTGTGGTGGTGCGGGCGAACGAGGACCTCAAGAAGGTGCTCGAGGGCGAGGTCTGCCCCATCGGCAGCCGCACCATGATCCAGGCCCTCGACGCCGCCCCCGAGGGCGCCGACACCCTCATCATCGACTACTTCCCGGACCTGCTCGAGCACATGGAACTCATCACCCGCATCGGTGACGTGAAGCTCAAGCGCATCATCTTCCGCAAGGCCTCGCGGACCCACGGCTATTTCCTCTCCAGCAACGCCCATGCCCGGCTCGACACCTTCAACGCGATCGGCGTGCAGATCTGCTGGTACGACGAGCTGACCAAGGACCTCTACACCCACGTCTACAAGAAGGAGCACGGCTTCTTCGTCCGCGAGGAGATGGCCCGCAAGTTCCAGGAGGCCACCATCCTCGCGTTCTACGGCTCGGCCGTCGGGCTCGAGAAGGCCGACACCGACCGCATCTCCTCGCTGGTCGACAAGCTGACCTCGTTCATCGGCTTCAACCTCGGCGTGCTCACCGGCGGCGGCGGCGGCGTCATGCGGCTCGCGACCGACCAGGCCCGCGGCAAGGGCGCGCTCACCGGCGCCTGCTTCCTCGAGCTCGAGGCCCAGCCGCCGGAACTCGGCGTGGATTTCTTCAACACCTTCCAGGAATCGTCCCGCCACTTCCGCCAGAAGTGGTTCGAGGCGGCGGATTTTTGCATCTTCAACGTCGGGGGTGTCGGCACCCTCGAGGAAATCGGCATCGAGATGTGCAACCTCAAGCTCGGCATCCGCCCGCGCGTGCCCTACGTGTTCTTCAACGCGCGCTTCTGGGGCGACCTCCGCAAGCAGATCCGCGAGATGATCCGCACCAAGCGCGCCCCGGCCTGGATCGCCGACTACATCCTGTTCACCGACGATCCCGACGAGGTCGTGGAATTCTACCGGAAAAAACTCCAGGTGCTCTGATTCCGGCCGGGCGTTGTCCTGCGCGGCCTCGCGCCGGACTTTCCCCGCAACCCCTTCGCTTCCATCGTGGCCTCCGCCCTTCCCCGTCTCGTTCTCGTCGTCGGCTCCGGCGGCCGTGAACACACCCTCGTCCGCTCGCTCCTCTCGTCGCCCGCCAGGCCGCGTGTCATCTGCGCCCCGGGCAACGCCGGCATCGCCGAGGATGCCGCCTGTTTCCCCGTCGCGGCCGACGATGTCGCCGGCCTGGTCGAGCTGGCCCGCCGCGAGTCGGTCGACTTCGTCGTCGTCGGCCCCGAGGTGCCGCTCTCGCTTGGGCTCGTTGATCAATTGATGAAGGCCGGGATTCCCGCCTATGGCCCGAAGGCCGATGGTGCGCAGCTCGAGGCGTCGAAAATCTTCACGAAGAATATCCTGCTGAAGTACAAAATCCCGACGGCCCCCGCCCGCTTCTTCAGCGCCGTCGAGCCCGCGCTCGCCTACCTGCGGACGCGGTCGATCCCGATCGTGGTCAAGGCCGACGGTCTTGCCGCCGGGAAGGGCGTGGTGGTGGCGCAGACTCTGGCCGAAGCCGAGGCCGCGGTGCGCGCGATGCTGGAAGGCGGCAAGTTCGGTGCCAGCGGCAGTCAGTTGCTCATCGAGGATTGTCTCACCGGGGAGGAAACTTCGTTGCTCGTCGTCGTGTCCGGGCGCGACTACGTCATGCTCCCGGTTGCCCAGGACCACAAACGCATCGGCGACGGCGACACCGGCCCCAACACCGGCGGCATGGGCGCCTACTCGCCCGCCGAGGTGGTCACCCCCACGCTGCTCGGGCGCATCGAGCACGAGATCGTGCGCCCGTCCGTCAACGCCATCGCGGACGAAGGCATCGATTTCCGTGGCACGCTTTTCATCGGCCTCATGCTCACCCCCGATGGCCCGAGCGTGATCGAGTATAACACCCGCTTTGGCGACCCGGAGACCCAGGTGGTGCTGCCCCGACTCAAGACCGACCTGCTCGCGCTGCTCTGGGCCGCCGCGCACGGCGGGCTCGCCGGGGTGAAGCTCGAGGTCAAACCGGACTATGCGGTCTGCGTCGTGATCGCCGCCAAGGGCTATCCCGATTCCTACCCGAAGGGCGATGTCATCACTTTCCCTCCCGCCTCCAGCCTCCCGCCCCAGGCCTTCGTCTACCACGCCGGCACCGCGCGCAACCCCTCGGGACAAATCGTGACCAACGGCGGCCGCGTGCTCGGAGTCACCGCCCTCGCCTCCACGTTGCGTGCCGCCGCCCGCGACGCCTATGCCTTGTGCGACGGCATCCAGTGCACGAGCAAATACTATCGCCGCGACATCGGCGCGCGGCAGCTTCAGCGAACATGAAAAAAATTCCACTCTGGCTGCTCCTGCTCGTGTCACCGGTGCTTGGAGCATCCGGTACGCCCGCGTCACCCGCTCCGTCCGTTGGAGCCGCGCAAGTGATCGAGCGCAACCTGGCCTACCGCCGCGTCCACACGCTGCCCGATGACCTGCCGGCGCTCGCCGGTACCGCCGCCGGCGGGCTCGTGCTGGATCTGCGCTTTGTCTCCGCCACCCCGCCCGCCGCGGACGCCTTCGCCGCCTGGCTGAAGGCGCGCGCCCGTCCGCAGGCTCCCGTGCTCGTGCTCATCAACGCGGGCACCGCGCCGGCTTTGCTCGCCCCGTTGACCGCGCCCGGCGTGCCGCCCGGGGTGGTCAGTGTCGGGCCGGAAATGACCGACGCCGTGCCCGATGTCGGGATCGCCGTGGAGCCCGGGGCCGACCGCGCCGCGTACGACGCGTTCGAGCACGGCACCGCGCTGGCCGATTTGATCAGCCCGAAGATCGACAAGGTCCGGCACGACGAGGCCGCCATGGCCCGGGAGCGCGCGGTGGCGGCCGCCGATGCCGGGGACGACGCGGCACCACCTTCGGACGAAAAGCCCGCGCTCATCGCCACCGCCCCGCCTCCCGTCGTGCCGGTCGACCGCGTGCTCCAGCGCGCCGTTCAACTTTATCATGCGTTGCAGGCCCTGAAGAAAATCTAGCGGCGGCTCAAGGTCGTTCGTGCCGGCCGCCACCGCGACGTTCCCCGGCCCGCCACTCCGGCTTTGCCTTTCGTGCAAAACCGTATCCCTTGGCTCCTTCGTCGAAGATGCCCGCGCCCGGACCGATCCTTACTGTCTGCACCGCCAACATCTGCCGCAGCCCGATGGCTGCTGGGTTGTTGCAACACGCCCTGTCCGCCCAGCCCGAGCCCCTGCGGTCGCTCAAGGTGCTGTCGGCCGGCGTGGCCGCACGGACGGGTGAGGCCGTCTCCGAAAACTCGGTCCTCGCCCTGAAGAAGGTCGGGATCGACATCAGCGCCGCCCGCAGCCGCCCGCTCACCCCCCAGCTCGTGGCCCAGGCCGGGCTTATTCTCGTCATGACCGAGTCGCACCGGGCCATGATCCAGCTCAATTTCGATCCCGTGCCCCGGCACGTCTATCTTTTCCGCGAGTTCATGCCGCGCGCCGCAGACAAGGAGATCGGCGATCCCTACGGCGGACCACTCCGGGTCTACGAGGCCGCCCGGGACGAGATGGTCGAGGCCATTCCCTCGCTGCTTGCGTTCCTTAAGACACAGTCCGCCGCCCGGCCGGCGTGATTTACGGTTTACGAGCGGCCATTTATGCCTTCGCCTCAGCGTTTCGCCCGGGCAATCGTAACTCGCAAATCGTCAATCGTACTTCCCTAAATGTCCCTTAACGCCGCGCCGCTCAAGACCCTCGACCCTGAAATTCACGCCGCGATCTCCCGCGAGTTCGCCCGCCAGCAGAGCCACATCGAGCTCATTGCCTCGGAGAATTTCACCTACCCCGCCGTGCTTGAGGCGCAGGGCAGCGTGCTCACCAACAAGTACGCCGAGGGCTATCCCGGCAAGCGGTGGTACGGCGGCTGCGAGTTCGTCGACCAGGTCGAGCAGCTGGCCATCGACCGCGCGAAGCAGCTTTTCGGCGCCGAGCACGCCAACGTGCAGCCGCACTCGGGCTCGCAGGCCAACACCGCCGTCTACGCCTCCGTCCTCCAGCCGGGCGACAAGCTCCTCGGCATGAACCTCAGCCACGGCGGCCACCTGACCCATGGCAATCCGGCGAACTTTTCCGGCAAGCTCTATAACTTCTGCCAGTATGGCGTCCGCCAGGACAACGGCCTGATCGATTACGACGAACTCGCCGCCGTCGCCGCCCGCGAGAAGCCGAAGATGATCACCGTCGGCGCCAGCGCCTACTCGCGCGTCATCGACTTCGCCCGCATGGGCGAGATTGCACGCGCCAACGGCGCCCTCCTCTTCGCCGACATCGCCCACATCGCCGGCCTGGTCGCCGCCGGGCTCCATCCGTCACCCGTCCCGCACGCCGACTTCGTCACCACAACGACGCACAAGACCCTCCGCGGACCGCGCGGCGGCCTCATCCTCTGCCGCGCCGCCCATGCCAAGGCCATCGACTCCGCGGTCTTCCCGGGCACGCAGGGCGGCCCGCTCATGCACGTCATCGCCGCCAAGGCCGTCTGCTTCGCGGAATGCCTCAAGCCCGATTTCAAGGTCTACTCGGCCCAGATCATCCGGAACTCCCGCGCCCTCGCCGCCGCCTTCCAGTCCCGCGGCTACCAGATCGTCTCCAGCGGGACCGACAATCACCTCTTCCTCGCCGACCTTCGCGGAAATTTGCCCGAGCTCACCGCCAAGAAGGCGCAGGAGACCCTCGATCTCGCGAACATCACCTGCAACAAGAACACCGTGCCGTTCGAGACGCGGTCCCCCTTCCAGGCCTCCGGTCTCCGCCTCGGCACACCCGCCGTCACCACGCGCGGGCTCGTCGAGCAGGACATGGAGGAAATCGCCGCGTGCATCGACGCCGTGCTCAAGGCTATCGGCACCCCCGGCGAGGCGGCCGCCATCGCCGCCACCAAGCAACGGGTCGTCGCGCTCACCGCGCGCTACCCGCTTCCCTACCGGCTGTAAGAACGGTTCCACGCCGCGACCGATCGGGTCCGCGGCGGACCTCGTCCCGCGCAACTCGTCTTGCCGATCCACCGGCCGCCTGCATTCTCCCGGCCATGTACGAACCGCGCCATGCCCCGTTGCTTCCGCGCCGTCGGTTCTATGCCCGGCTCGGCGGACACGCGCTGATCTCCTTCGGCACCCTCGCGCTGTCCCTCGCGCTGGGCATGGGCGGCTATCATTTCCTGGAGCAGCTGGGCTGGGTGGACGCCTACGTGAATGCCTCGATGATCCTCTCCGGCATGGGGCCGCTCGATCCCATCAAGACAGTCGCCGGCAAGCTCTTCATCGGCACGTACTCCCTGTTCAGCGGCGTGGTGTTCCTCACGACGGTCGGATTTTTCCTGATGCCGATCATTCATCGCCTGCTCCACAAGTTTCACCTGCGGGACGACGTGCAGTCCTGATGGCTTGCGCCTTGCTGATGCCATCCCGCGCCTTGTCGCCCATTTTCCGGCCGGACGCCCCATGAATCCCGAGTCCCTTCGCCGGCCACGCATCCCGTCCACGGGGCTGATCATCGGGTTCGTGATCGTCGTCGGCTCGATCCTGTCATTCCTCGCCTACCGCCAGGTCGCGGATCTTGAGCGCGAGCGCGCGGAAACGGAATTCTACCGTCGCGCCGATGTGCGCCAGGCGCTCACCCGCGAGATCCTGAGTTACTACGAGTCCGGCGTATTCGCCCTCCGCAACCTGTTTGTCGGCGACGACGCCGTCAGCCGCGGCCAGTTCCTCCAGGTGGCGCGCGACATCATCGGCCGCTACGAAGGCATCACTGCGCTCGAGTGGGTCGCCGTCGTGCCGGGGCGCGATCGCGCCGCCTTCGAGCTGGCGATGGGGCGGGAACTCGGGCGGCAGTTCACCCTGATGGAACGCGACAACCGCCAACCCCCGGGACTCGTCCCAGCCCAGGAGCGGGCCGAATATCTTCCCGTCACCTATTTGGAACCGTTGTCGGCCAACGAGGCCGCGCTCGGTCTCGACCTGTCGACGGGACCGTCCCGCGACAGCCTCGCCCTGGCCCGCCGCGACAATCGCATGGTCGTGACCGCCGTGTTCGACCTGATCCAGGGCCAGCGCGGTGTCCTGATGATTTGGCCCGTCTACCGCAAGGGCAGCGCCCTGACTGCGGCCCGCGGGCAATTCCTCGGTTTTGCCCAAGGTGTATTCCGGGTTGGTGAGTTGTTTGAGCAGACTCAGAAACGCGATCCGACGACCAACATTGACGCGCTTTATCTCGACGCGTCCGCCTCCGATCCCGCGGCCCGAGTGCTTTACTATCGGCCCGGCGACGATCGCGCGGCTCGGCAACCGGCGCCCGGCGAGGCGGAGTTCCGGGCGGGTCTTCATCGCGAGCATGTCATTAACCTTGGCGGGCGCAACTGGGTCGTCCTGTACCGGCCCACCCCTGCATGGCTGCAGGGGCAGATGACGAACCTGCCGTTGATGCGATTCGGCGGCGGGCTGCTCATCACGGGTTTGCTCGCGGGCCTCATCGGCGCGCTCGCCCGCCGGACCGCGACGATCGAGGCGCTCGTCGCCGCGCGCACCGCCGAGCTGAGCGAAAGCCGCCGGCAGACCGAGAGCATCCTCGCGCAGCTGCCGGGCATGGCGTTCCGCTGCCTGGGTGATGAAAGGTTCACTCCCATCTATATTAGCTCCGGTGCACTCGAGCTGACCGGCCACACGGTCGAGGATTTCCTGTCGGGCCGGGTGTGGTACGAGGATCTGATCGAGCCCAGTGACCGCCCGATCGTCACCAGCACGACCTTGAATGCCGTCGCCCAGCACAAGCCCTTCGAGGTGGAGTACCGCCTCCGTCTGCGCGACGGCCGGGAGAAATGGGTGCTGGACCGCGGCGCCGGGGTGTTCGGCGACGATGGCCGCCTGCTGTTCATCGAGGGCCTGGCCGTCGACATCACCCAGCGCAAGCAGGCCGAGGCGGACAAGATCGCCCTCGAGCGCAAGCTGCTGGAAAGCCAGAAGCTGGAGAGCCTCGGCGTGCTGGCGGGTGGCATCGCCCATGACTTCAACAACCTCCTGACCGCCATCATGGGCAACGCCAGCCTCGCCCGCCTCGAACTGGGCGCGGGCTCGCCCATCCAGAAGAACCTCCGGCAGATCGAGACCACGTCCCTGCGCGCCGCCGAGCTCTGCCAGCAGATGCTCGCCTATTCCGGACGGAGCCGCTTCGTGGTCGAACGCCTCGACCTCAGCGCCCTCGTCGAGGGCGCCGCGCCATTGCTGCAGTTCTCGCTCGGCCGGCACGCCTCCTTCCGCCTCGAGCTTCCCCGCGGACTGCCACCCGTGATGGGTGACGCCACCCAGCTCCGCCAGATCGTCATGAACCTGGTGATGAACGCGTCCGAGGCCATGGGTGAGAAAGCGGGCGAGATCACCCTCGCCACCGGCGTGTGCACGGCCGATCGGGACTTCCTCGCCGCCACCGTGAACGGCGGCGACCTGCCGGCGGGAGAATATCTCTTTCTCCGCGTCGAGGACCAGGGCTGCGGCATGTCCGCGGAGACCCTCGCGCGCATCTTCGACCCGTTTTTCACCACGAAATTCGCCGGCCGCGGCCTGGGCCTGGCCGCGGTGCTCGGCATCGTGCGGAGCCATGAGGGCGCCCTTCAGGTGACCAGCGTGCCCGGTCGCGGCACCACCTTCACTCTGCTGCTGCCGCCGACCGACGGCACCGCCGTCACCGCGCCTGACAGCCCCGGGACCGTCACGCCGTGGCAACATTCCGGCACCGTCCTCGTGGCCGATGACGAGGACGAGGTGCGCCAGATCGCCAGCGACATCCTGGAAAAGCTCGGGTTCACCGTGGTCTCAGCCACGGACGGCCACGAGGCCGTCCAGGCCTTCGAACGTGAGCCGTCCCGGTTCGATCTGGTGCTGCTCGACCTCACCATGCCCGGGGTCAGCGGCGTGGAGGCCCTGCGCCGGATGCGCGGGCGCCGGCCGGACCTGCCCGCGCTCATGATGAGCGGCTATGCGGAGACCGAAGCCGAGGCCCGTCTGGCCGGACTCACCTCCGCCCGCTTCCTCCAGAAGCCCTTCACCGTGGCCAGCCTCGTCGCCATCGTCCAGGCCATGTTCAAACCGAAAGCCGGTTGACCACCCGGCTGGCGCGACCGCGGGCTGGGCGCCAATGCCGTTCAGCGCCAGGGGGAAGACCTTCGACCCTGTCCGGAAGGTTCGGTCTCGCGGCCGGCCTCACCCGCGCGGAACTTTTCTTTGCGCCTTGGCGTTCTTCAACTATCGGTCTTTCCTCCAGTTTTTTCCCGTGTCCACCACCGCCGCTCCCCTTCCCCATCGCCGTCCGCTCTCGCTGGGCGTCATTTTTCTCACGCTGTACATCGACCTGATCGGGTTCTCGATCATCTTTCCGCTCGGACCCGACCTGCTCGACCACTATCTCCGCCTCGAGGGCCACGCCGGTGCGCTCGGCTGGCTGCTCGCGCAAATCGACGCGCTCGCCCGTGCCGCCGGCATCGAGAACTACGCCCCCGTCCTCTTCGGCGGCGTGATCAGCTCGTTCTTCTCGATCCTCCAGTTTGTCTTTGCCCCGTTCTGGGGCGCGGTGAGCGACCGGCGCGGCCGGCGCGGCGTGCTGCTCATGACCGTTGCCGGCACCGCGTTCGGCTACCTGCTGTGGCTCGTGAGCGGATCGTTCTGGTTGTTCCTGCTCTCGCGGATCGTCAGCGGTGCCTTCAGCGGCAACCTTTCCGTGGCCACTGCGGCCGTGGCGGACGTGACCACGCGGGAGGAGCGTTCGAAGGCCATGGGCCTCGTCGGCGCCGCCTTCGGCCTGGGGCTCGTCACCGGGCCGACCATCGGCGCCCTCACCGCTCATTTCAACCTCCTGGCCCGCCATCCCTCGCTCGCCCGCTTCGGCGTGAATCCCTTCTCGGTGCCCGCGGCCATCGCCTTCGCCCTCTGCCTCGTGAACCTCGGCTGGATTTATCTGCGCTTCAACGAGACCCTCACGCCCGCGATGCGCGCCGAGGCTCGCGAACCCCGCCTGCGCAATCCCATCAGCGCCATTCTCGGACTCGACAATCCCGCGGTCCGCCGCGCCAACCTGGTGGCCTTCATCTTCTCGATCGCATTCGTCGCGATGGAGTCCTCGCTCACCTTTCTCGCCACCAAGCGCTTCGACTACACGGCGCGGGAAAACGGGCTGCTGCTTGGCTTCCTCGGGCTCTGTGCGATCGTCACGCAGGGGTACATCGTGCGGAAGCTGCTGAAGACGATGGAGGAAATCCGGGTGCTCACCATCGGCCTGGGCGTCACCGCCGGCGGCCTGCTGGTCATCGGCTTCGCCCCGCAGCCCTGGATGCTTTACTCGGGCGTCGCACTCCTGGCGCTCGGTTCGGGCCTCGTCAACCCGGCCTCAACCGGCCTGATCTCGCTCTACGCCACTGCCGCCGAACAAGGCCGCGTGCTTGGCATCTTTCGCTCGCTCGGATCGCTTTCCCGGGCCTTCACTCCCGTGCTCGCCGGCGTGGTGTTCTGGGTCTTCGGCTCAAAAAGCGTGTTTATCGCCGGGGCCGTGATGTCCGCCCTCGCCCTCTCCCTGAGCTTCAGCCTGCCGAAGCCGGTGAAATGAAAGCGGTTGACAGAGGACCAACGACAGAGGACCGAGAGCAGGGAACGCATCGCGACCTGCATCGTCGTCGGCCTTCCGTCCCTTGCCTCGCCTTGGCTTTGGGCCGGTGGCTCCGCCGTCCGTCCTCCGTCCTCCGTCTTCTGTCCTCCGGCCTCTGTTTCCTGGCCGCCGGCTGCGTGTCCTTCCACCGCGAGGCGCCGCGGCCCGGCCGCACCACCCTCGGCGCCCCGTTGGTCGTGCTGCCGGCGCAGAACATCGGCAACTACCTCGTGATCGAGGCCAAGTGGGATCGCTACGGTCCCTACCGTTTCCTCGTCGACACGGGCTCGTCCGTCACCCTCATCTCACCCGACCTCGCCAGGCGCTACGGCGAAAAGGGCGTCCCGCCGCCGTTCAACGCCCCGCAGGTCCACGTGCACTCCGCCGAGGGCGGCCAGGTCATCCTTCCGGCCATGACGCTCCGCCGCCTTGAGCTCGGCGACGCGCGCTTCGAGGACGTCCCCGTCCTCATCTACGATTGCTCCCCGCTTTCCGATCACCTCGGCGTCAAGATCGACGGCATCCTCGGCTTCCCCCTCTTTCGCGAGACGCTCCTCACCCTCGACTACCCGCGCTCGCGCGTGCTCCTCAATGCCGCGGCGTCCGCGCCGCTGCTGCCGGGCGACACCATTCCGTTCAACAATGCCAACAAGACGCCGCTCATCCCGATCCGCCTGCACGACACCACCTTCATCGCCCTCGTCGACTCCGGCAGCGATGCGCCCCTCAGCCTCAATCCCGTGGGCCTGCAGCCGGCCTACGCCTACGGTCCCAGGCCGGGCCCCGTGGTCGGCACGCTGAGCGGCGATCATGCCCCGCAGGTCGGGCGGCTCGCCGACACGCTCGTGATCGGAAGCTATGCGCTCCCCCGCCCGCTCTTCGAGATCACCGACGAGCTGTCCGCGCTCGGCGGCGACGTGCTGCGGTATTTCACCGTGACCTTCGACCAGGAAAGGAACCAGGTGACGTTCTATCGCGAGGCGACCGGTCCGATCGGTTTCGATCCCCAGCGGAGTGTCGGAGTCAGCTTCAGCAAGGCCCCGGCTTACTGGCGCGTGGTCGGTGTCATTCCGGATTCGCCGGCCGCGACCGGCCCCGATCCCGTGCAGCCCGGCGACCTCATCATCCGGATCAATGGCGATCCCGTCGCGCAGTGGGACCTCCGCCGTTTCGACCAGCTGGTGGCCTCGGCCCGCACCATCACCTTCACATTTCTCAAGGGCACCGAGGAAAAATCCAAGACCCTCGCCGTGTTCGACCTGGTGCCGTAGGAAGTGAGGCTTGAGCCTTCCTTTTCTGTCACGGCCCGTTTGAGGAATCTTGGTAGGCCGCGAGCTTGCTCGCGCTCTTGATAGTGCCTGCAAGCAGGAGGCCTATGGTGCAAACGAACCCACGACTTCCTGTTCCGGCCTCACGCCCAATGCCTCAGCCCTTTCGGAGACGGAACGCCGCGGCCCCGTCATGTCCGCTCTCCCACGGGAAACTGATCGTGCTGGCCTCCAGCTTGAACGGCCCACCCGCGCGGCTCTCGAAAAAGGCTTTCACCACCGCCGCGTTTTCCTCGGAGTCGACGCTGCAGGTTGAATAGACAATGCGCCCGCCCGGGGCGACCAGCCGCGCCGCCGCATGCAGCAGCGCCAGCTGCTGGCGGCCGTGCTTCCCGAAGTCGCCTTCCTGCAGCCGCCACTTCACGTCCACCCGGTGCCGCATCACGCCGGTGTTGGAACAGGGCACATCCAGCAGGACCGCGCTGTACTCGGTCGGCAGGCGGTGGTCGTCGAACAATTTGTACTCCCCGCCCAGCAGGTCGCCTTGCACCAGCGCGACATCAACATCCGTCACCCGCGAAAGGTTTTCCTTCAGGCGGTCGATGCGCGGTCCGGGCTTGCCCGCCATAGCGGGCTTGGACGCGACGGCGGGCAGGTCGAGCGCGATCACCCGTCCCGCCGTCGCCCCCGGCGCCGCTCCACCGGACCGGGCCAGGTCGCGCAAGCGGTCGGCGATCAGCAGGCTCTTGCCCCCGGGCGCCGCGCAGGCGTCCAGCACCGTCTCTCCCGGCTGCGGCGCCAGCAGGTCCACCGCCAGGCGCGTGGAGGGGTCCTGCAGGTACAACCGGCCCGCCGCAAGCAGCGGTTCGATCTCACCCCAGCGGCCCGAGGGCACCTCATGATAGCCCGCCCACGCCGTCGGCGTGAACCACGCCGGCACCGGCGCAGCCGTGTCCCGCCACCGCGCGTACACCCGCGCGGGCTGCTGGTTCCATTCGAGCAGCCGCCGCGTCGGTCCGGCACCGAATTGCGTGAGCCAGCGCCGCACCAGCCATTCGGGATGTGAAAAATACTCCGCCAGGACCGCCGGCTCCGCGAGCTTTGGCGGCGCCTCCGCCGTCAGCAAGCCGGCCAGCTTGCGCACGACGGCATTGACGAGCTTCGCCTCCTTGGGACTGGCCAGGTGCTTCGCCTGCTCCACGGCGTGATGAACGATCTTGGCGACGCGTCCCTCGGCCGCGGGCTCGCCCAAGGCCTCGAGCAATTCGAATCCCGCAATCAACAACACCGCCCGCGTCGCCGGCCGCGGCGGCCGCGCCATCAGCCGGCCCAGCCCGGCGTCGAGCCGGCCGAAATGCCGCAGCACCCCGAAGACCAGGTGCTGGCAGCGCGCGCGCTCGGGGCCCGTCAGCGTGGGCGGCAGCGTGCCCAGCAGTTCGTCGACGCGTTCGTGACGCTCCAGCCAGCGCGTGATCATCCGCACCGCGGCCGCCCACGCCCCGACCGTCCGGGAGACGGCGGCGGGTTTGTCGGGAGCCGGTTCAGGCATCGTTAACCCCGGTGAAGCACTGTTTGACAAGCTGAGTCATTGTCCGCTCAACTCTCCCGTTCAGGCCCTCACACACGCAATCATGAATTCCGAAGCCGTCTCCGCGCTCATCGCCAAAAACCCGTCCCTCAAGGCGGCCAAAGCCAAGCTTGAGGCGATGGAGCCCGGCAGTTACGTGATCCACCGGAGCTGGGGCTTCGGCCATATCAAGAGCTACGACGACGCCGCGCAGAAGCTGCTCATCGATTTCAAGGGCAAGAAGAACCATCCCATGGACCCGGCGTTCTGCCTGACCACCATGGAGGTGCTACCCGAGAAGCATTTGCTCGTCCGCAAGGAGACCGAGGCCAAGAAGATCGCCGAGCTCATCGCCGAGGATCCCGTCCAGCTCGTCGTCGAGGCCCTCCAGGCCCATCCCAATCACGCCACCACCGCCATCGACCTCGAGATCACCCTCGCCCAGGTCGTCGGCGAGGAGAAGTTCAAGAAATGGTGGTCCGCGGCCAAGAAGGCCATCGGCAAGGATCCCCGCATCTCCGTGCCGGAGAAGAAGACCGAGCTCTACGTCCTCCGCGACGTGCCCGTCTCGGCCCAGGACGAGATCCTCGAGCAGTTCAACGGCACCCGCTCCGCCCGTCGTCGCATCCTCCTCGCCGAGGAGCTGCTGGACGCCGCCGACAAGAAGAACCTCAAGACCGACCTCGCCTCCATCCTCTCCGGCCTCGCCGACGCGGTGAAGGACAGCAACCAGATCGACGCCTCCGAGCGCCTCTACGGCGCCGCCGTGCGCGACGACCTCGCCAAGCTGCTCGGCAACGAGACCGCCTTCGAGCCCACCCAGGCCTCGCTCATCGCCAATATCCGCGACCTGCCCGCCATCGCCGAGAAGGTCCCCGTGCAGTTCCAGAGCCGCTTCCTTGAGCTGGTCAAGGAAACGCACCCGATCGAGTACCGCGACATCGGCTTCACCCTCCTCAAGAGCAGCCAGGGCAAGTTCACCACCGAGTGCATCAATTTCCTCGTCGAGAACGGCCACGCCGACGAGCTCGCCGCCACCCTCAAACGCTGGCAGACCGAGCAGAACCTCCGCGCCCCCGTCCTCCTCTGGGTCGTCAAGAACCGCCACTCGAAGAAATTCGCCAAGCTGCTCAACGACCTCATCACCCCGCGCCTGCTCAGCGCCATCTTCTTCGCCATCGACTATGAGGCCCTCCAAGCGTCCAGCGCCCGCCGCATTCCGCTCGGCGACATCCTCAGCGAGGACATCGACCTCATCTCCGACCTGCTTTCCACCGCCGATCCCGAGACCGCGCGCGACCTCGCCAACACCCTCATGCTCAACCAGGGCTTCGAGGAACTGACGAAGAAGTCCCTCCTCGCCCGCTTCATCAAGATTTTCCCCGGCATCCAGTCCCTCGTCGCCGAGGCCGCCGACAGCAAGGAGGAGCAGCTCCTCGTCTCCCGGGAGAGCTTCGAGCGCAAGCGCACCGAGTACGAGAACATCGTCTCGAAGAAGATCCCCGAGAACTCCAAGGCCATCGCCTCCGCCCGCGAGCACGGCGACCTCAAGGAAAACTCCGAGTACAAGATGGCCAAGCAGGACCAGCAGGTCCTCATGGCCCAGAAGTCCCAGCTCGAGAAGGAACTCGCCCGCGCGCGCGTCAGCGACTTCAAGGAGGCCACCACCGACCAGGTCAGCGTCGGCACCCTCGTCGAGGTCAAGGATGCCAAGGGCGGCAAGACTTCCCGCTACACCGTGCTCGGCGCGTGGGACAGCAATCCCGACGCCGGCGTGATCTCTTACAAGACCCCGCTCGGCCTCGCGCTCCTCGGCCGCAAGCTCGGCGACCAGGTGAAGGTGAAGCTCGGCTCCGGCGAGGAAAACTACGAGATCACCCGCATCTCGCGTTTCGTCGACGAGAAGTAAGCCCCAAAGCTGGCTTGATCGCGGAAGCGCGAAAGCCCGGAAATACGGAATAGATCCGGAAGGTGTTTTGCGTCGGTCCATGGGAGGCGTTTGCACCCCCGCCCGGCTTGGCCTGGTTCGCTCCTTGCACCGCGGCTTGGTTGCGCGAGCCGCCGTGCTTCCGTCTTCGTGCTTCCGCCCTTTCGCATTTCCGCGATAAACCTTCGCCTTCCTTCTTCTGCTCCGCGCTCCCCGCCTGAAATGATCCACCTCCTCCAAGGCTTCCTCATCGGCTTCGCCCTCGCGGCACCCGTCGGACCCGTGGGCCTGCTCTGCATCCGCCGCTCCATCGCCCATGGCCGGCTGGCGGGTTTTCTGACCGGCCTTGGGGCAGCTGTTGCCGACGGCCTCTTCGGTCTCGCCGCCGTGCTCGGCCTCGCGGCGGTCACCGCCTTTGTCGCGCGTCACGCCGGGGCCTTTCAGCTCACCGGGGGAATCTTGCTGTTCCTGATGGGTCTTGCCATTCTCCG
>Ga0265320_10001830_pt1 | contig 15086 bp, 10 predicted proteins | sample 4827metaG_FD_202087 | JGI IMG/M metagenome (GOLD analysis project Ga0265320, IMG submission 202087) | Rhizosphere microbial communities from Carex aquatilis grown in University of Washington, Seatle, WA, United States - 4-8-27 metaG | ecosystem: Host-associated > Plants > Roots > Rhizosphere >...
CGGACGAAAGATCAACTTGACGAAGAGATCGACCTCGTCGGCGGCGACCTTAGCTCGAACGGAACCAACGTGTACGCTTCCGGACTTTCGAAATACTCGGAAAAACTTTTCGAGCTGATGGCAGATATCACCCTCCATCCCTCCTTCCCTCAAGATCAACTTGATAAAATTGTCACACAGACGAAATCGGGGTTGCAATACAGAAAAACCGACCCCAGTATGATCGTCGACGTCGTCCGGAAAAAACTCGTCTACGGTGCAGAGCACCCGTATGGCGAGGTCGAAACCGAAGCAACGGTCGGCAGCGTGACACGGGAAAAATGTATTGAAGCCTACACCACGTATTTTAAATCGAACTATGCGATCATGGCGGTGGTGGGCGATGTTGACAAAGACAGCGTCATGAAGCTCGTCAATAAATATTTCGGAGCATGGACAAAAGGAGTGCTTCCCTCGCCAACGTTCGCGAGCCCGCAGCCTTTTGACAAAGTGCGCGTAGCGTTCGTTGACAGACCGAGTTCGGTCCAGTCGGTCATCAGAGTCTCTCAAGTTGTCGATCTGCCGCGGACTTCCCCCGACGTTCTTTCTGCCCAGGTAATGAACACGGTGCTCGGAGGCGGCATGTTCCGGCTTTTCATCAACCTTCGAGAAAAACATGCGTACACCTACGGCGCCTACAGCTCGCTGGGCCCGGATGAACTTATCGGAAACTTCACCGCTTCCACCTCGACAAAGAACACAGTCACTGACAGTGCACTTATTCAACTCTTCTACGAAATCAACCGGATCCGCAACGAAAGAGTAGACTCAACGGAACTGCAGACGGCGAAGAATTATCTCAGCGGTTCTTTCGTGAGAGGTCTTGAGCATGCAAATACTATCGCCGAGGACGCAATTACCATCGAACGCTACGGACTTCCAAAGGATTATTACAAAACGTACCTTAAACGCCTCGATGCAGTTACTGCAGAGGATGTCCAGGCTGCTGCAAAAAAATATCTTGACCCTGCTACCATGCTTATTGCCGTTGTCGGTTCTGCGAGTGATGTAAAAGAAAAGCTTGCAAAGTTCGGGCCGGTCGATATCTATGACGAAGACGGAAACTCGGTTGTTGTGAAGACTGCTCCAGCTGTTACCTTGACACCGGACGAAATTTTTGCAAAATCCATCGAGAAGAACGGCGGAATAGCAAAATTCAAGGCAATGAAGGACAAAAGAATTGAGATGAGCGGCAAAGTCCAGAACATGGACATGAAAATTACCGTGGTCCAAAAGGCCCCCAACAAATTGTATGCGGAAACGGAAATGGTTGGAATGTTCAAGCAACAACAGGGCTTCGACGGAAAGCACGGCTGGTCGGTGTCGCCCCAAGGAGTAAAAGACCTCACCGGAGAACAACTGGAAGAGATTAAGTTCGAATCCACTTTCGATTTTTACGGCAAGTACAAAGCGATGGGATTCAAAGCCGAGGTGACCGGAGTGAAAAATTTAAAAGGAAAGGATTGCTATGAGGTGAGCTTTTCGAATGACTCCGGGAAATCGATGCGCCAGTATTTCGGCGTGGAGGATTTCCTGAAGTACCGTGATGTGAAATCAATGACGACGCCGAACGGTCCGGTCGAACAAACGACCGACTATTTTGACTATAAGGATTTCGGCGGCTACCTTGCTCCGGGGAGGTTGGAACAAAGCGTCATGGGCCGGTCGTTCGAATTCACAACAGACAAGTACGAAGTTAACAAAGGTGTCAGCGACAAGCTTTTCAAGAAGCCAAAGTAGAGAAAGCTGGCAGTTCCTTCGAAGTCTTTAGTGATAAGCTGTAAGCTGAGGCATCTGAAAAATCACTTACAACGGTGGGACGGACATTCTTGTCCGTCAGAATTTGTTAGATTTGAATCAAAAATGACAAACAGGAATGTTTGTCCCACAAGAAAAAGCAATTTTTCAGATGCCTAAAGCTATACGTAGGGCATTTTCTCATGACTTAAAACTTACAACTTTTCACTCCTTACGCCTTATACACGAGACCGTTCTTTCGCACAACGATGTTTCGAGTATCGACGATCGGCACGGTGAATTGGTCGAAATCTAACTTCTTGAATTCGTTGTGAGCCGTCGCAACGAGGACTAGGTCGAAGGTGTTTGAGATCGCGACCGATTTTCTTCCGGCGAATTTCGGGAATTCACGTGTGTGCCTGATCGTCGGGATATACGGGTCGTTGTAACTGACCGATGCCCCCCGTTCTTCGAGTTTCTCTATCAAATGGTACGATGGGGATTCACGGTCGTCGTCGACATTGGCTTTGTATGCGAGTCCGAGCATCAGAATCTTTGCGCCTTTCAACGGCTTCCCTGCATCGTTTAACGCATCTATTACCCTGCTTACGACAAAATCCGGCATTGCCGTATTAATCTCCCCTGCGAGTTCAATAAATTTTGTCGTCACGCCATACTCGCGAGCCTTCCACGTCAGGTAGAACGGGTCGATCGGAATACAGTGTCCGCCCAAACCGGGCCCGGGGTAGAACGGCATGTAGCCGAACGGCTTAGTCTTCGCCGCTTCAATCACATCCCACACGTCAATCCCCATTCTCATGAACGTTACTTTCAGTTCGTTGACCAAAGCGATGTTGACCGCACGAAAAATGTTTTCCATGAGCTTCGTTGCCTCTGCAACTTTGACGCTCGAGACGGGGACGGTTCGTACGACGATTTGTTTGTAGATCGAATCGACAACCGCAAGGCCGTCGGGAGACGTTGAGCCGACAACCTTCGGAATCGTTTCAGTGGTAAAATCCGGGTTGTTGGGGTCTTCCCGTTCCGGAGAAAATGCAACGTAAAAATCTTTGTCGACCTTCAAACCGTTTTTTTCAAGAATCGGCACCATGACTTCTTCTGTCGTGCCGGGATACGTCGTCGACTCGAGCACAACCATCTGGCCTTTCCGGAGATACGGTGCAATCGCTTCGCAGGTCGCTACAATGAACGACATGTCCGGCTCCCTGTTCTTGTTCAGCGGCGTTGGAACCGCGATGAGGACAGCGTCGCATTCTTTCAACCGGGAGAAATCGTTTGTCGCGCTGAACCGTCCGGATGCGATTGCGCGCTGGATTCTCTCCGACGAGATGTGCTTGATGTACGATTTGCCGTTTGCCAGAGAATCTACTTTTGAATTGTCAACGTCGAATCCGATCGACCGGAATCCCTTCTCCACAAAACAATGCAGCAGCGGAAGTCCGACGTATCCTAAACCTATGACGCCGACGACGAATGATTTGTTTTCGAGTTTTGAGAGCAGTTCGTTCTTCATTGTGTTCATCCGAAGTTTTGAGTTTTAAGTTCTAAATGTGGAGTTCGGCATTCTGCCTTCTATCCTTCATAGTTTGCGTTGCAAACCCACAATTTCTAATTCATAATTCTTAATTCTTCATTGTTCCTTCGTACCACTCAATCGTCCGCCGAATTCCTTCGTCCAGCGGCACCGCCGCTTTCCATCCCAATGCATTGATCTTTCCGACATCGAGTAATTTTCTCGGCGTACCATCCGGTTTGGACGAATCGAAGACGATGCTCCCGCGGTACCCCACTTTTTCGCCGATGACTCGGGCTAATTCGAGAATTGAGATATCCACGCCCGTACCGATATTGATAATCTCGCTGCTGTCATACTGTTTCATCAGAAACATGCATGCGTTTGCCATATCGTCGACGTACAGGAATTCCCTTCTGGCTTTTCCTGTTCCCCATAACGTCACCGACGGTGCGTTTGAATTCCGCGCTTCAATGAACTTGCGAAGCAACGCCGGCAGGACATGAGAATTTTGCAGGTCAAAACCGTCGTTCGGTCCGTATAAATTTGTTGGCATGACGGAGATGAAGTCCGTCCCATACTGTTTGTTGTAGGCTTGGCACATTTTGACGCCTGCAATTTTTGCGACGGCGTACGCGTCGTTTGTCGGCTCCAGTTTACCGCCAAGAAAGCTGTCTTCGTTAATCGGCTGAGGAGCAAACTTAGGATATATGCAGGAACTGCCCAGAAAACAAAGCTTCTTCACCTTGTGCAGGTAGGACGAATGGATAACGTTGTTCTGAATCTGCAGGTTGTCGAAGATAAACTCGGCGGGATACGTGTTGTTCGCATGAATCCCTCCAACTTTCGCCGCCGCCAAAAAGACATAATCCGGTTTTTCTCTCGCGAAAAAATCTTCCACCGCTCCCTGATTTTCAAGTTCCAATTCCTGATGAGTGCGCGCAACAACATTCGCGAAACCTCCGGACTGGAGGGCGCGTACAATTGCCGAACCGACAAGTCCGCGGTGGCCGGCGACGTATATTTTAGAGGAGTAGTCCGTAGTTATTAGTCCTTGGTCATTAGTCCGTAGTTCTGTGTTCGTAACAATCAGAGTTCATGAATTAATATTGTTTTTGTTTTGACTGCTGAAGGTACTTGATGAAACCGCCGATCATACGTTTTGCCTCCAAAGCCTGAACAAAACAGTTTCGAAAGTCCGTTTCATCAATATATCTGAAATCTAATGCAACATACAGTAACGATTGGACCTCAGATGCTGAACGATACGAATACCTTAGAAAATTCACAAATGCTTTGTCGGATCCTGCGTCAAAACCTTCCGCTATGTTAGACATTATGGAGACACTAGCGCGCTGAATTTGATCGCGTAATCCAAAATCTTTAGAGAACTCGTGTTGAGTGGTAAGCATATAGACTGACTTTGTCAGCCCCCTGGCTTTTTTCCATGAGTCAATAGCTTCAAATTGTACGATCTTCATATCCCCCCCTTCCCCGATGAACTAAAGACTTCGGACTACGGACTAATAGCCTCGCTTCGAAATCTTTTCATAGTCTGCCTTCACCATAATTTTCACAAGCTCATCGAATTTTATTGTAGGTTTCCAGCCGAGTTTTTCTTTCGCCTTGGCCGGATCGCCGATCAACAGTTCGACTTCAGTCGGACGGTAAAGCCGGGGATCGACATCAACGACAACCTTTCCTGTCTTCCTTTCAACGCCTTTTTCATTCCCCCCTTTGTCCTCCCAGGCGAGTTCCATCCCCAGCTCTTTAAACGAAAGGTCCGCAAATTCCCGCACCGTATGTGTTTCACCGGTCGCGAGCACAAAATCATCCGGCTGATCCAATTGAAGCATTCTCCACATGCCGTCGACGTATTCCGGAGCGTAGCCCCAATCCCGCTTTGCATCCAGGTTTCCCAGAGAAAGCTTCGTTTCCAATCCCAGCTTTATCTTCGCTGCTGCACGCGTAATTTTTTTTGTAACGAACGTCTCGCCTCTCCGCGGTGATTCATGATTGAAAAGAATTCCGTTACAGGCGAAAATATTATACGCTTCCCGATAATTTATGATAATCCAATAGCCGTATAGTTTTGCAACTCCGTAGGGGCTTCGGGGATAAAACGGTGTTTTTTCATTTTGCGGGACTTGCTGGGCTTTGCCGAACAACTCACTCGTCGAAGCCTGATAGAACTTTGGCTTAAGACCAACCTCACGAATTGCGTCCAGAAATCGGACTGTTCCAATTGCGTCGACTTCGGCGGTGTATTCAGGAAGTTCGAATGAGACCTTAACATGGCTTTGGGCGGCGAGATTGTAAATTTCGTCGGGTTGAATCCTCTCCAGAATCCGGTTCAAATTGCTCGTGTCGGTGAGATCGCCATAATGGAGAAACAGCTTCTTTCCCAAATATTCGGGATTGTTATAGAGATGGTCGATTCTTCCGGTGTTAAAGGAGCTGCTCCGCCGGATAATGCCGTGTAATTCATATCCCTTTTGCAGAAGCAACTCGGCAAGGTAAGAGCCATCCTGCCCTGTAATGCCTGTTATAAGTGCCTTTTTTGTCATTGTACGTCCGTTGTAGTTTTGGTTTGCAGTTCTGTGCTCTCAGTCCGAGTCAACGATCACATGCCGCTTCGCCTATTTCTTACTTTTCCATCCATGTCGCGAGAAGGTCCCTCAACGTCTGCTCCATTGTGATTTCCGGCCGCCAACCCGTTGTATGCCGCAACAATTCATTCGACCCGGCAAGAAGTTGAATGTCGTAATCTCGCAATCGTTTCTCTTCAATGTGTAATTCAAATTTCAAACCGGTGATGCTTTCATACATCCGTATAATCTCTTCAATGGAAAATATCTTTCCCGAACAAACATTAAAAATGAAGTCTTTTTCGTTGGAGACCTTTCCGAGCAGCCAATATGCCCGCACGACATCGCGCGCGTCGGTAAAATCCCTCCGCGGTTTGATATTTCCAATTTTTATCACGGGCGGGACATTATTCTTTTGAGCGAGGGAGATTTGCCTTGCAAGGGACGAACAAACGAACGACGGTTTTTGCCGCGGGCCGGTATGGTTGAAAGGCCGGGCGATCACGATGTTCAAGCCTTCGTAGGTCTTATACGTTTGTGCGATGTAATCGATACTCGTCTTGCTCGCAGCGTAAGGATTTACCGGACGAGGGATCGAACGTTCCGTGTGCACCGCAGTGAATCCCGCAGTTTCCCCGTAGACTTCACCGGATGTAACAACGATAATCCGGGGTGCAATATCGACTGCCTTCACTGCCTCAAAAATATTAATCGGAGCGATGACATTAACCTTAAATGTCTCGGCAGTATGTTCAAACGAACTCGGCACAAACGCCTGTCCGGCGAGATGGAAAATAATGTCCGGCTTGACTTCCTTTAAAACGCCGAAAATCGATTGAAAATCGATGATATCGCACTCGTAAAGGCGGATACTTTTTTCATGAGAGCGGATATTTTCATTCTTCTCGACATCACGCACTATCCCATAAACTTCTGCCAGTCCGTTAGCGATAACATAGTCTGCGAGATGGCTGCCGGCAAAACCTCCAACTCCGGTAATAAGCACTTTCATCAAAAACGGCAATAATTAGTGGAAGCTATCTCAAAAACTCTGGATTATGTCCTTCTGAAGAAACACTGCCAGATCATTGTCATTCTGAACGGAGCGAAGCGAAGTGAAGAATCCATAACAATGATAGACCTTGAATCTACAAAGCTTTCATGTCATGGATGCTTCGTCCCGCTGTAAGGCGGGACTCAGCATGACATTGACTGCTGCTTTTTGCATCGAAACCATTTTTGAGATGGCTTCTAATTAAAACAGTAAAATTCAGCACAAGCCGCATCTCCCGTGTGAGCGGCATAGCGGATAATATACAAAATCCGCCTTGCCTTTTCAACGGTTGAAAAAGCAAACTTCCGGCGAGAATGGATGAACTTGGGAAAAAGTAGACAAGACTAATAAGGGATTGTTGTGCGCAACTATTCCTACTGCAGCTTCAATCTTCGTTTGAAGTATTCAATAGTTCTCAGCAGTCCTTCTTTACGGGGCACCCGCGGTTCCCAACCTAGCATTTGTTTTGCCTTTGTAATATTCGGCTGTCGAATCCTGGGATCGTCCTGCGGGAGTTCTTTGAAGACAATCTTGCTTGGGCTATGAGTCAATTGCACGATCTCGTTCGCAAGCTGAAGCATCGTCAACTCGGCGGGATTTCCGATGTTCATCGGAAGAGTATATTCTGACATCATCAATTTGAAGATTCCGTCGATCAAATCAGAAACATAACAGACGCTGCGCGTTTGACTTCCGTCGCCGAATACCGTAACGTCTTCTCCGCGCAGCGATTGCGAGATAAACGCCGGGATTGCGCGGCCGTCATTCACCCGCATCCGTTCACCGTAGGTATTAAAGATTCTTATAATCCGCGTTTCAACGTTGTGATAGCGTTGATATGCCATTGTCATCGCCTCGGCAAACCGTTTCGCCTCATCGTAAACACCGCGGGGGCCGACGGGATTGACGTTACCCCAGTATTCTTCCACCTGCGGATGAATTTCAGGGTCGCCGTATACCTCCGACGTGGAGGCTAAAAAGAACCGGGCATTCTTCGCTTTTGCCAAACCCAATGCTTTGTGCGTTCCCAACGATCCGACTTTGAGTGTCTGGATCGGAAACTTCAAATAGTCGATCGGACTCGCCGGCGACGCGAAATGAAACACGTAGTCGACAGTACCGTCGAGAAAAATGTAATCCGTAACGTCATGCTGAAAGAACTTGAAGCGGGTATTGCCGAACAAATGTGCAATGTTGGCCGTGTCGCCCGTAATCAAATTATCGATGCAAACAACGGAGTGGCCTTCGGCAAGCAGCCTATCGCAAAGATGGGACCCGAGAAAACCGGCACCGCCTGTTACTACGGATGTTTTTGTCATTAATCTTTTTATTCTGTGACGTGTTTATTTTCTAAGTGAATGACAGTAAGTGAATTGTAAATGGTGAGTTGTAAATAAAAGACGTGCTTTACTATTTACCACTTGCAATTCACTGTTTACTATTTTCAATATTCCTACTCAGGCCGCTCAGCAATTTCTGAATCATAATAAGCTGACTTTGAATAAGATTGAATGTCGTTAATGCAATGTACTGCAATCGTAACGAGATTTCGATCTGAGTATCTATTTCACTAAGCGAGGCTTGAGAAATATTCAAAAAGTGGAGTTTATCATTCTTAGATCTTCTTGCCAGCCCTTCAGCAATATTCGACACTACTGAAACAGACGCTCGACGTAATTGCGACTTTAACCCAAATTCTTCTTCTCTTGGAAATGCTCTTGTCGATTCATACACCTGCACAACCAATGCCATCGCCTCTTGCCACAGTAATAACTTCTTGTGCGGTCTATAACTTTTTATTTCCCCTAATCCGGTATCCATTATTTCCCCCAGTTACTATTTACCATTCACTATTAACCGTGTTCTACTCCCCATTCCTCCCGATCCCGAAATAAACAAACCCTTTTTCTCTCATTAACTTCGGGTCGTAAATATTTCTTCCGTCAAAAACAACGGGGCGCTTCATGAGGGATTTCATTCTGTCGAAATCAGGGCGGCGGAATTCGTTCCACTCGGTTATCACTGCAAGGGCGTCCGCTCCTTTCAGCGCATCGTAATTGTTTTCGAAAAACTCCACCCTGCCGTCGAAGAGTGCCTTCACTCTCGGAATTGCGATCGGATCATGAGCACGGATCTTTGCGCCGGATTCCAGCAAACTATTGATAATGACCAATGCCGGTGCATCCCGAATGTCGTCCGTTTGAGGCTTGAAGGAAAGCCCCCAGACGGTGATGACTTTTTGGTTCAATTGATTATTAAAATGCTTCATCATTTTCTTGACGATGACGCGTTTCTGTCTCTCGTTCACTTCGTCAACAGCACGGAGGATTTTGAATTCGTATTCGTGCTCCTGAGCAGTTTTGATCAATGCCTTGACGTCTTTTGGAAAGCACGAGCCGCCATACCCCACGCCCGCAAATAAGAACTGCTGACCGATGCGAGGATCGGACCCCATCCCTTTTCTGACCCAATCAATATCCGCCCCCGTCTTTTCGCAAAGATTGGCAAGCTCGTTCATGAAAGAGATTTTGCTTGCAAGGAATGAATTCGCGGCATACTTCGTCATCTCCGCACTCCTCTCGTCCATCACCATAATCGGATTGCCGGTGCGCATAAACGGCGTGTACATGTCCGTCAATGCCGAAATTGCACGTTTGCTTTTCGAACCAATGACAATCCGGTTCGGCTTCAAAGAATCGTCAAGCGCAGAGCCCTCTTTGAGAAATTCGGGGCTCGATACCACGTCGATCTCGGTCTTCCCTTTCTTTCTCATTATCTGGCGAATTCGGTCGACCGTCCCGACGGGAACTGTGCTCTTGCTGACAAGAATCTTGTACCCGCTTGCATACGATGCAATTTGTTCGGCGACCGACAGGACGCGCGTGAGATCGGCGGAGCCGTCATCCGATTGCGGCGTCGGCAGACAAAGAAAAATGATTTCCCCGTGATCGACTGCCGCCTTGAGGGAAGTCGTAAACTCAAGCCGCTTTTCCTGAGTATTGCGCCGTACGATTTCTTCAAGACCGGGCTCATAAATTGGGATTGTTCCCTTTTTCAGGCTCGCGATCTTCTTTTCATCGATATCCATACAAAGAACTGAATTGCCGGTATCGGCAAAGCAAGCGCCTTGCACCAAACCCACGTACCCTGTACCGATAATTGAGATTTCCATAGCAAAAAGAATTTGTCCGAAGTAAAATTGAGGCTTAACTTATTGTCCGCACGCTGTGCCCGAAGTCCGGTAAATCTGAGTGATCTGCCATCTGCGCTAAATCTGCGCTATCAGCGTCATCAATAAGCGCCCTTGCCAAACAAGACAACCGGAATAGTTTCAAACATGATTTCGAGGTCAAATAAAAAGGAATGATTCTCAACGTAGTACAAATCGAGCAGGATCATCTCTCTGAATTTTATGTCGCTTCTTCCAGACACTTGCCACAGACCGGTCATACCGGGCTTCACGGCCGCGCGGTCTTGAATTGTCTCCCAGAACTCGTTGGATTCGTTCACCGTCTCAAAATCCGTTAACGGCAGCGGCCGAGGTCCTACCAGACTCATGTCGCCTTTTAACACGTTGAAAAGCTGAGGAAGTTCGTCAATGCTCAGTTTACGAATGATACTTCCAACCTTCGTGATGCGGGGGTCATTTTTCATTTTGAACAGAGCGCCGTCCGATTCGTTGTGGCCCCACAATTCATCTTTCATCTGGTCTGCATTGTCGATCATGCTGCGAAACTTAATGAAATCGAATTGTTTTCCCCCCTTGATGCTCGCCCGTGCCTGAAGGAAAAACAAAGGGCGGCCGCTTTCAAGATAAATGGCGATAATCGTCAAAAGAAAGATCGGACTGAACACAATTATTGCTATTGACGATCCGACAATATCAAAAACTCTTTTGATGAACATTTTTACCGCTGCGACGTTGTACCGTGGCGGAGCTGTTAACGTTATTCCCGCTATATCATATATGCGGGCGATTTTCAATAACTCTTCGGCCTGGGGCGACAAGATCTTCAGTTTAATCCTATGACTCTCTCCTTTTTTCTTAAGGTGGGCATACCCATTGACGACCATATCGGCCGACGGGATAAACACTCTATCGATAGACCCGTTCGCGATAACTTCATCGAACTGAGCGATCGTGTATTGCGGCTGCAATGAACTGGAGGGATTCTTTTCCCGGACAACGAATCCTTTGATCTTGTAGCCGAGTTCGGGGAAAGAGGTGAACCGCTGGAATATTTTGAACGCATCCTGGTCATAGCCGACAATGAGTGAATTGTGCACACCATAACCCAGTTTTTGAAAAAACAAATTGATTTGACGCAAAAGAATTCGTCCGATCACCAAGAAGAACGGCAGCGAGAAAAGGAAGGCAACGAGAGCATGCCGGCCAATGGACAAATTGTTAATAAGAGAAATGATTGTCAACGAGATGAGTACAGAAAGGACGAATGCCCGCGCCATGATCATGTTTTGGAGGCTGAGACTAAGATGAAAAGAACCCCGGTACAATCCCATCATGACGGCGATAGTGATGTAGACGATGACAAAAACGATATATCCGGTCAGCAAAACATCATCGGGCGTCCGAAAGCTGACGTTTGAATAATGCTTCAGACTGACAACAACTACAGCCGCACAAAACATTGCGAAAAGATCAATGAGTTGTGAGATAGCGACGAACAATATTTTCCAGTTTCGTTTGATCATTAAAATTAATTGCGATTCTCCGAGGCCATCCCCAATAAAGAGCGTCAAATAATATACAAAATATCATAAGAAGGTAAAACTATTCTTTTGGAGAGGGACAACATGTTGTGCATAAAACTCAGTGTTGTATTTTTGTACACCGAAGTTTTTGATGTGGCTAATAGTCGACCTCAAGAAGTTGCCTTCCAAAACAACAAAAATGAACTATTTCAAATACAATGCCTTTTTGACATTCTGAAACTTCCTGGCAGAAGACAGAGTACTCTCTGCATTGATGACGATGAGATACACGCCGGAAGCAAAATCCTGAGGGTTCCAACGATATTCGTAAAATTGCGGCTGTTGTATCTCATTCACTAGTGTAGCCACAAGTTGTCCCAATATATTGTATACCTTGATGGAGACTCTGCTTTGTTCCGGGATTCCGTAGCGTATCGTTGTCGTGGGATTAAAAGGATTTGGATAATTCTGGTAGACCACATAATCCTTCGGAACCTGAGGGGTTTGTCCCTTCAGAAACAATATAGTTTCTGTTGTAACAAAACGCATCGTATCTCTTGACCAAGTAGATTTTCCACCATCTACGTTGGCAGAGACCGTCCATCTATATTGTGTGCGAACGGATAATTTCTTCATCAAACCCGAGGAACTATAGAGTGTGTCGTTTAAACCAGTGATGGTCGTATCGACTGCCCCTCCCCACAACTTCAATGCATAGTGCACCGTATCGCCCGGATCATGGCCATGAGACGGCTGCCAGGCCAACGTAAGCGCTTTTCCATAGTCTATGGTCAGACTATCGGAGTGAGAAGCATTTATTAATTGAAACATCGTCGGCGGAAGAGACAAGGGTAGAATGACAATCTTCCAGCTCTGCTGAACTGTAATTCCGTGCTTGTCAATCACCGCAACTGTCACCACGCTATCGCCTGCATTAGCATTCACTGGGATTCCAACCAAGGTATCATTCACCAATCGCAGCCAGTGCGGACCTGCGACCAACTTATACGTTAATGAATCCCTTCCATACACAGCATCTGAATCTATTGCCGGTATGACAACCCGGTACACAGAATCAGCTCGAGCAAGTGTGTCCAGCACTGGAAGTATCAGAGGGGGATGATTGATATTCACAACATGCAGTTTATAGTGCTGCGTTGTCGACAGACCGCGATTATCATGGACAACAAGTTCGACAACAGTGTCGGCTGCGCTCTTCCCGTAAGGAATTCCGGAAAGCGTATGCTGAACGGGATCATGATGCAGCCATGCGGGCAATATGGTTGCCGTAACATTCAAACTGTCTCCAAAAACGGAAACGTCTCTATCATACAAAGTATATGTAGAGCTGTAGATCGAATCTTCTATCGCCAGTGAATCAGGAGTGCTCGTAAACACCGGTGAATGATCGGTGTGAAGTATTGCAAGCGTATAGTTCTGCTGGGCAGATCCGCCCTTGCCGTCCCTGGCCGAGATACTTACTGGAAAAGTTCTGTACTGCGTCGAATCTATCTCCCCGTGCGCACCGGCTGTGGATTTCTTCCCTGAACGCGATATAGCGGGAATAAACTTCACAACGCTGCTGCGCATTACCGCAGTGCGGCTTTGTTTGCCGGCCGTCACTCTTACAGATCTCATCGAAAGCGAATCCACCACCAAACTCGGTATGCCGCCGATAATGCCGCTTGAGGAATCTATTGAGAGAAAATTCGGCGCTGTGATAAACGAGTAATATACCTTATCCCCAAAGAGCAACGAATCGGAATCAGATGCATGCACTCTGTACATATACGATGAATCTTCGACACCGCTGACGACAGGTGCGGAGACGAATACCGGCGGATGATTCATATGCCTGGTATGAACTCCGTATTGATATGTTGTAACTCCTCCTTTGTTGTCGTACGCTTGAACGATGATTCTTGTGGAATCCATCACATCAGTACCGTGCGGCGTACCGGATACTATCCCTGCAAGAGAATCGATGGAAATCCAATGCGGTTTGGATGCACAACGATAGCGCACAACATCGCCGAACTGTGCGGAATCGATATCGCTTGCTCGAACTGTTGCAGTATACGCCGAATCTTCTATCGCTGCCGAATCGGGGAACGTGACAAAGACCGGCGCATGATTTGTATGCTTCACCGTCAGAGCAAAGCTATATTCACTCGCTCCCCCTTTGTCATCCCATACCGCGATGGTAACCGGAAAGTCTCTCGTCGTATTATCAGTTTTTATCCCTGTAATTTGAACTGGCTTCACCTTCTGCTTCATAGTATAAAACTTAATGCCTTTTGCTTTGCTGAGAATCTGCTTTACCTTGGCATTAGCAACTTGAACGGCGAGTGAAGTCGTTGACGAACTATTTCCTTCAAGTTTCGGAATACCTTGCATTATCCCTTTCACTGAATCAATCGCCAACCAACTCGGACCTTGCAGGATACCAAAGTTGTCCTTGTCGCCCCACAGCAGCGAATCTTGATCGGTCGCTGCGGCCATTGTATAATAAAGAGAATCTTCTACCGCACTATCCGCCGGGAACGAAACGAATTGCGGCGCATGGTTCACATGGAGAACATGGAGGATGAATTGCTGGGTTGACCCGCCGCCGTTGTTATCAAACGCTTGTATGCCGATCACCGTGTCGCGGGCATTCATTCCGGAAGAAACTCCTGTAAGTGTTCCCGCGACGCTGTCGATAGTAATCCAGCTCGGTTTGATTATCAGCTTATAGTGAACTCTATCCCCGAACAATGCACTGTCTTGATCTCTTGCCACTGCCGTGTAGAGATACGACGAATCTTCCGTTACGACACTGTCCGGCGCCGAAACGAAATATGGATTGTGATTTGTATGAATTACATTAAGGCGATAGGTTTGATTAACTATCCCGCCGTACCCATCGCTCACTCGTATTGTGACTGTTGAATCGCCAACGTTCGCTCCTCTTGGTATTCCAGAGACCAATCCACTTGCGGAAACACTTAACCAACTCGGCTTTTGTGTCAATGTGTAACTTAGTACTTGGCCAATCAACGTATCGGGATCGTGGGCGACAACCTGATATTGATACAACGTATCTTCATGTGCTGTAAAAAGAGGAGATGAAGCTATTGTCGGCGGATGATTTACCAATGCGACGTGCATGGTATACTGTTGCTGAACAGTAGCTCCATGATTATCATAAGCCTGCAGCACGGCTGTCGTGTCAGAAACATTCTGCACATGAGGTGTGCCGCTAATTATTCCCGTTGCACTGTCTATAAAAAGCCATGCCGGCTTTATCGAAAGTCGGTAATGCACGATGTCACCGAACAATGTACTGTCCTGATCGCTCGCATAAACCCTTGTTTGATACAGTGTGTCTTCTACTGCAGACGGAAGGCTTCCCGTCTTTATCACCGGCGCATGGTTCGTA
>Ga0265320_10001832_pt1 | contig 15082 bp, 8 predicted proteins | sample 4827metaG_FD_202087 | JGI IMG/M metagenome (GOLD analysis project Ga0265320, IMG submission 202087) | Rhizosphere microbial communities from Carex aquatilis grown in University of Washington, Seatle, WA, United States - 4-8-27 metaG | ecosystem: Host-associated > Plants > Roots > Rhizosphere >...
CATTCAAGCCTTCCCGCAGTGCTTGGGCTTGACGCCGGCAGGGTGGAAAAATACCTTTTTCCCATGAAAATTGCAAAATCAACGACCCTCGTGCTGGCGTTGGGCATGGCCTGTTCCGGCTGTGCAGATCCGGATCCCCATGCCGTCAACGTCACGCGTCCGTCAATCTGGAGCGAGTTGTTTTGGTCGCCGCCAGTGCCGGTTTCGCCCGCGCCTTTGGCCACCCCGGCCCCCGCGCCAGCGCCGATTGTTCCCAATACTTTGCCGTTGGCACCGCCAGTGGCGTGACGGTCAATCCTCCAGCAGCCGGTAACCGATGCCGGATTCGGTCTTTAAATAGGCCGGAGCCCGCGCGTTGACTTCGAGCTTGTTGCGCAAGTGGGCCATGTACGCGCGCAGATAATGGGTGTTTAGTTCCGCATTGGGCCCCCACACCTCGCGCAAGATTTGCCGGTGCGTCACCACCCGCCCCTGATTCAGCACCAGTATTCGCAGCACGGCGTATTCCTTCGCGGAGAGGTGCAAATCCACGCCGGACTTGCGGACCAGATGCCCGGCCAAGTCCACCTCAATTTCCCCGAAACGCACGACTGGCGTATCGCTGGCCGTGCGGGTGCGCCGCAAAATCGCCCGTAATCGCGCCAGCAGCTCCCGCGCGCGAAACGGCTTGGTCAGGTAATCGTCGGCGCCCGCATTGAGGGCCGCAATGACGTCGTTTTCGCTGTTGCGCACCGTGAGTATGAGTACGGGCACCTGCGACCATTCGCGCAACCGCCGCAGCACTTCGATGCCGTCGAGATCGGGCAGGCCGAGATCCAGGAGGATGACCTGGGGTTGCAGGCAGGCGACTTCGCCCAGCGCATGTTTGCCCGTATTGGCCTCGTGCACTTCGTAGCCGTCGGCTTCCAGCGCATGGCGGAGCAGGCGCAGGATTTGCACTTCATCGTCAATCACCAATACGGCAATGGCAGCTTTTGTGGTCATTCGGGAGGCGGGTTTTCCGGTGCGGTATGCGGCAGGAAAAGAGTGACCAATGCGCCGCCGCCCGGATTTTCGCTTAAAATAACTTCCCCGCCCTGGGCGGCAATAAATCCCTGCACGATGGACAAGCCCAGGCCCAATCCGCCAGGCGGCGCCGCGGCGCCGCGGGTAAATCTCTTGAATAATTCGCCGCGCAATGCTGCCGGAATTCCCGGCCCACGGTCCCCCACGGAAAAAAACGCCCGCCGTCCACCGGGCTCAATGCCTGCTGCCACGGTGACCTCTGCGCCCGTGGGCGTATGGAGCGCCGCATTCAACAGAAGATTCGTCAACACCTGCTCGGTTAACGCGAAGTCCGCGCGCACGAAGGGCATGTCTTCTGGAATGATGATGTCGAGGGGACGTCCGGCAAGGGCGTCGCAGGTGCTTTCGACGGCGGCATTAATAAGGTCCTGCGGGTCACACCAGTCCACATGCGGGCGGAGGGCGCCGCTTTCGAGGCGGGTCTGGTCGAGCAGATTGGCCACCAGGCGGTTTAAGCGCAAGGCGGCCTCATGAATCTCCGCCGCCAATTCGGTATTGCCGGGGAGTTTCGCCTCCACGAGTTCCTCACTGGTGGCCGCGATGACGGCGAGGGGCGTACGGAGTTCGTGTGAAACGCTTTCGAGCAGCGCCCGATGGAGTTTCTCGGATTCGGCGAGGAGCTTTTCCCGTTCGCCCGCTGCCCGCAATTGCGCCCGTTCGACCACCAGCGCGAGGTGCTGGGCAAAAGCGTCCAGCAAATCGCGTTGGCCAAGGGATAAGGTCGCAGTGGCTGGCAATTTGACCCCCAGGATGCCGAACCCGTGGTCTTCGTGCAACAGCGGGGCAAAGTACCCGGCGCTGTCCACGTCCGTTTCTGTGAACCGCCCGTTGACCCGGCGTTGGTGAAACGCCCGGGCGGCCGAGTTCCGCTCCCGTTCATCGAGAAGGAACGTGCCGTAAAAAACCGGCTCCGCCCCGAGGCCGCATTCATCGGCAAAGGCGATCGCCGATTGGGCGCCCAGCATGGCGTCAATTTGGGCGACCGCTCCTTGGGCGGCTTCGGCCAGGGTCTTGGCCTCGGCCAGCGCGCGGGTAAAGTTGAACAAGGCGGTGGCGCGTTCTTCGCGCCGGCGTTCGTTGCGGGCTTGGGCGCGCAACCGCGCGGCGCTGTGGCCGGCAATCAGGGCGGCCGCGAAATAGGTTCCAAACAACACCATGTCGGGCAGATTATCCATGCCAAATTTGAAATAGGGTTGGGCGAAGAAATAGTCCCAAGTCAGCGCAATCACGACGCCTGCCGTCAAAATCGGGCCACGGCCCACGCGCAAACTCAACAAATTAATCGCGAGCAAATACACCAGGCCAACTTGCACATAATAGCTTTGCGGTAATTGCAGGCCCAGGATGGTGAGCACTGCGATGACGCTGATCACGAGGACGTATTCTCCCCGGCTGCTGCGCGCGGGAATTTCCAACAGCGGCCGCGGGGAAACAACCGTCGGCCAATCCACCGGCAGCACACGCACTTCCGCGGCATGCGGCAGCTCCAGCAGGCGGTTCGCGAGCGACGCCTGGCGCCACCAGCCGGACCCGTGGCGGTGGTGCCCCCGCCCCACGATGATTTGGGTGAAACTTCCTTTTTGTGTTATCCGGACAAGCGCCGCGGCAATATCGTCGTCTTGGGTGACAATGATTTTTGCGCCCAGTTCGCGGGCCAGCGCCAGATTTCTGTCCACACTGCGCTGATCGTCGGCCCCCAATGGCCGGGTGCTCTCTACATGGACAGCGGCCCAAGTGGCGTTGGCGAGTTGCGCTTGCCTGCTGGTCCAGCGCACGAGTTGTTCGGCATGGCGGCTGGGGCCGACGGCCACCATGATCCGGCTCGGCGAAGTCTCAGTGGTGGAAACGGCCGCGGGGGTGCTTCCAGCTTCTGGCAACACGGGTGACTGCGGCGGGCGGGGAGGCTGGGCCGGCGAATTCATGGCGCGGGATTGGGCGACGCCATCTGCTATAAGCTCCGCGGGCATGATTGGCCAATCAGATAAGTTGGATGGGGGAAAATAAGGCGCGCCCGTTCAGGGGGAACGGGCGCGCCGGAATTGCGGTCAACCGCCGGCCTCTGCCGACCGTGGTTTAGAGCGCCGATTCGCCGGATTCTTCCGTGCGAATGCGGATGGCCTGCTCCATCGAGGAGATGAAGATTTTGCCGTCGCCAATCTTGCCGCTCTTGGTGACCTTGATGATCGCCGCAATGGCCTTGGCGACCAGATCGTCCGCCACGACCGTTTCAATTTTTACCTTGGGGCGGAAGTCGATCACATATTCGCTGCCGCGGTAGGATTCGGTGTGGCCTTTTTGGCGGCCAAAGCCCTTGGCTTCCAGGGCGGTCAAGCCGAAGATGCCGATGGCGGTGAGGGCGGTTTTGACGTCGTCGAGCTTGGACGGATTGATAATGGCTTCAATTTTTTTCATAGGTATGATTATTTAATGTTAATGATGATTTTGTGTTATTGAAAGCCGGGCCCCCACCGGGCGGCGCGAGAGGAGGGCCTGCGCGCCGCCCGGAGGTGACCGGCTTGGGCGCGGGCTTAGTCGAGCATGTACCCTTCTTCCCCGTGGTCGGTGATGTCGAGGCCTTGGTCTTCCGCTTCCGGGGTCGGACGCAGCCCGACGACGGCCTTGGTGACGTAGGCGATGACGACGGTCATCACGACGGCGAGCACGAGGGTGAGGGCCATGGCTTCAAGCTGCCCCACCCAGGCCGAATGGCCGGCAATCTTGTCCGCGAGACCGTTGGTGGTCGCCGCGTTGGCCGGGCTGGCCTTCTGGACGTTGGCATTGACAGATGCGTCCACCAATATGCCCGTCAGCAGGGCCCCCAGGGTGCCCCCGATGGCGTGGACGCCGAAGGTGTCGAGGGCGTCGTCGTACTTGAACAGGGGTTTGAGTTTGGTGCAGGCCAGGTACGGAACCACGGCCGCGAGGACGCCGATGATGATGGCGCCGGACGTCGAGTTCACGAAGCCGCAGGCGGGGGTGATGACGACCAGGCCGGCCACCGCGCCGGAGCAGAAGCCCAGGACGCTCGGTTTGCCCTTGAAGATCATTTCAATCATGCCCCAAGTGAACGAGGCGACGGCTGTGGCCATTGTCGTGGTGGTGAAGGCATTGGCGGAAATCACGTCGGCGGCGACGGCGCTGCCCGCGTTAAAACCGTACCAGCCGACCCATAACATGCCGGTGCCAATCATGCACAAGACCATGCTGTGCGGCGGCATCGGCACTTTGCCGAAGCCACTGCGCTTGCCAATGATCAGGCAGAGAATGAGCGCTGACCAGCCCGAGGACATGTGCACGACCGTGCCACCGGCGAAGTCCATTGCCGTAACGGCCGCAGTGGGATTCCACACGCCGTTCATGTAGCCGGTGATGCCCCAGACCATGTGCGCGAGCGGGAAGTAAACCAGGAACATCCACAAGGTCACGAACACGAGGATGGCGGAGAATTTCATCCGCTCGGCGATCGCGCCGACGATTAACGCCGGGGTGATGATGGCGAACATAAGCTGGTACATGCAAAACACGTTTTCCGACACCCAGGTCGAGTAATCCGTATTGGGCGCCGAGGTTACTCCCGCCAGGAAGAAGTGCTCCGACCCGCCGAAAAACGGGTTGTTGAAACTCTTTCCGAAGACGAGGCTGTAACCGAAGGCCCACCAGAGGATGGAGACGAGCCCGGAAATGCCCAAACATTGGGCCATGACCGACAACACGTTCTTCTTCCGCACCAACCCGCCGTAAAACAGGGCGAGACCGGGCAGCGTCATGAATAACACGAGCGCGGCGCAGGTCATCATCCAACCGTTGTGGCCGGGGCCGGGATTGCCCACCAGCGGGGTGGTCAATCCTTCCGGAATGGTGGCGTTGCCATCCTTGTCCTTGGGGCCCGTCTTAAGCGCCGCCGTTGGGTCGCCATTGCCAAAATAAGCTTCAATCGCCGAAACGCGCTGGTCGAGCGATGGAGTCGGCGGCGCCTTCGCGGCGGTTGCCGCGGGAGCAGCAGCCATGGCCGGCGTGGTACTGGCGGGAGTGGAGGCCGCAGGTGCGGCTTGCGCCCAGATGGGCGCAGCGGTGGCGAAAATCGCCAGCAGGCTTGCGCCGACGATGATTTTGGCGGCATGGGCGAGTTTGAAGACCGCAGCAGTCTTCGCAATTCGCCTCCGCGCAATGAGCGGCAGCTTCACCATGCCTGGGGTGGGCATTGCGGTGAAACTGAGTTTAGTGGTGTTATCAGCCATAGGATGGGTTGGTTTATGGATTGGGTTTTAGATGAGTGGGACGCGGAGGGCCCGCGTCGGGGGTGGTTCAACCACCCCGGGTTTGGGTAACGTCCCGACTTTAGACTTACCCGGAACTATAGCAACTAAGGAGCCACGGGCCGTTCCAACGGCGTACCAAGGCCGGCGAAAGCCGTACAAATCTCGTATAAATCTGGTTTTTCCCCAGATCTCGGCTTGCGATCCATAGCGTTCCTCCCCTCGGTAGAGTGAAGAGTGAAGAATTTATCCACGAAGGCGCACGATTCAGGCGGAGGATTTAGCCACGAAAAACGCAAACGACGCAGAAATGGCTTGCGCGGAGGCGCAGAGGCGCAGAGTTTTTTTACCACGGATCGCGCGGATGAAGCGGATGGGCGCGGGAGAATGAGGAAGGTTTCCGGTTTTCGGTTTACCGTTTACGGTTTGGCGAATTCAGGGAGGGGATAAAGGACAAATTCTCAGGGGGATGGGATGTCGGGCAATTTCGAGGGGTCCCAGCCGCCGCCGAGGGCTTTGATGAGGAGGACGGTGGAGACGAGGCGTTCACCGAGGATTTGTTCGGACAAGAGTTCGTTGGTTAGCAGCGTGCGGTCGGCGTCGAGGACGTCCAGGTAGGCGACGAGCCCCTGGCGGAATTGCAATTCGGTGAGGCGGACGTAATCGGTGGAGGCTTTGACCGCGGCGGTTTGGGCTTTGGCTTCGTCGGCGCGGGTGTGGAGGTCGGTGAGGGAATTTTCGACGTCTTGATAGGCGGTGAGGACCTGCCCCTGGTATTCGGCGAGGTATTGATGGTACAGGGCCTTTTGCTGATCCACCTGGGCCTGCAGGCGGCCGCCATTAAACAGGGGAAAGTTCACGCTCGGGCCGAGCGACCAGATGTGGCTTTGCCAATCAAGGAGGTTCGAGGTCTTCAGGCTCTCGAAGCCGGCAGTGCCGGTGAGCGTGACTTGCGGGTAGAATTGGGAAACCGCAACCCCGATTTGGGCGCTGGCGTAGGCGAGATTTTGTTCGGCCGCGGCGACATCGGGCCGGCGCCGCAGGAGATCCGCCGGCAGGCCGGCGGGAATTACCGGTGGTTCGAGATTCAGCTTTTTGGCGGGCAGGGAAAACTCGGAGGGCGGGCGGTTGATCAACACCGCGATGGCGTTTTCCTCCTCCTGGCGCAAACGCGAGGCCTCAACTTGTTGGGTGATGGTGGCATCCAGCAGGGCCTCGGCCGCAGCGACATCCGCGGCGCTGAGCAAGCCGGCGCGGAACTCCGTTTGGGTCAATTCGAGTTGTTTACGGTAGGTGTCCACGCTTGCCGAGAGGGTGGCATATTGGGTGTCATAATAGCGCAAGTTAAAATAATCCTGGGCGAGATCGGCCTCCAGGGTTTGGAGCACCACCTCATATTGGTCGAGGGAAAACTGGACTTGGGCATTGGCGGCCTCCACGGCCCGGCGAACCTGACCCCAGATGTCCACTTCATAGGTCAAATCAAAGGGCAGGTTGTAGGCGGTATTGGTCAGATTGCGCGAGGGGGTAGCGGCGGTGGTGGCCGAGCCGTTGGCGGAAGTCCGGGAGCGGATGGCCGACGGCGCAAAGGAGAGGTTGGGAGAGAAAGCGCTCTTGACGCCACTGGCGGCAGCGCGGGCCTGCTGGACGCTGGCCATGGCCGCCTGAATGCTGTAATTGGCCTTGATGGCTTGGTCCTCCAAAGTGTTCAAGTCGGAGTCGCCAAACAACGTCCACCAATTGGACTGCAACTGGCTGGCCGCAGTCTCCGGCGCGGTCGCGCTTTTGAAGGCCGCCGGGACCGCCACGTCAGGGCGCTGGTAATTGGGGCCGACGGCATCACACCCCGCAACGACCAGGGCCGCCAAGAAGCAAAACCGTCGGCAACGAGGGCCGGATAATTGGACCTGCAATTTCATGGTGGGGATGGAATTAAACTTTGGCGGGAGCGGCGGCCGGCACGGGCGCGGGGTGAGGGGCGCGGCGCAACCCGCGAACCCAATGTTGAAGGCGATCCATGTAGAGGTAGATGACGGGGGTGGTGTACAGCGTCAGCATCTGGCTGAAAAGGAGGCCGCCGACGATGGCGATGCCGAGCGGCCGGCGCAGTTCTGCGCCGGTGCCGCCGCCGAGCGCCAGGGGCAACCCGCCGAGCATGGCCGCCATGGTGGTCATCATGATGGGGCGAAACCGCAGGAGGCAGGCTTGGAAGATGGATTCCTGCGGCGACTTGCCGGCGCGTTCGGCTTCGAGGGCAAAATCAATCATCATGATGGCGTTCTTCTTCACGATGCCAATCAGCAGGATGATGCCGATTAAAGCGATGATGCTGAGGTCGGTCTTGAACAGGAGCAGGGAGAGCAACGCGCCGACGCCAGCGGAGGGCAGCGTGGAAAGGATGGTGATGGGATGAATAAAGCTTTCGTAGAGCATGCCCAGGACGATGTAGACCGTGACCAGGGCGGCCATGATCAACATGGGCTCGCTGGCGAGCGATACCTGGTAGGCCTCAGCGGTGCCGAAGAAATTTCCGCGCACGGTAGCCGGCATGTCCAAGTCACGTTCCGCCGCGGCAATCGCCGTCACGGCGGTGCCGAGGGAAAACCCGGGCGCGAGATTAAACGAAATGGTGACGGAGGGAAACTGGCCGGAATGGTTCACGGACAACGACGTGGTGCCGGGGGCGAAGCGGGAAATGGCGGCCAGCGGCGCCTCCGAATTGTCCGCCGTGCGCACGTAAACATTTTTCAGGGCCGCCGGATTCTGCCGAAATTCCTGGGCGTTTTCCATGACCACATAGTATTGGTTCAGGGGGGTATACATGGTGGACACCTCGCGCTGGCCGAAGGCGTCGTACAGGTTGTCATCCACGGTCTGGGCGGAAATGCCGAGGCGGGACGCGGTGTCGCGATCCACCAGCAGGGAGGCTTGGAGACCACGGGTTTGCTGGTCGCTGTTGACGTCGGTGAGGCCGGGAATCTTCCTGATTTTCGCCAGTACCTGCGGCACCCATTGCAGGAGTTCGTCCAGATTGTCGTCCTGCAGGGTGTATTGGTATTGGGCGTTGCTGGGCCGGCCGCCGGCGCGCAAATCCTGCACGGCCTGCAAAAAGAGCGTGGCCCCGGGGAGATGCGCCAGTTTTCCGCGAATCCGGGCAATCACCTGGTCGGCCGAGAGCTTGCGCTGACCCTGCGTCTTGAGCGTCACGAACATGCGCCCGACATTGACCGAGGAACCCTGGCCGCCGAGGAAGGCGATAACGCCGTCAACATCGGGATCTTCGCTCACACCCTGCGCGAACTGGTGAAGCAAAGTGTCCATGGATTGAAACGAGATGTCCTGGTCCCCCTGCAGCGTGCCGGTCAAACGGCCGGTGTCCTGCTGGGGAAAAAAGCCCTTGGGCACAATAATGTAGAGGTAGACGGTGGTGCCGATGGTGGCGACCGTCACGATGATCATCAGGAATTGGTGGCGGAGGACCCAGGAGAGACTCCGCTCGTAGCCGCGGAGCACCCATTGCAGGCCGCGCTCGCTGAAGTTGTAGAGGCGGCCATGCGCTTCTTCGCTGTGGGGTTTTAACAGGATGGCGCACAGCATGGGAGTCGTCGTCAGCGAGATCAGCAGCGAAATGATGATCGCGACGGAAAGCGTGACCGCAAATTCACGGAACAGCCGACCCACGATTCCCTGCATGAGGAGAATCGGGATGAACACCGCGATCAGCGACAGGCTCATGGATAGCACGGTGAAGCCGATTTCCTTCGCCCCGAGCAGGGCGGCGGCCATGGGCTTCATGCCTTGCTCAAGGTGCCGGGTGATGTTCTCGATCACGACAATGGCGTCATCCACGACAAAGCCGGTGGCGATGGTCAGAGCCATGAGGGAGAGATTGTCAATCGTGTAGCCCGCGAGGTACATCACGCCAAACGTGCCAATGAGCGAAACCGGCACGGCCACCAGGGGAATAAACGTGGTGCGCAGGCTGCGGAGAAAAAAGAACACGACGAGGGCGACCAGGCACAGGGAGATCAGCAGCGTAATTTGCACGTCGTTCACGGACGCCCGGATGGTGGGGGTGCGGTCCAGCCCGACGGAAATATCAATGCCGAGGGGAATCGAAGCCTGCAATTCCGGGATGAGGGCGCGAATCCGGTCCACGGTATCAATGATATTGGCGTTCGGTTGGCGGAAGATGGTCATCAACACCGCCGGTTTGCCGCCGGAAATCCCGTCGGTGCGAATGTCCTGGACCGAATCGGTGACCGTGGCGACGTCGGCGAGGCGGACGGCCGCGCCGTTCTTGTAGGATATAATCAACGGCCGGTATTGGGCGGCCTTGAGCAATTGATCGGTGGTGCTGATTTCCTCGGTCTGATTCGCATCGGAAAATGCGCCCTTGGGGGAATTCGCGTTGGCGGATCCGAGCACCGTGCGCACGTCCTCGAGGCTCAAGCCCTGGTTGTTCAGGAGGGTGGGGTTCACCTCGACCCGCACGGCGGGAAGCGCGCCGCCGCCGAGGTTCACCTGGCCGACGCCTTCGACCTGGGAAAGTTTTTGCTGGAGGATGGTCGCGGCGGCGTCATACATCTGCACCTTACTATGGCTGGCTGAGGTGAGCGCGAGAATCATGATGGGGGCGTCGGACGGATTCACCTTTCGCCAAGTTGGCTTGATCGGCAGATTGGCGGGCAACTGGCCGCTGGAGGCATTGATGGCGGCCTGCACGTCACGCGCGGCGGCGTCAATGTCGCGGTTGAGTTCGAACTGGAGCGTGATGGACGTTGAGCCCAGCCCGCTGGTCGAAGTCATTTCGGTGACGCCCGCGATGCGGGTGAACTGGCGTTCAAGCGGCGTGGCCACGGACGAGGCCATGGTTTCCGGGCTGGCTCCGGGCAAGGAAGCCGAAACCATGATGGTGGGAAAATTTACCTGGGGCAGTGGCGAAACCGGCAGGAAGAAATAGGACAGAGCTCCGGCCAGCAGAATGGCCACCGTCAGCAACGTCGTGCCGATGGGTCGCCGGATGAATGGGGCGGAAATATTCATGCCTGATGCGGGGCGGGCGGAGTTTCCACGGAGGCGGAGGCTGCATCGGTGCCGGCTTCTGCCACATTTTGCGGGTGAGAAATGAGGCCGAGGCGGCGACCGAGGCGGTCAAAAGCGAGATAGATGACGGGGGTGGTGTACAAGGTCAGCATTTGGCTGAAGATCAGCCCGCCAATGATGACAATGCCCAGCGGGCGTCGGAGTTCCGCGCCCATGCCCGAGCCGAGCGCCAGCGGCACGCCGGCGAGGAGCGCGGCCATCGTCGTCATGATGATCGGGCGAAAACGCAGCAGGCAGGCCTGGAAAATGGCTTCATCCGGGGACTTGCCCTCCTTGCGTTCGGCGTCGAGGGCGAAGTCAATCATCATGATGGCGTTTTTGGCGACAATGCCGATTAACAGCACGATGCCAATCAGGGCGATGACACTGAAATCATTTCCGGTGATCTTCAGTGCCAGCAGGGCGCCCACGGCCGCCGACGGCAGCGTGGAAAGAATTGTGACCGGGTGAATGTAGCTTTCGTAGAGCACGCCCAGCACCAGGTACACGGTGATAATGGCCGCCAAAATCAGCAGGAGTTCGTTGGAGAGCGAAGACTGGAACGCCTGCACCATGCCCTGAAAGGAAGTTTCGATGCTGATCGGCATTTGGAGTTCCTTTTCGGCCTGCTTAATGTGACTCACGGCGTCGCCAAGTGAGGCCCCGGGCGCGAGATTGAAGGACACCGTGACGACGGGGAATTGCCCCTGGTGGTTGACCGTCAAGGGCACGTTCGAGCGCTCGAAATGCACGAAGGTGCTCAGCGGCACCGGGGCGCCGGTGGTGGTTTGCACAAAGATATGGCTCAAGTCCTGCGGGTTTTTTTGAAAATCGGGATTGGCCTCGAGGACCACGTGATACTGGTTGAGCTGGGTGAAGATGGTGGAAATCTGGCGCTGCCCAAAAGCGTCATACAGCGTGTCGTCAATCTGCTGCGGGGTGATGCCGAGCCGCGACGAGGTGTCCCGGTCAATGACCAGTTGGACCTGCAAACCCTGGTTTTGCTGGTCGCTGGCCACGTCGCGCAATTCGGGGAGGGTTTTAAATTTCTCCACGAGGCGGGTGCTCCAGTCGCTAAGTTCGTCAATATTGGCGTCCTCGAGCGTATATTGGTATTCCGTCCGGCTGACGCGGTCGTCCACCGTCAAGTCCTGTTCGGGTTGGAGGTAAAGGGTGATGCCCGCGACTTCGTTGGCGAGGCGGGTTTGGAGGCGGCGGATCACGTCGCTCGCGCTGATTTTGCGTTCCTCAATCGGCTTGAGATTAATTTGGATCCGCCCGCTGTTGAGGGTGGTGTTGATCCCGTCAATGCCAATGAAGGAAGACAGGCTTTCCACGGCGGGATCTTCCAAAATAACCCTGGTCAGGGCCTGCTGGCGATCGGCCATGGCGGCAAAGGAGATGGACTGGGAGGCGTCGGAAATGCCGAGGATCACGCCGGTGTCCTGCTCGGGGAAAAAGCCTTTGGGGATGACGACGTAGAGGTAAACCGTCAAGGCCAGTGTGCCCGCGGCGACGATCAGGGTGGCGGTTTGGAAGCGCAGGACCCATTGCAAGGTGCGGCCGTACAGGCTGATGATGGACTTGAACACCCGCTCGGAGGCCCGGAAAAGTTTGCCCTGTTCGGCCTCGGTTTTGTGACGCAGCAGCCGGGCGCACATCATCGGCGTCAGCGTCAGCGAAACAATGGCGGATACCAGAATGGTCGCGCCCAGGGTCACGGCGAATTCCCGGAACAAGCGGCCCACGACATCGCCCATGAACAGCAACGGGATGAGCACCGCGATGAGCGTCACGCTTAATGAAACGATGGTGAACCCGATTTGGGCGGAGCCCTTGAGCGCGGCTTGCAGCGGTGGCTCGCCCTCCTCGACATAGCGGGCGATGTTTTCGATCATCACGATGGCGTCATCCACCACAAAACCCGTGGCGATGGTCAGCGCCATCAGGGTGAGGTTGTTCAAACTGTAGCCGAGCAGGTACATCACGCCGAAGGTGCCCACCAGCGACAGGGGCACGGCGACGCTGGGGATGAAGGTGGCCGCGATATTGCGCAGAAACAAAAAGATGACCATCACCACCAGCGCGATGGTCAGCATGAGTTCAAACTGCACATCGGCGACCGACGCCCGAATCGTCACGGTCGCGTCGGTTAGAATGGACAGGTGGACGGATGCGGGCAGCGAAAGCGAAAGCTGCGGCAGCAGTTTTTTGATGCGATCCACCACTTGAATCGTATTGGCGCCCGGCTGGCGTTGAATATTGACGATGACTGCCGGAACCAGGTTCATCCACGCCGCCTGACTCACATTTTCCACGCCATCCACCACCTTGGCCACGTCGGAGAGGCGCACGGGCGCGCCTTTGCTGTAGGCCACCACAATCGGGCGGTAGTCTTCGCTCGAAAGGAGTTGGTCGTTGGCGCCGATGGTATAAGACTGTTTGCTGCCATCCAAATTGCCCTTGGCGGCGTCCACATTCGCCCCCGCAATCGCCGCCCGCAGACTTTCGAGGCTCAGGTTCAAGGACGACAGCACCGTCGGATTGGCTTGAATCCGCACGGCGGGCTTTTGCCCGCCACTGATGCTGACCAGCCCGACGCCGGATAATTGGGAGATTTTTCCCGCCAGCCGCGTGTCCGCCAAATCCTCCACTTTCGACAGCGCGAGGGTGTTCGACGTGAGCGCGAGCGTGAGCACGGGAGCGTCGGCGGGATTAACTTTGCTGTAGACCGGCGGATTGGGCAGGTTTTTCGGGAGGTAATTGGAGGCCGCATTAATGGCCGCCTGCACTTCCTGCTCGGCCACATCAATGTCCAGATCGAGCGAAAATTGCAGCGTGATGATCGAGCTGCCATTGGAACTCGTCGAAGTCATTTGGTTCAGCCCCGGCACCTGGCCAAACTGCCGCTCCAGCGGCGCGGTCACGGCGGACGCCGTCACTTGCGGGCTGGCGCCCGGATAAAAGGTGACCACCTGGATGATCGGGTAGTCCACTTCGGGGAGGGCCGACACCGACAATTGCAGGTACGCCACGGCGCCGGCCAGCAGAATGGCCACCATGAACAGCGTCGTCGCAATTGGACGCAGGATGAACTGGCGGGACGGGCTCATTACTTGGTCGTCGTTTTGGGCTTGGCGCCGTCGGGCTGGGTCACGGTGACTTTGCCGCCTTGTTGCAGTTTGTCGAAACCCTCGGTCACGACGAGTTCTCCCGCCGCGAGGCCGCTTTGAATGGACACCAATTCGCCCTCGGTGTGTCCCGCCACCAGGGTCTGGGTGTCAACGGCGGTCGGGGTGGGGACGACGGTCCGCTGCTCGACAGTTTTGTCGGGTTTCACCACATAAACAAACGACGATTGCGGGCCGATTTGGATGGCGGCATTGGGAATGACGACGGCCGCGTGGTCCGTTTCGAGCAGCAGGCGAACGTTCACAAACTGGCCGGGGAACAGGAGATTGTCGGAATTGGCGAAAACGGCCTTCAACTGGAGCGTGCCGGAACTGCTCATTTGGTTGTCGAGCGCGAGCAACTCGCCCTCGGCCAGCTTTTTGGAAAAATCCCGGTTGTAGGCCGTGGCCGTGAGCTTTTGGCCGCCGGCCAGTTTTTCCTGCACGAGGGGAATGTCATCCTCCGGCAAATTGAAGACGGCGGAAATCGGCTGCAATTGGGCGACGGTAACGAGGTTGGTGTTGGCGGCGATGATGGTGCCCTCGTCCACAATGCGCAGGCCCACCCGCCCGTCGAACGGCGCGGTGATGACGCAGTAGTCCAAATTCAACTTTGCCGCTTCCACTTGCCCCTGGTCGGTCTTCACATTGCCTTCATCCTGAAGCACCAGCGCCTTTTGGGTGTCAATGGTCTGCTCGGGGATCGCCTCCTTGGCGTCCTGGTAGCGCTGCAATTGCAGTTTGGCATTGTCCAGCAGCGCCTGGTCCCGGTCCTGCGCGCCTTGAAATTGGGTGAGTTGCGCTTGAAACGGCCGCGGGTCAATTTTGCACAGCACATCCCCTTTATGCACGTTTTGGCCTTCCTGATAATTGACGCTGATCAATTCGCCGCTGACCCGCGCCTGCAACGTCACTGCGTTGTACGCCGTGATGTTGCCCAATCCGGAAAGGTAGACGAGCATCTCTTCCGCCTTGGCCGTCACCGCCACCACAGGCACGCCAGCCCCCGCGCCGCCAGCGCCGGATTTGCCCCCACCCGCGGCGACAGCGGCCGGGCCCGTGCTGCCGCCCCGCCAATAAACATAGCCCGCGACAGCAGCCGCGAGCATGACCGTCACCACCAGCCAGCGCAAAGCGTGGCCCGTGGCGGGTCTGGAATTCGTCGAAACCGAATCCGGGGTGGGGTTGCCTTTATTGCTGCCAGCGGGGTCTTGCTTGGTCATACAGAACTGGATTCTGAAACTTTTCGGGCCGACGACAAGCCTAACGGTGTTAAATTAGCGTATCTAGAGGGGAAAATTAAAAATTTGCGGGCCCTTGCGGGGTGCTGAGACAGAGGGCGGTTGGCTGGATTCCGTCTCCTTTGCTTCCCTGCTTCCCGCCATGGTGACTCAAATTCCACCGCGTTTTCACAGGATTGCCGCCGGATTGGCGCGGTTGGCGGGTAGGTTGGCATCGGTCCCAATCCCGGGACCGAAGCAAATGGAGGGGCGTCGGGTGCCAGCG
>Ga0265320_10001836_pt1 | contig 15061 bp, 6 predicted proteins | sample 4827metaG_FD_202087 | JGI IMG/M metagenome (GOLD analysis project Ga0265320, IMG submission 202087) | Rhizosphere microbial communities from Carex aquatilis grown in University of Washington, Seatle, WA, United States - 4-8-27 metaG | ecosystem: Host-associated > Plants > Roots > Rhizosphere >...
GATTTTTTGCCGGCAAATGGTCAGCACGATGAACCGGGTGTGAAACAACATCAGCACGGGCGCGAGCAGCGTGAAGGTGAACGTCTCGAGCAGGACCCCGCCGGCCAGGTCCGCCCAGCCGCCGAAGGCCGCGATGTCCTCTGTCCGCCCCCGCAGGTCGAGCAGCGCCACCACCTTGGGCAGGAACAGCATCGCCAGCGTGAACAGCGAGAGGCCGACCGCCTGCGTGTGATAGCTCCAGTGTGCATATTCGGCGAAGCTGTGCACCGGCCGCAGGGTCGCCCCGGCCGCACCGAACCGCCAGACGATCACCGCCGAGACCACGAGGAATGCCAGCCACAGCGGCGAGGCCAGGTACGCGAGGATGCCGAGCGCGAAATGCACGCGGTTGACGGCGTGAAAGCCCTTGGCGCCGACCAGCCGCGCGTGCTGCAGGTTGCCCTGCAGCCAGCGCCGGTCGCGCTGCGCGAACTCAATGACGTTGCCCGGGCACTCCTCGTAGTTGCCCTCCATGCCGGTGGCCAGCCAGACCTGCCAGCCCGCGCGGCGCATCAAGGCGGCCTCGACGTAATCGTGGCTCATGATCCGCCCGCCGAACGGGCCGCCGCCGGGCAGCTCCGGGAGGGAGCAATGCCGGATGAACGGCGCCAGCCGGACGATCGCGTTGTGCCCCCAATAGTTCGCCTCGCCGAGCTGCCAGTAGTTCAGGCCGGCCGTCGAGACGGGGCTGTACAGCCGGCTCGCGAATTGTTGCAGGCGGGCGAGCACGGTCTCGCCGTTCACCAGCCGCGGGACGCCCTGGATGATGCCGACGCGATGGTTGCGCTCCATCAGCTGCGCGAGCTCGACGATCGCATCGCCGGTCATGAGGCTGTCGGCGTCGAGCACCACCATGTAGCGGTACTGGCTGCCCCAGCGCCGGCAAAAGTCCGCGAGGTTGCCCGACTTCTTGTTCAGGCCGACGCGCCGCTTCCGGTAAAAGATCCGGCCGTGGGCACCCAGCTTCCGGGTCAGGGCCAGCCACGCCGCCTCCTCCTCGATCCAGCGATTCGGATCGCTTGAGTCGCTCAGCAGGAAAAAATCGCAATGGGGCAGCTTCCCGTTCCGCCGGAGCGATTCGTACATCACGCGCAGGCCCTCGATCACCCGGCCCACCTCCTCGTTGCAGACCGGCATCACGATCGCCGTGGGCGCCGTGACGGCCTGCGCGCGCTCCTCCGGGTCCAGGCTGGCGGTGATCCGGCAGGGATCGTCCCGCCCGCGGCGCCGCAGCGCAAATCCGACCAGGGCCTGCGCCGCCCCGAGCGCGATCAGTCCGAACAGCACGGTGAAGAGGAGCAGATGGGCGATTTTCCAACCATCGTAACCGGTGCGCCAGTGGAGGTCGGCCATCACCAGCACTCCCGGCCCGGCGATCAGCACGACCAGCGTGATGACGCGGTGACGGCGCCGGGTTGCTTCCGCCGGATCGAGGCGGTCCGGATCGAAGCGGACGAATTTCATCGTGTCCGTTCAGTGCGAGGCCGCCCACGCGACGCCAAAAAGACCGACAATCACCAGCCATGAGGCCGCGGCACGAATCATCATCCACCCGCCGCGCTTGAGGGCGTTGGGATCGTCCGGGTCATCGAAGCCGAATTCGAGCGGTGCCGCCGGCATGTTGCTGAAGCGCAGTTCCGGCCCGGACTGCAGTACGCGGGAGGCAAGGGCCGCGGCGAGTTCAGGGGGAACGGGGACCGAAAGAAAACAATGGTCCCAGTTGTGCCCGGGGAGATCCGCGAGCAGCAAAGCGAGCCGGGCGCGCGCCCGGACTCGCTCGTCCGACCATTCCCCGGCGTGACCGGCCCGGGCAAACCACGCCCCGATTCGAGCCTGCGTGGCATCCATCGCGGTGACCACCGGGAATCCGCCCGGGTTGGCGGGCGTCCGCGCTTCACTGACGATGTCGGTCGCCAGTTGATTGAGCAGCACCCGGCTTTCCAGGTGATGGGCGCGCAGGTAGCTCTCGACCCGCAAAAAGGCCTCATCCCACGCCGGGTCCGAGGGCAAGGATGGTGGATCAAGCGGTGAAATCTCGCTGTGGTTCGAGGGCATGGCGACGGTCAGCGTGACCCGTCGCAGCCCCACCGGTTCCGATCCCGGCCGGATTACCCTTATGCGGCGCTTGGTTTGGCCGGGGATCCCGCGGGATGCGCGGATACGGAAGATTCGTGGCGGGAAATATCCTTTCGCATCGGTCGCCAGCCGGGCCGCCCGCCGGTGAAGATTCATCTAGCGCGATCGGCGAATTTCGCCGCCTCAACGGCGTGTTCGGATCGCCGCGCCCGGGTTGCCGGCCCCTCATCCGGGAACAACACCCCATATGATTTTCCGCGGGCCCCGCGCACAATCGTGTTGAATTGAATCCGATATCCTCCAGCGGCCCAGTCTCCATCTTTCCGCCGCACCGCGGCCGGACAGGGATGGCGACCTCCGCCGGGGCGGCCGGCGCATGTTGAGCCGGGGCCGGCGGGCGGCGAACCGGATGTCTTCCGGCGGGTCGATCATGGCGGAAATGGCAGGCGGTCAGTAAGAACAACATGCAGACCCTTTCGTTACGCTGGCAAAGTTGGATGACCGGGCAGAGCCGTCCGCGACCACCGGGGAGCGAGCTGCCGCTGCGGGCCGAGCTGTTCAGCATCGAGCAGCTCGCACGCCATGCCAGCGCCCTCGCCGCGGGGCACCGGCTCGCCACCCGGCACCGCTCCAATCCGCTGCTGACCCGTCTCGGGGCCAACGAGCAGTGTCTCCGGGCGTTCAACCGGGCGACCCTCGCCGTTGACCCGGGACGGCGGATCACCCCCGCGGCCGAGTGGCTGCTCGACAATTTCTACCTGATCGAGGAGCAGATCCAGATGGCCCGGCGGCATCTCCCGCGGGGCTACAGCCGGGAGCTGCCTCTCCTCCGGGACGGTCCGTCGGCCGGGCTTCCCAGGGTCTACGACATTGTGCTCGAGCTGATCTCGCATGTGGATGCGCAGATCGACGCGGAACCGCTCAGCACTTTCATTGCGGCCTACCAGACCGCGGGCTCCCTGAAGCTGGGCGAGCTGTGGGCCGTCCCGATCATGCTGCGTTTGGGGCTGATTGAAAATCTCCAGCGCATCACCACGCGTCTGACCATCGCCCGTTTCGACCGCGATCTCGCCGACTCCTGGGTCGACCGGTTGCAGGACATGGCCGAAAAGAATCCCTCCCGCCTCGTCATTGTCGTGGCGGACATGGCCAAGTCCGACCTTCCCCTGTCCAGTTCGTTTGTCGCGGAATTCTGCCAGCGGTTGTCGCGGCAAAGCCCGGTGCTCCACCTCGCGCGCAGCTGGCTGGAACAGCGGCTGGTCGAGCAGGGAAGCTCCATCGAGCAGCTCGTCCAGCAGGAGAGCCAGAACCAGGCGGCCGACCAGGTCTCGGTCAGCCACAGCATCGCGAGCCTGCGCGGCTTGAGTGCCATTGACTGGAAGGAATTCGTCGAGGGCCTGAGCCGGGTCGAGGAGATCCTGCGCTCGGACCCCGCCGGCGTTTACCGCCGGATGGATTTTCCCACGCGCGACCGGTACCGGCACGCGGTCGAATTTCTCGCCCGCCACGGCCCGCTGTCCGAACCGGAGGTCGCGCAGCGCGCCATCGGGCTGGCCGCGGACTGTGCCCGGGGGAAGGGGCCCGGTGACCGCACCTCGCATGTTGGTTTCTATCTGATCGAAAAAGGCCACGCCCTCCTCGGGCGCAGCGTGCGGGTGCGATGGCCCGCCCGGACCATGATCGAGCGCAGCATCCGCTGTCATCCCCTGGCGTTCTACGGCGGCGGTCTGGCGGGGCTGACCCTGCTCGCCACCTACGGTTTCCTGCTCGAATCCGGCGCGCTTTCCGCGGCGGGTCCGACGCTCATTTTCCTCATGGTCGTCTTCCTCCTGGGCGCCAGTCAGCTGGCCGTGGCGGCGATGAACTGGCTTTCCACACTGCTGGTGAAGCCACGGCTGCTCCCGCGCCTCGATTTCTCCTCGGGGATCGCCGCGGAGTGCCGCACGATGGTGGTCGTCCCGTCGATGCTCACCGACCTGGCCGGCGTGGACCGCCTGATTGAGGCCCTGGAAATTCACCACCTCGCGAACCGGGACCAGCACCTGCACTTCGCGCTGCTGACGGATTTCCGCGACGCGGCGGCGGAGGAGATGCCGGGCGACCGGGATCTGCTGGAGCGCACCCACTCCGGCATCATGATGCTCAACCGCAAATATTCGTCCGAAAGGACCGGGCTTTTTTTCCTGTTCCACCGCCCGCGCCGCTGGAATCCCGGCGAGGGCCGGTGGATGGGCTACGAGCGCAAGCGCGGGAAGCTGACGGAGTTCAACGCGCTCCTGCGCGGGGGATCCCGCGGGTGTTTTTCCACCATCGTCGGCGAGACCGCCCTGCTGCCGGACATCAAGTATGTCATCACGCTCGACACCGACACCCAGCTGCCCCGCGACTCCGCCCGCCAGCTGGCCGGGACAATGGCCCATCCCCTGAACCGCCCGGTGTTCGACCCGGCGCGCGGAATTGTCGCCGAGGGTTACAGCATCCTGCAACCGCGCGTCGGGGTGAGCCTGCCGGGCGCGCGGCGCTCCTGGTTCGTACGGCTTTTTGCCGGCGACGCCGGCATCGATCCCTACACCCGCGAGGTGTCCGATGTTTACCAGGATGTCTTCCAGGAGGGCTCGTTCATCGGCAAGGGCATCTATGAGGTCGACGCCTTCCAGCAGGCCATGCAGGGGCGCTTCCCGGAGAACACGGTGCTCAGTCACGATCTGCTCGAGGCGTGCCACGGCCGGTCCGCCCTCGTGAGCGACGTGGAGCTCTACGAGGAATATCCCTCGCGCTACAACGTCGACATGGACCGCCGCCATCGCTGGATCCGTGGCGACTGGCAGATCACCCAATGGCTCCTGCCGCGGGTTCCGGGTGCCGATGCCCGGCGCATCGCCAATCCGCTCTCGGTGTTGTCGCAGTGGAAGATCTTCGACAACCTGCGGCGCAGCCTCGTCCCGGCCGCGTTGCTGGGCATGCTCCTCGGGCTCTGGCTGCTGCGACCGGGACACGGCGGCCCGGGATCGCTCCTGGTCGTCGCGATTATCACGCTCCCCGGCCTGCTGGCGGCGCTGTTCGACCTCGTCTGCCGGCCGGTGGATTTGCCGTGGTCAATCCACGTGCGCGGCGTCGCCGGGTCGTGCGGACGGATGCTCGGCCAGTCATTTCTGACCCTCGTGTTCCTGCCCTACGACGCGTACGTCAGCATGGACGCCATCGGCCGGACGCTGCTGCGCCTGCTGGTCACGCGCCGGCGGCTCCTCGAATGGCAGACGTCGGGCGATTCCGAGCGGACCGCGCGCACGGACCTCGCCGGATTTTATGCCACGATGTGGATCGCGCCGCTGCTGGCGCTGGCGGCGGGGATGCTCCTTGGCCTCCGGCATCCGGCAGGGTTCGGCTGGGCGCTGCCCTTCCTCGGGATCTGGCTCGCCGCGCCCTGGATCGCCTGGCGGATCAGCCAGCCGATCGGATCCGCGGTCCCGGACCTGACCGCGGAACAGCGGGCGTTTCTCGGCCGCACGGCGCGCAAGACGTGGCATTTTTTCGAGACATTTGTCACGGCGCAGGAGAACTGGCTGCCGCCCGATAATTTCCAGGAAGCCCCGGTGCCGAAGGTCGCGTCGCGGACCTCGCCCACGAACATGGGACTGGCGTTGCTGGCGAACCTGGCCGCGCGTGACTTCGGTTACCTGCCGTGCGGCAGCCTGATCCGGCGCACCCAGGACGCGCTTGCCGCGATGCAGCGGCTCGAGCGGCATCGCGGGCATTTCTTCAATTGGTACGACACGCACACGCTCCAGCCGCTCCTGCCGCTCTATGTGTCCAGCGTGGACAGCGGCAATCTCGCTGGGCACCTGCTGACGCTCGCCTCCGGGCTGAGGGAGCTGCCGGACGAGCCGATCTGCCCGCGGCAGATCTTCGACGGCCTGCGCGACACCGTGGGGGTTCTCCGCCAACTGCTCCCGAAAAATTCCGCGCTGGCCGGGCTCGAGGCCGCATTGGCGCAACCGCCCGCCGGGTTGCGCGCCAGCTATGCGCGGCTTGAAGAGGCAACGGACCAGGCGGCCGGGATCGCGACCGCGCTGGCCGACGATGCGGAGGAACCGAAGGCCTGGGCGCGGGCCCTCCAGCAGGATGGCGAGAGGCACCTGGAGGAATTGCGATTCCTCGCCCCCTGGCTGGCTGCGCCCGCCATCGGCGGGAGCAGCCGGAATGGACTTCCGCAGGCCGAGCTGAACACCGGGGAGAAGTTCGCCCAACTGGACCGAGGGCCGACCCTGCGTGAGCTTGCGCTACTGGAACCGACGGACGGCCCGTTGAAGGAGACCGGCGACCGAGCCCGCCAACGGCTGGCTGCGCTGGAGACGCTCGCCCGCCAGGCCGACGAGCTGGCGGCGATGGATTTCACGTTTCTCTTCGACCCGGTGCGGGACCTTTTTTCCCCGGGGTTCAATGTGACCGAGCGCCGGCGCGACCCCGGCTTCTACGACCTGCTGGCCTCCGAGGCCCGCCTGTGCAGCTACGTCGCGATCGCCCTCGGCCAGGTGCACCAGGGCCACTGGTTTTCCCTCGGCCGCGTGCTCGTGACCTCGCGCGGCGAGCCGGTCCTGGTCTCATGGAGCGGCTCGATGTTCGAATACCTGATGCCGCTGCTCGTGATGCCGAACTACGAGAACACGCTGCTCGACCACACCTGCCGGGCCGCGGTGCAGCAGCAGATCGAATACGGGCGCTTGCGGGGCGTGCCGTGGGGCATCTCGGAGTCGGGCTACAACCGGACGGACGCCCAGCTGAACTACCAGTACCGCGCCTTCGGCGTGCCGGGCCTGGGCTTGAAACGGGGACTGGCGGACGACCTCGTCGTCGCCCCGTATGCCAGTGTCATGGCCCTGATGGTGGCGCCGGCGGAGGCCTGTGAAAACCTCCAGCGGCTGGAGGCCGACGGGCGCGCCGGCTCCTACGGGTTCCACGAGGCGGTGGATTACACGCCGAAGCGGCTGCCTCCGGGCGAAACCAGCGCCACGATCCGGTCCTTCATGGTGCATCACCAGGGCATGAGCCTGCTGGCCCTGGCCAATCTCCTGCACGATTCTCCCATGCAGCGCCGGTTCCTCGGCTGTCCGCTGCTGAGGGCGGCGGACCTGCTCCTGCAGGAACGCGTGCCGCGGGCCGCGGCGAGCGTGTTCACCGGGGACCTGACGCTTGAGACCGGCCGCACGCTGGCCGGCGAAGGCGAGCGCATCATGCGCGTCTTCACGGTGCCCAACCCGCCCGCGCCGGAGGTTAATCTGCTGTCGAACGGACGCTACCACGTGGTCATCAGCAGCGCCGGCGGCGGCTACAGCCGGTGGCGCGACCAGGCGGTCACCCGCTGGCGGGAGGATGCCACGCGGGATTGCTGGGGCAGCTTCGTCTACCTCCGCGACCTCGCGACGGGAACTTTCTGGTCCGCCGCCCACCAACCCGCCGTGCGCCCGGTTCCGGGTTACGAGGCCATCTTCACGCAGGCGCGGACGGAATTCCGGCAGCAACCGCCGGGCCTGGAAGTCCACACCGAGATCTGTGTATCCCCGGAGGACGACGTGGAGCTGCGGCGCATCACGATCACCAACCGTTCGGGGGGCGTCCGGACCATCGAGCTAACCAGTTATGCCGAGGTGGTGCTCGCGCCGGCGGCGGCGGACGCCGCGCATCCCGCCTTCAGCAACCTTTTCGTCCAGACGGAATTCCTCCGCCCCGCGTCCGCCCTGCTCTGCACCCGCCGGGCCAGCTCACCGGACGAAAAACCGCCGTGGCTCCTGCATCTCCTGACGGGGCAGGGCGGCGAACAAGGCGAGATCTCCTGTGAAACGGATCGCGCCCGCTTCATCGGCCGGGGCGGCACGCTGGCCGATCCGCTGGCGATGCAGGGCACCGGGCCGCTCACCAACACCGCCGGCTCCGTGCTCGACCCGATCATTTCCCTGCGCCGCCGGGTTTCCCTGCCGGCCTACGAGACCGCGATCATCGACCTGGCGACCGGCGTGGCGGAAAGCCGGGAAGCCGTGCTGGCCTTGCTGGAAAAATACCAAAGCGCCCGGATGGCCGACCGCGCGTTCGACCTGGCGTGGACGCACAGCCAGGTGACCCTGCGCCACCTGAACGCCACTGAGGGCGAGGCGCAGCTCTATGGCCGGCTGGCCGGCGCGCTGATCTACGCCGATCCGGGCCGCCGGGCCGCGCCCGGCATCCTGCGCAACAACCGCCGGGGCCAGAGCGGCCTCTGGAGCTACGGCATCTCGGGCGACGCCCCGCTCGTGCTGCTCCGGATCAGCGACCCGGGTAAGATCGAGATCGTGCGCCAGCTGGTCCAGGCCCACTCGTACTGGCGCATGAAGGGGCTGACCGTCGAGCTGGTCATCCTGAACGAGGACGTTTCCGTCTACCGCCAGTCGCTCCAGGAGCAGATCACCAGTCTGGTCGCCTCCGGGCTGGAGGCGCAAATGCTGGACAAGCCCGGTGGCATCTTCATCCGGCGGCTCGAGCAGGTGCCCAACGAGGACCGTGTCCTCCTGCAGGCCGCGGCGCGCGTGGTGCTCGACGACGAGAATGGAACCCTCCTGGAACAGCTCGAACGCCGGGACGCCTTGGATCTGCAGGTACCGGCGTTCAGGCCGGCCCGCTCCCCGCGACCTGAACCGTCACCGCCGCTCGCTTCCCGCGAACTCCTCTTCCCGAACGGCCTCGGCGGTTTCACCCGCGATGGACACGAATATGTCATCACGCTCCAGCCCGGGCAGACGACACCCGCCCCGTGGGTCAACGTGCTCGCCAATCCATTCTTCGGCACGCTCGTCTCGGAAAGCGGGAGTGCGTACACGTGGGCGGAGAACGCCCATGAATTCCGGCTGACGCCCTGGAGCAACGATCCGGTCCAGGACACCAGCGGCGAGGCCCTCTATCTCCGCGACGAGCAGACTGGCCAGTTTTGGTCGCCCACCCCCGGTCCCGCGCGCGGCGCGACGCCCTATGTCATCCGCCACGGCTTTGGCTACACCGTGTTTGAGCACACCGAGCATGGCATTGCGTCCGAACTCTGGGTCTACGTCGCGATGGACGCGCCGGTGAAGCTGACCGTCCTGAAGGTGCGCAATCTTTCCGGCCGGCCGCGGCGGATCTCGCTCACGGGTTATTGGGAATGGGTGCTGGGCGACCTGCGCCAGAAGAACCTGCTCCACGTGCAGACCGAAGTGGACCTCAGGACGGGCGCGCTCCTGACCCACAATCCCTACAACACGGAGTATGCCGACCGCATCGCCTTCGTCGACGGCGGCGACGGCGCCCGCACCGTCACCGGCGACCGCCGGGAATTCCTCGGCCGGAACGGCAGCCTCGCGCAGCCGGCGGCGCTGAAGCGCACACGCCTGTCCGGCAAGGTCGGGCCGGGCCTCGATCCCTGCGGCGCGATGCAGGTCGTCATCGACCTGGCGGACGGCCAGGAGCGGGAAACCGGCTTCCGCCTCGGGACCGGGCGCAACCTCCCGGAGGTGCAGCGGCTGATCCAGCGTTTCCGTGCCGCCGACGCCGGCCGGGGCGCGCTGGAGGGTGTCTGGTCCTACTGGAACCGGACGCTCGGCGCCGTGAACGTGGACACGCCCGATCCCGCCGTGAACGTGATGGCGAACGGCTGGTTGCTCTACCAGACCCTCAGCGGGCGGCTCTGGGGCCGGACGGGATTTTATCAATCGGGCGGTGCGTACGGCTTCCGCGACCAGCTGCAGGACGTGATGGCGCTGGTGCACGCCGAACCGGGCCTGACCCGCGAGCACCTGCTGCGCGCGGCCGCACATCAGTTCCGCGAGGGTGACGTGCAGCACTGGTGGCATCCGCCGTCGGGCCGCGGGGTGCGGACGCATTTTTCCGACGACTACCTGTGGCTGCCCTACGCGACCTGCCGCTACGTGGCATGCCTCGCGGACACGGGCGTGCTCGACGAGAAGATCCCCTTCATCGAGTCCCGGCCGGTCAAGCCCGAGGAGGAAGCCTACTATGACCTGCCCAACCGGTCCGAGGAATCGGCCACGCTTTACCAGCATTGCGTGCGGGCCATCGAGCACGGCCTGAGGTTCGGCGAGCATGGGCTGCCCCTGATCGGCGGCGGGGACTGGAATGACGGCATGAACCGCGTGGGCAACCTGGGGCGGGGGGAAAGTGTCTGGCTGGCCTTCTTCCTGTACGACGTGCTCACCCAATTTGCCGCGCTCGCGCGCGCACATCTCGATCCCGGCTTTGCGGACCGGTGTCTCGTCCAGGCGCGGCATTTGCAACGGCAGATCGAGCAGCAGGCCTGGGACGGCGAATGGTATCGCCGCGCCTATTTCGACAGTGGGGAGCCCCTCGGCTCCGCGACCAATCCCGAATGCCAGATCGATTCCCTGCCGCAAAGCTGGTCGGTGATCAGCGGCGCGGGCGACCCGGCCCGCTCCCGGCAGGCGATGGAATCCGTGGACCGGCGTCTCGTCCGCCACGAGGCCGGGCTGATCCAGCTGTTCGATCCGCCCTTCGACAAATCCCCGCTCAATCCCGGCTACATCAAGGGCTACATCCCCGGCGTGCGCGAGAACGGCGGACAGTACACGCACGGCGCGATCTGGACGGTCATGGCCTTCGCGCTGCTGGGCGAGAACGAGCGCGCGTGGGAGCTGTTCACCCTGCTCAATCCGGTCAATCACGGCGGGACGGCCGGGCAAATCGCCACCTACAAGGTGGAGCCGTATGTCGTCGCCGCGGATGTCTATGCGGTCGCCCCGCACGTGGGCCGCGGCGGCTGGACCTGGTACACCGGATCCGCCGGCTGGATGTACCGGCTGCTGATCGAAACCCTGCTGGGGGTGAACCGCGAGGGCGACCGGCTGCGCCTGGCCCCGCGTCTGCCGGCAGCCTGGACGACCTGCAAGATCCACTACCGCTACCTGCGGACCGTTTATCATATCTCGATCACCCGGCAGCCCGCGGATGCGGCCGGGACCGATCTGCTCCTTGTCGACGGCCGGGAAATGCCCGGGACAATCCTCATGCTCGTTGACGATCAGCAGGAGCATTTGGTTGAAATGAAAATGAGCGGGCCCGGGCCCAACCCGGCGGTCACTCCGGGCGAGGTCACTGACGACCAACCTGTGGTCGCTGCGGCCAAGTAAACCCCCGGCTGGATTCCCGTTGGGTGGGTAACACCCCATTTCGTCCACGATGGATGTCAGCTAGCTTCAAACCCGCATGAACCCGCTTTCGCTCCCCCGCCGCGTTGTGATTTTTTCCGCCCTCGCCGCGGCGGCCTTGGGAGGTGGATTCTCCACCGCCGTCCTGGCTTCCAATTTCCCGCCGCTCAACGTCCCGGCCAACATGGAGGTCCACGCCGGCAAGTTCCTCTGGGCGGAGCTTTTCACGACCGATCCCGATTCCGCCACCCGGTTCTATTCCGGCGTATTCGGCTGGACGGCGTCCACGGTGATGCAGGAGGGCGAGACCTACACCGTCTTCGCCAACGGCAACCACCCGGTCGCCGGCTTAAGGCGTCGATCGACCACGGCTCGCAGCGGCGCCTCCCGCTGGGTCGGCTACATTGCGGTCCCGGACATCAAGGTGACGCTGGCGAGGGTCGCAAAGGCGGGCGGCGAGATCCGCGCGCCGGCCCGGGCCTTTCCGGAGATTGGTTCGCAGGCGATCATCACCGACATGGAAGGTGCGCCCGTGGGCCTCGTGCAGTCGACTTCCGGCAGTTCGCCCGATGTCGATCCGGCACCGGGTGACTGGAACTGGTTTCACCTCCTCGCGAAAAGTCCGTCGACGGCCGCGGAATTTTACCGGCAGGTTTTCAACTACATTGTAATACCCGATTCCCGCCCGGGCAAAGCGGGCGAACTGCTGCTGACGACCGGAGCTTTCAACCGCGGTGGTGTTTCCGCCCTCGGGGACGCCGCGGATGCGAAACCCGGCTGGCTCGGCGTGGTTCGCGTCAAGGACCTCACCGCAACCCTGTCCCAGGTGCGTAAACTTGGTGGGGCGGTGACCACGGAGCCGCACGATGCGTCGTTCGGCAGCCGGTTCGCCATCATCGCCGATCCCACGGGCGGCGTCGTGGGAGTCGTGGAGTACGTCAACGACGCGAATCCGGTCAACCGCCCATGAAAAACATCAAAATCCTTCTCCTCGGCGCGTTGATCGTGGCCGGCCTGCCATTCGGTCTCGGCGGCTGCATCGCCGATGTCGGCGGTCGTGGCTACTATCGCGGCGACCCATGGTACCATGACGGTCCGTGGATGGACGGCGGTCGCTGGGAAGAGGGCCCGCGGGTTGGCATTGGCATTGATATCCATCCGCCCGGCTTCCGTCGCTGACCCGGCCGTCAACGGGGAGTCATCGCCGGGGCGGCGGTGGCGGCCGCCGATAATCAAGTGGGCCCCAAGCCGGTTGATCCTTTTGTCCGCCCGTCCGCAACCCACCGCATTATCCCATGAAAGCCCTCGTCTACCACGGCCCTGGAAAGAAACAGCTCGAAGATGTGCCGAAGCCCGAAGTGCGGGATGCCGGCGATGCGTTGGTGCGCGTCACGAAGACGACCATTTGCGGCACGGATCTCCATATTCTCAAGGGCGACCTGCCCACCGTCGCCCCTGGTCGGATCCTCGGGCACGAGGGCATCGGCGTGGTCGAGGACATCGGCGCCGGAGTCGGCCGCTTCAAGCAGGGCGACCGGGTGCTGATCTCTTGCATCACCGCCTGCGGGAAGTGCGAGTACTGCCGGCGACGCATGCCGTCGCATTGCGAGCAGGGCGGCTGGATCCTCGGCAACACGATCGACGGCACCCAGGCCGAGTACGTCCGGATCCCGTTTGCCGATACGAGCCTGTATCCGTTGCCCCTGGATGCGGACGAGGACGCGATGGTCATGCTCAGCGACATCCTCCCGACGGGCTACGAATGCGGCGTGCTGAACGGCGCGGTGCAGCCCGGCGACACGGTGGCGATTGTCGGCGCCGGCCCGGTCGGCCTGTCGGCGCTGCTGACCACGCAGTTCTACGCCCCGGCCAACATCATCGTCATCGACCTCGACGACAACCGCCTGGAAGTCGCGAAGCAGTTCGGGGCGACCGCGGTGGTCAACAGCACGGACGGCAAGGCGGTGGAAAAAGTGATGGCGATGACAGCTGGCAAGGGCGTGGACGTCGCCATCGAGGCGGTCGGCGTCGGCGCTACCTTCGGCATCTGCCAGGACATCATCGGACCGGGCGGCCGCCTCGCGAACATCGGGGTGCACGGGTCGAGCGTGACGCTGCACCTGGAAAAACTTTGGTCGCAGAACATCACGATCACGACGCGGCTGGTCGATGCCGTCACCACCCCGCTGCTACTGAAGACCGTGGTCGCCGGCAAGCTGAAGCCGGCGCAACTGGTCACCCACCATTTCACCCTGGCCGATATCCTGAAGGCCTATGACACGTTCGGGAACGCCGGACGTGAGCGCGCGCTGAAGGTCATCCTGACCAACCCGTGATTGCGGACGTCGAAAGGCCAGGCGGGACACGAACGATCCGGCCGGCCGGCGAAGCCGGGGCCGTTGCCTCGGCGGCCCCGTCGCTGGAATCGTACCCCGGATCCCGGCGCACGCTGGTGTCCCGGCTGCGCCAGTCGGGGCTGTTTCTCGAGTACCAGCAGGCATTCGAGACATGCACGGGGCTGCCGCTGGCGCTGCGGGAGGCGGGCTCCTTTCTCACCCCGCTCCAGGGCTCGAGGCGGGTGAACCGCTTCTGCACCCTGATGACGCAGGCCAACGGGACCTGTGCGGCCTGCCTGCAACTGCAGCAACGGGTCGAGGACGGGGCGGCGCACGGGGCGAAGACGCTGGAATGTTATGCCGGCCTGAGCGAATCCCTCGTGCCGGTGCGGGTCGGGAACCGCGTGATCGGCTTCCTGCAGACGGGGCAGGTGTTCCTGCGTGCGCCCACGCCGGGACGGTTCAAGGCGGCCAGTCCGGCGCTCGATGGCGAGACGGATCCCGTGCGGTCGCGCCAATTGCAGGCGGCCTACTTTCAGACCCGGGTGGTGAAGCGCGAACAATACGAGTCCGCACTGCGGCTGCTGGCGATTTTCGCCGGGCACCTGGCCGCCATGAGCAATGAGCTCCTGATCAGGGAGGCGGCGGACGAATCGCCGCTGATGACGCGGGTGCGGTTGTACATCGTGCTGCACCATGCGGAGCAGCTGGGGCTGCGGGACGTGGCGCTGGCGGTGAAGATGAGCCCCTACTATTTCTGCAAGGTGTTCAAGCACGGCACTGGACTTACCTTCACCGACTATCTTGCCCGCCGGCGCATCGAGTCGGCCAAGCGGCTCCTGCTGAACATCCACACGCGCATCAGCGAGGCGGCCTACGCGGCGGGGTTCCAGTCGCTTTCGCAATTCAACCGGGTGTTCCGCCGGATCGCCGGCGAGACCCCCAGCCGTTATCGCGAGCGGCGGCATGGCCCGGGCCGCCCGTCCGTCCGCCGCGTCGTTCTGATACCCGCGGTCTGACGTTGGCGGCAGGGTACGGTTTGGGATCAATCCGGCCAATCCGGTTTCGCGCAGAGGCGCAAAGCCGCCGAGCAAGGCAGACCTTGGGCCCGGAATCCGAAATTTCACGCCTCGGCGTGAAACGGCCTTTCTCTCCCCGTCTTTGGGTAGTGGCGCATTTTGTTGTAGCCGGGGTCGCCGACCCCGGTCCGGCCTCAGCGAGGTCGGCTGCAGCTCTCCTTGGAAACTGCAGTGCGCCGGCGATGCCATTTCCACTCTCAGCTCTCCAGGCTCCGCCCGTTGCGGTCTTTCAACGGCATCGTTTCAGTTAAACCGGGCGGTCGATCACCTCGCGCATGGTCTTGAGCAGGGTCGCGGCCGTGTAGGGTTTGAGCAGGAAATGCTTCACCCCGGGCACGCTGGCGTTGGC
>Ga0265320_10001837_pt1 | contig 15056 bp, 11 predicted proteins | sample 4827metaG_FD_202087 | JGI IMG/M metagenome (GOLD analysis project Ga0265320, IMG submission 202087) | Rhizosphere microbial communities from Carex aquatilis grown in University of Washington, Seatle, WA, United States - 4-8-27 metaG | ecosystem: Host-associated > Plants > Roots > Rhizosphere >...
TGCACGGTAAAAAAATTTCCCTGCCGGCCCGGATCACGGCCCCGGCCACCCATGTCGTTCCCCGGCTGTCCACTGACATTCTGGCGGTGGGGGACGCCCGGTTGCTGAAGGCGTTGCGTTTCATCCGTGACCACGCCCGGGAAAACGTGGGGGTGGCGGACGTGGCCCGGATTTCCGGCCTCTCGCGCCGGGCAGTGGAAAACCGCTTTCGCCAGGAGTTGGGACGGTCCATTCTGGACGAGATCCGCCGGGTCCGGGTCGACCTGATCGCGCAGATGCTGATGGAAACCGACCTGCCGGTGTCCGACATTGCCCGGGCGTTGGGCTACGAAAACCTGCAGCACATCGCCCGCTATTTTCGCCGGGAGAAAAAGATGAGCCTGGTGGCCTTCCGCAAACGGCATAAGACCCGATAAACCGGCGAATAATCCGGCTGATGGTGCTTGCGCAAAATGGCTAATTATATACGCATTTTGGGGTAAGGGTAAACCAGCGCTTGTGCTATGCTTAAAACCGCGCCTCAATTTATTTTGATCCGGTTCCCGGGCGGTTGGGGGGGCTGAAAAAATGATGGCCATCGGCTGTAAAATCACATAATTAATTGTCATATCTATGATTACTCTCGGCGTTATTATCGGCAACCGCGGTTTCTTTCCGGCCCACTTGTGCGACACGGGGCGCAAGCAAATCCTGGCCACTCTCGAAAAGCTCGGGATCGGCGTGGTCGCCCTGCCGGTGGACGCCACCAAGTTCGGCGCGGTTGAATCCATGGCCGACGCGCAGAAATGCGCCGACCTGTTCAAGCAGAACGCCGGCAAGATCGACGGCATCCTCGTCTCCCTGCCAAATTTCGGGGATGAACGCGGCGTGGCCAACACCCTCCGCTGGGCCGGCTTGCGGGTGCCGGTGCTCATCCACGCTTTCAACGATGACCCGCAGACCATGACCATCAAGGACCGCCGCGACAGCTTTTGCGGCAAGATGTCCGTCTGCAACAACCTCCGGCAATACCAGGTTCCGTTTACCTTGACCCGCCTGCACACCTGCGCCCCCGACAGCAAAAGTTTCGCCCAGGATTTGCAGGATTTTGTGGTGACCTGCCGCGCCGTCAAGGCCTTGAAAAATCTCCGGATCGGCGCTCTCGGCGCCCGCCCCACCGCGTTCAACACGGTCCGTTACAGCGAAAAACTCCTCGAATCGTCCGGCATCAGCATCGAAACGCTCGACCTCTTCGAGTTGTTCGGCTGGGTCGGCAAGCTGAAGGATGGCGATCCCGTGGTGGACGCCAAGTTGAAGGAAATTCAGGCTTATGTTGTTTCCAAATCCATCCCCCCGGTCGCCCTGTTGAAAATGGCCAAGTTCGGCGTGTGCGTGGACAAGTGGATGAAGGAGACCCGGCTCAATGCCACGGCCATCCAATGCTGGACGGCCATGGAGGAATTTTTCGGCGTCGTGCCCTGCACCTTGATGAGCATGATGAGCAACATGCTCATGAGCAGCGCGTGCGAGGTGGACATCATGGGCACGGTGGCGATGTATGCCATGGCCCAGGCCGGCGGCAAACCCAGCGCGCTGGTGGACTGGAACAATAATTACGGCGAGGACCCGGACAAGGGCGTCATCTTCCATTGCAGCAACCTGCCCAAGGACGTATTTGTGGAAAAGGGCGAGGGCGAACCGGTGATGGATTACCAGGAAATCATCGCCGGCACCGTCGGCAAGGAAAATACCTACGGCACCATCGTAGGCCGTGTAAAGGCCTCACCCTTCACCTACCTGCGGGTGAGCACCGATGATGCGGCGGGCAAGGTCCGCGCCTACATCGGCGAAGGTGAATTGACCAACGATCCTCTGAAGACGTTTGGCGGTTATGGCGTCGTCCGGATCCCGAATTTGCAGCACCTGCTCCGCTACATTTGCGAAAATGGCTTTGAACACCATGTCGCCATCAACCCGACGCGCCTCGCCGCCGGGGTCAAGGAAGCCCTCAGCAAGTATCTCGGCTGGGAAGTTTACTGGCACGCCTAGACGCGGATTAGCGGTTAATGGATGCAGAATGGCGTTACGTTGAAGCCCATTATTGGAATCATTCGGGGCTGAGCCTGACAACCAAGACATGAGTACACGCTATACAATTGGTCTCGATTACGGCACGAACTCGGTCCGTGCGCTCGTCGTCAACGTCGCCAACGGCGCGGAAGTCGCCAGCGCCGTCTGGACGTATGCCCACGGGACCCAGGGCGTGATATTGTCACGCGACCCCAACCTGGCCCGGCAACATCCGGCCGATTACCTCAAAGGCGCGGAGGTCACCATCAAAAAGGCCCTCGCCGTCGCGAAGGAAAGCGTTCGCGGATTCAAACCCGGCCAGGTGATTGGCATCGGGGTGGACACCACGGGGAGCACGCCGCTGCCGGTGGATGCCGACGGCCGGCCGCTGGCGTTCGACCAACGATTTGCCCAAAATCCGGCCGCCATGGCGTGGCTGTGGAAAGACCATACCGGGGTTGCCGAAGCGGCGGAAATCACGAAGCTGGCCGGGAAAATCCGCCCGCGCTACCTCGCCAAATGCGGCGGGATCTATTCGAGCGAATGGTTTTGGAGCAAGGTCCTGCATTGTTTGCGGACCAGCCCGGAGGTTTTTTCGGCGGCCCATTCCTGGGTGGAATTGGCGGATTATGTTCCTGCCGCACTCACCGGCACCACGGCCCCGGACCGTTTCACGGCGGGCATTTGTGCCGCCGGCCACAAGGCGATGTACAACGAGAATTGGGGCGGCTACCCGGACAAGGAATTTCTTTCGCGCCTGCACCCCAAACTCGGCGCGTTGCGCGACCGGCTGGGTTCTCGCGTCCGGTCCATCGACTCAGCCGTGGGCGGTTTGACGGCGGAATGGTCAAGGAAGACCGGCTTGCCGGCCGGAATTCCGGTGGCCGTCGGCGCGTTCGACGCGCACCTCGGCGCGGTCGGTAGCGGAGTGACGCCGGGTGTGCTCGTGAAAATCATCGGGACCAGCACGTGCGATATCACCGTCTGGCCGAATACCCGGAACCTGGCGGACGTTCCCGGCCTGTGCGGCATCGTCAATGGCAGTGTTTTGCCGGGATATTTTGGATTGGAAGCCGGCCAGTCCGCCGTGGGCGACATTTTCAACTGGTTCGTCAATTACCTTCAGCCCGGAGGCAAGGCCGGCACACATGAGGCGTTGACCCGTGGGGCAGCGGAACTGCTGCCGGGCGAATCCGGCCTGCTCGCGCTGGACTGGAACAACGGCAATCGCACGGTGCTGGTCGACCAGCGGTTGACGGGCCTGCTTGTCGGCCAGACGTTGTATACCACCCCGGCGGAAATTTATCGTGCGCTCATCGAGGCCACCGCCTTTGGCGCGCTTACCATCATCAACCGCTTCGAGGAGTACGGCGTGAAAGTCGGACAGGTCGTCAATTGCGGCGGTATTGCGGAGAAAAACCCGCTGGTGATGCAGATTTATGCGGACGTGACCGGTCGGCCGATGAAGGTTTCCCGGTCGGCGCAGACGTGTGCGCTCGGCTCGGCCATTGCGGGTGCGGTGGTGGCCGGCGTGTACCGGGATTTTGCCGCCGCCCAGAAGGCCATGACCGGCCTGAAACCGCGCGTGTTCAAGCCGAATCCGAAGGCCCATGCGATTTATCGCGAGCTGTATCCGCTTTACAAAAAATGCCATGACGCTTTCGGCATCAATGAGTCGAGCGAAAGTCTTTACGGCGTGATGAAGCAACTCATCGAAATTCGCAATCGGGTGCGAAAATAAGGCCGGGCGGGCCGTGTAGTTAAATTTCAGGATAGGCGGGGAAGAAGTTTTCTTGTATTTAGAACCAGGACCATGCTCGAACAACTGAAGCAGGACGTTTGTCAGGCCAACCTCGATTTGGTGAAGGAAGGCCTGGTAATTCAAACGTGGGGCAATGCCAGCGGCATTGACCGCGAACATGACCTCGTCGTCATCAAACCGTCCGGCGTGCCCTATGCCGGCATGAAACCCGAGCACATGGTCGTTGTCTCGCTGGAAACCGGCAAGGTGGTGGACGGCAATCTTGTTCCCAGTTCCGATACGCCGACGCATCTGATGCTTTACCGCGCCTTCAAAAACGTCGGTGGCGTGGTGCACACCCACAGTCTTTACGCCACGGCCTGGGCGCAGGCGAGCCGGGGCATTCCCGCCTACGGCACCACCCAGGCCGATTACTGGTACGGCGATGTTCCGTGCACACGCCAACTCACGCCGGGCGAAATCAAAGCCGATTACGAGGCGAACACCGGCCGGGTTATTATTGAGGCCTTTGCGAAACTCGATCCGCTGCAGCATCCCGCCGTGTTGGTAGCCAGTCATGGTCCCTTCACCTGGGGCCGGGACGTGAAGGACGCGGTGCACAATGCGTCGGTGCTCGAATTCATTGCCCGTCTGGCCGGCGAAACCCTTCGTCTCAACCCGAAAACCAAGCCGATGCCCTCCGCATTGCTCGACAAACATTTTTTGCGCAAACACGGCCCGGACGCGTACTACGGGCAGAAATAAAACCAGCGAGATCCCAATGAAAACACAAACATCATTCATCATGCTAGCATCGGCTGGACTGGCCGCTGCCGGTCTTATAGGCTGCACCTCCATGTCAACCCCAACCAATACTGTCGGAACCATCAGCCAGGCGCCCTTTGGCAAAACCCCGGAAGGAACGCCGGTCGAAATTTACACCCTGCGCAATGCCAAAGGAATGGAAGCGCGCATCATGACCTACGGCGGCATCGTCGTGTCGCTCAAGGTGCCGGACAAGAATGGCAAGTTCGACGACGTCGTGCTCGGCTTCGACACCCTGGACGGTTATACCAAAGACAGTTATGTGAAAGGGTGCCCCTATTTCGGCGCGCTGATTGGCCGCTACGGGAACCGTATCGGCGGCGCCAAATTCACCCTGGAAGGCCAGAGCTATACGCTGGCCGCCAACAATGGTCCCAATTCGCTGCACGGCGGCATCAAAGGCTTCGACAAGGTGGTCTGGCAGGCCAAATCCGTTTTCACCCCAGCTGGCCCGGCCCTGGAGCTGACCTATGACAGCAAGGACGGCGAGGAAGGGTTCCCCGGCGATCTCAAGGTCACGGCGACATACACCGTCACCGATAAAAATGAGCTGCGTCTGGACTTCAAAGCCACGACGGACAAACCCACGGTCTGCAACCTCACGCACCATTCCTACTTCAACCTGGCCGGGCAGGGGAATGGCGACATTCTCGGCCACCTGGTCTATATCGATTCGGACAAAACCACGCCCGTGGACAGCGGACTCATTCCGACCGGTGAATTTGCGTCCGTGGACGGCACGCCGTTCGATTTCCGCAAACCCACCGCCATCGGCGCGCGCATCAATGACCCGGATACCGTGCTGCAATATGGCCCCGGCTATGACCACAATTGGGTCATCAACAAACCCATGGGTCAGCTTGGTCTCCAGGCGCGCGTTACGGAACCCACCACCGGTCGCGTCATGGAAGTGTGGAGCGACGAGCCGGGCTTGCAGTTCTATGCCGGCAATTTTCTCGACGGCAGCCTCACCGGCAAGGACGGCAAAGTTTATCAGCGGCGCAATGGTTTCTGCATGGAGCCGCAACATTATCCCGACTCGCCCAACAAGCCGAACTTCCCTTCGGTCGAGTTGAAGCCCGGCCAAACCTACGCGAACACGATCATCTACAAGTTCTCCACCCAATAACCCTAACCCTGGCTGCCCAAAGCCAATCCTGACAACCCATAATCATGAAACCTGTGATTCCTCTCCTTGCCGCTGTTGGCGGTTCCACCCTGACCGGGCTCGATTGGCTGGCCATTGCGATCTACTTCAGCCTCCTGTTGTGCGTGGCCTGGTGGGTCATCAGCCGGCGCAAGGACACCGCGGCGGATTATTTCCTCGCCGGTCGGAACCTGGGCTGGTGGATCATCGGCGCGTCCATCTTCGCGTCCAACATCGGCTCGGAACACATCGTCGGCCTGGCCGGTTCCGGGGCCAAGGACGGCGTGGCGCTGGCGCATTATGAGTTTCATGCCTGGTGCCTGTTGGTGCTGGCGTGGGTGTTTGTGCCGTTTTATGCCCGGTCGCTCGTCTTCACCATGCCGGAATTTCTGGAGCGCCGCTTCTCCACCGGCTCGCGTTATGTTCTTTCCATCGTCTCGCTGGTTACCTTCATCGTGTCAAAGATCGCCGTGGGCATCTTTGCCGGCGGCGTGGTATTCGCCACCCTGTTGCCGGAATTGCACATCGGCAGCATCAATAGTTTTTGGATCGGCTCGGTGCTGGTGATCGGGCTCACCGGTCTTTACACGGCGTTGGGTGGCATGCGCGCCGTGGCCTACAACGACGCCGTCCAGGTCACGGTTCTCCTCCTCGGTTCAGCCTCACTGACGTTCTACGGGCTCGCGAAGCTCGGCGGGTGGGGTGAACTGAAAAGCATTTGCGGCTCCGATATGTTCAACCTCTGGAAACCGCTCATCCCGGCGGGCGTGGAATCTTCCTGGGCTCCCGTGCTGGTGAAAAATGACGCCGGGCAGATCATCAAGGAAGCCTGGTATTTCAACGGCAATTTCCCCTGGCTGGGCATGGCCATCTGCGCGCCGGTCATCGGCCTCTGGTACTGGTGCACCGACCAGTACATCGTCCAGCGCGCGCTCGGCGCCCCCAACGAACGGGTGGCCCGTCAGGGCAGCATCTTTGCCGCCATGCTGAAGCTGTTCCCGGTGTACCTGTTCATCATCCCCGGCCTGATTTGTTTCGCGCTCGCCAAGAGCGGCAAGATCCCCGAACTGACGGCCGCGTTCAACGACCCCAACGGCCCGGGTTCACAAGGCGCGTTTCCCATGCTGGTCCAATACCTCTTGCCGCCGGGATTACGCGGCCTCGTTGTGGCCGGACTCCTGTCCGCCTTGATGGGTTCGCTCGCCGGTGTGTTCAACGCCTGCTCGACGCTTTTCACGGTGGATATTTACCAAAAGCTGCGGCCCAAGGCTTCGCAACATGAAATTGTTCGCATGGGCCGCATTGCCACCACCACGATGGTGGTCATTGCCATGCTGTGGATCCCGGTGGTCCAGGGCGCTCACGGGCTCTACGGTTACCTGCAATCCGTCCAGGGCTACCTGGCGCCGCCGGTATTCGTGGTGTTCTTCTTCGGCGTGTTCTGGAAACGGCTCAATGCCAAAGGCTGCTTGTGGGCTATGGTCATCGGCTTCCTTGTCGGCCTGTTCCGCATGCTGGTGGATACCCCGGTAACAATGTCGCAAGGGAAGTTTGCTTATACGGAAGGCTCGTTTTTCTGGATCGTCAACAACATCAACTTCCAGTATTTCAGCATCCTCATCACTCTCATCTCCGCAGTGGTGATGGTGGGAGTGAGCTATGCCACCAGCGCGCCGGATTACGAGAAGATCAAAAACCTCTCGTTCGGCACGACCACAGATGAACACCGCGCCGAAAGCGCCAAGAGCTGGGGCAAGCTGGAAGTGGCTGCCTCCATCTTCGTGGTCGTCGTCATTGTGGGCGGCTACCTCTACTTCCGGGGTTAGCCGTTGACTGACGGGTCTTTCCGGCGCCGGATGAATTCACGTCCGGCGCCGGTCTAAATCCAATCATGAAGTCCGCTGGAATTTTGCTGCTGTTTTGGACGGCGAATTTGCTGAACGCCCAGGTCCTTTCGCCTGACACCAATCTCACCGCCCGCGAAGAACAAATCATCGCCGCCGCCAGCCCCGTGGCGGGCCCGCATTTTAACGGGGCGATGGCAATCGGTGTTCGCCCCGGCACGCCGTTCATCAGTTCACTGGCGGTCAACGGTGAACGGCCCATGAGTTTCACGGCGGACCCTTTGCCCGCCGGTTTGGCGCTGGATCCCAAAACCGGAATCATCACCGGTTCATTGGCAAGGGCAGGGGAGTATCACCTTGCGGCCAAGGCCAAAAATTCCGCCGGCACGACTGAAACCGAAATCAAAATCATCTGCGGCGACACTCTCGCCCTGACGCCGCCGATGGGCTGGAACAGTTACGACGCCTTCGGCGATTCCGTCGTCGAATCTGAGGTCGTGTCCAATGCCTTGTGGCTCAAGGAACATCTCCAGCCGCTCGGTTGGGACACGGTGGTCGTGGATTTTCGCTGGTATGACCGTCTGGCGGATGGTGTCCGGGTCCAGAATCCCGAAGGCGTTACGATAGACGAATTCGGCCGTTGCATTCCGCCGACCAACCGTTTTCCGTCCGCGGCCAACGGTGCGGGATTCAAGCCGTTGGCCGATAAAATCCACGCGCTGGGCCTGAAATTCGGCATTCATATCATGCGCGGCATCCCGCGCCGGGCGGTCGAACAAAACCTGCCCATCGCCGGCTCCCAATTCACCGCCGCCCAGGCCGCCCTGCCGGATGGCGACACCAACCGCACTTGCGTCTGGAACCGCGACATGTTTGGCGTGGACGCCGCGACGGAAGCGGGCAGGGGATGGTATGCGAGCATCGCCCGGCAATACGCCGATTGGGGCGTGGACTACATCAAATGCGACGACATCGCGAACCTCCAGCGTGGTAAATTTTACGATGCCTCCGAAATTGAAGCGCTTTCCATCGCCCTGAAAAATTCCGGCCGCTCGATCGTTTTGAGCTTATCGCCCGGGGCCACGCCGGTGAACGCCGGGCCGCATGTGAAACAATTTGCCAACCTGTGGCGCATCTCCGGCGATTTTTGGGACAACTGGTCGTCGCTCGATCGCAACTTCGGCCTGTTCGCCGCTTGGTATGGCGACGGCGGGCCCGGCCACTGGCCGGACGGCGACATGATTCCGTTCGGCCGCATCTGCCAGCGGAACTGCGACGTGCATCCCGAACGCTCGACGCGCTTCACCCGCGACGAGCAACTGACCCTCCTCTCGCTCTGGGCGCTCGCGCCGTCGCCGCTCATGCTCGGCATGAACCTGCCGGACAACAACGATTGGACGACCGCCATCCTCTCGAATCCCGAAGTGCTGTCGGTGAATCAGGATCCGCTCGGCAAACCGGCGCGCCGGATGACCGGTCCGCCGCAAATTGCGGAAGTATGGTTGAAGGAACTGGCCGACGGTTCATTTGCGGTAGGCTTCTTCAACCGCGCCGTCCAGCCGGTAAAAATCAATTTTCCCTGGCGCAACCTGGGGTTTTTGACCACACCGGAAGTTCGCGACTTATGGTTGCGCCAGGATTCGGTCCGTAAGGAGAACTTTGCCGCCGAACTCCCGCCCCATGGCTGTGTGTTGCTTCGGGTTCGCTGAATTCACTTTACTCATCGCGCTTCTGGGGTATCCTCCCCATCCTGAATTTTTCGGAATCAGGACGAATTTATGGCTAAATTGACGGTTAAAGATCTGGATGTCCGCGGCCAGCGCGTTTTTATGCGCGTGGATTACAACGTGCCGGTGGAGGAAAAAGACGGCCAAATGGTCATCACCGATGCCACCCGCATCGTGGAAACGCTGCCCACGCTGAAATTACTCATCGAAAAGGGCGGCAAATTGGTTTTGACCGCGCACCTGGGGCGGCCCAAGGGCAAACGCGAAGCGACCATGTCGCTGGCCCCGGTGGCGGTGAAGTTGGCCGAATTGCTCGGCAAACCCGTTGCATTCGTGGACGATTGTATCGGCGAAAAAGTCGAAAAGGCCGTTGCCGGTATGAAGAACGGCGACGTGACGTTGCTCGAAAACGTCCGTTATTACAACGAAGAGGAGAAAAACGACCCGGCCTTTGCTGAAAAACTGGCGAAAATCGCCGACGTTTACGTTAACGACGCCTTCGGCGCGGCTCATCGCGCGCATGCTTCCACGGAGGGCGTTGCCCGCGTGGTCGCCAAACGCGCCGGCAAGTGCGCCGCCGGTCTGCTGATGGAACGCGAATTGAAATTCCTCGGCGATGAATTGGATAAACCGGTGCGTCCGTTCGTCGTGATCCTCGGCGGCGCCAAGGTTTCGGACAAAATCAAGGTCATCGATCGGCTGCTCGAAAAGGCGGACTCAATTCTGATCGGCGGTGCGATGGCTTACACGTTCCGGCTGGCGCAGGGGTACAAGACGGGCAAATCGCTGGTCGAGCCGGATGCGACCCAGATCGCCAAATCTGCGCTGGAAAAGGCCAAAGCGAAGAAGGTCCAGTTTCTTTTGCCGGTGGACGACGTGGTGGCCGTGCCGGTGAAGACCGACAAACTCGACAAGAAGGGGAAGCCGGTCATCGAATGGCAGAATCCAAAAACGAGTTCCGACCTGAATTGTCCGGACGACGCGGCGGGACTGGACATTGGCCCGGCAACGGTCAAGGCTTATGCCGACGTGATTGCGAAGGCGAAGACGATTTTATGGAACGGGCCGATGGGTTTGTTTGAGAACAAGCAATTTGCCGCCGGCACGAACGCGGTGGCACAGGCCGTGGCGGATGCCACGCAGAAGAGCGGGGCCAAGAGCATCATCGGCGGTGGCGACAGTGTGAAGGCCTTGAACAAGGCGAAACTGGGCGGCCAGGTGACTTTCATGAGCACCGGTGGCGGGGCAAGCCTGGAATTCCTGGAAGGCGCGGTTTTGCCCGGGGTGGCGGCGCTGTCAGATAAATAAAGAGTTACATCGTTAAAGAGGTTGAATCGTTAAGTGGTAACGAACGCAATCCGATTCAGCGATTAAACGGTTTAACCATTCAACGGTTTTAAGACATGAAGAAAGAACGCAAACTGGTAATTGCCGGCAACTGGAAGATGAATAAAACGGTGGCCGAGGCGCTGGCGCTGGTTGACGACCTGAAGCTGGAGCTGGCCGGGGTGAAGGAAGTGGACATCGTCATCTGCCCGCCGTTCACGGCGCTGGAGTCGGTGTCCCGGGTCATCCTGGACTCGAACCTCCGGCTGGGGGCGCAAAACATGAGCGCGCAAAATTTCGGGGCGTTCACCGGCGAGATTTGTGCCGGGATGCTCAAGGAATTTTCCGTGCGCTACATCATCCTCGGCCATTCCGAACGCCGCCAGTACCAGCGGGAGACCGATTCCGTCGTCGCCAAAAAGGCAGCGGCGGTCCATGCCGCCTCGCTCAAGCCGATTATTTGCGTTGGCGAAACGCTGTCCGAGCGCGAAGGCGGCCAGACCGAACACGTCCTGGAAACCCAGGTGCGCGGCAGCCTGGCCGGTTTGACCAAGGAACAGATGGTGGAAACCATCGTCGCCTACGAACCGGTCTGGGCCATTGGTACCGGCAAGACGGCGACGACCCAGCAGGCCCAGGATGCGCACGCGTTCATCCGGTCGCTATTGGCTAAGATTTTCGACGAAGCGGTTGCCAAAAAAGTTCGCATCCAATACGGTGGCAGCGTGAAACCGGCAAACGCGAAGGAATTGATGGGCCAGCCGGACGTGGACGGCGCGCTGGTCGGCGGTGCGTCGCTCGAAGCGCGAAGTTTTGCTGACATTATTAAAAATTCCATATAGAAATTCGTTATGAGCTTTTTTGCCGGTATCCTGACATTTTTCCTGGTGCTCAATTGTGGGCTGCTAATCCTGCTGGTTTTGATTCAACTGCCGAAAAAGGACGCCGGGGCCGGGCTGGCGTTCGGCGGCGGCGCGGCCGACGCGCTGTTTGGCGCCGGTTCGGGCAACGTGCTGACCAAGGTCACCAAATGGGCCGTCGTGGTTTTCTTCGGGCTGGCCTTGTTTCTGGGCTATTTGCAGGACCGCCTGCACAGCTCCAACAGCACGGCATCCTTCGAAAAACAGGTGGAACAGAAACAAAGCCAGACGCCTATGTCCACTTCGCCGGCGTCATCACCCGCGGCCCAGCCGGTGCCACCGTTGATGTCCCAACCGGCGGCGCCACTGGCGACCAATTTGCCCCCGGTGCCCCCGCCTGCGCCCACCACCAATGCCCCGGAGGCGCCGGCGCAATCGAAATAACGCGATGGCCATTTCCCAACGCGCCCGGCGGATTTTTTCGCGGGCGCGTTTTGCTTTTTGTCTCGCGGCCTCATTTTGTTTTTTGGGCTGCGCCCGCCCGGAGCCGCCGGCGGACGTTACCATTGTCAACGGCGGCGAACCCGAATCCCTCGATCCGGCCATCATCAGCGGCCAGGTCGAAATGCGCGTCGTCCAGGCTTTGTTTGAGGGTTTGACGCGGCTGGACCCGAAAACCGCCCGGCCCATCCCGGGTCTGGCCGAAAGCTGGGAAATATCACCGGATGGCCGCTCCTACACGTTCCATTTACGAACCAATCTGACCTGGTCCACCGGGGAGTCTATTACCGCCGGGGACGTCGTCTATTCGTGGATTCGGGCGCTTGATCCGGTGACGGGTTCCGGCTACGCGGGCCCGTTGTTCTATTTGAAGAATGCGAGGGATTTCAACGCCGGAAAAATCAAGAATGCCGCGCTCGTGGGGGTTCAGGCGCTGGATAAATATACCGTGGGATTTGACCTGGAGCAGCCCACGGCCTTTTTTCCTGATATCTGCGCCCTGCCGGTGGTCGGCGTGGTGCCGAAGCCAACGATTGAAAAGCTGGGCGACCACTGGTTGATGGCGAAACCGTTGCCAGTGAGCGGGCCCTACCAGCTGGGCTATTGGCGGTTGAACGACAAGATCCGGCTGAAAAAGAACCCGCGCTACTGGGATGCGACCAACACCCAGTCGGAGATCATTGACCTGCTGCCGGTCGGTTCGCCCAACCCGGCGCTGAATCTTTATGAATGCGGCCAGGTGGATATTGTCTGGGACAAGGAAGATGTGCCCGGACAATTGCTGGATGTGCTTATCCAGCGCCCGGATTTTCATGTCTTCAGTTATCTGGGCGACTACTTCATCCGTTTCAACGTGACCCGGAAGCCATTCGATGATCCGCGAGTTCGCCAGGCGCTGGCGTTGGCAATCGACAAGGAACGCATTGTCAAAAAAATCACCCGCGCGGGGGAGCGACCGGCATCGCATCTCGTGCCGGATGGCACGGCCAACTACACTCCGCCGGAAGGATTGGGGTACAATCCGTCCCGGGCGCGAAAATTACTGGCCGAGGCCGGGTATCCGGGGGGCAGGGGATTCCCGCCGTTTGACTATGTGTTCAGCGCTCCGGGCGGCGGCGGCGACAAAATCCATGAAAACATTGCCGTCGAGTTGCAGCAGATGTGGCGCGACGAACTCGGGGTGCAAATGAACCTGCGTCTGCTGGAGGCGAAAATCTTTTACGGCGCCCAGTCCCGCCTGGATTTTGACCTCTCGCGCTCGAGCTGGATCGGGGATTACGATGATGCGAACACCTTTCTGGAAATGTTCACCAGCGACGATGGCAACAACCGTACCGGCTGGAAAAACTCGCGTTACGATGCGCTCATCCGCGAAGCCAACCAGCAAACCAACCTGGTCGAGCGCTCCAGATTGCTTCAGCAGGCGGAAACCATCCTGGTGAAGGATGAGGTGCCCATCATTCCGCTTTATTTCTACGTTGGCATCAATTATTTCGATACGAATCGGATCCGCGGGGTTTACGAAAACATCCTCGACGACCATCCGTTGCAGTCCATCCGTAAGATCAAGGCCGGAAGATAAATGTACTTTTTGCGACGCATCCTGTTCGCCCTTCCGCTGCTGCTGGTCATCAGCGCGCTGGCCTTTGCCCTGGTGCATCTGGCCCCCGGCGGGCCGTTTGACCGGGAACGCGCGCCGGCATCGCCGGAGACCGAACGCGCCCTGAAAGCCAAATATCATCAGGATGAGCCGGTCTGGAAACAGTACTTCCGTTACCTCGGCGATCTGGCTCACGGTGATTTCGGGGTCTCGCTCAAATATCGCAACCATACGATCAATGACATCATCGCCGAGGGCCTGCCGGTGTCCATGCTATTGGGCGCGCTGGCGTTTAGTTTTGCCATGGGGGTCGGGTTGCCCGTGGGATTTTTCACCGCGGCCCGGCGCGGGCGCTGGGAGGACTTTGCCGGCAGCTTCTTTTCCATGCTGGTTGTGTGCGTGCCGGGATTTGTCGTTGCACCGTTGTTGATCCTAGTTTTTGCCATCAAATTGAAATGGCTGCCGGTCGGCCTGTGGGAAACGCCCTGGCACATGATCTTGCCGTCCATCGCCCTCGGCCTGTTCTTTGCCGGCAAGGTCGCCCGGTTAACGCGCGAAGGCATGCTGACCGCCATGCAATCCGAGTTTGTCACCGCTGCGCGCGCCAAAGGGTTGGGCGAGAACCGGCTGTTATTCAAGCATGCCTTCCGCATCGCCGTGTTGCCGGTCGTTTCCTATTCCGGTCCCATGCTCGCCGACCTCCTGACCGGTTCTTTTGTCATCGAGAATATTTTCCAAATCCCCGGCATCGGCGTGTTCCTGGTCAACAGCGCCCTGAACCGCGATTACACCCTGGTTGTCAGTCTTTCGCTGCTCTACGCCGTGCTGCTCATCGGGCTCAACCTGGCAGTGGATTTCGCCTACACCCTGCTCGATCCACGCGTGAAATATGAGTGACGCCCAACCTGAAATCCCGAATCCGGAATCCGACCTGCCCGCCAGCCCCGGGCGTCGGGCCGCGGCGCGTTTTCGGAAAAACCGGGCGGCCGTCATCAGCGCCTGGTATCTGGTGCTCCTGCTGCTCGCTATCGGCGCCTGGCCGGTCATTTTGAAAATCGTGGGCGGAACTTTTGCCGAGGGCCACAACCCCGACCAGCTCTCCAATTCGCCGTTTTCACCGCCGGACGCGCAATACTGGTTTGGCACGGATATCCATGGGCGCGATGTTTTCTCCCGCATCCTGTATGGCGCGCAAATTTCGCTGCTCGTCGGTTTTGTCGGCGCCGGCGTGAGCCTCGTCATCGGGGTGCTGTGGGGCGCGGTGGCCGGTTATGTCGGGGGACGCGTGGACAGCCTGTTAATGCGCATCGTCGATGTGCTTTATTCGCTGCCCACGATTATTTTTGTGATCGTGCTGATCACCACCATCGGGGAAACGCTCAAGCAATCACATCTGGTGGCCGGCTCGCCGGCCCTGGCGGGCGCGTTGCGCGTGA
>Ga0265320_10001838_pt1 | contig 15053 bp, 12 predicted proteins | sample 4827metaG_FD_202087 | JGI IMG/M metagenome (GOLD analysis project Ga0265320, IMG submission 202087) | Rhizosphere microbial communities from Carex aquatilis grown in University of Washington, Seatle, WA, United States - 4-8-27 metaG | ecosystem: Host-associated > Plants > Roots > Rhizosphere >...
TCGAACTGCTCACGGTCATCGCCATCGTCGGCATCCTGGCCGCTGTCATTATTCCAACCGTCGGCAAGGTGCGTGAAACCGCCCAGCGTGCCGTCGATGCCAACAACCTCCGCGAAATCGCCAAGGCAGCCATGATCTATGCCGGCGACAACAATGACCGGCTGCCCGACCCGCAGAACCTGGCGGCCGTCTTTCCCGGCTCCGCCGCGGTGCATCGTTATCCTGCGGCACTCGCGCGCCAGGGCGTCCTCACCGATCCCTCGTTCTATTTCGCGAAAAACGACCCTCATTTCAACGGCACCTACCCGACCGCCATCCTGGCACCGGGCAACAGCCAGCGGAACCAGCTGGATCCCGACTTCACCACCAACCGCTATCTGGCGTGGGAATTCGTCGGCGGGCTCCGCATGGGCGATCCGGCCACGACGCCGGTTGCCTATACCCGCGGCCTTACCACCAGCGGGACCTGGGACGCCGCCACCGGCGTTTACGGGGATCACGGCGGCTATGTCGCCTATCTTGGCGGCAACGTCGTCTACTATCCCTCGGTCGCCGGCAAGCTGACTTCGAATAACTCCAGCCAGGCGGTGGACGATCTCAGCCAGGCCATCCCCTACGGCGCGGCCAGCCCGGCCCGGCTCTACGGTACTCCACCACCGGGCGGAGCCTTGCTGGGCGATCCGGCCGGTGTTCCAGCCTCGCCTGGTCCCTGATCTCCACCTTTGCACGGGTTTTTTCATTTCCCGCTTCCACCACCCGCCCGCGGCCGCCAGTGTGCCCGACCGTCATGACGACAACAGGCATCTCCGCCCGCCCTGAGCCCAACGAAAGGGCCACCGACATCACTTATATCATCGGGCATAAGAACCCCGATGCCGACGCCATCTGCTCGGCCATCGCCTATGCGGCCTTCAAGGAGCAGCGCGGTGAGCACGGCTACGTCGCCGCCCGCTGCGGCAACTCCAACGCCCGGATCGACACGATCCTCGAGCGTTTCCGCCAGCCGCTCCCGGTGTACGTCAGCGACGTTTCGCCCCGCGTGCGCGACCTCATGGCCGCGGAGATCGTCTCCGTCTCGGCGAACGCCACCTGTGCCGAGGCGCTGGAACTCATCGACCGCCATGATATCCGGCTGCTGCCCGTCACCGATCACGCCCGCCGCGTGGTGGGCACCATCTCCCTCGCGCATCTCGGCGGCATCTTCATCCCCCGCGCCAGCGAGCCGCGCCTCATGCGGCAGGTCAACACGTCGCTGGCCAACATCGCCCGCGCACTCCAGGGCCGCGTGCTCTGCGTGACCGACGAGCGCAAGCCCGAGCGGCTGTATGTGCGCCTCGGCACGATGGACATCCGCTCGTTCTGGAAGATATCCGAGCGCGAGAACATTCCCGCCGCCCAGTCCATCATCATCGTCGGCGACCGCCGCGACGTCCAGCAGCGCGCCATCGAGCTCGGGGTGCGCGCCATCGTCATCACCAGCAACCTCCCCGTCGACGACGACATCATTGAGCAGGCCAAGGCCAGGGGAGTCGGCCTGATCGTGAGCCCCTACGATTCCGCCACCACGGCCTGGCTCGTGCGCACCGCCTCGACCATCGAGCGCGTGATCGAAACCGAGTTCACCTCCGTCCACCCCGACACTCGCATCGCCGAGATCCGCCGCAAGATCGCCACCCACAGCGTCTCGACCTTCATCGTGCTCGACGACGCCGGCACCCTCGTGGGCGTGCTGTCCCGGGGCGACATTCTCAAGCCGGTCAAAACCCGCCTCGTGCTGGTCGACCACAACGAGATGACCCAGGCGGTTTCCGGCGCCGACCAGGTCATCATCACCGAGATCATCGACCACCACCGCCTCGGCGCGCTGAACACCCAGCAGCCGATCCTCTTCCTCAACGAGCCGGTCGGCTCCACCTGCACCATTGTCGCCGACCTTTTCCGCCGCGAACAGCTCACACCCTCACCCGAACTCGCCGGCATCATGATGTCCGGCATCATCTCGGACACATTGAATCTCAACAGCCCGACCACCACGCCGAAGGACGGTGCCCTCCTGGCCTGGCTGGCGGGAATTGCCCAGGTCGAGCCGCCCAAACTCGCGGAGACGATCTTCAGTTCGGGCTCCGTGATCCTCGCCAATCCGCCGGAGAAGGTCGTGCGCTCCGACCACAAGATCTACGAGGAGGACGGCGTGCGTTTCGCCGTTTCCCAGGTTGAGGAGCTCGGTTTCGGCAATTTCTGGCAGCATGCCCGCGAAATCGCCGAGGCGCTGCAATCCCTGCGCGAGGAGGAGCGGCTGGCGTTTGCCTGCCTCCTCATCACCGACATCAACACCCAGAATTCATTGCTGCTCGTGAAGGGTGATGCCGGCTTCATCCAGCGCATCTCTTATGCCCACGTGGAAAAGGACGAGATCTTCGACCTGCCCGGCATCGTCAGCCGCAAGAAACAGCTCATCCCTTACATCGGAACGATCCTCAAGGAGATGGCGGCCGACGGCAGCACGCCAAAGGCGTCCACCACCGCGCCGTTCCGCAAGGCCCGGCGCTGAGCAAACTGCGGCGTTGCCTCCCGCCGCGCCGTTTCTGCATGTTTCCCGGTTATGACCGTTGAGCACCAAGAAGCCGCCGCGCCGGCCCCGGCCGATTTTATCCGCGACATCGTCGCGCAACACGTCGCCGAAAAACGCTACGCGAAGATCGTCACCCGCTTCCCGCCCGAGCCCAACGGCTACCTGCACATCGGCCACGCCAAGTCCATCTGCCTCAACTTCGGCATCGCCCGGGAAAACCACGGCCAGTGCAACCTCCGCATGGACGACACCAACCCCGCGAAGGAGGAGGTCGAGTACGTCGATGCGATCATCGAGGATGTCCAGTGGCTTGTCGCCGGCTGGGCCGACCAGTGTCTCGGCTTCAAGCCGAAGGGCGCCACGCCGGCCGCCCAAACCATCAACGGCCAGACCGACTTTTATCTGGGTGCCGCTTCGGGCCCGGACGGTGCCGAGCCGTTCTTTGCGAGCGACTACTTCGGCCCGCTGTACGAATACGCCGTGGCCCTGATCAAGAAAGGACGCGCCTACGTCTGCGACCTTTCGCCGAAGGAGACCGAGGAGTACCGCGGCTCGCCGGACCGGCCCGGACGCGACAGCCCGTTCCGTACGCGTTCCATCGATGAAAGCCTCGGCCTTTTCGCCCGCATGAAGGCCGGCGAGTTTCCCGACGGCGCGCGCTCGCTGCGGGCGAAGATCGACATGGCGTCGCCCAACATCTGGCTGCGCGACCCCCTGCTCTACCGGATCCGCCACACCGCCCATCACCACACCGGTTCGCAGTGGTGCATCTACCCGCTCTACGATTTCGCCCACTGCCTGAGCGACTACCTCGAGGGCATCACCCACAGCATCTGCACGCTCGAGTTCGTGGACCACCGTGCGCTCTACGACTGGATCCTGGAATCCCTCGGCCTGCCCCGCGTGCTGCCGCACCAGTACGAGTTCGCCAAGCTGAACCTCGGCTACACGCTGGTCAGCAAGCGCAAGCTGCTCCAGCTCGTGCAGGAGAAAATCGTCCACGGCTGGGACGACCCGCGCATGCCCACCATCGCCGGGTTCCGCCGCCGCGGCGTGCCGGCCGCCGCCCTGCGGCAGTTCGCCTACGCGATCGGTGTGACAAAGTTCGACGGCCTCACCGATGTCGCGCTGCTTGAGCACACGATCCGCGAGGAGCTCAATCGCACCGCCCTGCGGCGGCTCGCCGTGCTCAAGCCGGTCAAGCTGGTGCTCACGAACATCCCCGCCGGCGAGTCCATCGCCTGCGAGGCGACCAACAACCCCCAGGACGAAAATCCCACGACCCGCCCGCTCGCCCTCACCCGCGAGATCTACATCGAGGCCGATGATTTTGCCGAGGTTCCGCCCCCGAAGTATTTCCGTCTCAAGCCCGGCGGCGAGGTGCGGCTGAAGTACGCCTGCATCATCGCGTGCCAGGAGGTCGTCAAGGACGCCGCCGGCCGGATCGCGGAATTGCGCTGCACGGCCGACCTCGATTCCCGCGCGGGCGGACCCAACGCCGCCCGCAAGGTCAAGGGCACGATCCACTGGGTCAGCGCCACCGAGAGTATCGCGGCCGAGGTCAGGCTCTATGACCGGCTTTTCAATGTGCCCGAACCGGATGCAGACGGCGCCTTCCTCACCCACGTCAACCCGCACTCCCTCGAGGTCGTCACGGCCCGGCTGGAACCCGCTCTTGCAACGGCCAGCCCCGGACAGCCCTGGCAGTTCGAGCGCCTCGGGTATTTTGCGATCGACACCAAGGACAGCTCCCCGGGCCGCCTGGTCTTCAACCGTACCATCAGCCTGAAGGACGCTTGGGCCAAGGGCGCCGTTTCAAAATGAAGCAAAGCATCGTCACCCTCGACATGGAGGGCGTCCTCACGCCCGAGATCTGGATCGCTGTCGCGGAACGCACCGGGATCGCCGAGCTGCGCCGCACGACCCGCGACGAGCCGAACTACGACAAGCTCATGAACTACCGGCTAGGCATTCTGGACCGGCATGGTGTGACGCTTTCCAAGATCCAGGAGGTCATCGGCAGCCTGCCACCGCTGCCTGGCGCGCTCGAGTTCCTGGATGTGCTGCGCCAGGAGGTCCCGGTCATCATCCTCTCCGATACCTTCGAGCAGTTTGCCCAGCCTCTCCTGCGCCGGCTTGGCTGGCCCGTGCTTTTCTGCCACCGGCTCGTCGTGGCCGGCGACCGCATCACCGGCTACCAGCTGCGAATGGCCGACCAGAAGCGACACGCCGTAAAGGCGCTGCAGGCCCTGAACTACCGCGTGATCGCCGCCGGCGACTCGTTCAACGACACGACGATGCTGCAGCAGGCCGACCACGGCATCCTTTTCCATGCGCCGGAAAATGTCGTCCGCGAATTCCCCCAGTTTCCGTCCGTCGCCGAGTACCCTGCGCTGCTGCAACTGATCCGTTCAAAGCTTTGAACTTCGCGGAAGGATTGCTGCCGTGAGAGACCCCAAAAAAAGCAGGGCGGCATTTTGCGAGCTACAAACCAGGTGTATTCACCGACCCAACCCGAACCTCGGATTACCCCAGGCCTTACCCCTGTAAAATTCCGGGACCCAGGCGTCCCGGGATTGAAGGTTGATTGCAGCTCTCAAATCCCGTGACGTTCATCGCTTCCGCCTCACCGATTGTGCCGCTGTTTGCCTTCTATATCCTCGTTGTCGTGCTCGGCATCCTCAGCATGGGCTTCCAGCTTCTGGCGTCGCGGCTGCTCAACCCGCATTTCGGTTCGTCCATCATTGTCTGGGCCTGGCTGATTTCCACCTTTCTCGCGGCCTTCAGCCTCGGGTCGATGCTCGGCGGCTGGATCAGTTCCTGTCCGTCCGCCCGGCGCTCTCGCCTGCAGGCGGCGACGGCGGTCTTGGCCGTGCTGACCCTCGGTTTCACGGCATTTTTCGGCCGGGGCACGCTGGATTACATCGAACTTGCCTTCAGTGAGCCAGGCACCGGGTTGCTGGTATCCTGCCTGGGGCTGTTCTTCGTGCCGGTGACCATGCTTTCCTCGTTTGGACCCCAATGCGTGCAATACCTGGCGGCCCGCGGCACCGCCCCGGGCGCCGCCTCGGGCTTCATTTATGGCATCAGCACCGTGGGCAACATTGCCGGTGTGATGCTCACCGCATTCGCCTTGATTCCTCATTTCCGGGTGTCGACCCTGCTCTACCTCTGGCTCGCCGTGGCGTTTTTCAGCCTTGCCGGCCTGATTGGAATCCTCCGCTCCGTTCCGGCACCTGCCTCAAAATGAAAACCGCCCTGGTTGCCGCCCTCGTCCTGCTTTCGCGCCTTCCGGCCGGCGCCGCGGACAAGAGCGGGGATTATGTCGAGAGCTTCGACACCACCTACAACAGCCTGACGGTCGAGCGCCAGGGTTCGGTGGTGGAGTTGCGCGCCCGATCGCGTCGGGGCGAGTTCATCGAGTCGGCTGTCGACCTCAGTGATCCCCTGAAATTGGTCGTGGGTTATACTCGCACCCTTTACGCGGGGTTGTTTTTCCAACCCAAGCCGGCTCGCGTCCTCATGGTCGGGCTCGGCGGCGCCGGATTTCACCGGCTGTTCGCCGCCTCCTATCCCGCCGCCCTCCTGCAGACGGTTGAACTCGACCCCAAGGTGCTGGAGTTGACCGAGACGCGCCTCGGCTTCAAGCCGACCGACCGGACGCCCGTGGCGACGATGGACGGCCGCCTCTTTGTCAAGCGCTCCACCGAAAAGTGGGACTGGATCATCCTTGACGCCTTCCGCGGGGGATTCGTTCCGCCCCATCTCAAGACCCAGGAGTTTTATCGCGAGTGCGCCAGCCGTCTGGCCGAGGGCGGGGTTTTCATCACCAATCTCCACGCGACCACGGAGCTTTATTACGCCGACCTGAAGACGCTGAGTTCGGTCTTCCCCCAGGTCGTGCTTTTTGGAACAGCGGGCCGTGGAAATGTCATTGCCTGTGCGGTCACCACCAAGGCGCCGTCCATCATCGATCCGGCCACATGGCCCGCCGCATCGGTCCTCAATCCGGCCCTGCAAGGCCATCTTGACATGGCCGATATACGCGCGGAGCACATCGATTGGCCCGCCGCCCGTGTCGCAGCGGCCCAGCTCCTTACCGACGACTTCGCCCCGGTCGAATTCCTCGACGTTGTGAAAGTCAACGACACGAAAGAGTAGCTGTAGGCCAGGTCGTTGACCTGGCACCAGCTCACCGAGCTGGCCTACAACGCAGCCCATCCGCAGCCGGTATTACGCGGCAAATCGCTCCAGCCGCCTCAGCACGCGTTCACGGCCTAGGACCCTGAACAGCCCCGTGATGCTGGGGCCGACATTTGTGCCGGACACCGCGAGCCGCGCCACACCCTGGTAGTCGCCAAACCCTGTCCCATTGCGCGCGACCAGCTCCTTGATTGCAGCCTCGATTGACGCGTCGCTCGAAAAATCCGCCGACTTTGCCAGTTGGATCAACTCCGCGAGGCGCGTCGTCGGGTCTCCCTTGGCCATGACCTTTTCGCGCACCTTGGGATCGATGCTGAAGTCTTCGGTAAAAAAATATGCCGTGTAAGCCGGCAGCTCCTCGAAACCTTTGATCTTCGGCTGGCTCAACAGCATCACCTCGCGGAAATAGTCGTCATCGGCCTTGGCCCAACCCGCGGCCACTGCACCCGCCGGCAACCCGTCAAAATAGGCGCGTGCTTGCCCCACGAAGCGGTCCGGCGGCAATTCGAGCAGGTAAGCCAGGTTCATGTGCGCAAGCTTCTTCTCGTCGAAGCGCGCATTGCTTTGGTTCACGCCCGGCAGGTCGAAAAGCCGGATGATCTCCGCGATCGGCATCTTCTCGCGGTCGTCGCCCGGATTCCATCCCAGCAGGCAAAGGAAATTCACCAGCGCTTCCGGCAGGAAGCCGCGCCGCTGGTATTCCTCGATCAGCGCGCCCTGGTCGCGCTTCGACATCTTGCCGGGGCCGTTCTGCTTCAGGATGAGCGGAATATGGGCATACTCCGGCACCGGCGCGCCGAGGGCCTTGAACAGCTCGACATGTTTGCTGGTGTTCGAGAGGTGATCCTCACCCCGGATCACATGCGTGATGCGCATGGTGATGTCGTCGACCACGTTGACGAAGTGAAAGACCGGGTTGCCGTCGGAGCGCACAATCACGAAATCCTCGTCCTCGGTCCGCTCAACGTGGCCGCGGATCCGATCCTCGATCACCGCGGCGGTGTTCTTAACCTTGGTCACGGTCTTCTTGCGGTGTTCGTCAAAGACCTCGTGGCGTTCGCCGAGCAGCCGGAAGAAAATCGCGCCGTCCTTCTCGTAGGTGCGCCCGGCCGCCTTGAGTTTCTCGAGGTACTCGCGGTAAATCGGACCGCGCTCACTCTGCCGGTACGGCCCGAAGTCGCCGCCGACTTTCGGGCCTTCGTCCCAGCCCAGGCCCAGCCACGTGAGGCTGTCATAGATCACGTTCAAGAACTGCTCGCTGTTGCGCTCCTTGTCGGTGTCCTCGATCCGCAGCACGAAAACCCCGCCGGTGTGACGGGCGTAGAGCCAGTTGAACAGCGCCGTGCGGGCGCTGCCGATGTGGAAGAAACCCGTCGGACTCGGGGCGAAACGGACGCGAACCTGGGACATGTTAAGATTTAGGGGGACAGGACGGACCGAACCAGTAGGATGAAGAGCTGACGAGTGAAGCTTCATTCCCGTGCATTCCTCCCCTCCTGTCAAAAACTCCCCGGTTGAAAATGTGGCCGCCTTGGCGGCGAAATTCGCGGACGCCGGCGCGGCCGCCGGTTTCCGGCCTGAAATCTACGGGGAAATTGAGGGCTGCCCGCTCCTCGCCCTCACCCGGCGGACGCCTGGTCCCCGTCCCCGCATCTATCTCTCGGCCGGCATGCACGGTGACGAACCGGCGCCGCCCCGGGCCTTGCTCCAGCTCATCGAGCTCGGAGTATTCGACCGGCGTGCCAACTGGTTCCTTTGTCCGCTGCTCAATCCCGCCGGACTCGCGCGGGGCACCCGGGAGAACGCGGAGGGACTCGATCTCAATCGCGACTACAAGGCTTTGCGCTCGCACGAGATCCGGGCTCACACGGCGTGGTTGCGGCACCAGCCTAATTTTGACCTGACCTTGTGCCTGCATGAGGACTGGGAAGCGACGGGTTTCTACCTTTACGAACTGAATCCTGCCAGCCGGCCGAGTCTTGCCGATCCCATCATCGCGGCGGTCGGCACCGTCTGTCCGATCGACCAAAGCCCGCTGATCGACGGTCGCGAGGCACGCGGCGGCATCATTCGTCCGGCAACCGATCCCCTTCTTCGCGAACAATGGCCCGAGGCAATCTACCTGCGGGCTCATCACAGCACCCTGGGCTACACGCTCGAGACACCGTCCGCGCTGGCCATGGACCAGCGGGTGGCCGCCCATTGCGCCGCCGTGGAGACGGCCATCGGATGCCTGCCCATATCCGTGGCAGCATGACCTGGGCCGACGGAATTCACGGCGATAGTCCGACTTTACTACAAAACGCGCGCAAATCCTTCGGCAGCGGCGCATTGAAAACCTCGGTCAATCCCGCCGCCCGCAGGTCGATCTCGGCGCAGTGGAGCGCCTGCCGGGGCAGCAACAACCTGGCGGCCAGCGTGTCGGTCCAGCCCGTGTCGATGAAGTCGAGGTAAAGCCGGGCATCGGGCCCATAGATCTTGTCCCCGACCAGCGAGTGCCCGAGCCATTGCGCATGCGCCCGGATCTGGTGCTTTCGACCCGATTCGGTGACCACCCGGACCAGCGTGAAGCCATCGCACCTTGAAACAGGCGTAAAATGCGTGACCGCCGGCTTTCCTCCCGTCACTACCCCCGCCTTGACGAATACCGGGCTGGCCGTGTCGTCGCCGAGTGGCTGGTCGACGGTTACTGGTTCGGCCAAATTCCCCCAGAGAATTGCGAAGTAAACCTTGCCCACCCTCCGCTGCATCATCGCCTTTTGCAGCCTGGCGGCCATCGCGGCGTCCTTCGCGAGCACGACGACCCCGCTCGTTTCCCGGTCCAGCCGGAAAACCAGGTGCATGGTCGGCAGCCCGGTGTATTCCCGCGCGGCCCCGACCAGACTCGACCACGGGCCGGCCTTCGATGGATGGCACACCACATCACCCGGCTTGGCGATCACCAGCAGACGCTCGTCCTCGTGTAGAATCCAACCGCGCAGCTCATCCGGCGCGATCAACCGCGCCGGCCCCTGATGCTGCCGGCGCGGCCAGGGACAGGCCCGCGGTCCCGCCCGCTCCGATTCGCGCACCGGAATTTCCATGCTCATCCGGCCACCCGCTCGCCGCGGCCACAATGATTAAACCCCGTCGCCCGCCAGGACCGGAGCTTAAGTTCGACTTCTATCACACCCGGCCGCCGCTCCTCGTGGCAAAATCGGATTGCACGCATCAAGCCATGGCGCGGCTTAAGCTTCGCAGTCATTGTGCCGACTTTAAGGCGAGATGGATTGCAAACGGAGGATTTCGGATTCAATACTGCCAGCAGTTTGATGAACGATTTTCCCACCATGGAAGATCCGGCCGCCCAAGCGGCGGCCGAGACAATTTGGAGCTTTTCGCGTGGCGAGGGCACAAATGACACAAGGAGAATTTCCGTCAGGGCCGGTATTTTTGCCGACCTTGGTTCAAACCAACCATAACGCAGTCACATGAACAAACAAAACAACCACCATGAACTGATCGTGTCCGGCATCCACCTCGAGCTGACTCCGTCGCTCAAGTCCTTTGTGCGGGAAAAGGCGGAGCGTCTCTTCCGTCACGAGGAGCGCATCGTGCGCCTCCGGGTTGAACTGGAATGCGACTCGAAGGAAGCCGTCTCGACCCGTTTCAAGGCCAAGGGGCATGTGGTCATCCACGGACCGGACATGAACGCCATCGTCGAGGCCGACGAATGCCACAAGGCCGTCGCCCTGCTGGTGGACAAGCTCGACCGCATGCTCAGCCGCCGGTCGCAGATGCTGCGGGTGAAACGGAATCACCCCCACGCGGTCGACCTCGATGTCGCCCTGCCCAAAGCGGTATAGTCCACGCCATTTCCCCACTTTGACGACCCATCCTCTCTAACGAGGCCGGGTCGTTTTTTTGATACCCGTTTAACCGATTGGCGCCAGACCAAGCTTGTCCGCGAGGTTCGCGCGGCCCTGTCCTACCCGAGGTTCACCGGATCGACATCGAGCACCTGGGTGAGATCGTCGGGCCAGGCAAATTTGGCGCGAAGCTCGGCCAGGCGCGGGACCACCTTTGTCGCGGACGCGCAAAAATACCAGAGCTGCCAGCGGTACTCGTCCTTGATCTTCTCGATCGGCGACGGCGAGGGGCCGCGCAGCTCAAGACGATCGCCGAACTCCCGCTCCACTTGCTTCGCCCATTGTTCGGCAAAAAATTTCAGTTTCTCCGGGTTCGGCCCGCGGAAGAGGTGATGGATCAGGTGCCGGTACGGCGGATAGTGAAAGTCGCGCCGCATCTTCAGCTCCGACTCGGCAAAGCCGGCATAGTCCGCCTGCCGGGAAAACTGCACCGCACCGGCCTGGGGGGTGAACGTCTGCACGATCACCTCGCCAGCCCGGTCGCCCCGCCCGGCCCGGCCGGCCACCTGCACGAGCAGCTGAAAAGTGCGCTCGTTCGCTCGGAAGTCCGGGATGTGCATCGAGATGTCGGCGTCAATCAGCCCGACCAGCGTCACATTCGGGAAATCCAACCCCTTGCCGATCATCTGCGTGCCGACGAGCACGTCGATCCGGCCGGCGCGAAAGTCGCCGAGGATCTGGCGAAACCGGTTCTTCTTTGCCATGGCATCGGTGTCCATCCGCTCGATCCGAGCGCGGGGCAGGACGCGGCGCACCGCCTCCTCAACCCGCTGGGTTCCCAGCCCGCGCCAACGGATCTCCGGCGCGCCGCATTGCGGGCACCGCAGCGGCGCCGGCCGCGTGTCGCCGCAAAGGTGACAACGCAGGGTTTCATCGGTGCGGTGGTAGGTCAGCGCGATGCTGCAATGCGTGCACTCCTCGACGTGCCCGCACTTGGTGCACAGCATCGACGACGAATAGCCGCGGCGATTGATGAAGAGGATGGTCTGCTCGCGGCGGTCAAGGCGCCCGCGCATTGCGTCGACCAGCTTGCGGGACAACGCCGGCAGCGTGCGCTGGCGCATCGCCTCGATGCGCAGGTCAACGATGTCGATGTGCGGCAGCTTCCGGTCGTCCACCCGCTGCAGCAGTTGCAGCAAACGGTACTTGCCAGCCTGGGCATTGGCGTAGCTCTCCAGCGACGGCGTGGCTGAACCGAGGAGGCATACGGCCCCGTTGAGCTTCGCCCGCATCACCGCGACATCCCGGCCGTGATAGCGGGGCGTTTCGTCCTGCTTGTACGCCGGCTCATGCTCCTCGTCGACCACGATGAGCTGCAATTGCCGCACGGGCGCGAACACCGCCGAGCGCGCCCCGACCACCACCCGCGCCTCGCCCGTGGCCAGCGCCAGCCAGCCGTCAAGTCGCTCGCCTTCGCTGAGGTGGCTGTGCCAGACCACCACGCGGTGACCCGGCGCGATGGCTTCGAGCCGCGAGCGAAGCCGCGCCACCGTCTGGGGTGTGAGGGCCACCTCCGGGACAAGATAGACCACTCCCCCTCCGGCCTTCAGGGCGGCGTCGACAGCCCGCAGGTAAACCTCGGTCTTGCCCGAGCCGGTGACGCCGTGCAGCAGCGACACTGAGAATTTTTCCGCCGCCAGACTGCCCGCCAAAGCCTCGACGGCTGCGGCCTGTTCCCCGTTGAGCGCGTGCGGCTGGGACGCGACCAGCTCGCCATGCGCCCAGTCATCCTCATAGGCCACCCGGTCCACCCGCCGGTTCTCCTCGCGCAGGACCCCGCGTTTCACCAATGCGGCGCTCACGGCGGCGGTCATTCCCAGTCGCTTGAGCACGAGCCCCCGCCCCTGCGGCTTGAACTGCTGCGCGAGAAACCGATAAAGTCGTGCCTGTTGCGGAGCGCGTTTCATGAGCAGTGCCAGTTCCTCCTCGGTCAGCGGCTTCGCCACGGCCAGCATCCTTTCCTGCTTCAATCCGGCACCATTGCGCACCGCCGCGGGAATCATCGTCTCGATGATGCTGTCGAGTCCGCAGGCGTAGTAGCCCGCCATCCAGCGGGCGAGCTCGAGCAGGTCGGGCGGCAGGGCGGGAAACGGATGGACGATCTGCGCCACCGTCTTGAGCCGGTCGACCGGGAAATCGCGCGGCGCACCCACCTCGCCGATGATCCCGAGGCGGAGGGAGTTGAGCACCGGCACGCGCACCAGCACCCCGACCGTCGCAGTCGCGCGAAGCGACTCCGGCACGCGGTAGTGCAGGAGCTTGTCAAAGCCCGCGAGCGGATGGACGCCAACGATCATCTTCGCGATGACGGCGGGCGCATCGCAGCATGGCAAACATGAAGCCATGGACCGCTGGATGGAATCCGGAGCTTTTGCGGCAAATTACGCCAATGACGCCAATAAACAGATATTTGCCCGGCCCCTCTGGTTGTCGGGTCACCAATACATTCGCATCACGCGATGCCGGGGAGAGCGCGGAGTATCGTCGTGTGCCCAGAAGCACCCACGGCAATCTGTGCCCATCAGTGTAATCTGTGGCCAAACCGCGGGGACCCCGGACACCCCGGCATTGACAGGCGCGCCGCGCGCGGAAAACAGTCGCGCCGTGAGCATTCCCGTGGCGCGCGACAAGTTCAGGAAATTTCTGACCCAAAAGGGGCTGCGCGTGACCAACCAGCGTCTGGCGATCTTTGACGCCGCATTCGCCCAGAAGGATCATTTCACCGCGGAGCAGCTGCTCGATTACGCCCGGGCCATCGATGACTCCGTCTCGCGGGCCACGGTTTACCGCACGCTGCCGATCATGACCGAGAGCGCGCTCCTGCGCGAGGTGGACATCGGGTCCGGTGAGAAATTCTACACCCCCAACCAGGCGGGTGGCTCCACCCAGGTGGCGCAGGTGGTCTGCGTCGACTGCGACCGCATCTTCGAGATCAGTGCCCCGTTCATGGAATGGTACGGCAGCACGGTCTCCTCGAAGCTTGGCCTCACGCCCGTCTCCCAGCGCCTCCAGGTGAGCGCGCATTGCAACGAGTACCGGCGGACCGGAGCGTGCCCGCGGCGCGGCTGAACTCCGATCCCCATGGCCAAGGACAAGAACCACGACCCCGCGTTTGAAACCGGATTCTTCGAGTCCGTGCTCCGCCGCGAGCCCGATTATGTGGACGTGATCGAGATCCTGGGCGGCCTCTACACCAAGCAGGGCCGGGTCGCCGACGGGCTCAAGATGGACCGGAAGCTGGTCAAGCTGCAGCCGCGCAACGCCACCGCGCACTACAACCTCGCCTGCAGCCTCGCGCTTTCCCGCCGCAAGACCGACGCCCTCCGATCCCTGCGCCAGGCCGTCGCGCTCGGCTACCGCGATTTCGACTGGATGCAGCAGGATCCCGATCTCGAGGAGCTCAAGAAGCATCCCGAGTTCCTCAACCTGCTGGATCAGCTGAAACCCCAGAGTTGAAGCGGGCGCGGGCATGAAAACCTTCGCCCGCCGCGCAGCCGCCCTGCTGCTGGATACCCCCCTGGCCTGGATGGCCTTGTCGTTCGGCGTCTATTTCTTCTACGCCCAGTTCATCGTCATGATCGCATGGGATGCGCTCGAGCTGGTGATCGCCCAGCATGTGATCGATCACGGCGCCTACGTCACCAGCCTGGATTATCCCTCGGCCCTGACGCTCCGCCCGGTCCTGCCCACTTTGATGGTCGCATTCTTCCGTTTGTGGACCTCCGACCCTGTCCTGATTTTCCGCCTGCTGGCCGGCTTCGGCCTTGCAACCCTGGCGGGGGCGATGTTTTTCGCCGCCCACCGGCTCTGGGGCCGCGCCGCCGCGCACAGCGCCGCGCTGCTCACGCTGTCGTGCCCGGCGCTCACGACCTACCTGATCGATAACAACCATCCCTACTCCCACCTTGGCGCCATGCCGGTGCTCGGTCTCGCCCTCGCATTGAGCCTGTGGCTCCTGAAGCAGGAATCATCCGGACAGCCGGCATCAACGAGGTATTATGCACTTTGCGGCTTGCTGTGGGGCCTGTGCTATCTCTGCCGCAGTGAACTCGTGCTCTACGCCGGGGTGTTGGCGATGCTGCTGGCCTGGCAGGCTTTCCGCCGGCGCACTCGCGGAGTTTGGTCACGCCTTGGCGCGCTGCTGCTCGTGTTCGGTTTTATTTTCGTTCCCTACAATATTTACGCCGAGCACGTGACACGTCGTGACGGGACCTCCATCCGCAAATCGATCTACGGTTTCTACATGAGCCAAGGCTGGGCCGACCCGCCTCCGGGAGAGCTGGCCGATACCGAGGGCGACGGCTACATTTACGCCATCAAGCTTTATGGCGACCCGGTGGCCAACGGTGAAAGCATGCTCACGGCCATAC
>Ga0265320_10001839_pt1 | contig 15051 bp, 11 predicted proteins | sample 4827metaG_FD_202087 | JGI IMG/M metagenome (GOLD analysis project Ga0265320, IMG submission 202087) | Rhizosphere microbial communities from Carex aquatilis grown in University of Washington, Seatle, WA, United States - 4-8-27 metaG | ecosystem: Host-associated > Plants > Roots > Rhizosphere >...
TGTCGTAAAATAGGGGACTGTCGGGGCGTAGCGCAGCCTGGTAGCGCACCTGCCTTGGGCGCAGGGGGTCGGCAGTTCGAATCTGCCCGCCCCGACCATTCCGCTGTATAGTAATTCTGTAGATACGCCCTTCCTCGAGTGTGCAACCCGCCTTTTGACCGGCAGCGTTGGACCGGTTAAGATGCTGATCCGACGAGCGAGTGCAATTCTCGCTCTGGGCGGGATCGTCGCCGGAATCGAGTGTGCCGTCCTTTCCGCCCAAACGGACCGCTCACCGGTCATCCGGATCGACTCGCGCGAAGTCGTCCTGCCCATCGAAGTCATCCGCGTGACGAGAAGCACGGGAACCGTTGTCGGTTCCGACGGCGAACCCCGACTTGACTGGGTCTTAGATACAAAAGAAGTGACCGGACTGTCTGCCAAATCCGTACATGTCTTTGACGACGGCGCTGAGGTGGCCATCCAGCACTTCGGTGTGGAACAAATACCGGGTTGGGAAGTGCAAGACAATGCTGGCCACCACGTGGCCTATTCGTGCACACCGCGAGGAATTTGGGTGGGACCAGACGTACCGGGCGATTGGCTCTCAGATAGACACGCCTCGATGTTCCACACATATGTCGTTTCATATATCCCCCCTCCATCGCCGACAGGTACCTGCCATCGAATCAGTATCCAGGTGGACCGCAAGCACACCACCGTTTTTGCCCCGAGTCAATACTGCAACACAGAAGACCCCCTTTCGGATCCGCTGAAGGACACAGACCTTGGCAATAAGGTACTCTCCGGCGCAAATTCGAACCAATCTGACGGGCTGCCCTTATCGGTGGCAGTGAGCATCTTTGCAAGCCCTTCCGGCGCCGGGCGCGTCAATGTTGTTGCGGATTTTCCAGCCGACATGCTAAAGCGCCATTGGGATGGGATTCGCCTGGTTACATCCATCGGCGTCTTGGGGCTTGTCTTCGATGCCAACGGTACGCTGGCTTCGCGCTTTAGCGACACTGCTTGCGCTCCGGAAGAGGAGATTCACGGATTCCATGGGCCCCTTGTGCTCCCGGCTGATTTCAAGAAAAGCGTCGAGACCGTCGAAATTCCCAGCGGCTACATGACCCAAGTGGGCCTCAACCCAGGCGACTATCGGCTGGAGTTTCTGCTTACAGATGGAGAGAAGTTCGGAAGAGCCGACGCGTCCTTCACCGTAGCTGATTTTCCCTCAAGCACGCTCTCTATAAGCGACATCGCGCTCTGCAAGAGGTATCACAAACCATCGTCCGATGAGAGAGGACCGACGCGCGCTCCGCAATATGTGCCTCTGATGTTCGATGGCCAGGAGTTCACGCCAACCGGCGACACCCGATTCGACAGAGCTGAGGAGTTGATGGCCTACGTCGAGATTTACGGTTCGCAGCTCCAATCATCCCCGGCTGCAAATCGTTATTTGGAAATGAAGGTCTTCGACGAGAGAACCGACGAATTGAAGGTCGGCACCGGGCTCCGCCCCGTGGGCTCGCAAATGCGAACCGATTATCGCGCTATCCCGGTCGTGTGGCAAATGGAACTTGCCAAACTCCCCCCCGGCGCCTATCGATTGGAAGCGCAGGCCAGCGACTCGGCTGGAAACAAGAGCCTTTGGCGACCAGCTCGATTTTCGGTGAGGGCGGGCGTGTCCGCGGAGCCGCGCACGAAGTTAGCGGAAGCGGAAGCGGCCATCGGCAAAGAGCAGGCGCAGTCTCCCCCAGAACCGCGAGGCGTCAGTCCGCAGGGTGCTCACGCGCAGGACCTTTCAGCAAGCGACATCCTCAAGAAGATTTCTGAAACCTATCGACAGGTTTCGAGTTTCAGCGTAGTCGCAGAGAAGAGAGTGGATTTCGATCGCGACAGCGGCCGGGAAAACACAGGAGTCGGCGATCCGAACTACGGAATGTTTGAGTTTGGCCATTGGTCTGAGGACATACGAGTCACATTGATGACCTCGGCGTCGGCGAAGGCGAGACTCCTGTTGAAGGACCAAAAGAAGGAAGTCGCTGTGGTTAGCGATGGCACACGCGTTTGGACCTCGATCCCCGCCCAACACGCATACACAGTAGCCGCCGTGAGGAGTGCGACCACGCGGACGCCCGTGCACTTTCCGGGGAGTGGAGGTAACGACATATCAGGCGTGGACCTTCTTCAGGAATACACGGCTCTGTTCGCCGCTGGCTTTCGGGAGCTTTCCAAGCACGGGTCGTGGGCAAAGCTGGAAAATCCGCAGACACTGAACGTCGGCAGGAACAAGAAGGAATGCTACGTCTTGACTATAGAGATGCCCGGCGGTGCCCAAAAACAAAAACTCTGGGTTGATAAGACAGACTTCACCGTCTGGAAGAGCGTGGACACGACTCTGTGGCCCTGGGACTATTGGGGCGTCCGGCTTCAGACGAAGACAACTGTGACCACGGAGCAAATGGCTCTGAACCAGTCCATGGACGACCGCAATTTCGTTTTCACACCGCCCGACAACGCCAGGAAGGTCGATTTCTTGATGCTGTCCGGCAAGAATCCGTTCTAGGTAGTTCTAGGTAGAGCGTTGTCGGTCGTCATGATAAAACGGGCGTTGCTTGAGAGGTCCAATTGAGCACCTTTAGGCCACCGCGGGAGATAAGCCTTCATGCCGGTGCGAAAGGCTGGATATCGCCCCCGCAATCGTCACAACAGCCGACCTGGGCGATCATCAGAAACGAAGGCGAAGGAGCAGATCGGGCGGTAGTCGTTCACTTCCTTCCGTAGTTCTCCTCGTCCTCTCGCCATCGCATCGCACGATCCCAAAACCGAATTGGTCGTGGGTCCCTTGCCGCCCAATCTGGCAATGCCACCCCGAACTCATGGTGGAAATAGGAGGCGAGGTCATTGCCGTAATGGATGATGTCCGTCTGATGAACCGAGAACACCGGGTTGCCAGCCTTGAGCGGTTCAGACGGGATGTAACGGTGGCTGAAGATCGGAACGAGAAGTGGCGCACCTTTCACGATCTGCCAAACCAGTTCCTTGGCCTCTTTGGAATCCGATGGCTTGTCGCCCCATTCTATACGCCACCAGCCCTGCGCCACATCGAGCAAAATCCCCTCCAACGGCCACACAAGCCTCGCTAACAGGTCCTCGACAGCACCGTTGCGCCAATCCAAGAAGTACTCGCCGACCGGCAGGAATCGCTGGAGTACGCTGCGGAGGTCAGGCGGGAACAAGAAGCCAAACCGACTCTGCACCGACTCGATCTCGGCGTCGGTCAGGCCAGGGTCGAGACGCACGACTTCAGGCCGAGATGTGAGGGCCGCTGCAAGCGTATCGAGGTACCCAGAATCCATCGCCAGTCCCCCAACGGAGAGCCTACCACGAAAAGCCCACCAAACCTCTGTTCGATGGCGAGCGCCCCAGGCCGTTCTCCGAGAACGAGACCCGGCAACGATCACCGCACTACTGCAGACCCCTGGCCCCTCACTGCCCGCTCGCTTGCGCGGCCGACTTCAGCCGCTGGAACTTCGCCCTCTCACGTTCCGCCTCGGCTGCGCGGCTCGCCAGCGCGTAGCATTGGGAAAGCGTCACGTGCGCATCAGGACTGTCTTCGGCGAGCTTGACGGCGGTTTTCGCCTCCTGCAAGGCCTTGTCCGCGTTTTCCAGCGCGAGCCATAGGCGCGCCGAAACCAGGTGCGCGGCGAAATACTGGCGGGGCCAATGCCACGGCTTCCGCCGCGTTCTTCCGCGCCCGATCGTAATCTCCGGAGCGTAGGCATTCCAGGGTAATCTGCAGGCGCGCGTCCGGCTCCTTGGGCGAGATTTGAACTTCCTTGTCGAACTCCGCGAGGGCGTCGGCCGGATGCTCCTTCAGCAGGAAAACGCTCTGCATGTAGAGCACGCCCGGCTCGCTTCCGAACGCCGCAGCCAACTCTTTGAGCTCCGCCGCCGCGGCGACCCAATCGTGCAGGGCGACAAGCGCCTGCGCCCGGCCCGCCTTTCGCACAAGCGCGGCCTCAGTGGGTCCGAGCTCCGAGGGCAGCTTGGGGATGCGCAGGTCTATGGCAGTAGCATAGCAAGGGTGGGCAGCCGGCTCGACGCTTCCGTGCGTTCGCCAACCCGGCGCATGAGGCTGTGCGTTTGGCACGGCTGAATCGGGGTCCCCTGGGCAAGCCCTACCGACGATCCTGTAGACACGGAGCACCCAAAACGTGAGGTTTCAGGCAGCGCCGGCCGCCCTATGGGTTCAGGCGGTAGCTATCGCCCAGTTTTCCCGCTGCCTGCAGGTGTTTTCGCGCTCTCACCAGCTCAGCGATCTGCCGGATATGTCCCAGATCGTGCATGGTCCACTCATGCAGCATTTGTTGCAGGGTGATTTCGCCGGCCTCCTGGTGCCTCGCGCGGCGTTCACCGGCGCTTCGCGGCAGGGTCCGCAGATACTCTACGTTGGTCTCGCGCTGCTCTTCAAAATGGTCGAAAGCATCTTCCGCAATGGCATTGCGATATATCTCCAGGTGCATCTGCGCGTCATCCGACTCGAAATCCGGCAGTTCCTCACTCACGAACCGGTCCACGCGTGTTCGATAGCAGTGGCCCTCGGAATGGGAAAGATGCGCGAGCACTTCCGCTACCGAAAAGCGGTCGGGCGCGGGCTTCCATTCGGTATCTTCGACCGACAGGTCGCACATCAATCCACGCAGGATCTCGGGGGTCGCTTCCAACTGGTCGAGGCAGTCCAATTCCAATTCTTGCTTCATGCGATTCATCCTACGATGTTCTCTCCGCCGTCTGCATGCAGTCTATTGCCAGTGAGCCAATAGGTGGCCGGATGGCACAAACCCCGCTCCCAGGCAAATCCCGCGGACCCGGCGTGCACAGCCCCCGGATACTTGACATCGGAGGCGCCCAGAGCATCATCACCTACGTGCAGTAACTCATTTCGGCAGCTCGGCTTTGGTAGCCACGTTGAACTTGCCGCTCTGAACCGAGGCAGCGTCCTGAGGCTGTGCGCCGCCCAGTGAGACGGTGTATTCACCAGGCACGATTGCGCGATTGCCCTTCGCATCAACCTGGCCCAAGGAGCGTGGGTCAATCGTCAGGCTGACGTGAGTGGACTCGCCGGGGCCCAAATGCACGCGCTGGAATCCGGCAAGCACACGCAGAGGGGTCTCGAAGGCCTTGGGCTGTGTGAGGTAGAGTTCGACCACTTCATCTCCCGCGGCTCGCCCCGTGTTCTTCACGTCAGCTTCTACCGTGACAAAGTCACCTTGTGTGACTTTCAGGTTCTCGTAGGCAAAGCTGGTGTAACTGAGCCCGAAGCCGAATCCATAAAGCGGTTTGTCCGCTAGGTAACGATAAGTCCGGCCACGCATCGAGTACTGCTCGAATGGCGGAACCTGTTTCAGCGACGAATAGAAGGTCAGCGGAAGACGACCGGCGGGATTGTTGTCACCTGCAAGCGTCTCGGCGATTGCCGTACCGCCCTCTTCTCCCGGATACCAGGCTTCGAGAATCGCGCCAGCACTCTGCGCGGCCCAGTTGACGGCCAGGGCGCTGCCGTTCTGGAGCACAACAACCAACGGCTTTCCGGTTGCGGCGAGCGCTTTCAGCAGATCCTCCTGGGCCGCGGGCAAATCGATCGAAGTCCGATCACCGCCGTTGAACCCGGCGAGTTTCACGGGCATCTCTTCGCCCTCGAGCGACGGGGAGAGCCCGACGAACGCGATGGTCACCTCCGATTGTTTTGCCGCCTCGACTGCCTGATTGCGGAGCACAGCCGCGAGAGCCTGCCAGGTGAGGTCAATGCCGGCGCTCCCCGTTCCGTGTAAGTACTCCAGACGGATCGCGTGCGGTTGCGTGTCGCTGAACGTCACGGGTGCTTCGATGACAGCGCCTCGCTCGCCAGTTTTCCCGCCGCCACTTTGAACCAGCACCTTCTCGTCCAGGTAAAGCCGGTAGCCTTCCGCGTTCTGGCAGGCATAGCAGTAGTTCACGCGCACACCGAGTTTGTACTCGCCGGGCGCCGGCGGAGTGAAGCTGCCGCTCCAACGCACCGAATAATTGTTGCGCTCGAGGCCATTTACGGGAACGACCTTGTCCCAATTGAAGTTGATGTTACGGTCGGTCCGCGTGAGGACAGGCGGGCCACTCAAATCAGGCGAGCTGAAGTACTCGCCGGTCAGTCCATCGCCCGAGCCGTTCGCGGGATGAAGCGCGGTATGCTCGATGGGCATCGCGAAACCCTCAACCAGCGTCGAGCCCTGCGCATAAGCCACCTTGGCGGAGGAGAACCGCTTTTCGATCCCGTCGAGTGGATAGACCGGCGAAGGCGGCGGCCCGTTGTAGTTGCCTTGCAGCGACTGCACAAGCTCCGCGGTGGGGCCTACCACTGCGATGCGAGTAATCCCGCCCTTTAGAGGAAGTATGTGGTCCTGGTTTTTCAGGAGCACCATGGACTCCCGCGCCGCTCGCAGCGAGAGTTGGCGATGATCCGGGGAGTTGACCTCACTCACGGCGATTCGGCCATACGCAAAGCTGGACGGCGGGTCGAACATGCCGAGCTGGAATCGCGCCCGCAAGAGCCGGCGCAATGCCGTGTCAATCTCGGATTCCTGAATCAAGCCCTGGTGGACTGCGTCAACGAGCGCCGGGAATGCCTGCCCCTTGCCGAAACCGCATTCGAGATCGGTGCCGGCCTTAACAGCGGCGGCGGCGGCGTGGGCCATGTCCGAAGCGTAGTGGTGTCCCGTGTTTATGTCCGCGACGGCGGCACAGTCGCTTACGACGTAGCCGTCGAACTTCCACGCCTCGCGCAGATGATCGCGCAGAAGCATGTTACTGGCGCAGGCGGGCGCTCCATCAATCGAGTTATAAGCGCACATCACGGACTGAGCGTGCGCCTCGGTCACCGTGGCGCGGAAGGCGGGCAAGTAAGTGTCCTCGAGATCGTGCGGCGAGACATCCACATTGAAGCCGTGCCGCAGCAGTTCGGGGCCGCTGTGCACCGCGTAGTGCTTGGGAGTTGAGACCACCCGGAAATGGGTCGGATCGTTTCCCTGCATGCCGGTGACGAATGCGACGCCCATGCGGCCGGTCAGGAACGGGTCCTCGCCATAAGTCTCCTGGCCGCGTCCCCAACGGGGGTCACGAAAGATGTTGACGTTGGGCGCCCAAAATGTAAGTCCGAAGAACATTTCGCGCTGGTCATGCCGCATGGCGTCGTTGTACTTGGCGCGCGCCTCGGTGGAGACCGTCTCGCCCATTTGGTGGACAAGGCCGGTGTCCCAGGTGGCGGCCATTCCAATTACTTGAGGGAAATTCGTTGCGTAGCCGGCGAAGGCGACCCCGTGCAGGCCCTCGTTCCACCAGTCGTACTTCGGAACGCCAAGGCGCGGGATGGGGGCCGCGTGGTCGCGCATTTCGGCAACCTTCTCTTCGAGCGTCATGCGGCCGATGAGGTCGTTGACGCGCTGTTCCAGTGGCAACGCCGGGTTCATGTACCCCTCTTGTTGGGCATGGACGGGGAGAGTGAGTGCGAGGCCGGCGAACATCGTGAGCAAGCCGTTCATCAGGGGAGCGCGGAAACTGGACATGGCGATTGCCAACTCCTTGTGTATGAGGGTTCTTACAAGACTTATCATACGCGCTCGTCGCCTGTGGCTCCCCGCGGGTCGATGGGATTGGCGACGCTTCTTCGGTGGTCGATGGTGGATGGTCGATGGCCGATGGGATCTGCGGGGCCTCCCCGCCCGGCCCATCCTCATCAGAATGCGGGGGTTGTGCGTCGCTGGGTTCATGGTGAAATTTTTGATTTTTGAGCCCGGCGTCGAGGAGCTTCAGGGTGCGGTGGAGCTCGGCGCTGAGGCGGGTTTCGTGGCGGTTGAAGCTTTCGAGGGCGCCACCATCTTCTATCAGATGCTGGTAGGCGATGGCGGCGCGAGTCTCGCCGTCGCAGACGTCGTACTCTTCGCGGATCTCGGGTTCCTGGCGAGTGATCTGGCGATCCATAAGGGCGGTTTGGAGGGCCAGGACGCGGTTGTGGCGCCAGCGGGCGGCGACCAGTTGATCGACGAGGTCGAACCGGGAGCGGGTTTGGGGCTGGAACTCGGCCAGGTATTCTTCGCGCAGGGCATTGAACTTCTCCTCGGATTCGCCTTCGATGAGGAGCTGGTCGGAGGCGAGTCCGTGGGTGAGGGCGGCGGCGCGGGAGCGGGCGCGTCCCTCGGGGGTGACGGGTCCGCAGGACTTGGCGCCGTTGGCGCGGGAGGAATCGATGCGTTTTTGGGAGGACATGCGGGCTCCTTCAGGCGGAGGTGTGGGCACCGGGATTTGCGGCGCGCCTGAGGCGAGGGTAACGCGGGTTTGGGCGATGGGCGAGGGGCTGATTTCGGGAAGTTATTGAAGGGACGGGAGATTCAGTTAGGGAAGTGGTGGCACTGAAAAAGGTTGCTTCGATGCGGGTGAGCACTCATCCTGCATCAGCGATCCTCCTGAGTGTCATTATACGGAGAGGATGCAACGTTCCTTTGAGGAGGAGATTCTGGATGCCGGCGGACAACTGCCCGAGGTACTGGAGCGGGCGCACCGCAGACTTTCCCAGACCCAGAGCCTGCTGGGTAACCATGCGGCGATTCTGCGGGCGTTGAGGTGTGACGGGACGGTGCGGCGAGTCCTCGACATCGGGTGTGGGCACGGCGGGTTGCTGAAGAAAGTGCGGCGACAAATGGGGGTGGAGGTCGTGGGTGTGGATCTGCGGCCGCCGGCGGGTGGAACGGCGGAGTTCCCAATTCTGAAACTGGACGCCGTGCGGGAATCTCTACCGCGGGCCGACGTGGCCGTGAGCGTATGCCTGGTTCATCACCTGCGCGACGAGGAGTTTGTCGAGATGATCCGGAATGTCGGGCGGGCTTGCCGGCGGTTCGTGATTCTGGACCTGGTCCGGCATCGAGTGCCCCTGACCCTGTTCTCCGCGTTCGCGCCGCTGTGCTTGCCAAGAGTGAATGTGCTCGACGGGCGCCAGTCTATCCGGCGGGCGTACACGGCGGAGGAGTTTCGCGCGTTGATCGCGCGGGCGGTGTCAGGGACGGGCGCGAGTTTTCGACACAGGGTGGCGCCTCTCTGGATCCGGCAAACGGCGGACATTCGCTACTGAGGAAAGCCCTTCTCGAGCAGCGTCGGAACTTTCGTCGTTGCGATGTCGACCGAAATGTCCATCAGCAGAGGGGCCGGTGGGATTCGGAATGGCGGGATCGCGCAGGTTTCAACGGCCACCCTGATTTGATTCCCGCCTTGAACCTACTGATGCAATGCGAATCCGGACGGCAAAGCTGCCTCAAGATCGATTTGTTCTCCGGTGATGGGGTGTTGGAATTTCAGAAATTGGGCGTGCAGGAAATATCCTCCATCGCCGGGGAGGCCGGGGAGATTCTCAAGAGGCTGGCCGGCGAAGCCGTACAGAGGATCGCCTACCAGGGGATGGCCGATGGATGCCAGATGGATTCGGATTTGATGAGGGCGGCCCGATTTCAGGCTTACGTCAAATGTTGTGGTGCTGGTGGTGCGTGAGATCACCTTCGCCAATGACTTTGACGGTTTGCCACTTGGGTTGGCGGCCCACACGGAACCGATGAGCGGGTGCGGTACGAGGCCGATGGGGGTGAGGATTTCGTAGGCGTCGTGCTGTGCAATGTTTTGAGCCAGCGCCCGGTAGATCTTTTGGATTTTGGGCGTGTTCCAGTTTGCGAATAGATTAGAGGCCGCCTGCGGTGTCTTGGCGAAGAGGACGATGCCGGTGGTGGCTCGGCCTAACCGGTGGACAGGGTTTGCGTTGGGGGTTTGCTTTTGCACCAAGCGCAGGAGGGTGTTTTCCATGAAGCCGCCGCCGGGGAGAGTGGGCAGCCCGCTGGGTTTGTTGACGGCCAACAGATGGAGGTCTTCAAACAGGACTTCGAAGTGCTGAGGGGAGTCTGGTTCGATCCAGGGTGGACGGTTCCAGACAAGGGTCTGGCCTAAAGCGACCGATTCGCTTCCGGTGGCGGTGACGCCGTTGAGGGTGACTTCGCCGTTGTTCAGTTTTTGTTGCCAGGCTTGTGGGGTTGAGTGGGGGTAAAGGCCTGCCAAGTGGGAGAGCAGGGTTTGTCCATGGTATTTGCTGCTGATGATTGTGGTGTAGGCATGGCCCCGGTTGAGCATGTAGTTTGAGTGTAAGCTATGGCATCTGCGGCAGGAGTTGCTGGGGTTCGAGCGACACTGGATTCAGGCAGCAAGAAGCGCGCGAGACGATTGGGGACTGGTTTCTGCCAAAGCGCCGCTTGGGAGATACTGGAGACTTGAACGAGACCAACGCGAATGACGTGGCGACGCAGGGCCGGAGGGATCTGGAATCGAGCGCCTGGTGGCAGGAGACGGAACGGAGCTTCCAGGCGAGCGGCCGGGCCGCGGACGTCCAGCAGGCGCTGACGCAGGCGGCGGAACAGGCGGCGGTGGAGGCCTTTCAGTCCTCGCTGGCTTCCGTGTTCCGGGGGCCCGCCGTGATGCTGGCCGCCGGGGGGTTCGCTCGCCGCGAGTTGTTCCCTTACTCGAACGCGGACATCGTCATCGTTAGAGAAGGCGAGCCACCGCGGGAACTGAACGACGCCGTGGCGGAGTTCGTTGGGCAGCTCTGGGCCAAGGGCGTGCGTCCGAACCAGAGAATCTGCACCATTGCGGAATGCCTGGCGCTGGTTGACCAGGGCAACGACCTGGGCCTCAGGCTGATCGACCGGCGGACGCTGGCCGGCGATCTCGCCCTGGCGGAGAAACTGGAGCGCGAGCTCGGGGGCCTGCTCGAGAGGCAAGGGCGACAGATCGTGGAGCGCATGGTCTCGCAAGCCCGCGCGAGGCACGCGAAGTGGCAAGACACGCCGTCTCACCGGGAGCCCGATGTGGAGGAGACTCCGGGCGGGCTGCGCGATCTGCGCCTGATAGCGGACCTGGAAAAGCTCTGGCCGGATCGGATGCGATCGGCTCAGCGGCTGGACGAGGCCGCCGCGTTCTTCTCTTCCGTCCGGTGCTTCCTGCACTACCGGGCCAGGGAGAACCGCAACGCGCTCGATCTTGCGGCGCAGGAGGCCATCGCCGCCCAGTTCGCCAGCGGCCTGGAGGCGTCCGCGTGGATGCGCGCGCATTTCCGGCACGCGCGGGCGGTCTTCCACGAAGCGCGCCGCGCGCTGGATTCCTGCGGCGACGAGACGCCTCAGGCTTCCGCCGCCGATTTCTCCACCGATCCCGAAGCGGTGTTTCGCCTGCTCGAGTCCGTGGCGCGGGACGGAGTTCCGCCGGGACCCGCGACGGAGCGGCGCCTACAGGCGGCTCAAGGGGCGGTGAGCGAGTTCTGCGCGCAGGAGCGGCCGCTGTGGCCCACTTTAAGGAAGGTCCTTTCCCTGCCCCACGCGCCGATGGCGCTGCGCGTTCTGCAGCGGACGGACCTGCTGACGCCGGTCTTTCCCGAGTGGGCCAGTATCGAGGGAGCGGTGGCCCACGACGCGGATGGCGCCTACACGATCGACGAGCACACGCTGATCGCGATCGAGCGGGTCTCGGCCGCCAGCCAGCGGTTCGGCGAACTGCTTTCAGAGATCGAAGACCCGGCGGTGCTGCTCTTTGCGGTGCTGTTCCACCATATCGGTGGGAGTGAGGCGGCGGCGCGCATCCAGATGCCGGCTGCCGATCGCGAGCTGGTCGCGTTCCTCATCGAACAGCAGAACACCCTGTCGGATGCTGCGACCGGCCGCGACCTGGGCGACCCGGCGACGGTCCGCTGGCTTACCGAGCGAATCGGGACCATCGAGCGGCTGCGACTGCTCGCCTTGCTCACCTACGCCGGCATCGCGGCGAGCTCTTCGGAATCCATGATCCCCTGGCGGCTCGATCAGCTGGTGCGGACGTATGACGCTACATCCCGCGGGCTGACGCGCGAGCTCGAGACCGACCGAATTCAGGAACTCCCCGCGACGCTGCCCGAAAGCGCGGAGTTCATCAAGGGCTTCCCCACACGGTACCTGCGCGCGCGTGCGGCCGAGGAGATTGCGGCGCATACACGGCTCTATCAGCGCAGCCGGCCGACGGGAGTGGCCGTGGAGCTCGAACCGGGGGACGGCGCCTACAAGCTGACCGTGGTCGCACAGGACCGGCCGGCTCTGTTCGCCTCCTTTGCGGGCGCGATTTCGAGCTTCGGCCTGAACATCGTCAAGGCGGAGGCTTTTTCGAACTCGCAAGGCGTCATTCTCGATACGTTCACGTTCACCGACCCCAAGCGCACCTTCGAGTCGAACCCGCCTGAGGCCGAGCGCCTGCAGGATTTGATGTCGCGCATCGCTCTGGGAAAGACGGATGCCAGGCGGCTGTTCCGCAACCGGCCGCAGCCGCGCGTCGAGAGACGCGTCGTGGAGCCGCGGATTCAGTTTGATTCCGAGGCGCACGAAACGGCGACGCTGGTGGAGATTGTGGCGGAGGACCGGATCGGACTTCTGTACAGCCTGGCGACGGTTTTTTCCTCGAACGGGTGCAATATCGACACGGTGCTCATCGACACGAAGGGCCGGCGGGCGATCGATGTTTTTCATATTGCCAGGGATGGGCGGAAGCTGTCTGCCGAAATGCAGGATGCGCTCAGGCAGCAGTTGCTCGTGGCTTGTTTGGGGGAGTGAACGCGAGCGTAGAAAACATTACTGGCCGCCGATGAACGCCGATAAACGCCGATAGGTGATAAATGAGTTATCGGCGTTTATCGGCGTTCATCGGCGGCCCAAATTGTTCTGCTGGACTGGCTGACTACTTGGCGTGGCGGGCGGCCAGGATGATCAGGCCGAAGACCACGATCGGAATCAGGGCCATCGCCGCGTAGAAGAGAAGCCGCTTCAGCCACGGGGTGCGGCGCACCTTCCAGTCCTTCAGCTCCGAGCGGTCCACTGGGGAGACCTGGTCCAGGTGCTCGAGGTCCCAGGCGAACTCGTTCGCCGTGGAGTAGCGATTCTGCGGCTCCCGCTCGATGGCGCGGTAGATGACCTCCTGCAGTTCCGGCGAGATCGCCGGGTTGTGCTCACGCGGCGGGATGGGATTGTTCACCAGCCGGTCGTTCATGACGAGGAACGGATTGGCGCCCTGGAACGGAGTCTCGCCGGTGAGCATCTCGTAGAGCATCACGCCCAGCGAGTAGATGTCGCTGCGGCCATCGCCGCGCTTTCCCTTCACCTGCTCCGGCGAAATGTAGTCGGGGGTCCCCATGATCTGGGACATTTTCCCGAAGGTCAGACGCCGCGCGCCGGTCTTGCCGGCGATGCCGAAGTCGATTAGCTTGATGTTGTCCTGGTCGTCCACCATGATGTTTTCTGGCTTGAGGTCGCGGTGGACGACTCCGTTGCGATGGATGTAGTCGAGGGCATCGCAGACAGCGATGGCGATGTGCACCGCCCGCTCCTGCGGCAGCGGCCTGGTTTCCCGCAGGATGTGGCGGAGCAGCCGGCCTTCGACCCACTCCATCACCATGTAATGCCCACTGCGGGAATCGTCCGCGAGCACCTTCATGACGGCGGGATGGTCCAGGGCCTGGCCGACCTCCTCCTCGCGCTTGAAGCGGTCGAAGATGACGGGATCGGCTTCCATCTCCGGATGGGGGATCTTGAGGGCGACCTGGCGTCCTGTGCGGGTGTCGGTGGCCCTGAAGATGGAGGCCATGCCGCTGCGCGCCACCAATCCCTCGATTCGGTAATGGTCGAGTTGTTCGCCGGTATGGAGTCCAGTCATGGGCGGAAGTTGCGCGCGAGCGTGAGGAGGGGCGCGACGAAGCCCCGGCGATGACAACCCACCGCTCCATTTTGGCATGGGGGATACAGGAAAGTCCTTTGCGGGGGGGGCGAGGCCGGTGAGCGTCGTTACCGGGCCGGAGGCGCGCGCCGTAGTAGGCGAACGTAACGAGATACCTCAAGCACCGCTCCCTTGCGGTCGCGGCTCGGTAACGCTGGTCGGTAACGCGGCTCGGTAACGCGGCTCGGTAGGGCGTACGGCTCCGGGCTAAACAGGCTCGATCACTACTTGCGTGTGTTCCGGATTGGCGAATTTCGCCAGGTACTGCTTGACCTGGACCGGCCGCCCGAGAAAGCCGAGGATTGCTTGCGCGACCTTCGGTAGGTCGTTGCGTTGCCGGCCCAGCAAGTCATTCGCGGGGCCGAAGAACAGCGGGACGATCTTCTGCATCGCCTTGTACTTCCGGCAGTCCTCGTGATTCACGATAACGATGGTGCGGATGGAAGCGAAATGGTCGACGTAGAACGCAATGGCATCCTTCAGGACTTTGAACTCCTTCGGAAAGGCCAGCGGTTCGGTGAGCGATGCGACCCCGCCGGGCGGAACTAGCGCCATCCATTCCCCACGCCGGAGACCCAATTCCTCCTCAGGAAACCGTGCGAAGGCTTCCTGAAAGCGGGAGTCACCGCAGTAGATCATGAGCGTTGTCGGCTCCGCGCTGGGATGGGCGGGATAGGTCTTGTGCGCCATCCGCTCACTTCTCCGTCACGGCCGGCGTCCCGTTGGTGTCGGCGGACGAAAGGCCGCTTATCAGTCCCGACTTCGATGCGTCAATGCCGAGCTTCCCGAGCAGAGCCGTGAAGTCGATTCCTTGCGCCTTCGCATTGGCCAAGAACTTGAACACTGTGTTCGGCACCACGGACGCCATCTGGTCAATGCCGCGGCCGCTGCCGCCGACATCGATGATCTCGATCTTGTCGATCTGCCCCAATGGGGCGGCGACGCTCGAGAATATCGCCTGCATGACCTTGGCCGCCGCATCGCCGCCCTTGTCGAGCAGCGCCGGCAGCTTATCCAGGATGATGATCAAGCGCGCGGCGTCGCTCATTTCGCGCAACGCTTCCGCGAGCTTCTGGGTGCCTTCCGCTTCGCCCAGCAGGGCCTGCTTCTTGGCGGCGGCATTGCCTTCGGCCACGGCGAGGAGGATGGCCTTTTGCTTCGCAGCCTCTCCTTCGCCCTCGAGCACCGTCGCATTCTTCTTGGCTTGCGCGGTAGCGGTCA
>Ga0265320_10001845_pt1 | contig 15030 bp, 14 predicted proteins | sample 4827metaG_FD_202087 | JGI IMG/M metagenome (GOLD analysis project Ga0265320, IMG submission 202087) | Rhizosphere microbial communities from Carex aquatilis grown in University of Washington, Seatle, WA, United States - 4-8-27 metaG | ecosystem: Host-associated > Plants > Roots > Rhizosphere >...
ACGATGTGAAAAAGCCCAAGTACTCCGATGATGATCAAGAGAATGACTCCGCATGTGATGTTGCGTGCGGTGTAATTTGGCTTATCGGGAATGGTCTGTGCCGGTTTTAAAGTCGGCGCCTGTTGAGCTTCGGGAGTATTGGACGATTCGGCTATCTTTATAAACATCTCGCCGCAATGCTTGCATTTGATGGCTTCATCCTGAATTTCCTCTGCACAATAAGGACATTTTTTCATAGTATGGTGCGTAAATTGTTTTTTTGGGAGTTGCCGTGGATTGGGGACAGGCGTTAACTTGATGGAGGCCTTGGTGTGATTTCAAGAATCGTTGTTCACGTCCCACTCGAGCAATTCCTTCACCGTCTGCTTATACTTTGACAACTCAGTGCTAAAGCCATGTGATGCAGGATGTCCAACGACGCGCAACACCGGCCCAGCTTTCTCGTCCAACAATCGAGGAAACTGATTTTTGGTATTCTTCACTATTGAGGCGGCGAGCATATTTCCCCATAGGTGCTTCCCGAGGACCAATACCCGACGGGGTTTCAAATGCAACAGCACTGCTTTGAATGGTTCGACCGCATTTAACCACATATCCTCAGAAGGCCGCATGCCTGGCGTCTTCCCCACAGATTCAGCAATATAATTATAATAAGCAATTTTCTCCCAAAACTCTTTTGGATCGGGACCAGGCCAAGGTAAAAAAAGCTTTTGAATTTTTTGGAAATGGCGAGGCCACTTCCGACCATCTACTTCTTCAAACTTATTGTTAGCTACCTTATACAGACAGATTTGATTAATGTCGGGTGGCACTGGTCCCACTTCTCCATGATAAAATGATTCTCCAAGCACTAACACTCTTTTATCGTCGAGGTCAAAAAGGGGGCCCTTCCAGGGCTGGTATTTCACGCCCTGAATTTCGAGTTTCTCTGTGTTCACGTCTGGCACAAAATTCCACTGAATTTGTTTTTGATTGATCTTAATTTATTAGAGGGCCAAAAAGGAGTCAGGCCTCACCTTATTACCTGAGTTTTTGGAGGAAGGTGAAGGGGGGGCGTGACGGTGGATGCAAATGAGTTTGCTAAGGTAGGCGGGAATGGGCGAGTCAAAATGGCGGGCACTCATAAGAGGTGAATCGGTTGCTTAGCCGCCTCCGCCCGAGCGGTAACTGCCGCGGCGTTGTTGGAAGTAGGAGCGGGTGCCGGGGCGGGCGGGACGGGGGCCTTGACCCATCGGGCCGCCGGAGGGGCGGGCCGAGGAGGGTGTGTGCGGCCGGGCGTGAGTAGAGTGACTGGGCGCATGGGACCGGGGATGGCTGGGAGAATGCGAGCGGGCGTGGCTCGGGGCGTGCATGGGCCGGGGCGACTGATGGTCGGGGCCGTCGTGGCGAGCCTGGTCGCGCGGGTGTGAGTGGTCAACGCGGGACGGGGGCCGGGGCGCGTGGGCGGGGCGATGCGAGGTCTCCGGGCGGCGTTCCGCGCGGTGTTCGGGCCGGTGCGAGGAATCCACGCCGCGATCCGGTCGACGGTCGGAACGGGGTTCCGAACGATGTTCGGGCCGGCGCTCAAGGCGATGTTCCGCGCGATGTTCGGACGGCTGCCTGGGAGCGGCGGCAGCTTCGTCGCGGACGGAGGGCGGCGCTTTATGCACGGGAATATTTTGGCGGATGAGGCGCTGGATGCCGCGCAGGTAATTGCGCTCGGCCGGTTCGCAGAAGGACAGCGCGAGGCCTTCGGCGCCGGCGCGGGCGGTGCGACCGATGCGGTGGACGTAGGCTTCGGGCTCGTTGGGAATTTCGTAGTTGATGACGAGGGCGATGCCCTTGACGTCGATGCCGCGCGCGGCGACATCGGTGGCGACGAGCACGCGCACGCGGCCGGAGCGGAACGTTTCGAGCGCGGTTTGGCGGGCGGACTGTGATTTATTGCCGTGGATTTCGCCGGCGGGAATGCCGTCGCGCGTGAGGTTGCGGGCGAGTTTTTTAGCGCCGTGCTTGGTGCGGGTGAAGGCGAGGACGAGGCCCTCGGGGTATTCGGCAAGAATCTGGCGCAGGAGGGGATATTTTTCGCCGTGGGAAACCTGGTAAACGCGCTGGGTGATGCGGTCGACGGTCGGCGATTCGGGCGTCATCTCGATGCGCACGGGGTGGTCGAGGATGCGCGCGGCGAGTTCGAGGATGCTCGACGGCATCGTGGCGGAAAAGAGGAGCGACTGGCGTTCCTCGGGAATTTTGGCGAGGATGCGTTTGACGTCGGGCGCGAAGCCCATGTCGAGCATGCGGTCGGCTTCATCGAGGACAAAGATTTCAACTTTGTCGAAGCGCACGTGGCCCTGCTGCGCGAGGTCGAGCAGGCGGCCGGGGGTGGCGACAACGATGTCGCAGCCGCGATGCAGCCCCGCGACTTGCGGTTGCTGGCCGACGCCGCCGTAGATGACGACGTGGCGCATCTGCAAATAGCGGCCGTAGGCGGAGAAGCTCGAAGCGATTTGCACGGCGAGTTCGCGCGTGGGGGTCAAAATCAAGGCGCGCGGGGAGCGCGGGACACGCGGGAGCAAACTGGCGGCGAGGCGTTGCAGAATCGGCAGCGCGAACGCGGCGGTTTTGCCCGTGCCGGTTTGCGCGGAGCCCATCAAGTCGCGCCCGGCGAGCAGATGCGGAATGGCCGCGGCCTGAATCGGCGAGGGCTGGGTGTATTTCTTTTCGGTCAGCGCGCGCAGGAGCGGCTCCGACAAGCCCAATTGGGCAAAGGTGGTGGCGGCTTCCGCCGTTTTCGAATGAGGAGTCATGGAGGGAGACAGGCCAAGGCGAAGGCGCCTTTAATCCGGCATCCGCAAAAAGTGCGGACAGCGCGGGCCTGATAACTGAAGTTCCGAGTGAATGAAGGACCGCTAAAGGCCACTTCTCGGAGAGATGCCAGCAGGGTTCTGAACGCCATGAATACCGGAAGAACCCAGTGAACCAACGCTCGATGAAGCCGCCACTATTTCAGGGCGGGCGAAATTAGCAAGATAAAACGGACGCGGGCCATGGTCGGCGCGTCGAAAACTTAATTCGGCGCGGTAAACGCGCCGACAAACTTCCCCCGGTCGGGAGCGTGGAAGTAGGCGGTGCCGCACACAAAGGTGTCGGCACCTTCGGCGCGGCAGAGCAAGCCGGTGACCTCATCGACGCCGCCATCCACTTCGATGCGATAATCAAGTTTCCGTTCGGTGCGCCAGCGCGAGAGCTGGGTGATTTTGGCGAGGACGGAATGGTCGAATTTCTGGCCGCCAAAACCCGGCTGCACAGTCATCGCCAAAACCAAATCCACCTGGGCGAGAAATGGTTCGACGGCGGAAGCGGGCGTGCGCGGGTTGAAGGCGATGCCGCATTTCAGGCCGAGGGCGCGAATGTGCGCGAGGGTTGCGGTGACGGGATAAGCGGGTTCGGCGTGGATGGTGATTTGCTGCGCGCCGGCGCGGGCAAACGGCTCGATGTAGTCCTGCGGGTTGTCGAGCATCAGGTGGGTGTCAAAAAAGAGCGAGCAAAGCGGGCGCAAATCCGCGAGCATCTGCGGGCCGAAGGAAAGGTTCGGCACGAAATGGCCGTCCATGATGTCGAGGTGCAGCCAGGTGGTTAGCCCGGATTGGGCGACGGCCAGACAGCTTTCGGCCAACCGACCGTGATTGGACGCCAGCAAGGACGGAGCAACCACAGGCGGATGGGGGCTGGTGGTCATGGCAGGCGGCGATCTCACCAGGTGGTGACGACCGTGTCCTTGATTTTGACGGCGAGGTCGCGCGCGAGTTTCGCGATGCCTTGGTATTCCGATTCGTTGAAGTCCACCCCGCCCTGCACCACGGCCTCCTCAGTGTCGGTGACGGGACGGTCCTGGAAATAAATTTTGCCGTTGCGATTATCGACAAGTTTGCAGTGGGCGGTCAGCGTGAGGGTGTAGGACTGCGCGTTCAGGGAGTTGCCCACCTGGGTGGAGGCGGCGCTGCGGGTGTAAGAGTAGAGGACGACTTCGAGTGTCACATCGGCGTCGGCCTGGCTGGCCTCGCGCAGATTACCTTGCTGCAAGAGCGTCTGGCGCAACTCGCGCGTGACCGGTTCGGCGACCTGCGCGGCGAGGGATTGATTGCGGGAGACCGCGACGTAGATGGTCTGAAAATCAAGTTTGCCCGCGGTGCCGAGTTGATAGTGCGCGCAACCGCCGAACAGAACCGCGCCGAGGGCCAGCGCCCACCAACGGAAAAACAAACTGGGCGGGAACATGCGCATGAAAGAATCGAAGGCGGGCGGATGGGAAGATCAGCGGAAGAGCGGGCGGTCCGTTGTCGACGGCACGGCCGGAGCCTGGACGGGAACCGGCTGAGTCGAAGTCGGGGCGGTGCCAGGCGTGCCGGGCGCGGGGAGGAACGGCTCGAGTGTCGCGGGCTGGGTCTGGCCTTGGCCACTGACTTTCTCGACGACCTCGTTGCCCGGCTTTTCCTGGAAAGCGCCCTCGGCGGGTTTGGCAAAAGCCTCCGCCGCGAGATTATCAATGCGCAGTCCCTGTTCCTCGACGGGGCTGAGGGCGTGGTCGTTATACCGGCCAAAAAGCATGTCGTAGGGCGTCATGGGCGGGGCGACGCCGCGGTTGATTTTATCGATTTGCGCGCGGGCATCGTCGGCGGAGGGGGACTTGGGCGCGAGCGTGATGGCCTGGTTGTAGAAGATGAGGGCGGCGCGGTTGCTGTTGCGGTAATAGTAGAAGAAGTCGCCGAGAACCAATTGGGAGCGCGAATACACGTCGAGCAAACCGTCGCGCTTGGTTTCCGCGGAAGCGGCGTTGGCGCTGTTTTTGTAGAAGAAAATGTAGTCGTCCAAATACCGGATGGCCTGGCGGGTGGCGCCCTGGTCGTAGGGCGGGCCGACGACGAGGCTGGAATAGACATCCGCCAAGAGCAGGTAGGCGTCGGAGGCGAGCATGCTGTCGGGGTGCTCGTTGATGAGGCGTTTCAGCGCGTCGATCGCGGTGGCGGCCGAATCGCCGGCGTCAAGGATGCTGGCGTGGGCGAGGGAAACGAGGGCGACTTTCATCAGGGCCATGGGCGCGTATTGCGTGGCGGGGGCGCTTTTGGCGATGGCCTCGTAATAGTCGTTCGCCTTCATTTCGTTTTTAAACCAGGGCATCCAGCCCCAGAGGTAAGGCCGCTCTTTTGTCATTAAATCGGCGACGTTAAACTGTTGGCGGATGACGCTGTTGAAACTGGGGTAGTCGGGATAGCGGGTGACGATGCGGTCAAAGGTGTTGTAGGCCGTCTCGAACTGGTGGCGTTGCATGTAGATCAACCCCTCCTGAAACAAGGCCTCGGGCGCGAAGACCGAGCCGGGATAATCGCTGATGACCTGGTCGTATTGGGAAAGGGCGCTCCAGTAATGGCCGGCCGACTGCTCGGCCTTGGCCTTGTTCATGGCCTCGAGGGCGCTTTTCGACACGCTCATGTCGCCGAACAACGGCCCGAGCACGCCGCCGGTAAACTTCCAGCCGCCGTCGGGCGTCCACACGAGGTCGGCGCGGGCGGAGGGGCCGCCGAGCCAGGCCGCGGCGAGGGCGAAGGCCAGGACGCCGACCCAGCGGCGAAACCGGCATTGCGAAAAGTGCGTCATCGTGAATGCCATTTAATGAGCGTTGCGCCCCAGGTCAATCCCGCGCCGAAGGCGACGAGCACAATATAATCGCCGGGTTTAATGCGACCGGCGGTGTGGGCCTCGTCAAGCGCAAGGGGAATGGAAGCCGCCGAGGTGTTGCCGTAGCGGTCGATGTTGATGACGAAGCGCGTGAGCGGGATTTCGAGGCGGGTGGCGAGGGCGTCGAGGATGCGAATGTTCGCCTGGTGCGGGACGACGAGGGAGATTTGCGCGGCGGCGAGGCCGTGTTGCGCGAGCAAATCGCGGATGACTTGCTCCATCTCGCGGACGGCGACCTTGAAGACTTCCTTGCCGTTCATTTTGAGGAAGTGTTTGCGCTCGTCGATGCTCGCGTGCGTGGGCGGGCAGGCGGAGCCGCCGCCGGGCTGGAGGAGCAGGTGCGCCGCGCCGCCGTCGGTGTGCAAAATACTGCCGAGGACGCCGACGCCCGGCTCCTCGCTACGCGTCAGCGCCGCGGCGCCCGCGCCGTCGCCGAAAAGGACGCAGGTGGCGCGGTCCTGCCAATCGAGGATGGACGACATTTTTTCCGTGCCGACGATGAGGGCGTTGCGATAGGGGCCGGCGCGCACGAGCGCCGCGCCGACTTCCAAAATATATAAGAAGCCCGAACACGCCGCGGCCACGTCAAAAGCGGGAACGGGGCGCAGACCGAGCTTGTGCTGCACGAGGCAGGCGGTCGAGGGGAAGACCAAATCCGGCGTCATGGTGCCGACGATCAGCAAGTCCACCTCGGCGGGGGACAAGCCGGCGCGCGCGAGCGCCTGGCGCGCGGCGGGCACGGCGAGGTCGGAGGGATTTTCGTCCGGGCCGGCAATGCGGCGCTCGCGGATGCCGGAGCGGGTGTGAATCCATTCATCCGACGTGTCGACCATGTGCGAAAGGTCGTCGTTGGTCAGCCGCTGGGCGGGCACGTGGGAACCGAGGCCTTTAAGGATGATCGAGGCAGACATCGCGGAAGGGCAGAAGGCTGAGGGAAGGGCGGCGAAAATGCAAGGGGAAGCTGGCTTTTCACCACGGTGCCACCAGCGAAATTGTTTGGCGTTGCGGACGGCGATAAACCTGAAAGTGGCGGTCGAGCGTCCAGACGCTGGCTTGGGGATGGAGTTCGGCCATACGCACCAGGCAGGCATCGGCATAGGACATGGGCTGCCCGCGGTAGCGCCGCATTAATTCGTGCACCTGCCGGTATTCCCGGTGAAAATCAAATTCGCAGCGCAGAAAGCCGGCATCAAACAAATCAAATAGAGCGTCAGTCGGACAGCCGTCGCGCTCCAGTAAATAGGCCGCTTCCGTAATCACCGCTTCGCAAGTTAGCACGACTGTTGGAGCGTGCTGCGCCCGTTCGACCGCCCAAACATTGTGCTCATCGCTTCTAACCATGTAGGCGACAAGCGGGCCAGTGTCCGCCAGCCAGATATTCATTGGCCAAAGCCCTCAAAGTGACGGGGGTTGGTGGACAAATCCTTCGATCGGCCTTTATAGATACCCGCTAAATGCTTGATGCGATCGTAGCCGGATTTCACCGCCTTGGCTTCGGCCGCCGGCACCACCCCATAGGCCCGCAGCGCCTGCCGCACACAACTACCCTGTGAAATATGCTCCCGGCGCGCGCGCCGGCGCAAGGCGGCAATTTCCGCTTTCGAGATGCGGATGGAAAGCGTCTCTGTTTGCATGAAAACCATGCAAGACATTCGGGAGATAAATGCAAGACAATTACCGGCCGCCCGCGAGTTGATCCAAATCCGCGCGGGTGGCGCCGGTGATATCGTGTGCGAGCGCCTCGCCGGCGATGCGGATGGCGCCGGCGATGTAGCCGCGCGTGCTGGAGCCGTGCGATTTGATGACGAGGTGGTTCAGCCCGAGCAGCGGGGCGCCGCCGAGCACTTCGGGGTTCAACTCACGCATCATGGCTTTGTACGCGCCCTGCGAAAGCAGCGCGCCCGCGGAGCGAAGCGGGTTGGCCTTCAACTCCTCCTTGAGAAAACCCTTGAGCATGAAGAAGCAGGATTCCAACGCCTTGAGCAAGATGTTGCCGGTGAAGCCGTCGCAAACGACGACGTCCATCTCGTTGCGGAAAAGTTGGAAGCCCTCCATCGGCCCGGCGTAGTTGAGCACGCCGTTGGCGGCTTTGAGCAATTCGTGCGCTTGAAGAATTTTTTCGCTCCCCTTCCCTTCCTCGGTGCCAATGGTAAGCAGACCCACGCGCGGCAGACGGATGCCGAGCGCGCATTTCGCGTATTGATTGCCGAGCAGCGCATTGTGCAAAAGGTGTTGCGGTTCACCATCCGGATTGGCACCGGCGTCAATGAGGACGAAGCGGTGGCCGCGGCTGGGGATGACGCTGGCGAGCGCGGGGCGGTCGATGCCTTCCATGGGGCGCAGGCGGAGCGTGCCGCCGGCCATGAGCGCGCCGGTGTTGCCCTGGCTGAGGACGGCGTGGGCGCGACCTTCCTTGACGAGTTCGATGGCGCGCACCATCGAGGAGTCTTTTTTACGCTTGATGGCCGCAATCGGTTTCTCATCCATGCCAATGACCTCGGCGGCGTGGATGATTTCGATGCGTTTGTCGTGCTGCAGGTCTTCGTCAATGAGCAGGCGTTCGAGCGTGGGATGGTCGCCGACGAGCAGTATCCGCATGCGGGTGGCTTCACTGCGGAGGGCCAAGCGCACGCCGGCGACGACTTCGGCGGGGCCGTGGTCGCCGCCCATGGCGTCCACGGCGAGGACATTGTCGGCGTTGCCCGGGGAAGCAAGGCCTGCGGCTGCGCTCATGGCGTGGGGAGGAAGGGTTGCCGTCGCCGTCGGATGCTGCCGGAAGCGGGGAGGTTAGACCTCGACATCGAGAACCTGCCGACCGCGATACATGCCGTTGGCGGGGTTGACGCGGTGGGGCATGAACACGGTGCCGTCCGTCGGGTCTTTGGACAGTTGCGGGGCCTTGAAGCGGTTCGCGCCGCGCCGGAGGGCGCTGCGCCGCTTGGATTGCTTGCGTTTCGGGTTAGCCATGGGAACAAAAAGTTGAAGGAGGAGGCCGGAGCGACCGGGCGCGACCAGCAGAATGGGTTACACTGGCCGCCACCACGCCCGCGGTCAAGCCGGGAAAGCGAAGGGGGGTTACGCGACGACGGCCTGCCGTTCAGAACTAAATTTCAGGCGTAATAGCTCCTCTTCCAAAAATGCATCCATGACCACGGCCTGGCCCAAGTTATTGGAGAATTCCACCTCAAACACCCCGGGCTTCCAAATTTCGACAATCGCCCCCACATCTCCGGCCACCAGCCCGTGCTCGGGATGGTCACGCAGGAGTGCCACGGTGTCCAACATCTTGAGGCTTTTGTCCACTTGAGTAGTTAAACTACTACAAAACAGGTTGTTAGTCTAGGGGCGATTTCCCCGCCGGGAAGAATCCAACCCGTGCGGACGAGGGCGGTGCGCCCGGCCCGTGCCACATTGAATTCGACCTGAAAACGCTGGCCATATTCGTTTTTCTGCATGGATTTTACCGGGGACTTGGCGAGTTCCCGATGAATGGCTTCGGCCAGCCATTCGGCGTCGTCCGCCGTCAACCCCAAGGCCGAGCGAAAGACCCGCGCCTTGTCGCGTCCGCGGCGATGATCCGCATTGAGGGAGTAATCCCGCAATTTTTCAATCGGGACGATGGCGAGGTGGGCGTTGGGGAGAGTGTTCATACCCTTCCGCGCTTGTTACACTTACCCGCGCCCCTCTACCCTTTCATGACCCAGAAAACGGTGGCGGCGAGGGCGAGGCGATACCAGGCAAAGGCGGAGAGGCCATGGCGGGCAATCCAGCTGACAAACCAGCGCACGGTAACCACGGCGGCGATGGTCGCCACGGTGACGCCGAGTAAAAGCGGCCCCACGGGCAAACCGGCGCGCAGTTCCGCCAGGTGCTTCACGGCTTCGTAGCCCGACGCCGAAGTGAGGGTGAGCAAGCCGAGCAAAAAGGAAAATTCCGCCGCGCGCGCCGGACGCAGACCCACCAGATAACCGCCGACGATGGTCGTCATCGAGCGGCTGGTGCCCGGCCACAGCGACGCGCATTGGCACAGGCCGATGAGCAGGGCCTGGCGGCAAGTTAATTCATGCAATTCCGGCCCGGGGGGGTCCGCGAGGCCGGCGGATTTTTTTTTGCGCCAATGCTCGGCGGCGAGCATGACCAAGGCCCCGGCCACCAGCGCGGCCGCGACAGGTTGGTAGGAAAATAGATGCGCGTGAATCCATTGGTTGCCCAAAAAGCCGAGCGTGCCCGCAGGCACAAACGCCAGCAGGAGGTTGCGCAGGACGAGCAGGCCTTGCGGGTCGCGTCCGAGGACGCCGCGCAGCAAACTCCACACGCGCCGCCAGAATAAAACCAGGATCGCGGCGATCGGACCCGCCTGCACCATGACGTTGTAAACGTCCACGGAATCTTTCAGCGTGAAATAGGCCGGGGTGGCGGGGTCTCCTCGGCGGTTGGATAAAATGATGGGCTGGCCGCTGGCGTCGCGCAGGGGGATGGGCTGGTCCAGCCCCAGCGCATGGCTGGCCAAAATGGTGTGGCCAATGGAGGACACGGGCAAAAATTCCGTCGTGCCCTCGACGAGGCCGAGGATGGCGGCGTCGGCGTAAGTGACCGTGCGCGGGGCGGCGGAAGTCGGCGCGGGGGTTGCGGGCGGAGCCGTGTCGGCGCGGGACCAGGAGCCGGCGGCGGTGGCCAGCCAAACCAAGCCGAAAAAAATACGCCGGGCGGTATTCACGTTCCGCAACGATTGTGCGCGGCGCGCGAAGGGCAAGGAAAATTGCCTATTTCCTGATGGGGGCGGCGCTTTCGAGTTTTTTCAACTGCTCGACGGCTTGGGGATAATAGTCGTCGTTGTGGGAATACTTCACGTAAATGCGCAGGGGCGAGAGGGCTTCCGCCGGACGGCCCAGTTGAATGAGCGCCTGAGCCTGATTCCAATAGGCGTCGTAATTGGTCGGGTTGCGGGCGAGATAGCCATTGGCGGCGGCGAGCGCGCCGGCCCAATCGCCTTGCAGGCGGGCGTCTTCCATGCGCACAAAATCGCGCGCGTTTTCATTGCGCATGGCGCCGAGCACGGCGGCAATCCATTCCCGCGGATAGGCCTTGGGGTCGTCCAACGCGCGGGCGAGGTCGAACACCGGTTCAATCGTCTCGGTGTCGGGCACCGCCCAGCTTTGAATGACGGCTTTGGCGATTTCGAGATGCGCGGCGTCGGTGGCGCGGGTCAATGCGGCGGCTTTGTTGAGGAAGCGGAGGGCCTTCAGGTAGCCGCCGAGGACGGGCTGCTGCATAAAGTCCTGCTCGGGGCGCGCGTCGAGGAGATTTTGCAAACCGGCACGGTCGCCGTGCTGGAGATAATAATCGAAGGCGAGACGCAGTTTGAAGGGATCGAGGCTGGTGGCGTCGAGCGGGCCGAGGGCGGCGACGGGGTCAATGGCTTGGCCGACGCGCCATTTCATCAAAGTGTCATAGTATTGGATAAAGCCGCCGGCCTTGGGGAAGGCGGTGGCGCGGGCGGGCGCGAGGTCGGCCCAGCCGCGGCTGGCGACATCAGGATTGTCGAAGTCCACAACGGCGGTGAAGAAGCACGCGGCGTAAAAGCGGTCGGGGTCGCGGGTGGCGAGTTTTTGCGCGGTTTCGAAGAGCTTCATGCGCAGGTCGCTGTCGATGGGGTTGAAACTGAGCGTCTGGGCGTAATCCATGTAAACTTGCAGGGGGTGACGGCCATAGGGCAGGCGGTCGCGGATGAAGACGAGCAAACCCTGGCGGGTTTCGTCCTCGGTGAGGAGCGAGAGGTCAGGCTCCCAGGGATTATTCAATTCATGCCAGGCGGCGGGCCACTGCGCGGCGTCGGCCTTCGGCTGGGTGTCGAGAATGAGCTGGCGCATGGCTTCGGCCATGGGCAGGACGGCGCGGTAAGTGTCGAGCATCGGGCCGACGGTGTTTTGCAATTCGCGATAATCCTGCGTGGCCTCGCCGACGAGTTTGGCCTGGCCCAATTGGGTGAAGAGCGACTGCGCGGCGTCCACGGCGTTCAAATTGGCGAGGGTGGTGACGATGCGCGCGAGCAGGAGGACGCTGGGGTGGCGGAGGGCGGGCAGCGCGAGCACTTTAGCCGCAAACGCCTGTTGCGCGGCCGCCGAGTTGGGCTGGGCGAGGTAATCGTTCCACAGATTAAAATCCGCGCGGTCGTCGGCGGAGGTGGCGCTGCCGAAGGGGGTGTTGGCGAGCATGTTTTCGGCGGTCTCGCGCTGGCCGGTGACCCACAAATGCAATTCGGCCTGATACCAGGCGAGGTAACGCAGATCGACCGGCATTTCCGAACGCGAGATGAAGGCGTTGACGCCGTCCGCCAACGCGGCACCGGTGGTAAATGTGTCGGGGTAGCCGTTCAAGGCCATTTCCAGAGCGACCACGCGCACGGAGAGCGATGCGGAATTATCGAGCGCGCGGCTGAAATCGCGGGTGACTTCGACCACGGGGTCGTCCACCGTGCTCAGGGGGCCGGCCTGGGGTTTGGCGGTGGCGTAGGTAAACCAGGGCAGGGAGTGTTGCTGCCACCATGTGGCGAGGCCCACTTCCAATCCCGCGCCTTGCAGGGCGCGCTGGCGCAGGTTTTCGAGCGCGGCTTGCAGGGCCTGACGGTTGCCGGCATTGGGGTCCGTGGGGTCGGCCGGTCGGGCGAGTTCTTTTTCCAGCAAGGCGCGCGCATCCGTATCGCGCCCGAGGGAGGTGAGCAAATCGCTCAACACCGCGACGGCGAGCATGCGCTGGTTGCCGTGCGCCGCCGGGTCGGCCAGGCTGTCGGAAAGGATGCGGGCGGCGGCCTCGCCGAACTTGGCGACGGAATTCGAGCGCAAGACCGCCAGGCCCAGCAGGCGCGCGAGCGCCTGGCCGGTGGGGTCGGCAGGGCCGTATTTGTCCAGCAGCGATTGGGCGGTCTCGCGGGCGACCTCGGGTTGGTCGTGATCAACCAACGCGGCCACGCGCAATTGCCCGAGTTGCTCAATCAGGTCTTTCTGCGCGGCGGGCAGGTCTTTTTCGAGGGCCTCGCCGAGGGCCAGAATATCCTTCGTGGCGGTGGGCGCGAGAGCCATGCCCTGATACATCATGCTGGCGGCTTCGCCGAGGTCCGCCGGACGCCAGCGGCCAGATTGGAAGAGCAGGTCAACGGCTTGAAAAAAAGCGGCGGCGTTGGATTGGCGCAGAGCCTGGCTGGCTTGCGCCGTGAGCAGGGGATAGTTATCAATATAGGCGGCGAGTTTGGGCGAATTGGCGGGCGGGGGTTTGACGCCGAGTTTTTCGGCGAGGGCCGTCCACTGCGGCAGCCACGTTTGCTGGTGATCCCAATAGGCGCGGGCTTGCTGAGGGTCGGCGGACAAGTCGAGGAGGTCTTTAATAACCGGACTGGTGGAGGGCGATTGATTGAGCGCGTCGGCCGGCGCGACGCGCAATTGATTCAAGATGTCGAGGGCGTCACTGGTGCGGCCGAGGTTCAGCAGCAGAAGGGTTGCGCGCAAGAGCGACTCGGCACCGGAGGGACCAGCGCGCAAATCCGCGCCGGCTTGGCGGTAAGCCGCGATGGCTTCGTCGGTCTGGCCCAAATGTTCGTGGAGAAAGCCGGCGGTGCCGGCGGCCTGGGCGCGCACCGCGGGCGCAGTCTCCGGCTGGTCCGCCAGGCGGTGGAAAACGGCGAGCGCGGCCTCGGGGCCGCCCGAGCGGAGAAGGTATTCGGCCTCGCGCAGGCGGATTTGCTGCACGGCCTCGGAGGCAGCGGGGAATTGGTCGGCCAGTTCGAAAATCAGGGTCAGGAGGCCGCTGTCATGCTGTAGCTGCTCGAGAACGGCGGCCAGGCTGGACAACGTCGCGGCATAGTCCTTGGGGTCGGGCGGCAGTTTGGTCAGGTAATAAAGGTAAGTGTCGGCGAGGTCGGGAAAGCGGTTGGTGGCCTGGAAAATTTTGATGCGGGCGTTGGCCTGGTCGCGGTCGAGGTTGAGTGCGGCCAAGTCATCGAGCTTGGCCGGCTCCATTTTTTGCAGGAAGGCGATGAGGGTGTCGTGCGCGGTGGCTTCAGGGCTGTCGGTAGGCGCAGCGGCGGCGGGGGCGGGGGCGGGATTGGCGGGGGGCGTGGCGTCCGCCGCCTGCAGGGGCCACGCCCATGCGGCCAAGGCGGCAAACCCACCGGCGCTTAAAGCGGCCAGCCGCGTGGTAAAAAAATAATGCTGGAAATGACGCCCCATTCGCTTTCCGGCCAAGGGAATGGCCGAATGGACATTATCTCGCGGAAAGAGCGTCGTGGCAATCGTGAAGATGGCGGAGAGGAAAATAAAAAATGAAATTGCAGGCGAATATTTCCGGGCCGCCGTACCGCGGAATTTTTTTGCGGCCAAACTTACCCCCCTGCGGGGACGACGCGGAAGAGACGCGATTTGGAGTTGTTGGCGGGTTTGCTGTCGGGCTGGCCGAGGTCGGTGCGGGCGGTGACTTGCACACCGGTGGTCGTCAATTGTGCGACGGGCAAATCGACATTGATCGCGCGGACTTCATTGGGTTTCAGGCCCAGGAGCGTCTGCGTGGATGGCGTGCCGCCGACGTCGAGGCTGACATCGACCGAACCTAAAAAGGTGTTGCCGCGATTTTGGATGGAGACTTCCAAGGGCGCGGTGGGCGTCGTGGGCATCGTGGTGATGTTAAGATACAGGTCGGCGACGGCGACATCGCTGAGCGAGGCGATGTCGCGGTTGAGCACGCGGCCGATGTCCATGATGCCCGCGCCGTAAAATTGGTTCGTGCCGGAGGCGGTGACGGGGCCGGCGAAGTCGGCGTGCTGCGTGAGCAGGGCATACGCGTCCGCGCCGCTGAGGTTGGGGATGGTGGAAAGCAGCGCGGCGATGGCCCCGGCGACCAGCGGCGCGGCGGCGGAAGTGCCGGAGAAGGACATCGTGCCGCCGGTGGTCACGGTATTGATGCCGACGCCGGGGGCGGCGAGGCCCATCTGCGGACCGTAATCGGAAAAGGTGGCGCGCTGGCCGGTGGCATCCACCGCGCCGACGGCGATGACGCCGGGATAGGCGGCGGGATAGGTAATCTGGCCGTTGCCATCGTTGCCCGCCGCGGCGACCACAATGACGCCTTGGGCGAGCGCGTAATTGATGGCGTCCTGCAAAAGTTTGCTGGACTGGTTGGTGCCGAGGCTGAGGTTGAGAACGCGCGCGCCATCACCCACGGCGGTGTAAATTCCGTCGGTGACGCTGTAGACGGTGCCCTGGTCATTGGCGTCGAGGACGCGCAGGCTGATCAACGAGGCGGCGGGGGCGATGCCCTGCTCGCCGT
>Ga0265320_10001847_pt1 | contig 15027 bp, 14 predicted proteins | sample 4827metaG_FD_202087 | JGI IMG/M metagenome (GOLD analysis project Ga0265320, IMG submission 202087) | Rhizosphere microbial communities from Carex aquatilis grown in University of Washington, Seatle, WA, United States - 4-8-27 metaG | ecosystem: Host-associated > Plants > Roots > Rhizosphere >...
TGGCCGCCGCGCTCGGGATGTGCTGGCTCGATTGGAGGGCAAGGCGCGTTGCGCACACGACTCTCTTCATGCTGTTCCTGCTCGGCAGCGTGGCGATGGCCGCCTGGGCGCGAATCGGGTGGGGAATGGACTACATGCTCCAGGACCGCTACCGGCCCTATGGGCTCGCTATCGTCGCAACGCTCTTCCTGCGCTCCGCCGAGGGAATGCCCGGGACAAGGCTGCGCCGCTTCGGGATCGCGGCCGCGCTCGCGGGCGCGGCCTTCTGCTTCCTGTCGTACTACCAGACGTACTCGCAGATCGACAACGGCCGGTCGTGGGCCGAGGCGACAGCGATGAACCTCCAATTGAGCCGGCAGCTTCCGATGGCGTCCGTTCCGGACCAGGCCGGGGCGGCCGACGGCCTGGCGCAGGCGGTCGGGCTCGGGACGCTCCGGCCGCCGCGATTCCTGAGCGAAGGCGATTTGGGAACGATACGTTCGCTGGCGCAGCCTCCCGGGCCGCGACCCGACCCGGGCTTTCTCGCACGGCCCTCCGGCGCTTTCTGCGGCTATCTTCTGTCCCGGGCCGGCGGCGCCGCGGCCCCGGCCGGGGGCGTCCCGGTCTTCGGCGTCGTGCTCCAGCCCCAGGGGCCGCTGATCGTTCCCCTGCTCAGGCCCCGCATCCGGCTGGCAGAGGTGCCCTCGCATCGCAGTTTCCTCGAGGATCTGTCCGTCTTTCTCATTCCGCAGATCGCCTACGAGCCGGGCGTGCACCCTTTCTTTGTCATGGTCCGACGGCCGGATCGGACGCTTTCGGCCGCCTGGTCGGGAACGGTGGCGTGCCCATGAGCCTCTTTCGAGTTGGCCCCCGTCCGGGCCGCCGATAGCATACGATTCCAAACCCGGCCCCGCGAATGCCTGAAACAAGCACCTTCGGCCAGATCCGCCCGAGCGCGTCGCACGCAAACGCCTTCGACGCGCTCCGCCTGGTCCTGGCGATCATGGTCGTCTATTCGCACGCCCATCTCGTGGGCGGGTTCGCATCCGATCCCTGGATCGGATTCACGAAGGACCAGATGAGCGCGGGGCGGCTGGGAGTCCTCGGCTTCTTCGGGATCAGCGGCTACCTGATTTCCGCCAGCTACGACCGCTCGCGCACGCCCTGGGCGTATCTGAACCGGAGAGTCCGCCGGATCTTCCCGGCCTTCTATGCGAGCCTGGTCGTCTCGGCGTTTGTCATCGGGCCGTTGATTTTCGCGCTGAAGCCCGGCGGCCGGCTCGCGGACTACCCGCTGACGGGCTCAGGAGGGGCGCTCCAATACATCTATGCCAATGCCTTCCTGCACATGCGGTCCTGGGGGATCGCCGGCATGCTCGACGGACTTCCCTTTTTCGGCTCGCTGAACGGGTCGCTCTGGACGCTGTTCCCCGAGTTCGTGTGCTACCTGGGAGTCCTGGCCGTCGGCGTCTGCACCGCCCTTCCCCAGCGCCGGATTTTCCTGCTTCTGTGGGCGGCGATCGCCTTCGGCTTCAACTTCGCCCTGGCCGCCGTGCCCGGGGCCACCTACCCGCTCCTGCCGACCTTCGTCGCCCTTTCCGACACGGCGCCCTTCATCTGCGCCTTTGCGGCCGGCGCCTGCTGCTGGGCGTTTCGCGACGAGATATCCGTGGGCCCGGGACCGACGCTTCTCGTCGGAATGTCCGCGCTGGTCCTCCTCCACTATGGCGGCTGGATGATCGCCGGGCCCGTCCTTTTCCCCGTGTTCGTTCTCAGCCTGGCGCAGAGCTTCGAGCTGCGGCTTCGCCACGATTTTTCGTACGGGGTCTATATCTATCACTTCCCCTGCCAGCAGCTGCTGGCAAGGACTGGAATCGTCCACGGCTCATACGCGGTGTTCTTCCTTTCCTCGCTCGCGCTGACGTTCGCCTTCGCGATCCCGAGCTGGTTCCTGGTCGAACGCCCGTTTCTCCAGCCAAGACAGCCCGCCGGCCCCTAACCCGGACCGTCAGCCGGGCGGAAGGCAGACAACCCGGCGCACCAGGCCGTCGCGGGCCACGGCCGCGGCGGACACCGGGCTCCCGGAGGGATCGACGATCGCGTATCCGAACCCTTCAAGAAATGCATAGATCTCGGCGATCGCCGTCCCCCATCTGCCAAGCACCTCCGGGTGAATTTCGAGGAATACAAGGGGATGAAATTCACCGAGGACCCGGCGCGCTCCCTTGAGAACCCTGAATTCGTATCCCTCGACATCGATCTTGATGGTGTCCGGCGGCTCCTCCTTGGAGAGGAGTTCGTCGAGGGTGACGACGTCGACCTCGATGACCTGCCCGGGCGCCCCGGATTCGCCCTCGCCGAGGGCGCACGCATGATGCCAGAAGAGCTCGAACCTTGCCTTGCCGCGCTCCTCGCCGACCGCGCAGCACAGGTGCCGGATCGACAGGTCGGAATTCCGCGCGAGGTTGTCCCGAAGGACCGGCGTTGCCACCGGGGAAGGCTCGAAGGCGAGGGCCTTGCCATGGTTCTCCCCGCAAAATGCCATGGAAAATATCCCGTGAAGGGCGCCGATGTCCCAAAGAACCTTCCGGCCGCGCGACAGCCGGAGGAAACCGTCGAGCTCGTCGCACATCTCGGCGTCGCGGAACGCAAAGTACTCGAAGCCCCCGCGGGCCTCCTTGTTGACTTTGAAGCGAAGGCCCGGGCGGATCTCGATCTGGTCGGCGGGAACATTCCGGTTCCCGGCCTCGAAGGCTTTCCGCAACGCGCGTTGCCGCCAGCTGAGGCTGGCCGCCACGAGGAGCCCGCGCTGCCGGCACAGGCGGACAAAGGCGATCGCGGGCGCCGGCAACATCCGTTTTGCGAGGGATTTGAGCATGGTGGGCGGGAATGCGCGCGCGGACCTGCGAAGCATGCCTGCGTCCCGCGCAGCGCGGCCGGGACGGAGACAAACGCATCCCAGCGCGCGGGCCCCGGCAAGCCCCTTCTTGGGAGGCAGATACGGCGAGGCAGCAAGGGGTTGCCTCGGGCGCGGTTTGCCGCTGAAGTGGGCCGCGGGGCGGAGGTGACGGGGCGAAGCTGCGCATTTTTACAAACCCATGCGGCATAATCGGTTTTACTGTCCGGAATCCGGCCTTCCGCGCGCGCGCCCGGGGGACGCGGCGCTTGACCGGGCCCGGACGCCTTATTATCCAACCCTGATGCGGCGTCGCGCACAGCCGCTCAAGAAATGAACGAGAACCCGGGCACCGCCATGGAGACGGTCATCGAGCCGACGCGGGGCGGGCACCTGGTCCCCTGGCGCGAGCTGTACGGACATCGCGACCTGCTCTGGCTGCTCGTCTGGCGCGACATCGCCTCCCGGTACAAGCAGACGCTGCTCGGTCCCCTCTGGTTCGTCGTGCAGCCGGTCCTGATGACGGTCGTCTTCATGGTCATCTTCTCGCGCGTCGCGCGCATCCCGACCAACAACGTGCCCTCATCGCTCTTTTATTTCTGCGGACTTCTCCCCTGGAACTATTTCGCGCAGACGTTCCAGTCGACGTCGTCCACGCTCGTCGCAAACGCCGGGCTGTTCGGGAAGGTCTATTTTCCGCGCCTGATCGTGCCCTTTTCTGTCGTGATCTCGAACATGGCCACGCTCGCGATCCAGCTCGGCACGTTTCTCGTCATCTACGCGCTCGAAAAGGCCGGCCCGCGGTCGGCCAGCTTCGGAATGACCGGCACCGCCTGGATGCTGCCTCTCGTCTTCATCCAGGTCGGGCTGATCAGCCTCGGCGTCGGGCTGTGGATCGCGGCCCTTTCGGCGAAGTTCCGCGACTTCGGGGTCCTGTCGGGATTCCTCCTCCAGCTCTGGATGTTCGCGACGCCGGTCGTCTTCCCCCTGACCCGCGTGCCGGCCCGGTGGTACTGGGGCGCGGCGATCAATCCCATGACCTTTCCCCTCGAGACGACGCGGCTCATGCTGCTCGGCGCCGGCACCCCGACCCTGTCCCTCTTCGCGCTATCCGCGGGGACGACCCTGGCCATACTCGTCGGCGGCGTTCTCATATTCCAGCGGGTCGAGAAGAACTTCGTCGACGTCATATGAGCCGGCCGGTCATCGAGGTGACGAACCTCTCGAAGTGCTACCGCCTGGGCGCGATCGGCGTGACGACGCTGCGGGAGTCCCTTCACGCCTGGTACGCCCGGAAGCGGGGAAACGCGGAGGGCGACGGCCAGGGTTTCTGGGCTTTGCGCGACGTTTCGTTCGAGGTGCAGGCCGGCGAGGTCGTCGGAATCATCGGCTCGAACGGCGCGGGCAAGTCGACCCTCCTCAAGATCCTGAGCAGGATCACAGAGCCGACCTCGGGGCGCGCGGTCCTTCGCGGCCGCGTCGCCTCGCTCCTCGAGGTGGGGACGGGGTTCCATCCCGACCTGACGGGGCGGGAGAACATCTTCCTGAACGGGGCGATCCTGGGAATGACACGGGCGGAGATCCGCAGGAAGTTCGACGAGATCGTCGCCTTTGCGGACGTGCAGAAATTCATAGACACCCCCGTGAAGCGCTACTCGAGCGGGATGTACGTCCGGCTCGCGTTCGCCGTGGCCGCCCACCTCGAGCCGGAGATCCTGATCGTCGATGAGGTGCTGGCGGTCGGCGACACGATCTTCCAGGAGAAGTGCATGGGCAAGATGAAGGAGGCCAGCATGTCCCAGGGCCGGACCGTCCTGTTCGTGAGCCACAACATCGGCGCCGTGCAGACGCTCTGCAAAAGCTCCGTCCTGCTCGACGGCGGCCGCGTCGTCTTCAGCGGGGACACCCAGGAGGCGGTCAGCCTCTACCTGAAGAAGACCCGTCCGCAGGCGGTGGTCGAGGACCTGAGCAACAGCACGCGGAGCGGCACGGGCGAGGCCCGGATCACCCGCATCCGCTTCGAGAACGACGCGGGCGTGCCGCAGACGCATTTCAGGATGGGCGAGCCCATGAACATCGTCGTCGGCGCGCGCTTCAATTCCGCGGTCGAGAACCCGACCCTGGGGATCAACATCGTGACCGACACGGGGATCCGCGTGGCGGACTGCCGCTCGTCCCATTACAACGTGAAGATCGGGCGCACCGAGGGGCTGATCGAGTACCGGATGCGGATCGACCCGGTTCTCCTCTACCCGCGGACCTACACCGCCGAGCCCTGGGTTGCCGACGCCGGGGGGCTTGCCGACTTCGACTGGGTGCGCAACGCGGCCAGCTTCGTCGTGACGTCGGGCCCGAACTTCAAGTCCGGAGCCAACGTCAACACCCACCACGGCATCGCGTTCATTCCGACGACGTGGAGCGCCAGCGTCCCGGCCGAAGCGGGCCGCCGCTGAACCGGTCGCAATGCCGCCACGCAACACCATGATCACGGAAATTCACCATGAGGGGAAATTGATGGCGATCATCCTGTCCCATAAATTCAACGAGCCGGGCATTCACTTCTTCACCCCAAACCATCTGTCGCAGCAGCTCGCGCACATGCAGCATCCCGCGGGCAAGCTCATCGAGCCGCACTCCCACAACCCCGTCCGGCGGGAGGTGCAGCTCACGCAGGAGACGCTTCTCATCAAGCGCGGGAAGCTGCGGGTGGACTTCTACGACGACAGGCAGGAATACCTCGAGAGCAGGGTCCTCGAGGCCGGCGACGTCATCCTGCTCGTGAACGGCGGGCACGGATTCGAGGTCCTCGAGGACCTCGAGATGATCGAGATCAAGCAGGGGCCCTACGCGGGGGACCGGGACAAGACCCGCTTCAAGGGCGAGCGGCCCGCGAACCTCAAGTTCGGGCCCGATCCCGCGATTCCATGAGCGAGGACGTGTTCCAGCGCTACAGCGCCTACTACGACCTCCTCTACAGCGACAAGGACTACGCAGGCGAGGCGCGGTACATCGGCGGCCTGCTGAGGAGCGCGGCGCCGGAGGCCCGGCGCATCCTCGAGTTCGGCTCGGGCACGGGGCGTCACGGCCGCCTCCTCGCGCGGGAGGGCTATGACGTCTTCGGTGTGGAACGGAGCGCGGCCATGGTCGCGGCCTGCCCCGCGGACGATCCCGGGCCCGGAAGCTTCTCCTGCGTCCAGGGCGACATCCGGACGGCGAGGATCGACCGCGCGTTCGACGCCGTTCTCGCCCTCTTCCACGTGGTCAGCTACCAAACGCTCCTCGCCGACGCGCGGCTCACCTTCGCGAACGCGGCGCGCCACCTGCCGCCGGGCGGGGTGTTCCTCTTCGATGTCTGGCATGGGCCGGCCGTCGTGAGCGAGCGCCCGTCGATCCGCGTGAAGCGCGTCGAGGACGGGCGCACGCGCCTCATACGGATCGCGGAACCGGAAATGGACAGCGCCGCGGGCACCGTCACGGTCCGCTACACAATCCTCGCCGAATCCAAGGCCGACAGCCGGCTGACGACCTTCGGCGAGGAGCACCGCCTGCGCTACTTCTTCCCCTCGGAAATCGAGCTCCTTGCGACGGAGTCCGGCTTCGCCGTCGAGAGGACCGAGGAGTTTCTCACGGGACGGCAGCCCGGCGAGCGCACCTGGGGTGTCGCCTACCTGCTGCGGAAACGCACCTGATATGCCCGCGGGATTCATACCGGTCAACGAGCCCGTCCTGGACGGCAACGAGAGGAAGTATCTCGCGGAGTGCGTGGACACGGGCTGGATCTCGTCGGAAGGGCCGTTCATCCAGCGCTTCGAGGAGGGCCTCGCGAGGCGCGTCGGCCGGAAGCACGGGGTCGCCGTCTGCAACGGCTCGGCCGCCCTCGACGCCGCGGTCGCCGCGCTGCAGCTCAGCCCGGGCGACGAGGTCATCCTTCCGAGCTTCACGATCATCTCCTGCGCGACGGCGATCCTTCGGGCGGGCGCCACCCCCGTGGTCGTGGACGCTGATCCGCTCACCTGGAACATGGACGTCGGCCAGGTGGCGGGGAAGATCACGGCGCGCACGCGGGCGATCATGCCCGTCCATATCTACGGCCTGCCGGTGGACATGGACCCGCTTCTTGCGCTGGCGGCAAAACAGGGCCTGAAGATCATCGAGGATGCGGCGGAAGCGCAGGGGCAGACCTACCGCGGACGGCCCTGCGGAAGCCTCGGCGACATAAGCACCTTCAGCTTCTATCCGAACAAGCACATCACGACGGGAGAGGGAGGCATGGTCATGTCGGACGACGACGGTCTCGACGCCCGCTGCCGCTCGCTGCGAAACCTCTGCTTCCAGAAGAAGCGGTTCGTCCACGAGGAGCTCGGCTGGAATTTCCGGATGACCAACCTCCAGGCGGCGCTCGGCGTCGCCCAGCTCGAGCGGCTCGACGAATTCGTGGCGCGAAAACGGCGCATGGGGCGCCGCTACTCGGAGGCCCTTCGCGGGATCGGCCGGATCCAGCTGCCCCTCGAATCGACCGGCTTCGCCGATAACATCTACTGGGTCTACGGCATTGTCCTCGGCGACGACGTGCCGTTCGACGCCGAGGAGGCCATGAAGCGACTGGCGGCGCAGGGCGTCGGAACGCGCCCGTTCTTCTGGCCCATGCACGAGCAGCCCGTCCTGCGCCGCATGGGTCTCTTCAAGGATGCGCGCTGCCCGGTGGCTGAGCGCCTCGCACGGCGCGGCTTCTACATCCCGAGCGGGCTCGCGCTGACGGATGCCCAGATGGATCGGGTGACGGATGCCCTGAAGGGCCTGCTCGGCGCCTCCCCGTAGCCGTTCGCCGGAGAAAACAAGCGCGAAAGCGCGGGCCATGCCACAATCAAGAAGAGCAGCCATCTTCATGGCGCACTGGCCGCTCCACTCGAACGTCTGCTATCTCGCGGCCTGCCTTGAGGGAAAGAGCTGGGAGGTCGACGTGTTCCTGTATGAGTCCGACGAGCGCTTCAGCGGGGACCTCCTGAGGGACACGGCGGGGATAAGGGTCCATCGACTGGGCGCCCCGCGCCCCGGGCCCGATGGGCGGCGCCCCCGGATCCTGCGGAGGATTTGGGCGCGGGCGGAAGGCCGTTTTCGTCGGACCCGATTCGCCTCCCCCTTCGACAACCTCCGGGAGCGCTTCTGGCGCCGCGTGCGGCCCCAGCATGGCCTGCTTCCGGACGCTGCGACGGACGCGATCGTCCTCGGCGCCGGCACCCGGCCGTATGCGGCCCTGATCGGCGTCGAAAAGGGCGGACTGGCGTGGGCGGGCACTGTCGCCGCCCGAACCCGGACGCCCCTCGTCTACTACAGCCTCGAGCTCTACACGCGCGACCATCCCTGGATCGTTTCCTCCCTGTGGATGCAGCGCTTCAAGGCGCTCGAGGAGAGCTACCATCGCCGATGCGCGGCCACGATCATCCAGGACCCATTCCGCGGAAAGGTCCTGCTCGCCGACAATCGGGTCCGCCGGCCGATGAGGATGGCCTACCTTCCCATATCGCTGTCGGGCGGCACGGTCGACACCCCGTCCCGCTGGCTGCAGGACCGCCTGGGCTCCCCGCCCGGCGAAAAGCTGATCCTTTGCTACGGCGAGGTCTCCGGGCGGAGGCTGAGTCCCGAACTGGCCCGCCTGGCCCAGGGCTTCCCGGAGGCGTGGCGGCTCGTTTTCCACGGCTTCGGGGAGGCGGACGCCATCGGGCAGGTGCGCGGCATCGACCTCCTGGGGCGGGTCGGGATTTCGACGACGCTCGTCCCGGCGATCCAACGCCAGGAGCTTGTCCGATCCGCCCACATCGGGCTGGCGCTCTACGGGAGCGCGACCCTCAACGACAGGCTCACGGGGCGATCATCCGAGAAGATCGCGATGTATCTCCAATGCGGAATCCCCCTGATCGCGTTTCGGTACCCGTCCTACGAGCACATCGAGGCGGAGGGGTCGGGGATCCTCATCGATGGCCTCGATGAGATCCCGGGGGCCGTGGCGAGGATTCTCGGCAATTACGACTTTTATGTGCGGAATGCGCGCTCCTGCTACAGGAGACACTATTGCTTCGAGGACAATTTCGAGGCGGCGTTCCCAGAACTCGAGGCCGCGGCCCGGCCGCCCTCGGAATCATGAGGATCATCCCCCGCAGATTTGACTCGCACTGGCGCCGCCTGCGCCGGATTGCCGGCAGCCTGGGCCGAAAGCGCCTCTGCCCGGTCTGCGGGCATCGCTCCGGCCGCTTCGAGCCATTCGGGATAGTCCCCCGGGAGGACGCCCGGTGCCCCTGGTGCGACTCGCTCGAAAGGCACCGGCTTGCCTGGCTCTTCTTCAACCGCAGGACCGATCTTTTCTCCGGAGCATCGGGCAGAAGGATACTCCATGTGGCGCCCGAGCCGTGCTTCCAGGACCGGTTCCGGCGGCTGCTTGGGCCCGGCTACCTGACCGCCGACCTTTTCCCGGGCGGCGTGGATGTGAAGATGGACATCTGCAACATCGCCTACCCCGATGGCTCGTTCGACGTCGTCTATTGCAGCCACGTTCTGGAGCACGTCCCCGACGACAGGAGGGCCATGCGGGAATTCCACCGGGTCCTCGTTCCGGGCGGATGGGCCGTCCTCCTCGTGCCGATCACCGTCGCGGAGACGATCGAGGATCCGAGCGTCTCGGATCCGAAGGAGCGGCTGCGCCGGTTCGGCCAGGAGGATCACGTCCGCTGCTACGGCCCCGACTATCCGGACCGCCTGAAGTCGGCGGGCTTCCGCGTGGACCGCGTGCTTCCGTCCGACTTTCTCTCCGCCGCGGAGATCGCGCTCATGGGGATAAACCCGGCCGCCGGCGAGATCTACTTCTGCGCGAAGTCCGCGGGGCCCGCTCCCGCCCAATGAACGCCGGAGCCGAGGTCTCGATCGTCATCCCGATCAAGGGCCGTCCAGAGCTCTTCGCCGAGACCGCAAGATCCCTCGTCGGCCAGAGCCTCCCGAACTGGGAGGCGATCGTCGTCGACGACGGCTCGCAGGCCGGGGACCTCAGCCGGATCGCCGGGATAGCGGCAGCCGACAGCAGATTCCGGCTCATGGCGAACCCGGGCAGGCGCGGAGCCTCCGCATGCCGCAACGCCGGCCTGCGCGCGGGCACGGGGGGCCTTGTCATCTTCCTGGATTCCGACGACGCGCTGGCGCCGACCTGCCTGCAACGGCGGACCGCGGTCATGGCGGCCGACCCCCGGCTGGATTTCGCGGTGTTTCCGACGCTCAGGTTCAACCAGGTGCCCGGCGACAGCGACCTGCCCTGGTATCCGCTCACATCCGAGGACGATCTGGACCGCTTCCTGGCCGGTCCGTCCCCGTGGCAGACAACGGGCCCGGTCTGGAGACGGGCGAGCCTGGCGCGCGTCGGACCCTGGGACGAGCAGGCCCTCAGCTGGCAGGACTGGGAATTCCATGTCCGTGCGCTCTCGCTCGGGCTTCGCTACACGAAGATGGAGGGGCCCGATTCCTACTGGCGGACGCCCTCCCCCGCCTCCATCAGCCGCATGGCCCACTCCCGGCGCTACATTGCCAACCGCGTGCGCCTCTACTTCAGGATCGTCGCGCTCCTCCGCTCCCGCGGCGCCCTGACCGTCCGTCGGCGCCGCATCCTTGCGCGTCATTTCTTCGGCTACGCGTTCCGGTCGGGCCAGCCCCGAAAGCGGGCCCTGCAATTCTGGAGCCTGGGCCGGCGAAGCGGGGTCGTCTCCGCGCTCGATTTCATCTTCATGCTGGCCTGCGAGCCGGTGGTGAGGAATCGGGAGCGGCTCGGCCGCGTATTCGAGAACGCGCTGTATCCCGACGGCCCGTAGCATCCGGAACAGGCACCCACCGTGGACGTCTCCGTAATCATCCCCACGCACAATCCCCACGAGGGCCGCCTCCGGCGCACCCTGGCCGGCCTGCGCGCCCAGGGGATGGATTCCAACCGGTGGGAAACGCTCGTCATAGACAATGCGACGAGCCCGCCGCTCGATCTCCCCGCGCTCGAGGATGCGGCGCCGGCCAATCTGCGGATCATCCGGGAGCCGCTGCTCGGCCTGACCCACGCGCGGCGGCGCGGATTCACGGAAGCAGGGGCGCCGATCCTCCTCCTCGTCGACGACGACAATGTCCTCGAGCCCGACTATCTTGGGAACCTGGTCCGTCTGTTCGCCGAGCACCCGCGCGTCGGGGCCTGCGGAGGGCGCAGCCTCGCCGAGTTCGAGCGGCAGCCAAACGCCTGGCAACTCGACTTCATCGGCCTCCTTGCCCTTCGCGACTACGGCGACACGCCGCGGATATCGAACGGCCTCCGCCCCAACGGCTCGGCACGGATCCAGTATCCCGTCGAATCCGCGCCCATCGGCGCCGGGATGGGGATCCGCCGGGCTGCGGCGCAGTCGTGGCTCGCGGACACTTCCGGGCGGCAGCTCAGCGACAGGCGCGGCGGCGAGCTGACCTCGGGTGGCGACAACGACATCGTGCTCACGGTCATGGAGGCCGGATGGGAGGTCGCGTATTTTCCCGAGCTGCGCCTCACGCATCTCATTCCGGCGGCACGCCTCGACGAGGCCTATCTCGCCCGCCTGAATCGGGGCATTCAAAAGTCATGGATGCAGGCGCTGACAAAACACGGCGCGAATCCCTGGCCCGCCATTGCGGCGTGGACGGTTCCCCTCCGCAAGGCCAAGGCCTGGTGGACCAACCGGGCGTGGACCGGTCCGACCGGGCGCATCCTCTGGGAAGGCGCGTGCGGCCACTTCGAGGGACGCGTCCGTCCCGGAGATTCCCCGTGACGATCCTCGGAAAGGCCGCAACGGCGGGCCGCCTCGTCCTCCGGGGCGATTTGCGCATGATCCGGATTCAGATCCGGCAGCGCACGGCCGGCTTCCGGATCAGGCTCCACGGGGGGCGCCCCTTCGTGTACCGGGACATGGGATTTCCATTCACCTACCAGCCCGACTGGCCCGACTCCGTGGATTATTTCCGGATGCACGATGGCGATTGGTGGGAATTGAGGGCGATCGCGCGCTGGCTCGAGCCCGGCGACGTCGTATTCGACGTCGGCTCGAACCTGGGGCTGTATGCCTTCGCCGCGGCGGCGCGGATCGGCCCCTCCGGCCGGGCCGTGGCCGTGGACGCGGACGCCTTCATAGCCGGCAAGCTCCGGGAAAGCGCGCGCCTCCTCGGGACCGCGCAGGTCGAGCCCGTCCACGCCGCAATAACGAGGGAGCCCGGACCCGTGACCTTCCACGTGAGGGCGGACCGGCACCACACCGGCGGACAATCGCTCAAGCCCACGCCGGAGGACCGCGCGGCCTGCGTTCCGGTCGAGGTGCCCGGCCGAACGCTGTCCGGCCTGGCGAGCGAGATGGGAGTCCGCCGGATCCCCGCCTTCGTAAAGATCGACATCGAAGGCGCCGAGGCCATGGCCCTGGCGTCGACGCCCACCGACTGGTTCGGCGCAAGCGGACCCCTGTGGATAATCGAGATCAACCCCGGCGCCCTGGCGAACTTCGGCTCGGATCCGCAGTCGGTGACCCGACATTTTCCGGCGGAATTCTTCGACCGTTGGCTCCTCCCCAAGGATCCCATCCTGCCCGAAGCAACAACGGCTCTCCGCCGCTTCAATCCGGAGGCGCCGCTCACGGATTCGCGGTACTACAATTTCCTGGCCATCCCGAAATCGCCGGACTCGCGGGCGCGGGCCGGGAGGATCCGCGGGTTTTTCCCATCCGACTGACCGTGTCCGCCCTCGGCAAGATCGCATACCACTCCGTATTCCGGCCTTTCTGGTTCTGCGCGAAGTTTTTCAGCAGGGACGGATTCGTCGAGAAAGCCGTCAACCGGCGCTGCGACGCCGCGATGAAAACCGCGGCCGCGGCGCTTCCGCCGCTGCCTCCCCCGCCCGGAGGCGCGCCTTACGCCGCCCACTTTCTCACGAACGGCACCTTCTTCAGCCTGTCGTCCTTTGCGGCGTATTCCCTGCAATACCACACCGGCGGGCGCGTGTCGCCGGTCTTTCACAGCGACGGACGCCTGGACGAGGAGGCGATCGCGCGGTTCCGGGCCGTCTTCCCAGCGGCGCGCTTCGTCGGCAACGAGGAGCAGCGGGACCTGCTCGCCGCGCACCTGCCCGCGGACCGGTTCCCCGCCCTCAACCGCGCCTGGCGGGAGTTCGTCCTGATCCGCAAGCTCGTCAGCGTCCACCTCGGCCGGCGCGGCTGGAACCTCTTCATCGACTCGGACACCCTGTTCTGGCGCCGGCCGGATTTCGTCCTGGACTGGTTCGCGCATCCCGCGCGCGCGTTCTGCATGGAGGACATGGCGACGGTGTATGGCTACGACGAGAGCGTGCTGGCCCGGCTGGCCGGCGCCCCCATTCCGGCCAGGGTGAACAGCGGACTCGTCGGAATCCAATCCGAGTCCATCGACTGGGATTTCCTCGAGCGGGGCGTCCGCGAGCTGATCGCGGTCTCTGGCATCAACCACTTCATGGAGCAGGGCCTGACCGCGGTCCTTCTGGCCCGCCAGCCCTTCGACTATGCTCCGCCGGCGGACTACTTCATCCCGACCCGCGTCAGCCAGTGCACCGGCCGGGAGGGCGTCTTCCACCACTACGCGGGACCGGCCCGCAACTGGCTTTATCGTCGCGCGTGGCGCCTCTTTCTGGACACACTCCCGGCTTCCTAATCCCCCGCCCAAGGCCGCCTCCAGCCATGCCAACCCAAGCAATCGACGCCCGCAATCCACGCTGGCCGGCCGAGACCAAGCCGGTCTCCGGCGTCGTCTACGTCGCAACCGGCGCAGCCTACGTGCAGGAGGCCCGCGACGCCACCGTCAGGCTGAGGAAATTCAACCCCGGCCTGCCGGTCTGCCTCGTCACCGACCAGCCGTCGGAGCCCGCTTTCTGGGATGAGCTCGTCCTCATCGAGAATCCCCACTTCGGGTTCCGGGACAAGGTCCTGATGGGGCTCTGCCCGTTCGAGCGGTTTCTGTTCCTCGACACGGACACAACCGTCCTCGCGGACATCGCAGAGCTTTTCGAACTGCTTTCCCGCTTCGACTTCGCGGGACACCAGCTCTTCGAGGGACACGACTGCCCCGTCGAGGGAATTCCGGACGCGTTCCCGGAATTCAACACCGGGGTCCTCGGGTTCAGGCGCTCCCCGGCCCTGTCGGGATTCTTCCAGGCCTGGCTCGCCAACTACGATGCGTTCTACGCCCTGAACCGGGACGGCAACTATCACTATTCCAATGCCAGCGACCAAAAGAGCCTGAGGAAGACGGTCTACGAGTCCGGGCTCCGGATCGCGATCCTGGGGCCGGAATTCAATTTCACGCCGCATCATGTGGACTTTGCCTGCGGCCAGGTCCGGATCCTGCACAGCCGCGGTTGGAGCCACATCGGGGAGCTTTCCGCCAGGCTCAACGCGCGGGTCGGCAATCGCGCCTACGTGCCCCGGCTCGACGTCGTCGTCTCGAACGACATGCCCGCCTCCGAGCTTCTGCGCCTCTGGTGGATGTCGTCCCTCCAAATCTTTCGCCAGGCGGCGGTCCGGCTGACGCCGCTCGGGCTCCGCGACCGGCTGCGCGGGAGCGCCTGGATCCGGCGGCTCTTCCTGCGCAACCGGTTCATCGAGCCGACGCCGGCCCTCGATTCGAAATGGCACCGCTCCTCCGCCAAGGACGAATGAGGCCCAAGCGCCCGCATGCGCCGCCTGCTTAAGCGCCTGGGCTTCGGCCGGCTCCTCTACTACGCCTGGCACTGGCCCCGCGGCGAGATAGCCATCTCCATCCGCGCGGGCGGACCGGTCGAGCAATGGCGCACGGCGCGCGGCCGCGCCGCGATGAGAAGGGCCGCGGCCGGCCTGGCCCGGCAGGATTTTGCGGGGCCCGCCCTCGAGCTCCACCTCCTGACCGGCAGGCGCTTCTGGTACCAGACCGCATTCTGCCTCTGGTCATTCTCCCGCCAGGCGGGCAGGGCCCTGGCGCCGGTGATCTACGACGACGGGTCGCTCGGCGCGGCGCACAGGGCGGAGCTCGAGCGCCTGTTTCCCGCGGCGCGGTTTGTGGCGCAGGCGGACACCATCGCCCGCCTCGACGCGCACCTGCCGGCTGCGCGTTTTCCCGTA
>Ga0265320_10001853_pt1 | contig 14993 bp, 9 predicted proteins | sample 4827metaG_FD_202087 | JGI IMG/M metagenome (GOLD analysis project Ga0265320, IMG submission 202087) | Rhizosphere microbial communities from Carex aquatilis grown in University of Washington, Seatle, WA, United States - 4-8-27 metaG | ecosystem: Host-associated > Plants > Roots > Rhizosphere >...
CGGCTTTGCCTCGCTCTTCGCGCTCGGCGTGAACGGCATCGTCGGGGTCGGCATTTTTTTCGCGCCGGCCGCCGTCGCCGCCGAGTTTCCCGGCGTGGGCGGCGCGGCCTTTTACGTGGTCACGGCGTTGGCGCTCTTGCCCATCGCGCTCGGCTACGCCGTGCTCGGTAGTCGTTTCAGCGTCGACGGCGGCCCTTACGTGTGGGCCGAAGCCGCCTTCGGAACGCGCTTCGCGTTTTTCGTCGGATGGATCACGTTCGCGTCGGCGTTGACGAGTCTCGCCGCGGTGCTCTCGGGGCTCGCGCATCAATTATCGGCCGCCCTGGGGCTCATGAACCCGACCGTCGTCCACGGAGTCGCCGTCGTCGCCGTGCTCTTTCTCGCGTCGCTCGCCGCCAGCGGGCTTCGCTTGAGTGCCGTCGTGTGGACCGGCGTCACCGTGCTGAAGCTCGTGCCGCTCGCGGCGCTCCTCGCGTTCGGTGTGGTGATGGCGAGCCGCGCGCCACTCGTGACCACCGCGGTTCACTCCGGGGATCTCCACGGCGCGTTTCGCGCCGTGCTCGTCGTCGTGTTCGCGCTTCAGGGGTTCGAGATCGTGCCGCTCCTCGCCGGCAGCGTGCGTCGCTCCGAGCGCACCGTGCCTTGGTCGACCGTCGGCGCGCTCCTCTTCGCGGCGATGCTGTACGCGGCGTTGCAAACCGTGGCCGCGCGCGCCGTGCCCGAGCTCGGCAAGAGCCATGCGCCGCTCGTCGACGCAGCGCGCGTCTATGGCGGAACGGCGACGGCGGCGTTCGTCGCGCTCGGCGCGAACGTGTCGGCGATCGGCATCGGGTTCGGCATGTTCAACACGACGCCGCGTTACCTCTCCGCGCTTTCGGGCCCCGGCGCGTTCGGTCCGTGGATCGCCCGCCTCGACGCGCGCCACGTTCCGCAACGCGCACTCTGGCTCACCGCCCTCGCCGTCGTGCTCCTGGTGTCTCTCTCGGACCGTCCGAGCGAGCTCTTCGTCCTCTCGAGCCTCACGGTGCTTGCTCAATACTCGACGGCGCTCGCCGCCCTCGGCGTGCTGGCCCTACGACGAACGCATGGCGTGCCGCGCCGCGCGCTCTGGATCGTCCTCTTTTCCGTCGTCGGCATCTCGCTCGCCGCGCACGGCGCCGAGCTTCGCGAGGTCCTCGGCATCCTTGGCGTTTACATTCTGGGCGAAGCGATTCGACGAATCGCGCGACGGGTGTAGAATGGCGCTCGCGGTTGGGGTCGTGACGGAGGAGGTCCGAGTGTCGAACCGAGTTGGGTGGAGTGGGCGTTTTCGAAGGTCTTTGTTCGGCGTCTGGGTCGCGCTCGGGGCGATCGCCGTCGCGTGCGGCGGCACGGTCATCGACACGACGCAACAGGCTGGCACGGGTACCGGCGGAACGACGGTTTCGGCGGCTGGCGGTTTCGGCGGCGTCGCAGGGTCAACGGGCATCTACGCCGGTGGTGGTCCGCCGAACGCAGGCGGGTTTGCGGGCGCTCCGGCGGGGAGTGCGGGGAGCGGCATGGCGGGGTCGACCGGGTTCACGTTCGGCTGCACTCTGGCGCCCGCGTGCGGGAGTTGCGGCAGCTGCGCCGAGCAGTGTTATTGCGAGAAGCAAGACATCGCCTACTGCGCGTCCGCGTGTAGCGGGTCCATCGGCGGGTCAGGGGGCGGCGGAAGCGTCGCGCCCGATGCGAGCCCACCAACGAGGGCGGTTCAGGACTACGTCTGTCAGGATCAACGGCCGACGATCGACCCGGGCGGTTCCGCAGCGGTTTACGATCCCTGCTGCGGCGGCATCGGCTTTTGTATCCCTGTCGACGCGGCAGACACCGCCGAGAGCTCGGTGTTCGGTCACGACGTTTGCAAGAAGTCGACGGCGAGCGACGATCTTTTATGTATCCCGTGGACGACGGGTGACGCCGGGGTGGGGGCCGAGGCGGGAGAATTCACGAGGTGCACGGCTCTCGAGGGCAACCGCAAATTCGAAGGCCGATGTCTTCCTGCGTGTGTCGTCGCAGGGAGCCGGAGGGCGAACGAAATGTCGCCGGGCGATTGTCCGAGCGGTCCTGCGAACCTCATCTGCGCGCCTTGTTACGATCCCATCGACGGAAAGCCGACCGGGGCGTGCACTCAAGGCGCAGATAAGCCGATCGAACCCGCACCCCCGCCCGCGAAGTACTGTGGCTACTACGATGGTGGCGATCCCGGCGGCACCTGCGTCCCGTCGGCGTGGTTGCCCGCGATGAGCAACCCCGACGCGCTCCCTCACGAGGACGAATGCGACGCGGGTGACGTGTGTCTGCCTCGGGTGAAAGCCGAAGATTTGCGAGCCTGTCTCGTCCCCTGCACGACGTCCCTCTCGTCCCCCTACAACGACGGCGCCTGCGTCCCCGATTTCGTCATTCGTGACGTCAATCCGGCCGCGTTCGCCATTCTCGTCTCATCGACTTGCCCGTCCGGCGAGGTCTGCGAACCGTGCCAGGATCCGCTGCAAGCCGGTTTCGCCAGCGGCGCTTGTGACTAGACCCTTCCAAGGGGTCGCGGCGCCGAACGGATCACACGATGCCGTCCCAGGCCGCGCGCTCTTCGTCGTGCGGCGCGTTCTCGGCGCGGCTCGGCGTGTCGAAGATCATCGTCGCGCGACGGGTCTTGTCGAACGGGGGCCACTCGCCGAGCGCCGGATGACTCGGATTGCCGGAGCGTGCAAAGGCGATCCACGAGTCCATCATCGCGTGGCTCAGCGCCTCCGCGTCCGGGCCCGCGCCGGCGAATTTGTCTTGGAAGGGAAGATCCAAGGTGCCGAACACGAACGGCAGATCGATCGCGTGGCACGCGCCGAGGGCGCCGTTCAGCGCGGGTGAGGGGTGCGTGAAGAGATACGAGAACGTCCGGGCTTCCATGTCGCGGTACGCCTCGGCAAACCGGAGGCCGGGCATCCGGAAAATGCGATCTCCGTGGATCGCCGGGATCATGGCGCGGTTCCCGTGACGGAGCCCCTTCTTTTCCCTCGCGGTTCGGTAGCGCGCGAGCATCGCAAGGCGTCGTTCGTCGTCGAGGTCGGGCACGATTTCGCCCATGGCGCGCACCGCGTCGGCGTCGTCCATCGGCTTGTCGAGCTCGTGCAAGGTGCCGGCGACGAACAGGTTCCACTCGTCGCGGTTCGAGCCGACGATGAGCGGAATCGGGAGGCCGCGCTTGGCCGCGAACACGTCTTTCGGGTGTTCGGGCAACGTGCCGTCGTCTTGCACGGGGAAGAAGCTCCGCATGAAGCTGACCCCGACGTCGAGCGAACGCTGCGCCTTCACGACGAGCGTCCCGTCCACGTCCTGGATGCGTTCGCTCTCTCCGGCAGGAATGCCGAGCGCGGCGAGCAAGCGGTGCGCGACGTCTTCGGCGCTTTGCCGGGTCGGCAACGTCAACGGGGCGAACGGACTCTGCGCGATCGCTCGGTGGAAGAGGCCGCGGGCCAGCGGCGCGACGAGGAGCGTGCACGCCGCGGTCGCGCCGGCGGATTCGCCGAACACGGTGACGTTCCCCGGGTCGCCGCCGAAGTGCTCGATGTTGTCTTTCACCCAGCGGAGCGCGGCGATCTGGTCGAGGAGGCCCGCGTTCGCCACCGCGCCCCACTTCGCGCCGCTTTCGCCGAGCGATAGATATCCGAGCGCCCCGAGGCGATAGTTCGCGGTCACGACGACGACGTCGCCGCGCTCGGCGAGCCGACCGCCGTCGTAGAGCGGCATCGACGCGGAACCGACGATGAACGCGCCGCCGTGAATCCAGAACAGCACCGGGCGCTTACCGCCGTCGAGCGCCGGCGTGTACACGTTCAAGTAGAGGCAATCTTCGCTTTGAGGTCCCTCGGGAACGGTGCCGCGCGCGATCGACGTGCCTTGCAGCGCCGAAGGGCCGAACTCGGTTGCCGGACGGACGCCGGACCACGGCTCGAGCGGCTCGGGCGGCGTGAAGCGACGTTTTCCCACCGGCGGCTTTGCGAACGGGATCCCGCGAAACGCGACGTGCCGCCGACGCTGCTCGCCGTCGAGGGAGCCCAAACCAATCTGGGTTCGTACTGTCATGGTGACTCGACCGAGCCTATCGTAGTCGGAGCGATGCTCATCGATACACACTGCCACCTCGATGCAAAAAGTTGTGCCGACGGCGCGGATGCGGCGCTCGAGCGCGGGCGCGCGTCGCGCGTGGGTGCTTTCGTCGCGATCGGTGTAGGCGGCGTGGCCGCGGCGCTCGAGACCGTGGAGCTTGCGCGGCGCCGCGCCGACGTCGTGTGCACGGTCGGCGTTCATCCGCACGACGCCGCGGAGCTCGACGAGACCGTCTTCGGCGAGATCGAGCGGCTCGCTCACGACCCCGAAGTCGTCGCGATCGGCGAAATCGGGCTCGACTATCACTACGACCATTCGCCGCGCGAGACGCAGGCGTCGGTGTTCCGGCGATTCATCGCGCTTGCACGCTCGCTCGGCAAACCGATCGTCGTGCACACCCGGAGCGCGCCGGGCGACACGCTCGACGTGCTCGAGGCCGAGTCCGCCCGGGACGTCGGCGGGGTGATCCATTGCTTCAGCGAAGACCGATATTTCGCGCGGCGCGCGCTCGATCTCGGCTTCGATCTGTCATTCTCGGGGATCGTGACGTTCAAGAGCGCCGGGGTCATCCAGGACGTCGCGCGGTGGGCTCCCGAAGATCGCGTGCTCGTGGAAACCGACAGCCCATACCTCGCTCCTGTACCGAAACGTGGGAGACCCAACGAACCGGCTTACGTGGTGCACACGGCCGCGAAGCTCGCCGAATTGCGCGGCGTGACCGGCGATCATTTCGAGCGTGTGACGACCGAAAACGCCATCCGGCGCTTCGGGTCGCGGCTCGACGCGGCGTGGCGATCGAGTCAAAGTTAGTGAGTATGGATCCCGATGGCGCCAGCCGGCCTGGAGTCGCGACTCGGACCGCGTTGATCGCGTCGATCGCGTTCCACATCGCGGCCATCGCCGGCGCTCGACTCCTGTCTCCGGCGCTCTTCTCGATGTCGCCGCCAGCGCGCTTCATCGACGTGTCCGTCGCCGATCCGCTGCCCCGCGGTGAAGCGCTCACCTCCGGCGTGGCGGGCGCGGTGACTCCACCGCGACCCGACCCGAAGCCGCATCGGTTCACGACGGGTCCGTCGCTCGAGCCGCATCCCGACCAGCGACGCGTCGGACGTGGTGGAACGCCGCGAGCGACCGAGCGCGCGCTTCGTCTCTCCGACAGCGTGGAAGATTTGACGCTGCACACCGACCCCGCGCTCTTTTCCGACGCCGATCAACTGCCGCGCATCGACACCAGCCGAGATCGGCGCTCGCGCGAAGATCGGCGGGCGACTCCGGAACCGATGGAGCTCACGTTTCTCGCGTCGGGCACCGGTTCGCGCATGCAGCGGCTCGTCCCGAAGGACACCGATCCCGCGACGGGTGCGCTCGGCGCGGTTCCCGTGCGCGAAGGCGTGCGCCCCGGCGACCCCGACGCGCCCGGCGACGGCGTCCTTCCCGCGACGAACGGCGCGGCCAACGTCGGCGCGGAGCCCGTCGCCGCGCTCGGCGTCGATCGCGGCACGCAACGCGAAGATTTTCGTCGAAGCGCCGCGGTCGCGCTCGCGCGGCCCCCGGTCAAAAAAGGGCGCGCGTCGATCCCGACGACCGACCACGGGCGCCCCGACGACACGGTCGACAGCACGGACGAAGTCGCGGCGCGCGTGCAGTCGCTCATCACGGCGAGCACCGGCGGTGGCCCACTCGGTCAAGGTCCGGGCGGCTCGCGCGGCCCGATCGATCCGGGGCGTGACGGTGACGTCGGCCCCGGGATGCGCGCTCCCGCCGCGGGCGACGGTGAATTCGGGGAAAATGCCGCGCAGCTCGGCATCGAGAACTACGCCGCCGGCGTCACTCGCAAGGTGTATCCGTACTGGGAAAACGCGTTCCCGGTCTGGGCTCGCATCGAGGGCCGCGGCGGCGTCGCGGTCATCGGCGTGACCATCGTCGCCGACGGCAGCGTTCACGACATTCACATCGTGCGCCCGAGCGGCGTCCCCGAGTTCGATCGCAACGTGGCGCGCGCGCTGGAAGAAGCGTCGCCTTACGGACCCTTGCCGGAGCGCCTCCGCGACTCGGGGTTATTGCTGCACATCGCGTTCGATGCGATGAACCCCGCCGTCGGCCGTAGCGGCCCCGGACCCGGCAAGCGTTGATGGAAGTGCCGAGGGAGGGACTTGAACCCCCGACCCGGCGCTTATGAAACGCCTGCTCTAACCACCTGAGCTACCTCGGCTTGTCGCGGTTTCGTGCTCGACGAAACCCCGCTCTGTCGTTCGGGGGCCGGGACTATGGCGACGGCCGTCTTTCGTGTCAAGACGGCTCGATCGGCGCCGAATCGGCCCTTTCAGTCCTTGCCGAACAGGTCCTGGATGCGCGAGTCGAGCGCCACGGAGATCTTGTAGAGACTCGAAATCGACGGGCTCGATTCGGCGCGCTCGATCTGGGAAAGGAGCGAGATGCTGAGGCCGGTGCGCCGGCTCATCTGCTTCAAGGTGAGCTCCTTCTCTTTGCGCAAGGTCCGGATCGTGTCGCCGATGATCTTGTGGAGCTGCTCCTCGGGAGTGCGCGCCAGGCCCTTCTTCCGCATCACGCGGGAGAGCACGTCGCGGAACTCGTCCACGTTGAACGGCTTCTTGATGTAGTCGACCGCGTCGAGCTTCATCGAGGCGATCGCCGAGTCGAGGTTCGGATGCGCCGTGAAAATGACGACGGCGATGTCCTTGTCGATCCCGCGGATGCGCCGCAGAACCTCGATCCCGTCGAGCTTCGGCATCATCAAGTCGAGGATGACGACGTGGTATTCGCCGATGCGAATCTCGTCCTCGACGAGCGTCGGGTCGCTCATCGCTTTGACATGAAACCCGTCGTTTTCGAGGAGGGTCTGCATGTAGTCACAAATCTGCTTGTCGTCGTCGACGATCAGAATGCGGACTGCGGGCAGTTCAATCGGCACGGCGTCCTCTTTCGGCTAGGGCGCCTCCAGGGAATGGACGACGCCGAAATTGCACTAACACTATAAACCACGGCTCATTACAGTGCCACCAAAATCGAACGGTGGCTGGATGGCCCCGAAACCTGGCCGCAAATGGCGGTATTTCGGCGCGATCAAAGCGGCCGCACCGTCATCGTTGGTCGCGACACCGAGGCACCCCGCCCGATAAAATGATCCGAAGATGTCTCAAGAGGGCCCGCGGACGCCGCGCGCTGCCGCGTCGTGAGCGACCACGACACGATCCTCGCCGAGTGCGAGCGTCGTGTCGGCACGATGCCCGGAGGCAAATGGCGTCTCGATGCACTCATCGGCGTCGGGGGAATGGCCGCGGTCTACGCGGCCACGCACCGGAACGGTAACCGCGCCGCACTGAAGATCCTGCATCCGGACTATGCGGGGAACGTCGACGTCCGCGCGCGCTTTCTTCGCGAGGCGTACATCGCGAACAAGGTCGATCACCCCGGGACGGTGAAGATCCTCGACGACGACGTGTCCGAAAAGGGCGAGCCGTACCTGGTGATGGAGCTCCTCGCGGGACAATCCGTCGAGTCGCGTGCACAGCGAAACGGTGGATGGCTGAAGTATCCCGAGGTGCTCGACATCGTCGAGCAGACGCTCGCGGTGCTCGAGAAGGCGCACTCGGTCGGCGTCGTGCATCGCGATCTCAAGCCGGACAATCTCTTCTTCACGACCAAGGGCGAAGTGAAGGTGCTCGACTTCGGCATCGCGCGTCTTCACGACGCCGCGTCGGCGAATCGCACGCAGACCGGCATGATGATGGGCACGCCCGCGTACATGGCGCCCGAACAAGCGCTCGGCAAATGGAACGACGTCGACGGGCGCACGGATCTGTGGTCCGTCGGGGCGATTCTCTTCAGCTTGCTCTCCGGCCGCCACGTGCACGACGGCGAGACCAACAACGAGGTGTTCATTCGCGCCGCGACGCGGCCCGCGCCGTCTCTCGGACGGATCGTGCCGAAAGCGCCGATCGATCTCGTGCGCGTCGTGGATCGCGCGCTGTCGTTCGAGCGCGACAAGCGATTTCCCGACGCGACGTCCATGCGCGAGGCGATCCGCACGTTGCGCGCGCGGCTCGGTCCCGGCGGGCGACCCTCCACGGTGGCGCCCGCCGCAACCCGAGCGTCGTCCATCGCGCCGAGCGCGGTGAAGGCCACTGCTCCCGTCGCGCTGCCCCCGACGCAACCGTCGATGGCGTCGAGTGCCCTGGAGCAGCCGAAGCCGTCCGCCCCGGCGCCCGCGACGCGAGTGTCCGCGCCGGCGCCCGAGCCGCGGGTATCGGCGTTGGCGCCTGCGCCGCGAATGTCCGCGCCGCCCCCGACGCTCGCCGAACCTCCGGAGAAGCCCTCGTTACGCGCCGCCCCACCGACGCCGTCGGTCGCGCCGTCCGATTCGTCTCCCGAGACGCGACGGTCGGCCAAGCCGCCGCTCGCCGAGCGGAAGCAAGAGACGCGGAAGCAGGAGGCGCGAAAGCAGGAGACGTTCGACGCCGCGTACGGCACGGACGAGGATCTCGACAAGATGGCCGAGCTGTTCGTCGAGACCGAGCGCGCGCTCATCGCTCGGACACACTACGGCGATGCGCATCCCGAGACGAAGCGGCGTTTCGAGCGCGCGTTCCGCGCCTGCCAAGCGTCGCTCGCGAAGGCGGAGTTCGGCCTCGTGTGGAACATCTCGCCGTACTCGTTCGTCGCGCGCGAGCGCACCCTGTGGGAGCCGTCGCCGCCGCTCGATCGCATCCCGTACCAGCTCTTCGCCGACGGCGTGCGGACGCTCGGGTTCGTCGAGGGCCTCGACGAGTCGGAGTTTTTCGAGCTGTTCCGGCTGCTCACTCTCGATCGCGCGAGCGAGATCGCGCCCGAGGACGACTTCGTCACGATGCTCTGGGACGCGAGCTTCGACCACGTCGTGCATCAGGCGATCGACACGTACTCGGAAGGCGACCAGGCCGAGCGCGTGAGGTTCGAAGCCGATCGCGCGGAGGTGGTGAGCTTGGCGCAGTTCGACTCGACGGAACAGCTCGCCGATTCCTGGCAATCCCGAGCGGCCACGTCGCGCGGCGAAGGCGTCGCCGAAAAGCAGTCGCGCATCGTCGCGATGTTTTCCGGCGGCGGCGCACCCACGGACACCGAGTCGCTCGCGCGCGCCGCGAACCTGGATCCCGGCGCTCACCGCAACCGGCTGATCGATCCGTCGTCGCTTCGAGTCGACGACGCGATGCGTACGATGATGCTCGCGCGCCTTTCGATGGAGACCGCCCAGATCAGCGAGCGCTTCGTCGTGGCCGTCGCGCGGGCGTTCGAGGACGGCCTCGACGTCGACGGCGGCCAAGCCGTCGCGGTTCCACTCCGGTTCGCGGTCGACGGCCTCGCCGCGACCGACCCGGCGCTCGCGCTCGAGCTGGTCGGCGCCCTTTCGGAAGAAGTAGGGAAGGGGTTTCCCAAGGAGCGCGCCGAACAGAGTCGCGGAAAGCTCGCGGGCGGCATCGTGTCGTCGAAGATGCTGGAGAGCGTCCTCGACGCCGTCCTCGACGGCGCGAGCATCGAGAGTGAAACCCAGGTCAAATTCGCCCAGGCCCTCCGGACCATCCTCGGCTACTCGGACGCGATGCACTTCGCGGTCGTGATGTCGTGCATCGGCGCGGTCGCGGCGACGGATATTCGCGACGTGCTCGTCGAGTATCTCGCGCGGGTCGGCGAGGGGCGCGAGATGGACATGGCGGCGCTGTTTCCGACGGCCGATCTCGAGCTCGGTCTCGCCCTCGTCCGCGTGCTGTCGGGAATGAAGACCAAGGGCGCACGCGACGCGATTTCCGGCGCGGCGCAGAGCCCGCACGCGGTCGTTCGCATCGAGGCCCTCGGACACGTCGAGGGCGTCTCGAGCGAGCGGCTCCGGCTCGAGCTCCGGAAGCTGCTCGAAGACAAGGACGCCGGCGTGCGGCTCGCCGCGCTGAAAGCGATGGAACGGTACGGCATCCGCGTCGCCGGTCCGTTCCTCGCGCTCCGCGTCCGGTCGTCCGATTTCGACGCGCTCCCCGTCGAAGAACGGCGGCAAGCGTTTCAAACCTTGGTGGCGCTCGCCCCGGCACGCGCCGAGAGCGCCGCGCTCGAGGTCGTGAACGATCGCCGACTCGTGTCGCCGGAGGCGCACGAAGTGAGCCGCGAGCTCGCGACGGAATTGCTCGGCCGCGTCGGGGTCGCGCCGGAAACTCTGGCGGCGCTCGAAGAGCTGAAGTCGGCGCGGCTCCGCAACAGCGATCGCGTGCGCGCGGCGGCAACCCTCGCGCTCGAGTCGTTCAAGAAACGGGCGGAGCGCGCCCCGGCGCCGGCTCCAGACCCGCGCGGATCGCCCCTCCGGAGGTCGCAGTGAAAGCCGCCGATTTTCTCGCGCACTGTCAGGCATCGAGCACCGGAAATCCCGTGCTCGAGAAGATCCGCGATCGCGGTGCCGAGACGGTGCTCGCCGTTTTTCGTCTCGTGAAGAACGCCATCGTGCACGCGGTCGACAATCGCGCGGTGACGCAAACGGCGGCGAACTCCGCCGAGATCCTCCGCGATTTTTCGGCCATGGTCGGCCAGACCGTGTCGCTCACGTTCATCGGCGACACCATCTTCGTGTGCGGGCAGTTGCTTCGCGCGTCGCGCGCGACGTACGAGTCGGCGATCGAGCTCGGGGAAATCTTCGGACGTTCCGGCGTGTCGGAGGTCAGCTTCGACGGCGCCGTCACTGCGGAAGATTTGCTGCTCCTCGCCGACGCCGTCGTTCAGGGTTATCGCGAGCCGGACAAGCGCGGCGCGGTCCTCGCCGTGAAGATCCCGCACGTCGGCATGCGCCGCATCGAAGCGGGCCTCGAGCGCCGCGACGACCGCAGCGAGGTTCCGCTTCAAGAGCGTATCCTCATCCTGTACGCGACGGCGCTGGTCGTGATGCGTCGCTTCTTCGACAGCATCGCGGAGGGGGCGATGCTGCTCCCGCACCGCGTGAAGCGTCTCTCTCAGCAGCTCGTGACCTTGAGCGAATCGGGCGACCCGGCGCTCCTCGGGCTCACGACCATGGCCAACGCGCACCGTGACGACGCGGGCCGCGCCGTGCTCAGCGCGATCCTCACCGTAGTCCTCGGACGACAGATTACCTCCGAGCGCGTTGTGCTTGCCCGGCTCGCGATGGCCGCGTTGCTCGCGGACGCCGGACGCGTTCGTCTCGCGGGAGTCAAGGGTCGCGACGAGTTGATCCCCCTCTCGGACGATGTCGACGCGCGCGTGCCGGCGGCCACCGCTACAGTCTGCCTCACGACGGGCGGCGTGAACGTTCCGAACGCCTTTCGAACGGTGGTGACCCACGAGGCGACGACGCTCGAACGCGAAGGCGCCCTCGGTCCCCTGTATGGGAAAAAAATGGCTCCGCTCATCGAATCCCACGTCCTCCGACTGGCGCGTGCGCTCATCGACGAGCTCGCTCCGCGCAACGCGGCCGTGGCACCCAAGTCGCCGCTCGATGCATTGCAGGCGCTCGGTCAGAGAGAGAACGTCGATCCGGTCCTCCTCAAGCTCCTCGTGAACGCCTTGGGCCTCGTTCCGACGGGCAGCGTCATCGAGTTCGACACCGGCGAGTGGGGTGTCGTCGTCGGTCCGTCGAAAAACCCCGACGCTTTCGACCGTCCGATCGTCCGCTTGGTCACGGATCGCAACGGTCGTCCTCTGCCGGCGCCGCGCGAAGTCGACCTCGGCGCGGCCGGCGCGGGAGCCGCACTGCCGCGCATCGCCCATGTCGTCGCCCCGAGAGAAGCGCGCTTCAACGTCACGCGAGTCCTGGTGGGGTGAAGTGAAGCGGTTTCAGCCGACCGTGCGAGCAACTCGACCTCTTTATTGACGCTCCATCGCACTCCGGTTATCGCTTTTCAAGCCGGGGGTGGGGTTCGTTGCGCTCGCCCGAGGAACGGCAATTGCGCGACCAGCGTCCATGAGGATCGGTAAGGGGTTCGTCCGGACCGCACTTTCGGCCGCGCTCGTCTCGAGCGTGCTCGATGCCGCCGCACATCCCGCCCAGGACGATCTGTTGGGCGTTCCCCTCGACAATTCACGGAGCACCGTTCCCGGACCTCATCTGCGATTGATGCCGTTCGTCGGCCCCGGTTTCCGCGCCACCTACGAGCATCGCTTCACGATCGAAAAAGACATGAGCGAGCTGGTGACACAGGTCGTCGGCACCGTCGCGCTCCCCTTCGCCGAGGTCGGTCTGAGCGCCGACGTTCGCTTCTTCCTCATGACCTTCGGCGCGAGCGTCGGTTATCACGACGAGTGGCAACTCCTTCAGTTCAACCCGGATCCGGCGACCGGGCGCGACACCGTGGGGCGCGTGCTGCAGGATCCCGCCGAAGTCCCACCGCTCGAGGCCGCTCAGCGCTCGTACAACGACCTCACGCTCGACGCGCGCGCCAAGAAGGACGCGAACTCCGACGTGAGAGAGAAGCGTTGGGCGTTCTACGAAGGGCGCTGGGGCTTCGTCTGGCCCGCCTACAACTTCGTCGGGTCATCGACGCTCGCGCTCCGTCACGACGGCCGTCCCGACGTGACGTACGACTGGGAGAACGCCACCGTGCTGAACGGCGGCTGGAACCTCCGCTGGGAAGGGTATGCGATCTTCCACTCGCGCAACGTCGGCTTCTTCGGGCCTGCGTCGCGCATCCTCTGGGTACCGCGAAATCGGACCGAGGCGGCGAACGGGGTGTACTCGCCGACGCCGAGTGGTTTCGGTTTGCCGAACGGAAGCGCGTGCCAATCGGGCGTGGTGTCGGGCCTCGATTGCGTGGTGAAGCGCGAGTTCGAGGTCCAGTACGGATTCATCGGCGGCCTCCGGCCGAACTGGGTGAACACCTCTGACACGTTGTTGATCCGTTTTTTCACCACAGCGGGGCTCAAGGACAACCTGTTCGGAACGCAAGCCTTTCGCCTCCCGATACAGCTGCTCGTCGCCTACATGGTGACGGTGGATCTCTGAGGCCCACGGATGACGACGCGACGAAGCCCGTACGTCCTCGCCGTCGCCTTGATCGGCCTCGCGAGCACGGTCGCGCCCGCGGCGCTCGCGTCCAATCCGCTCGAGTATCCGGACAACGGTGCCGCGGCGTTCTCGCGGGGCGGCGCGTGGCTCGCGACCGGCAACGAGCCCATCGCCGCGCACTACGATCCCGCCGCTCTCGCGATCCAGACGAGCGCGTTCAGCATCGACCAGAACCTCGCTTACGACAAGGTCTGCTACTCGCGGCAGGGTCCGAACTCGACGCCCGAATCCACCGGGCTCGCGGGCGATTTCTACCTCCCCGCTTGCAACGGGCGGACGGCGTTTCCGAGCACCATTCCGTCGATCGCCGTCTCCCTGCGTGTGTCGGAGAAGCTCGGGATCGGCATGGCCATCGTGCCGCCGTCGACCTATGCGGGAGCGGACAACGCGTACCCGCCGCTCGCCACCGGGTTCAACCTGAAGGCCGCTGATTGCCTCGCTTCGGGCAAGCCGGCGTCGACGTGCGGCAGCCCGTACGTCACGGTCCCGGCGCCGTACCGCTACCAGCAACTGCAGCAACTCTCGACGATCCTCTTTCCCACCGTGAGCGTCGGGTACGCAATCCTACCGACGCTGCGGATCGGCGTCGGCTTCATCTCCGGGATCGGCGTCATCAACAACTCCGTCGCGGCCATCCAGAGCACGACGCCGCCCGGCCCGGGACAGGTCGCGACCGACAACCCCGGCGCGGACGCCATCTCGACGTTGCACACGAAGGATCTGTTCATGCCGGGCGTCGTCGTCTCGGTGCACTGGTCGCCGACGCCGATGCTGGACGTCGCGGCCTGGGGACGCTGGATCAGCCCCCTCGATTCGTCGACCGGCGACCTGTCGATTCAGACTCAGCCCTTCGACTCCACCGGTGCCACGACGAGCACCAAGCTCCAGCCCACCTGCCAGGCGAATCGCGGCTCGGCCTGTTACAACAACGCCTTGCTCTCGCCGATCAACCAGTATGGGAACGATGCATTTCGGCATTTCAAGTTCCCATTTCCGCCAGAGGTGAGGGTCGGCGTTCGATTCCATCGGCCGCGCGCAGGGGTCGAACAGCGTCCCTTCGATTCGACGCCGGTGACGCGCAGGTTCACGTCGCGGGACCCCCTGCACGACGACCTCTTCGACGTCGAGCTCGACGGCAGCTATTCGTTCAACACTGCGGCGAACACCATCGAGATCCGCTTCGCGGAGGCGAACGGCGGCGGCACGGCTCCAGTGAAACCGATCGGCGAAGTGCCGCCGAACGCCGATATCTGGAACGGGTACGAAAACTCGTTCGGTCTGAGGCTCGGAGGGCAGTGGAACGCGATCCGCGACGTCCTCGGCCTTCGCGCGGGGACCTGGCTCGAGACGCAATCGCAACGCGCCGAGTGGCTCGAGGTCTATCCAGTGGGCGCGACGCGCGGCGGCTTCGGCGGCGGCGTCGTGGTGCGCCAGGACTTCGTCGACATCTCGGTCGGCTATCAGTATCAATGGTCGGCCGGCCTCGACAACGGCGGCGTCGGCGCACGCCGCGCGGTGCAGGCCGTGGGAGGTACCGCGTTCAACCTGAGCGACAATCCGCCGGGCAGCAACGCGGGCAGCGCCACGCAGTTTCGGAGCTACCAGACCGTCAACGACGGAAACGTGATCCAGCACGCGCACGTGTTCACGCTGGGCGGCACTGTCCGCTATTAGGTAAGTGGGGTGTTGCCCCCCGCGGCTCGCTTCGGATTATTTTCCGGGGGACCTTGTCCCCCGCGGCTCGCTGACGCGACCGCTCCCCCTGCCGGCTTCGCCGGGCTCGCTTCGCTCGCGTCGGGCGTCACGTGCCGGCTTTGCCGGGCTC
>Ga0265320_10001854_pt1 | contig 14991 bp, 13 predicted proteins | sample 4827metaG_FD_202087 | JGI IMG/M metagenome (GOLD analysis project Ga0265320, IMG submission 202087) | Rhizosphere microbial communities from Carex aquatilis grown in University of Washington, Seatle, WA, United States - 4-8-27 metaG | ecosystem: Host-associated > Plants > Roots > Rhizosphere >...
TATTCGAGACGCGCGAGTTCGACGTGAGCCGGGGCGTATTTCGGGTTGAGCGCGATCGCGCGCGTCAAGAGCTCTCTCGTGTGCTGGAAAGGGCCGGCCGAGTGATCGTCGATGTCGCGCTGAGCGGTGAGGGTGAGTTTCTTTTCTTGCGGATCGGTCGCGGCGAACTCGAGGGGCGGTCGCGGCATCGGTGCCGTGACTAGGGGCGGCTGCCAGCTCGGCTCACGCAAAGTGAACAGCGACGCGGCGCTTCCCGCGTGGGCCGCGATGAACCGCTTGCCGTCGGGCAAGAACACCAGCTTGAGGATGGGTTCGAGCTTGGTCTGGTAGATGTCGTTCTGCGAACCGCTGTAGAGGTTCCAGAGGCGGAGCGTGCCGTCCTTGCCGCCGCTCACCAGGGTCTGGCCGTCCGTGGCAAGCGCAATGGCCCACACTTCGTCCTCGTGTCCGGTCAAGTGCCGGATCACGGACAAGGGCGCGCCGCCGAGGACGCCGATCGTGTGGTCGTCACTCGAGGTCACCACCGTCTTTCCGTCTGGAGAGAAGAGGATCGCGTCGATCGCACTCGTGTGGGCGCGAAGCTCGCTCGTCTTTTGGCCCGTCGTGGGGTTCGCGACGTAGACGGAGCCGTCTTCGCAACCGACCGCGATTTTGTCCCCGTCGCCACTCCACGCGACGCCGAAGCAGCGCGTGGGTTCGGCAATTTGGCGAAGCTCGGTCCCCGGTCCGAGGTCCCAGATCCGGCACGTTCCATCGAAAGCCGTGGAAGCGAGCCGGGTGCCGTCGGGCGAAATGGCGAGAGACGCGACTTCGGCGGTATGTCCGTCCAGCGTCTTCACCAGGGCTGCGGTGTCGACGTCGAACACGCGAATCGTATCGCTTCCGGTAATGATGCGCTCGCCGTCGCGCGTGAACACGGAGGCACCCACGCGGCCCTTGTGGCCGAGGAAACTCCGAAGGGGGCTTCCCTTGTCGATGTCCCAGAGCTTCGCCGTGCCGTCGTTGCTCGTCGTGACGAGATTCTTTCCCGCCGGGTCGACCGCGACGCTGAACACCGCACTCCAGTGGCCGATGAAGTTTCGCACCCAACGGATGCGGCCCGTCGCATGCGTCACGTCGCTCGCGGTACGCGCCGTTTGCCCCGGAAGCGCGGCAGGGCCGCGAGCCAGCGCCTGGGGCGACTTCGGCCACAGATCCCGGAGTGCGATCGCGACGACCACCGCGACGCTGGCCACGATGACCGCCGCAAGCCGAACGGCGCGGGAGCGCCTCGACGACCGCGTGGAAACGGGCGCCGGGTCGCGGAGTGCCTGGCGCGCCAACGCGGCCGATGAAAACCGCTCTTCCGGGGCACGGAGCACGAGGCGCGCGATCCAAGCTTCGAGGGCCGGCGAGACCGTCGCCAAGGCCACCTTGGGCTGGCCGTTCTTTTCCGGAAGCTCCGCCGGTGTGCGCCGGCTCAGCATCCACAGGCACGTCGCGCCGACGCCGTAGAGATCCGTTTGCGGAACCGCGTGGCCGCGAAATTGTTCCGGCGCCATGAAGCCGTAGGTGCCGACGATCGTGCTGCCCTCGGACGTTTGGCTCTTCAAGGTGTCGCGCGCCGCACCGAAGTCGACGAGCGCGATGCGCCCGTCAGTTCGCCAGATGAGGTTTGCCGGCTTGATGTCTCGATGAATCACCGGCGGAGAGAGCCCGTGCAGGTATTCGAGGATGCCGAGAAGCTCGTCGGCGAGGTTGCGAACGAGCGTCTCGGGTGGATGAAAGCCGGACTCGACCCAGGCCTTGAGCGTCCTGCCTTCGGCGAGCTCTTGCGCGAGGTAAAAGCAGGGGCCGCGCGCCGTCTCGAGCTGGAAGAAGTCGAAGTACTTGGGGATCGCCGGATGATTGAGGCCTGCCAACACACGAGCTTCGCGCTCGAAGAGCTCGAGCACCTTCCAGTCGTTGCGGTGCCAGAGCCAGAGTTGCTTGAGGGCCACGCGGCGGCCTCGTTCGAGGTCGTCCGCGGAATAGGTCGTCGCCGTCCCTCCGCGTCCGAGAGTGCCGACGATCCGGTATCGCTCGTTGACGAGCTCACCCGGCGCGTGCTCGAACGGACGATCGCCTTCCCCCGCGTGCTCCACGACAGCCAGTATCGGAGATCTTGCCTCGACCGAGCAAGTCACTGCGCGCCGCGATAGGACCCCTCGATGGAGCTACCAGGTTGCGTTCTTACGCTGGATGTCCGTCCACGGGCTCTCGCAGAGCAGGCAATCGTCGCCGTAGAAATACTTCTTGGCGCCTCGATCGCCGTAGACCCAGAGGCGGAGCCAGGCGATGGCCGGCGCGCGTTCTTCTCCGGCGTCTCCGAGTGGATAGAGGTGCCCGGCGAAGGTGGCCGAAGCGTCGGGCACGTCCAAGGTAGCGAGGATGGTCGGCACCTTCGTGGAGCCGTCGTAGTTGGGCTGGACATAGCCCGACTTCGTCACGAACCCGTCTGCCGTCGACGTGAACAAGAGGAGCGGGCCGTTCAACGACGCGGCCGCGCCTTGCAAGCCGTGAAAGGAGACCGTAGCGAGAACCCCCGCGTGATTGCCGGCGTTCACCGCAGCACCGCCACCGAGGGAGTAACCGACCGTCGCTGCGCAGTCCGTGTTGAGCTTTCCCTCGAACTGCCCGCCGGCGGCGTTCTGCTGGATCAACCAATCGAGACCCGCGGTCATGAGATCGGCGGTGACCTGCGTGCTGTCGCTCGCGATGATCACGAAGCCGTGCGACGCAATCCCGCTGAGCAGGCCCGGATACAGCGCCGGCGTCGTGAGAATGCCATTGCCCCAAGTGATGATGGGATGTTTGAACCCGTTTTCGCCCAACGTCGCGGGCATGATCACCGTGTATTGCCCGTCCGGACCGGACCCATCCGTCGTCGTCGTGTTCGGAAACGGACCCGGCGCGGCATAGTCGTCCACCGGCGCGAGGGTTCCGCAATTCGGGCTTCCCGGCGGAGGGCCAGCGTCGCGCCCACCGGCACCGCCGCTGCCCGCGCCGTGCGCGGAGCCGTCGCTCTTGGAACTACATGCGGCGAGCCCGAGGCTCGAAGCCGCCGTCACCACGGCCAGCGCACAGCGTAGCTTCGTCATCCGTGTTCACTCACTCGTCGGATCGCCGCGGGTCTTCATAACAAGGCGCGCCACGGTGCGTTTTCCCGACTCCGCCAATCTGTTACCTCGTCGAGCGGTCGCATCGCCGACGTCGGCGCCTTCGCGAACGGTTGCGGGCTCTCGACGCCGACACCCCGGCGCTAGTCGACTCATGGGGGAGCGACTTGCCCGTGACCGACGCGGTCGCCGTGCTACACTCGCCAGTGTGTCAAAGTCCGTCGTCGTCGAGTGGAACGGGCAGGATGTCCCGGAGCAACTGCGAGCGCTGCCGGCCGGGCGCTATGTCGTCGCATCGGTGGACGAAGCCGTCTCCTTGTCGGAGGAGGAAGAGGCCGGCCTCATCGCCGCGTTGAAGTCTGCGGAGAGCCGCGTGCTCACCCACGACGACGTCATGGGTCGAGCGAAGAACATCATCGGCGGCTAGTGGCGATCGTCTGGACCGCGGAGGGTGCGGAAGATTTTCTCGCCGCCCTCACCTACTTGCGCAAACGGAACCGCGCTGCAGCGGAGCGCTCGATGCACGAGGTGAACGCCGCGCTCCAGCGGCTCGACGAGCTCCCGATCGACGGACCCGAGGGTCAACTGTCCAGCGGCGCGCTCGTGCGCAGCTGGCCGGTCCCACCATTTCGCGTGTACTACCAGCGGCGTAGTCACGACGTACTCATCTTGAGGCTCTACGACCAAAGACGCGAACCCATCGAACGAGAGTGACGAATGGAGAGCGAGCACTCGAGACTTACTAGATGGCAATCCGTCTGCCCTGCACCGTTCGACGCGAGCACAGCGGGGCGGTCCGTCTGCCCCGCTCCGCTCGACGTGAGTCGCGCGGGGCGGTCTGTCTGCCCCGCATCGGTCGACTTGAGTCTCGCGGGGCGGTCTGTCTGCCCCGTACGGCTCGATGTGAGTCGTGTGAGGGTCTCGTTTAGCCCCGCACCAGGTTGCGCCATCCAAAAAATGAACGTCGGTTCTCCATTTTCCTCGTCGCTCGAACCTCGCGGGGCTAACCAGTTGCCGTGGTGTACTGGAGGCCGCGCAAGCGGGGCCGGCGGAAGCCCATTCCGAAGGAGCCGGGGAGCAGCCGGTCGAAGCTGGCCGACGCCATTGTGCGGGCGCGCCGCGCGACGGGGCTCACCCAGGAGCAACTCGGGCGTCGCCTCGGCTTGAAAGGCCGAGCCGTCTATCGCTGGGAACGCGACGAGAGCGCGCCCACGAAGCGCAACCGGGCCGCTCTCGTGACGGCGCTCACGGCCGTGAACCCCGAAGTCGGCGCATGGTTCGCCCAGGCGATCGCCGTCCCTGCCGAAAGCCCGAACCCCGCCCCCACGGCTCCGGCCCTCGCCGCTCCGAGTGCCCCAGAAATTCTCGAGCGCTCCGTGTTCGCGCTCGCGGACGAGCTCGACTTGCCTCCGCGGCGAGCGCGCGGCGCATTGAAGCGCTTCGTCGCGCGGCTCAGCGCGGCGAACCTGAGCCTAGACGCCGTACAGAGCCTTCTCGAGGAATGGATCCAGCGCACGGAGTAGCCTGAACCATGACCGCCCTGCCCTCATCGCCACTCGCCATCCGCGGCATCGAAGTCCCTCCCTTTCTTTACGGCACGGCGTGGAAGGAAGAGGCGACGGAGGAGCTCGTCGCGCTCGCCCTCCGCTCCGGCTTTCGCGGCATCGACACGGCCAACCAGCGCAAGCATTACTTCGAGGCCGCCGTGGGCGACGCCATCCGAAAGAGCGGCATCGACCGCAGCGCGCTCTTCATCCAGACGAAGTTCACGTTCCGCGCAGGACAGGATTCTCGCCTGCCGTACGATCCCGCGAAGGACATCGCGACGCAGGTCCAGCAGTCGTTCGAGAGCTCCCTCGCGCACCTCCAGACGACGACGCTCGATTCGTACGTGCTGCATGGTCCGTCGGTCCGTCGTGGCCTCGCCGCGGACGACTGGTCCGCGTGGCGCGCGATGGAACAACTCGCCCAGGCGGGCAGGACGCGCCTCCTCGGCGTGAGCAACGTCTCTCTCGAGCAACTCGCGCTGCTCCATCGCAGTGCGACCGTGAAGCCCGCGTTCGTGCAGAACCGGTGCTACGCCAGCACCGGATGGGACCGAGACGTGCGCGCCTTCTGCCGCGAGCACGCCATCGTCTATCAGGGCTTCTCCCTCCTCACCGCGAACGCCCGCGAAGTGGATTCGAAAGCACTCGGCACGATCGCGGAGCGCCTCGGCCGGACGCGGGCACAGATCGTCTTCAGGTTCGCGCTTCAGCTCGGCATGCTTCCACTCACCGGAACCACGAGCGAGGCGCACCAGCGAGAAGACCTCGCCTGCACCGACTTCGAATTGTCGGACGACGACGTGCGAGTGGTGGAGCGGCTCGGGTGAGGCCATGGCATCCCTAGGACGCGCACGGACGTGACGATGAGCGACCCATCGAAGATATCGGCCACGATTTCGGCAGCCACGAAAGAGAAGCTCGACCGCTTCACGGAGAGCCACGGGCTCAAGAAGAACTTCGTGGTCGAGCAGGCGCTACTCTATTTCATGGAGGCGCGCCGGGAGCTGCCGGACGAAGCACTCATCCCGACTCGCCTCGTTCTGGACGATAGAGCGTTCGATCGCGTCGTCACCTCGCTCGAGAGCCCCGCTGCCCCGACTCAGGGCCTGCGCGAGTTGATGCGGGGCCAAAGCCGCTGAGATCCGCCACTCCTCGCATTGGCGCTCGACCAGCGCGAGCGTCTCGGCTGCGTTGGAGTCGTGACGGACGCCGAGACCGAAGTAGTGGCGTTCTACCAGGCTCTCGGATTCTCCGCGCTCGACGATGTTGGAGAGGGTCTTCTCGTCGGCGAACCGCTACCGATGTTCTTGGGTATCGAGACACGAGCGTGCGATCGAGCGCGTCTCGTCACCCCTCGGCCGCAGAAAACGTCGGGGGGCGGCGGGTTTCTCGACGGCCACTCGCGCGTCCAGAGGCGCTTCCGGGGGCCGCTTGCCCGGAGCTCACCGGCAAATGTCGACCCGTCGCGCGCTCTCCGTTCACCAAACCACCGCCACCGGAGTCGGCGAGTCGGTCGTCGTCCCGTCGCCGAGCTGACCGCCGCTGTTGGCCCCCCAGCACTGAACCGATCCGTGCGATAGCGCGCAGGCGGTCTCTGCGCCTACGGAGACCGAACTGGAGACCAATTCCGGTACTACGGTAACCGGGGTCGATGAGTCGGTCGTCGTCCCGTCGCCGAGCTGACCATCGGTGTTGGCCCCCCAGCAGCGGATTGAATTCCCCAACACAGCGCAAGCACTATCTGCACCCACGGAAATGGCCCTGAGCGTAGTCGAGCTCAGCCCTGATACCGGAACTGGGGTCGACGAGTTGGTCGTGGTGCCGTTGCCGAGCTGGCCCTCGGCGTTGTCTCCCCAGCACTCGACTCGCGTGCCCGATGACGCGCAGGCGCTATCACCGCCCACGGAGACGGCTGCGACGTTGCTCAATCCCGGCACCGTCACCGGGATCGACGAGCTGGTCGTCGTGCCATTGCCGAGCTGGCCTTGGGCGTTGGCGCCCCAGCATTCGACGGTATCGTTCGCTAGCACCGCGCAGGCACTGGAGAGCCCCACCGAGATGGCCCTCACGCCCTTCAGTCCCGACACCGCGACCGGCGTCGATGAGCTGGTCGTCGTCCCATCGCCGAGCTGGCCTTGGGCGTTGGCGCCCCAGCATTCGACGGTATCGTTCGCTAGCACCGCGCAGGCACTGGAGAACCCCACCGAGATGGCCCTCACGCCCTTCAATCCCGACACCGCGACCGGCGTCGATGAGTTGGTCGTCGTCCCATCGCCGAGCTGGCCTTCGGCGTTGTCGCCCCAGCACGCGACAGTCCTATCCGACAGCAGTGCGCACGCGCTCTCGGAGCCCGTGGAAACAGCCGTGACGCCACTCAACGGGGTCGTCTGGGTACCTTTCGTCCCGCCGCCACTCAAGACGGAGACCGGCGTCGACGAGCTGATCGTCGTGCCGTTGCCGAGCTGACCGAACGTGTTGGGGCCCCAGCACGCGACGGAGCTGTCCGATAGCAGTGCGCAAGCGGCCACCCCGCCCTCCTTTGACCCCTCCTTGAATGCTCTTCCGGACCCCACCGAGACGGCCGTGACGCCGTCGCACTTGCCGTCGAGGCCGCACGTGACCGCGCACGCCGCTGCCGGCCGCCACTGCCCGTCGGCTACGCAAGTCTGTTCGTCGTTACGTGACGAACACTGCGTTGTCCCCGGGGTGCAGACGCCGACGCACGCTCCTCCAACGCACGCCTGGCTCAAGCTATCGCACGACGGGCCAATGTTCTCCCATGTTCCGTCAGCCCCGCACTGTTGCGGCTGTTGGTCGGCGCATTGCAGGGCGCTGACTACGCAGGACGTGGCACCCGCGTCGGCGCCAGAGCTGACGCCGTTGCACACGTACGCCGTCTGCTCGACGATGAACCCTCCATCGCCGGCGACGCCCACGTCGATGCGTTGTCCGCCTGAGGAGCAGTTGGCACCGGGCGGCTCGGACGTCAGTTGAATCTGCGATCCGGGCGCACCGGCGGGCCCTTGCGGACCAACGGCGCCTTGCGGACCGGTTGCGCCCGCATCGCCCTGCGGTCCCTTTGCCCCCGTCTCACCGGTATCACCGGTCGCACCCGTGGCTCCCGTCGCACCCGTGGCTCCCGTCGCACCCGTGGCTCCCGTCGCACCCGTGGCTCCCGTCGCACCCGTGGCTCCCGTCGCACCCGTGGCTCCTGTCGCACCCATTGCGCCCGGAGGCCCCTGCGGCAACGTGATTTGCGACCATGCAGGGAGGGCGCCCGTCGCGCTCTGCGTGCAAGCCCACAGCGAGTCGGTAGCGCTGTCGAAGGCGACACTGCCTCCAACGAGACAGGGAATCGGCACCCACGCGCCCGCGACACACGCTTCGAGCGTCGCGCTGGTGGTCGAGGTGACTATCGCCGTCTCTCCCGCGGTCTTGGCGTTGCACACGGGCAGACTCGAAACGCTACTGGCCTCGATCCGCACGGCGTAGACGCCGTTCACGGCCAGCGGGGGTGCCGCCGACGTCGACGGGGGCGAGTTTCCGCAACCGGCGGCGCCGATCAGCGCGCTGGCGGCGACTCCGATGGCGAACGACGACGCAAGTGATCCCCGAACCCCGACGGCTCTAGCGTGCATGCCGAGCCACTATCGCGAACGCGGTTCAAGCGTCCATGAGCAATACTTCGTACAGCCCGCGGTCGCGTCGTGAACTCGCGACTTGTCTCGGCTTTGATTCGCAGTCGTCAGTTTTGCTAAACTCGTTTGCATGAGCGCAGCAAGGACGACGAAGGGGACGCATCGTTTGCCTCGATCAACGCTCGGCATGGAGACGAATGAAGCGCCTGCGTCGACCGAGCTTCGAACCACTGAGTTCGAGTTCGCGGGCGATGACTACGTCGTCCTGAGCTACCCACACGCCGCAGCCGCGCCGCCTCCGGCGCTGACATCGACTGAGCAGGCCATCTTCACGGCTCTGCTCGACGGGCAATCCAATCACCAGATCGCAGCTCGCAGGGGGCGCGCATTGCGGACGGTCGCGAACCAAGTCGCGGCGATATTTCAGAAGCTCGGCGTTGGTTCCCGTGCCGAGCTCGCCGCGAAGTTCAGCGGTCTACGCTAACCCCGCTCGGGTTTTTCGGCGCCACTTGCGGCATAGAGCCGCGCCAGATCGGCGCGCGACGAAACGCTGAGCTTGGCGAGTGACCGGCGGGCGACCTCTGAAACCGACGACGCGGAAAGCCCGAGCTCGTACGCGATACGCTTGTTCGAGTGACCGAGCGCGAGATACGCGGTCACTTGCTGCTCGCGGGACGTCAGCGTGGCGAGCGCGCGCGTTCTCGGATCGTTGCGGCGCGCAACGAGGTACCTTCGGCCGTCGCTGTCGAACTTGTCGACCAGTGACCAGCGCCCGGATACCAATGCGCGCCAGATCGACAGCGCCTCGTCTGGATCTTTGCGGCGAAGCGACGAGCGCGCGCGGTCCATGGCGATCGCGGCGTCTCGTAGCGAGCTGCGCGCTGCATTCGTTTTCGCGTCCTCAGCGGCGTGTTCGACGTGGCCGTCGGGGCGCAAGATGGCGTCCCCGGTGTCGCTTTCTGCGCTCGGGCCCTCACTCGGCTCGAGCAAGCGGCGCTGCAGCCGGTGACCCGCGGCGAGGTGAGCCGCGAGGCGATCCCATAGGTCGCGTTCCCGGCGAGAGAGGATACTGACGTCCGGCAGCGCGACGATCAAGCCGACCATCAGTCCATCCGGGTTGACAGACGTAACGCCGAGCATGTCGCGGCAACCCAAGTGCGACGTCGCTTGAGAAAGGGCGGCCGAGGCTTCGTCGCCCCCAGCTTCGCTTAATGTAGCTCCGGAAGAGGCTCTCTGAACGGAGCGCGCACCCAAGTCGGGGTTGCCCTCCGTAGCGACTTGAAGGGCTCTCTCGAGCTCTGGGCGCATATTGCGAGTTGCGTTCGCTTCTAGCTTCAAGCCGTACCCGGGCACAATGCTTCCGGAAAACGCGATGAGCCCTAGTCCCCGATCAAAGATTCCGGCCGCATCAGCCAGGTGATTGAGCCACGCTCCCGGGTCGGGCTCGGCGCGATATGCGGCCTCGACGAGGCCGATCGGATCTCCCATGGCTGGCAATCGACCTTAGTGTGCACCAACCGGAGTGAGCCGTACATGCGGACGCGCCGGTGCGGGTTGGCCGAGCAAACCGGCGCTCAGAGTCGCCTGTGATTTTGGCTTCGCGCTTTGCGTTTGTACGAGGAAATTACTACGAGCTCCGCACCCGCAGACGGTTTCTGGTGGGAGTGGCGCGCACGGGCGCGATACGCGACGCGTTCTTTCTCCGTGCGGAGAGTGTCTTCAACGTGGCGACGGAGATCGAACGCCTCGATGCCGAACCGGCAGCTACCCCGCCGATCATCGATTCGTACGGGGGCATCTCGCTCCACGAGCGCTCCCACGGCGAATCCGCTCGGCGTCGCCCGTCAAACCCCGAGCACCGGCACTCCGGGGAAATGCATCGAAAGCTTGTCGAAGTCCCGCGGGGCACTGGTCACCACGATGGCGTCGAGAAGGGCCGCCGTCGCCAACACGATTGCATCGATCGTGAGCTCGGCGCGGACGCTCCTCGTGCGCGCGAGCGCAACGCCAGCAGCCTGCGCGATCTCAACCCTGGCCACCACCTGGCTCGCAGCGAGGATTTCCTCGCGCGCGTCCGTACGGCCCCGCCACCATTCGGCGACCACCGGAAGGGGAACGAGAATGCGGGCTCGACCCGCGCGAACGAGACGCAGAAAACGAGCCGCGCGCTCTTTGCCGCGCTCTGCGGCGATGAGCGCCCCCGTATCGAAGACGTAGCTCAGCATCAAGCGACCCGGCGCTTGGGGTGTCGCTTCCGGAGGGCCGCCAACTCACGGTCGATCTCGGCTTGCAGAGCGTCGCCCTCGATTGCAGTCGGCTCCGCGATTCCATGTCGCCGTAGGTAGGCCCCCGCCGCCATTCGACGACGCGCGTCCTCCGCCATATCGGTCACCAGCGCGGACATATTGCCCCCGAAGGCGCTGTTCGCTAGCGCCCGCAGCGCCCGCTTGGTCTCGGGGTCGACCGACACGGAAAACGTCTCCGTCGCACCGGCCCGGCGGGACTTCTTTTTCATGCTGATCGTGTAGCACAATCGATCTTAGCTGGTGCGTACCGTGAGATTCGCCCGCCACGGGTGGGTCGTGGGAAATGCGCAGTGCCGAAAGTGCGGCCTCGCTCGGCGGCGCGCGTCCTCCGAATCGAGGCGACGCGGCGATCTCCGCCGCTGCTGCTCCCAGCAACGCCGTTCAGGCGCCGTCACGCTGGCGCGATCCCCGTGGTCCGACGCGAATCATGGCGGAAACGTGACCAGAACGCTGGTCGGTAGAGTTTCCAGAGGGTAGCGAATTTCCGATTTTCGGAGGGCTAGTTTCGGGGCGATCGGTCGTACGAGGGGCAACGAAACATTCTCGGGGCGCCCGGGGCGTGCACCGAGGAGGGAGAAATATCGATGTTTTTCTGCAAGAGCTTTGGTGGGTGGCGAGCGATCGCGGTGGCGTCGAGCTTCGTGCTCATGGGCGTGGCGGCGATGGAGGCGACGGGATGCCAGACGGCTTCGTCCGATGGGGTGAAGCCGTGCGTCGGGCAGAACCTCGCTGCGCTGTGTTCGCCGGGGTGGAATCCAGTGCTGAACAGCGCGGCGAAGGGGGATTGCAACGGAAGCGCGAACTACAACGGAGACAATGGGTCGGGGTCGGGGACCTATAGCTGCGCGTCCGACGGGCAGTGCTCGATTCAATGCGTGCGCGCGGACGCTTGCCCTTGCGGCATCGCGAGCGTGTCGCGGACGGAGCTGGTGTGCCGGACGGATTGCCCGACGGGGTGTCCCGACGGAACGTGCGAGAGCAACGAGACGGCAGATTCGTGCCCAGGTGACTGCGCGCCGGCGGCGGGGACTTCCGCGGGCGTCGACGGTGGGAGCAGCATCGGATCCTCGCCGACTGGAACGCCTGGTTCGTCGACGCCGGGCGCGGGCGACCCGGGCTCCGAAAACATCCCCAACGCCGTGGTCTCTTCCGAAGACTTCGAGACGAGCGTGCCCCCTGGAAGCTGGCAAGTCGACAGCACGCGCTATCATACCGGGAGTTCCTCGGCGCACGCGAAGCCGCTCACCGGACCGGGCACGACGTCGATGGAGCTCGAATGCGACGGCAGCGGCGTCACGCCGACGGCGCAATCGCACAGCGAGATGAGCTTCTGGTACCTCGGCGATCCGGCGACCGGCCAAACGCTGAACTTCTACGTCGACGACGCGCTCTACCAGACCTACGGCAGCACCTACAGTAGCTGGGGGGCCGGTGGGTACAACTGGACGAACGTGATTCTGGTGGTGCCCAATGGAACCCACACTTATAAGTGGGAAGAGGTTGCAACGAACGGCGGCGCGCCTGGGTTCTTCGTCGATACGGTGAGCTGCACGTCCACGCCGGCCACGGCGAACAAGACCACCACGTGGGACTTCGAAGGGGGGTTCGTGCCGCCGGAGATTACCGGCACCTTCGAGATCGACAACTCGCGCGCTCAGGCGGGGACGTTCGGCGCACACCCCGGTCTCGCCGACGCGAACGGCGCAACGATGGCGTTCTCGTGCGGCGGAAAATCGCACTCGTCCATCAGCTTCTACTATATGGGCTACCCGACCGAGGGAGAGAGCCTCGACTTCTACGTCGATGACATGCTCTATCAATCGTACGGCAGCACCTACAGTAGCTGGGGCGCCGGCGGGTACAACTGGACGAACGAGAGCATCAAGGTGTCGAGCGGCACGCACTCGTACCGCTGGGTCGAGACCGGGCCCGACGGCGGCGTCTCGACGCCCTCGTATTCGATCGACACGATCTCGTGCAAGTGATCTCACTCTCGCAACAACGCTTCGAGCTTCTGCCGCGCCTCGGCGGCGCGTTCGGTCTGGCCGGCTTCCCCGAGATAACCGGCGAGAGCTTGTAGGGCATTGGCGTCGTTCGGACGATCCTTCAGGGTCACCTCGAGAACATGAATCGCTTCGTCGCGCTCGCCGTTGTCGGCCAACGCCACGGCGAGCACGTAGCTGAAGCGCGTATTGGCAGGGGCGAGCTCGACGGCCTTCTTCAAGCTGACAATCGCCGCCTTCGATTGATGCGCGCGCACCTGCCAGAGGCCGAGCGCGTGATAGGCGGCGGCGTGTTGCGGGTTGCACGCGAGCGCCGCGCGGATGGAGCGCTCTGCTCCGGTTTCGTCGCCGCGCTGGCGCGAAAGGTCGGCCAGGTTCAGCTCGGCTTCGGCGAGGCACGGCGTCAGACGAAGCGCAGTTTGAAGCGACGCTTCGGCCTCGGAGAGCTTGCCGCGAGCGAGCTCGAACGCGCTCCGTTCGACGTGCGTCTCCGCTCGCGATGCGCTCACGGCGTAGCTCTGCTCGACCTCGATGAAGGCGCGCTCGAGCGCCGAACGAGCACTCGCCGGCAGCTTTTCGATGGGCACGCCCGCGAGCGCCCGGGCCGCAGCGATGCGCACCACTCGCGTGCGGTGATCGAGCGCGGGCAAGAGTAACGACGCGCGCTCGGGTGGCGGAAGCTGCGCCGCGCCGAGCACGGCTCCGTAGACGACGAGCGGCTCAGGACTCGCGAGCGCAGTTCGCAGCGCCTCGACCGCTTTCGGGGAGGCATACTGTCCCAGGCGTTCGAGAGCGGTGGCACGCGCGACGGCGGGGACCGTTACGTTCTCCGCGAGAGTGCGAAGGGCACCGGGCGCGTCCAGCGCCCCTTTGCGATCTTTCTCGAGCGCATCCCCGAAGTGCGGTCGCGCCGATAGTGACGGGTACCACTTGGCGAGCGCGTCGCGGGCCCAGGTCGTGGACTCTTTCGTGTGGCAGCGATTACACGCATTCGGCACGCCGAGCTCGACGCTGCGATCGGGGCGCGGGATGCGGATCGAGTGATCGCGCCGCTCGTCGATTTGCATGAACGTGGAGGGTGGCATGTGGCAATCGATGCAGAGCGGCGCCGTCGCTCGTTGCGCGTGATGTGAATGCGCTTCCACGTCGAAGTGCGCGGCGTCGTGGCAGCGCACGCAGAGCGCGTTTCCCGTCGCATAGAGCTTGCCCGAGTGCGGGTCGTGGCAATCGGAACACCGGACGCCCGCGTTGTACATGCGGCTCTGCAGGAACGAGGCCCACTCATAGACCTCGCCCTCGACCTGACCGTCTGCGTGATAGCGACCGGGCCGCAAGAGCTCGGGCTCGAACGAATCCAGGAACGGATCGCTCGCGAGAAAGCCTTCCTTCAGTGGCTTACGGCGGCTGTGGCACGGCGCGCAGACTTCCACCTCTACGCCGTCCTGAGTGCGCGGCGTGGGGCTGCCCGTTGCGGACGGACTCCACGGCTCGGACGGCTTCAAGCGCGCCGCAAACGGAGTCACGTGTTCGGAGGGCTTCGCCGCTTGAGCGGAGCGAACGTGCTCGGCACCGGGGCCGTGACAGGCTTCGCAACCGACGGAGATCTCCGCCCAGCGCGTGTCGAAACTGTCGGCGGCGGGATCGTAACGGCGCTCGACCAGCGTCGAGTGGCACTCCGCGCACATGTGATTCCAGTTTTGAGCGGCCGACGTGAAGAACAAAGGATCGTTCGGCGCGACGCCTCCCGGACCGTAGACGTGAAACCATTTGCTTCCGCCTTCGGCCGCCGTGCGGCTGTCCCACACGACGCCGAGCGACTGGAGCTTGCCGCGTTCCGTCGGCACGACGTATTGCTCGAGCGGCCAGACGCCGGACACGTAACGGATCGGAAAGGTTTCCGTCTTACCGCCCGCAACAGGCGTGCTCACGAAAGGCGCGCCGTCCCGGAGGGCGAACGTCGTCGTCCCTCCGAGCTTCGACGCAAAATGGCTACCGTCGAAGCGCGTCTTCGCAAGCTCGTGACTCGGCGTCACGAGCGCCTTGGCATGATGCGAGCCGACGTAAGCGTCGCTCTGCGCTCGGTGACAACCCGCGCAAGCCGCCGAACCAACGAAGTCATCACGCCCTGCGCGTGCTCCGTTCGAAGACAACGCCGGTGCCGCCAGCGTGCGCGTCGATGAACCGCTGCTGATGCTCCGCGAATCGGAGGTCAACACCTCGTCGGGACGCGTGTTGCAGGATGCCGAAAAAGCAGCGCCAACAAGAACGCCAAAGAGAGTGAACAGCCTTCGCAAGTTGGAACTCTAGTCGCCGCAGGCGACTCTTCAGGCGGGGGGAGCGGTCGCGCAGCGAGCCGCGGG
>Ga0265320_10001855_pt1 | contig 14988 bp, 6 predicted proteins | sample 4827metaG_FD_202087 | JGI IMG/M metagenome (GOLD analysis project Ga0265320, IMG submission 202087) | Rhizosphere microbial communities from Carex aquatilis grown in University of Washington, Seatle, WA, United States - 4-8-27 metaG | ecosystem: Host-associated > Plants > Roots > Rhizosphere >...
AGCATCGCAACCGGCCTGTCACACCTGTCCCGCGAGGAAACGGTCGATGAGGCTGCCATGCAGCCCTTGCTCCCCACCCGGCTCAATCGTCGGGGACCCGCTCTTGCCGTGGGAGACATCGAGGGCAAGGGACGGGACTCAATCGTGATCGGTGGAACGACCGTGGATCCGCTGCGTATTCTGCATGACCCGGTCTCCGGCCGTTTCGTGAAGACAGATGCACCGATGCTGACAATCCGGCCGGCTGTCAACGACGGGCCGCTGCTGTTATTTGATGCCGATGGCGACGGAAAAGAGGATCTGTTCGTAACCAAGGGTGGAAATGCCCAGCCGCTGGACGCTCCGGAGTATCAACCGCAACTTTTCCTGAACGATGGCCACGGCGGCTTCCGGCCGGCCTCCGGCGATGCCCTGCCACCGCTGCCCATAAACGTCGGGGCTGTGGCGGCGGCTGACTTTGATCGCGATGGCCGCCTTGATCTTTTCATTGGTGGGCGCGTTATACCGGGTCAGTATCCACTCGCCCCACAGAGCGCCTTGCTCGCCAACCGGGGCGGCCGATTCGAGGACGTAACCAGCACCCTTGCCCCGGGTTTGCACGAGGTCGGCATGGTGACTGCCGCGTTGTGGAGTGATGTCGATGGTGACGGCTGGCTTGATCTGCTTCTTACGCTCGAATGGGGTAACGTGAAATATTTCCACAACCAACAAGGCAAGGGATTCGAGGATTGGACCGAGAAATCCGGCTTTGCCGCCGCCGGCACGGGATGGTGGACTTCGATTGCCGCCGCAGATTTTAACGGCGATGGCCGGCTCGATTATGTCGTAGGGAATGTGGGCCTGAATACCCAGTACCACGCCAGCCCCGAGCACCCGGCATTGCTATTTTATGGTGACTTCAAGGGCAGTGGCGAGGAACCCCAGGTGGTCGAAGCCTACTATGAGGGCGACCTTCTCTTTCCTTGGCGCTGTCGCAAGGATCTCGGAGCCGCCATCCCCTCCGTGCTCAAGCACTATCCAAGAAACAACTCCTATGCCCGGGCCACCCTCGAGGAGATTCTGGGCGAGGAAAAACTGGCGGCGGCGCAACGCTACGCCGCCACGGAATTGCGCAGCGGCGTATTTCTCAGCCAGCCAGACGGCACCTTCCGCTTCGAACCTCTGCCCCGGATTGCGCAGATCGCACCACTGCAAGGCATTGTCGCCGGGGACTTCGACGGCGACGGCCATGCCGACATCTATGCCGTGCAAAATTCCTACGCTCCAATCCCGACAATCGGCCGTTACGACGGCGGTCTCAGTCAATTGCTGCGGGGCGATGGCCACGGACATTTCATTCCGGTGCCGCCAGCGGAGAGCAATCTGCTTGTGCCCGGTGATGCCAAAGCACTCGCTGTTCTGGATCTCGACCATGACGGTTGGCCCGATTTTCTCGTCACCCGCAACAACGATACGACCCTGGTATTTCACAACCGGGGTATTCCCGGCCGGCATTCGCTGCGAGTAATTCTGCACGGCCCCGCCGGCAATCCGACCGCTGTGGGCGCACGCATTGACATGGAACTCACCGATGGTTCCGCCCAGACTTGCGAAGTTTATGCCGGTTCGGGCTTTTACAGCCAATCTACCGCCGCCTGTTTCTTCGGTTACCAGGAGGGAAATCCCCCGAAACAAATCCGCGTCCGCTGGCCGTCGGGTGTCACCACAGAAGAGAACCTGCCACCCAACTCATCCACGATGATCCTTTCGGCGCCTGCCCCGTGATTCGTCAAGACCGAAGCAGGTTAATATCATTATCTGATTCCAACAGCGCTTGCAGAATTTTGTGTGGCCTCACCGGTAGGGACGGACCGCCAGACCGTCCGCGAGTATCCAATCGGCGCACCCAGCTCTGCTGTCCGGCAGAGCATCCGATCCATTGAAACTACCCCTGGCCGAATTGGGCTCCTAAACCTTCTACTCGGAAGAATATCTTTCCATACAGGCACAAAAAAGTCCGGCGGCTTTGGGCCGCCGGACTTGAATCTTTGGTTCTTCTGAAGCGGGAATCCGCCTCAGAAAAAACGCTGTCTTAGAAGTCGAACGAGTTGGTGAGCTGGAAGCCCATGCCCTGAACGATACGGGCGAGAGCAATGCTGCCATCCGGCTGGATGCGTGATGCCACCAGACGATCCTTTTCACCAACGCTGCGAATGTTCAGCTGGATGCGCCAGTTGATGTCACGCGAGACCTTCTTGCTGTAGCCGACCCAGGCATCCACATGGTTTTCGTTATTGCCAATGAATGGCTGGTTGACGTCCAGACCACCATTCGTCAGCCCGACTTCCTGCGGAACAAGGTTCACCGCATAATTCGGGTCGCTGGAGTTCGCATTCTTGAAGTTCGGGTCGAACTTGTAACCGATGATGCGACCCGCCTCGATGCGAAGCGCACCGCCGACAAACACGCCTTTCAGCATGCCGCGATCGAAACTGTAGGTGGAAACCGCATTGAATCTCCACGGTGAGACTTCAGGCGCCGCGTGGCCGAGTTGGTTCAACTCAAGCGTGTAAGGGGCGACGATGCTCTGGTCCCATTGCAGGCCGAGCGGGCCGCCGCCATTGTACCACTCACGGACCTGACCGCCTGGGCCGTTCATGAACTTGGTCATCGCACCGATGAACGCCTGGGAGACCGGGTCGATGTTCTCGTGAGTTGCATGAACGTGAGCATAGTTCATGGTGATGTTCCAGTTCTTCACCGGCTGGTAGCTCAGCTCGATTTCAGTACCATTCGAGAGGTTGTCGACCGTGGTCTGGTGATTGCCGAAGCTGGATCCACCACCCGCCGGAGCGCCACTCGAGACATCTACGCCACCCACATAGGCATCCCGGAGATTGCCACTTGCGTAAGCAAGCTTCGGGTCAAGGGCCGGAGTCAGGTTATAGCTCGAGAAGAAGGTGGCCGGGAACGGAGCATTCAGCCAAGCGTTGACGATGGCATTGCCACCGACATAGTGATAGGTCGTTCCGGAGGAGTTAGTGAAGGTACCGCCCACCCGGTTGTAGGCATCATAGGCAGCGATATCTGCAGCGGTATTGTGCGGCAGACCATCGGCACCAGCCGCATCAAAGAAGTTCGAGTTCGGCGTATTGCCGCGCAAGCCTTCCTGAACGCTGGTCGCCCAAGCCCAGCCCCAGATGGAGCCGTCAGCCACGAAGTAGCCGTTGGCGCCGAGGCCACCGATCGAGTTGCCTTGCGTGTCAGACAAAGTCGCGTTCGAGACCTTCGTCTTGAACCAGTCCACCTTCAACGACAGCTTGTCGTGCAGGGTGGTGATGGTGACGCCATATTCCTTCGTCTGACCCGTCGCGTTCGGAATCGGCAGGCCGGCCATGCTCAAACGGGAGGCGTCAGCCTTGAAGTTCGAGGAACGGTCGTAGAAGATGCTGACCGTCGATTCCCAAGGGAGATGCTGGGTGAGCGACTTCGGCAGGTGATAAACCCCACCCCAAGACTTGCTTTCGCCGCGGACATCGGTGCGCGACTTCAGGTCGTCATCATAATTCAAGCTGGTGAATCCAGTGTTCGTGTCCGTCCGGGACGCCGTCTGGTAATTGGTGATAACGTCCTTGCGCCAACCCACGGTCGGGACCAAGTCGCCACCGAGCATGTAACCCTGCCAGGTGAAACCCCGGGAGATGTCGCGGAAACGGGAGCGATTCGACGACTGCACCAAGCTCGGGTAGTCGTTCGGATTGCTGGCCCTCAACCATGTGACCGGTTCCTGCGTCCAGCCGACATAGTTGCCGGGATTCTGATATTGGCCGGTGTTCTGCACCGTACCGTCGGTGAAACTGTTGAAGGTATACGGGGCGCCCGGGTCCACGTAACCGGCGGGTGCCGGGTTTGGATTCACGTAGTACGGGTGCGCCGCCACTGCCGCGGAACTCGAAGTGGCCGCGGCGGCCGGGGCCCATTGCGCGATGAGAGACCCGTCATTCAATTTGATGATACTGCCGCTGGGAATTACCGTGGTGCCGTTTGTGTAATTGCCGTCACTATTCGTATGGAAGGAAGCCGGCAAGGCATTCCAACCTGGATCAGGCTTGTTCCATGTGGAATTGAAGTTCGTGGCCGTCTGCTGCACCGGCGGGGCAATCACATAGTTGATTCCCTGCAGATTGGCGCCATGCGCCGAGGACATGCCGACCATGTCCGGCCCGATGTAGGAGACCCATTCAAAGCTGCGATCGGCACCCAATTGGCCAACCAGCGGAGGTACTCCCGGAGTATTGGGCGAGTGATCGAGCATGTACTGGGTCGTCGTGGCAAACTCCGCCCAGTTGATGTATGTCTGTTTCACATTGGTCCTTTCCATGACGCCGGTAAACACGTGCTTGCCGAGAATCTTCGCGAGCGCCGTGTTGCCGAGGAAGTCCTCGGTGCGCAGCTCGTAGGTCGGCGTGAACCGGACGGTGTCACGCACGGTCTGGTTGGAATAGTTCAGGCCGGGGGCCGAGGCGCCGTTGCCGAAATAAGGCCGGCCGGAATTCGGATTCGGGGTGCCGTCGGCATAGGTGGCATTGATATCAACGTTGATGTTGTAATTTTCGCCCGCCATCCACTGCTCAGCGCCGGAGAGATAATCCTGATGGTCGAACGCCAACTGGAAGGCGAGGCGGTCATTGAAGAAGCTCTGCTCGAGCGCGATATTAAGCGCTTTCCAATTCTGGAACTCGTGCTTGTTTGGTCCATCACCCAGCTTCTTGTAGAAGTTGAAAATGGTGGGATCCTGCAGCACTACGTTGGCATAATACACACCACCGGGGATAGCATGGCCGGGAGTCGAGTTGTTTTGGGTACCGATCTGCTGGGCATACGAATTCATCATCGGGATGGCCAGAGGGAGGAAGCCGGGGAATACGCCGCCAAGGGTGCCGGCGCCATTGTCCCTGATGCCCAAACCGGTCTGTGGCTGGGCGACGATGGTCTTGATCGGGGTGCCACTCGGAACCGGGGCATTCGCCACGGTGTTAATCGCTTGGGGAGTAGCCTCGTAATAGTTGATGACGTCCGGCCAGAAAGACCGGGTCTGGTTTGCCAGAACGAGTCCGTTATCAAGGGCGCCGCCTTTGCCGCCCGCCAAGTATTGCGAGTAACCGGGGATCGAATTACCCCATGGGGTCAGCTGCTGATTGTTGAACTGGTTTACGATGATCTTGTTGTAACCTGGATTGCCGTTCGCATCCACCCCGGTCTTGAACCACGGTGTGATGTTATCGCCCGGCGGAATCGACCGCGGATTGTTCGATGTCACTTTGCCGTCCTCATACTTGATCTTGATCGACGTGTGGTTGTCGGGTCCGAACAGCTTCGGATCAAAGCGCAGGGCGCCGTACCAGCGGGTCGAATTGTTGAATGCCGGGTTCTGCTCGTAGAGTTCGTTGTCCTTCACCGCCGCCACCCGGATCGCCAGCACACCCTTCACGAGTTCCTGGTTCAGGTTGATGGAATTGCGGACCGATCCGTACTGGTCGATCCGGTTTTCCACATTGTAGGCGGTCTTGAACGAGGCGTCGTTGACGCTCGTGTTGATGATACCGGCCGGACTGCCGATACCGAACAGGATCGAGTTCGGCCCGCGCTGCAGGTCGACGCGACCGACGTTGAATCCGTCCCACGGAATGTCGGTCAGGAAGTAGTCGCGGGTGTTGTCCGCTTGATCCAGACCGCGCACGCGGGTCGTGTTGCTGATGGTGTTTTCCTGGTAGATGCCCGTGCCGGCGACACCGGAAAAGTTACCACGGATACCCGCCACTTCCGTGCTCGGGGTGTAGACCAGCAGGTCGGCGCTGTTCTTCGCGCCGGTGTCCTTCAGGAATTGCTGCGTCACCACGGAAATCGCCGAGGCGATGTCCTTCAACTCGGTACGCACGCGCGTGCCGGCCAAGGTGTCTTTGGCCGAGTAGCCCTGGTCTTCGCTCGCTTCGACGACGAAGGGGGACAACACGATCGTTTCCTCTTCCGGTTTGGTGGCAGCAGGCGCTGCGGTGGCTTGCGCCGAGAGGCGCCCCACGGTTACTAGACACAACGCGGACGTGAGCGCGAACGCTCCTGCACGCGAATACAATCGATTCATGGTCGTTAGGGTTGGGGGTGTATTGGTCGGACGAACAGTCAGCTGTCAGACCGTGCAATAATGGGGCGGGACACCCATTAACAGCATGGTCACTATATGCTTCACGCGGCTTGCCGTGAATGAGTTCACTTGCTCATGAATTGAGTTTCTTTGCAACTGTATTTTCCCGCTATAGCTCGGGCGGGGGGCCATTTATGCCCGTGTCGCCCGCAGTCTTATTGAGCAACTTTGGACTGTGTTTTCTTGCGATACGTGCCGGGGGAATCGCCAGTCAGGCGTTTAAACAGCACACACATGTATTCCACGTGCTCAAAACCCGTGAGTTCAGCGATCTTCTTTAAAGGAAAATCAGTTTCAATAAGAAGTTGGCGGATTTTGCTGACCTGCACCCGGCGGATTTCCGCCTGTGGCGAACGGCCGAGGTAGTGGCGGAATTTCTTTTCGAGCTGACTGCGTGAGGCGTAGGCGTGCTGCATCACCTGATCCACCGTGATACCGTGGCAGGCGCGCTCGCGAATAAAGCTGAGCGCCGTGGCCATGTTACGGTCAGCAATAGCGAGCACGTCGGTGGATGGGCGCGTAACAACGCCCACCGGCTCAATGCGCAGATCAAAATTCCTGGGTTTGCGGCCGGCTAACATTTCGGCAAGCATTTCGGCCGCACAGTATCCGGACTTAAAAGCGTTCGGCACCACGCTGGAAAGTGGAGGATAAGTCATTTCGCAGCGGATGGGGTCGTTGTTCACTCCGAGAATTGCAACTTCCTCCGGTACAAGAATATCGCTGGCTTGGGCTGCATTGATGATTTGCTGCGCCCGCAAGTCCATGCAGGCCATGACCCCGGCAGGTTTTGGCAGACGTTTCAGCCAGCTTGCCAGCGATGAGATCTGCTCCTCGTCCCAAACAGGTGTAAGGTCGCCAGGGTAGTTGACATCAAATACGTCGCATTCGCGTCCGGCGAGGCGAAGGGCCTCCACAAATCCGTCGCGCCTTTCCCGAGACCACCCGTCGTTGGAGAATCCGGTAAAGCCGAAATGCTGATGCCCCCGCTCAAGAAAATGTTCCGCTCCGAGATGTCCAAGGCTGACGTTGTCGGGGCGTATCTTTGGAATGCCAGGATAAGGCTCGATGTCATTCAGATCCACGAGGGGGATTCTCAGCTCGGTACAGACCTGCACGAGCCCCGGCGTGGTGTGCCGGCTGATGACGCCATGCCATTTCTTGCTGCGGAGCCAGTGTGGTTCGGTTTCAGCGCGGGCTTGGTCGTCATGAAAAGCCGCCCAAAGCTGGTGGGTGCGTTCATAATGGGCGATGCCTTTGAGCATGGCCATGCTCTCCTCAAAGCGGGTCAGGAAAACGAGCAGCACCTGGGGTCTCACGAATCCGCAAGTTGCCATGGTTCCATCGACTGGCAAGCCGGCATCCGGCGCTGACGCGATATTGAACTCCGCCCTTTCGCCAACGTTACTCCCCGGGGCAAGCCCCGAAGATGTCCGAATGTCGCTGCGCTCGGAACTACGCGCGACTTGCATAGCCCCGTTGGCACAGGGCTGGCCGGGCGGCGTCCTAATCTCATTGGGAAAACCCCGCAGCAAGCTGCGAGGAATGTCTCAGTATTCAATATTCAGTGACCGTCCATGCACTGTCTCAGCACCAAACGACGGGGCGGGGTCAATAGGTGTCCACCAACGATCGATAGGTGAGTCGTCGTCGCAGCCTTGCCGCAGTCTGCGCGCGGGTGAACTCAACCGTCACCGTCTTCCGCTCGCCCGGATACAACTCGAAGTAGTTGTCGCTGGCGCGGTGCTCCATGCCTTGAAGGTCGAACGCGAAACGATGTTGAAACACGGGTGAGGCAAAGGTGAATACGCCCCGGGTTGATGACACCAGGCGGAGGCGGACCGCAACGGGACCGCGGGGCAGGGCCAGAAAGCGGGGAGGCGTGAGAAACACCGTGTCCTCGCTCACGCATTTGCCGCCAACGTCGAGCGCGATGCGCAAATAGAGTGAATCGCGGCCATGTCTGGCCAGCGGGGCTGCAAGGTCGAGCGTGTGCTGGAGCACACTTTCGCCATGGTGCAGGGCAACCGGTTTGCGGCCGCGGCGCAGAATCCGGCCAGCAGTGTGATAAAGATCCCAGCGGAGCACACCGCGCGCTGGCCGTGGCGCGTCGTAGACCGTGTAGAGGTGGACTTCGCGGATGGTGGAGTGGCGGTAGTTGTTGATGGTCGTCTGTTCACTGCCGGGCACGTGCGCGGAAACAATCGCGGGGGCAAAAAAACGCCGGGCTATGTAATGCAGTGCCCGCCAGCGGCCGGTGAATTCGATCGAACTCCACGAGGCCACCGGCCAGCAGTCGTTGAGCTGCCAGTACAAGGCGCCCATGCACCGAGGCATGTTGCGCCGGTAATGCTCCACGCCCACCTGCATGCAGTAGGCCTGGTTCAGCTGCGAAAGATAGATGAGTTCATCCTGGCCCTTCGGGAAACGATACAGCCGCGAGACATAATCCAGGATGATCTGGTTGCCGAACCGGTTTTTCTGGTGGTTTTCCATCTCCGGCCCGAAAACATTGTCGTGTGCCGGCGGGCAGAAGGTCTCGTTGGTCGCCGGGGAGCTGTAGCTTTGCATGCCGAATTCCGAGGCAAACCGGAAAAGGTATTTCTCGTAATCCTTCACCGGATGGCGGGCGTGCCACACATCCCAGAAATGGGTGTCCCCGCGCTGTTCGCCAGCGGCGTGATCGGCCCCGTGGTCGCCGCGCCACGGCGAACTCGGCCAATAGGGTGTGATCGTGTCCACCACGCGTAACGCAGCCGGCAGTTCCTGGTGAAAAAGCAGGTCGTGTTCCGCCAGCTTGATCCGGTCCGCCACGAGGTCCTGATGGTTGCAGCCAAAAACCTCGTTGTTGCCGCACCAGAGCGCCAGCGCGGCGCGGTGGCGCAGCCGCCGTCCCTGATACTCCGCCTCGGCGCGCGAGCTGGCGATGAATTCCCGGTCGGCCGGATAGAGGGTGCAGGCAAACATGAAGTCCTGCCAGACGAGCAACCCGAGTTCGTCGCACAGGTCGTAAAAATCCTCGCTTTCGTAAATGCCTCCCCCCCACACGCGGATCATGTTCATGTGGGCCTGTGCCGCGCTGAGGAGATCGCGCTCGTAGTCGGCACGGGTCAGGCCGGCGACAAAGCTGTGCGCCGGGATCCAATTTGCGCCCTTGGCAAAAATCGCCCGGCCGTTGACGACAAATTGAAACGACTCGCCCCATTGGTCCTGGTGGCGATCGAGCGTGATTGTGCGCAGGCCGATGCGCTTTTCCCACCGGCCAAAGCTGGCGCCGTTGATTCCGACCGCCTCGACTTCTAGCCGGTAAAGCGGCTGCGCCCCCTGGCCATTGGGCCACCAGAGTTTTGGATTCTCGATTTTTAATTCTCGATTTTCGATTGTTGCCACAACCTTGCCGTCGAGGGAGAGCGAGCCGTGGATTTGGGCGTGCGCCTCGCGGCGGGCGAGCTCCGGCACAATTTCCAGCGTCACACCGCCGTCCTTGTGGTGCTGCTGGGTGACGAGCACATCAGTGAGCCGGTTGACGCTCCACGCCTCAAGGCGGAGATCGCGCCAGATTCCCGCGGTGACAAACCGCGGGCCCCAATCCCACCCAAACTGACACTGCTGCTTGCGAATCACGACGCAGCGGCCGACCGGGTCGTTGATTTCGCGCGGCACATGTTCCAATCGCATCCGCCGGATGTAATTCATCGCGCTGTCAAAGCGGACGAGCAGCTTGTTTTTCCCGCGACGCAGCAACGGCGTCACGTTCCACCGGTAACCGGTGAACATGTTTTCCGTGCGCGCGACTTCACAACCGTTGAGCTTGACGGTTGCAACCGTGTCGAGCCCATCGGCGACGAGTTCGATCACTTCTTCAGCGAGAAAGTCCGGCGGGACGCTGAACTCGGCCTGGTATTCCCAATCCCGTTCCTCGATCCATCGCAGGCCGGCTTCATTGCTCGCCCAGAACGGATCGGGAATTAGCTCGTGCCGGCGCAGGTCGCGGTGCACGCAGCCGGGCACCACGGCGGAACGCCAGGCGGTTTTTTTCGTGGCATCACGAAACCGCCATGCGGCCGTGGCAAGGGGAAGCAAACGCATCGTGACTTGAAATGGTCCGGATTATTTCTTCAGCGGGTTGTCCTTCACGAACCGCACTATCTCCTCGGCATTCCCAAAGCACACGGCTGAAACGGTGTCCGCCGCGCCATAGTAAATGGCCAGACGGCCGGTGGCGCTGTCGCAAAGGCAGCCGACCGGGAAACAAACTCCCGGGACGAAACCGGAAAGTTCATAAGGCGCCTCCGGGCAAAGCAACGCCTGGCGGGCCGAGGCGATGACCTTCCACGGCTGCTTTAAATCAAGGATCATGGCACTGATTGAATAGACAAAGCCGTTGCAGGTGCCAGTAACCGCATGATAAATGAGCAGCCAGCCTTCGCTGGTCTCGATGGGCGAAGGGCCCGCCCCGATCTTGGTACCTTGGAACCAAGGCCAGCCGCGACCCATCACATGCCGGTGCTTGCCCCAGTAAATCATGTCGGGACTCTCACTCGTAAAAATATCGCCGAAGGGCGTATGGCCGGTGTCGGACGGACGGCTGAGCATGAGATATTTGCCGTTCACTTTGCGCGGGAAAAGCACGCCATTGCGGTTGTAGGGCAGGAAGGCGTTTTCAATCTGCTCGAAATTCACGAAGTCCGTCGTCTTCGCGATGCCGATGGTCGGACCATGATAGCCGTTGCACCAAGTGATATAGTGCACGCCGTCGATCTCGGTGACCCGCGGATCGTAGGCATATTCGTGGCGAATCACCTCGGGATCGTCGCCTTTAAAATCAATAGGCTTGGGTTCGAACGTGAACTTCAGGCCGTCCGTGCTGCGACCCACATGGAGGTGCGGCACGCGATCCATGCCTTCAGTGCGAAACACCCCGATGAAGCCACCCTTCCAAGGGACAACCGCGCTATTATAGATGCCTGTGACATGGGGAAGTGGCCGGCGCCCGATGACGGGATTGGCATCATAGCGCCAAAGCAAATCCTGATTGCCGGCGGAGCGGGGCTGCCAAGGAATATTCGGGAGGGGGGAACCGACGATCTTGAACTTCATGGGTTTTTAGGGCTGAATCAGGCCAAACCCGCGGGAAACCCGGCCAGTTAAAGTCGGTGGGATAAGGCAATAGGGGGAAGCGGATACTACGCCTGTCCCTGTCAATTGTTAATGAGATTCCTTGTCTGGAACATGAGAAGCCACTCTCAGCGGATACACTTGTGAGCAGGCCTCTCCCCCGCTCAGAAGCTGAAAGGAAAACCGCCGGCGCGACATGATCAATTCGGGCCGGCGGTTTCCAGAGTGAACCGCAAACAGAAGATCTATTGCGCGCGGGCTTACTTCTTCACCGGAGTGAGGCGACAGAGCAGCACATCGTGTGAATCCACGCGTGCAGTAAGGGGTTTGCTGGTGTCACCCACCGATTTCTTCGCCCAGACATCAGTCACTTGGAACAAGCCCTGGATGGTCCACAGGCGGTTCCAGTGCACCGTTAGGTCAGCGACGGTCATGCTGGTGTTGAGCGCGCAAACGGCCCACTCGCCGTTGCTGAGTTCCTTGACCCAGATTTCAATGCTGTTGCCTGGCTCGGCCAGTGCGCGGAAACCCTGTTTGCCGAGTGCATCTTGGTCAATGGCCAGAACATCCTTGTTGGTCATCATGTCACGATACTCGGGTTTCATGTGCCGCACGTCGTTGCCCGCGATGAGGGGAGCGGCCACGATGCACCACAGGCTGAAGTGGGCGCGCGATTCACCGAAGGTCAGACCGTCGTTGCCGACTTCGAGCATGTCGGGGTCGTTCCAATGCCCCGGACCGGCATACTTGCCGATGCCATCGGGCCCGTTGCTTTCCACCAAGGTATATTGCAGGTCGAGATTGCGCTTCCAGCCGCTCTCCCAGCCCTTGCGGCCGTCGTAGGAATCATAGATGTCGCCGGTGGTCCGCCACATGTGACCGACATCGGCCGCCCATTCCCAGGGCTTGTTCGAGCCCCATTCACAAAGACTGAACACCACCGGCCGGCCGGCCGTGTAGAGCGCATCGCGCATGATCTTGTAGGTTTCCCGCGCATCGGCGGTGCCGTGATCGCACCAGTCGTATTTGAGAAAATCAATGCCCCACGAAGCATAGGAGAGCGCATCCTGATACTCATGGCCCTGGCCACCGGGAAATCCCGCGCAAGTCTTGGCGCCCGCGCAGCTGTGGATGCCAAACTTGAATCCTTTCGAATGCAAATAATCGCCGACGGCTTTGAGCCCGTTGGGAAATTTCACCGGATCGGGCACCAGATTGCCCTTCGCGTCGCGCTGTTTGCTCTCCCAGCAATCGTCGATCACAATGTAGATGTAGCCCGCATCGCGCATGCCGTTCGCAATCATCGCATCGGCGGTTTCCTTGATCAGGGCCTCGTTGATATTTGCGGCGAAGGTGTTCCAGCTGTTCCACCCCATCGGAGGCGTGAGGGCAAGTCCGGGAAATTTTTGCGCGGACGCGTTAACGCCCAGACACAGGCCGAGGGCGAAAAGGAGGATTGGTGTTTTTTTCATGGGGTTGAGTTGTTTAAGGGAAAGGAAATAGCGCTCGGAAACCAACGGGAACGCGCTCGTCGCGGAAAGAAAATCTGGAAGGGTGATTCTGGCACGCGGCCATCATCATGGACAAGCTGAAAGCAGTCCCTGTCCTCCTCCGGTCCACTCAAGTTTTTCACTTCAGCCCGAGAAACTTGACCACCCAGTCGTTGATCGCCGCGCCCTGCTCGGGCGGATAGCTGTGCGCCTGCTCAAACTCCACCGCCAGCTGCTTCGGCGCGCTGATCACATTGAAGGCGGCAAAGGTCGAGGTGGGCGGGCAGACATCATCGTTGTAACCCCAGAGGTAGAAACCCGGCACCTTCAGGCGGCGGGCGAAGTTGACCGTGTCGTAATAAGTGGCGGTCGCGATTTTCGCGGGCGTGGCTTGGAGCGAAGGCAGGCCGGTGGTGGGATCCGGCTTGAAAGGGTGCGGCCATCCGCCCGCCCGCCCGTGCAACTCGGCCGCAACATCGCAGAACGCCGGGTGGGTGGCGCTCAATCCGGTCACCCGCGGGTCGAGCGCCGCGGTGACAATGGAAAGCTGGCCGCCCTGGCTTGCGCCCAGCACGAGGAGATCCTTGCCGTTCCACATTTCGCGTGCGGTCAGAAAATCGTTGGCCCGCACACAACCCAGGTAGATGCGCCGGTAATAAAAGGTCTCTTTATTGTCGAAATTGAAGAGCCAGTAGCCGTTGAGCGCACCGGCCGCGAGGGAATCGTAGACCGACTGCGCCAGATTGACGGGGATGCCGTGGACGCCGATCTCGAGGGTGATCACGCCGCGGGCGGCCAGCTCCTTGTCGCCAAAATACGGCCGTACGCCGGCCCCGGGTACCCGCAATACCGCGGGATATTTTCCCGGGGCTTTGGGTTCGCACAGGATGCCGAACATCCGTGACGGCACCGGTGTCCAGTTCGGACCGACGTTGCGGAAGCTCACAAGATAGACGTTCACCTTGTCCGTGCAGGCTTCCGGCAGCAGGGTGAGTTGCGGCTCGAGCGGCACGCGGGCCAGCTCCGCCTTCTGCGCCTGCCAGAACGCATCGAAATCCGCCGGCTCAACCTGCAGAGCCGCGATTTTCTCCGGTGTGAACGCGGCGGTCGCGGTTCCCTTGTAGGTACGGCCGGCCACTTCGGTGGTGACAATGCAGCGGAGGAACCCGGGCACCTGCAGCGTGCCACCGTCAATCACCAGTCCCTCAAGCGGCACCGCAGCTGTTTTCGCCGCACCAGGCATCATGTCGGGAGCGACCGTGTAGCTCACCGCCCCGTTGTCGATGGGCTCGTTGTCCGCGGTGACGGAGACCTTGAACCGCGCCGGCTCACCCAGCTGATAGGTCCAGTCGCGGTGGTCGGGCGCCACGCGTACCTGCACGGTTGCCACGCGGACCGTTGCCTGCGGGGGCACGGGAGTGATGGGTTGATCGCCCTGGGCCAAGGTACCGAGGGCAAGCATTAGTCCGGATGAAACAGACGCACGGAAGTTCATGGGAAATTTGCCGAGTAATAATGCCCCGGTGTCCCACAACGCGAGAATGAAGAGGTCCGGTTGACCGCAACCAATGAGCATCATCGTCCGGCATTTCCAATCGGCAGAACCATTAGGTCCCACCAGAAAAAAGGTTGGACCGCCGGGGCCGGGGCGTTGCTCCCGGACCTCAGGCGCTGGTGAGTTCGTCGTAGGCGGCGCCCAAATTGCCGCCAAGCCGGTTGCCGGGGCCGGGCGGCACATGCAGATCGGGAAAACCCGGAAAGTTCTCGAGCTTCACGATTTCCTCCCTGGTCTTGCCGGCCTTGATTTCCTTTTCAACGTGCGTGAGCAGCGCGGAGATGTAGTCGCGGAAGGCCAGCATATCGGGGTGGCCACCGATGACGCCGGACTTCTGGCTGCCGTGACCGAAGATGTAGACGGCGTCGGCGGGATAGGTTTTGACCAGTTCCTCCAGCCTGGTGAGCCAGCCCCTGAAACTGGCGCCGGCCGGCCGGTCGATGACCGGGTAAATGCGGTTGAACATCAAATCACCGGTGTGGACCACATTCGCCTTTTCAAAATGCACCACAATGTCGCCGCTGGTGTGCGCCGGGCCGAAATACCGCGCCGCAATCGTTTCACCGCCAAAACTCTGGTGCCACGAATCCGGAAAGGTGGCATCGGGCAGCGTCGGCGCCGGCGCACTGGGATTGCGCTTGGCC
>Ga0265320_10001856_pt1 | contig 14984 bp, 14 predicted proteins | sample 4827metaG_FD_202087 | JGI IMG/M metagenome (GOLD analysis project Ga0265320, IMG submission 202087) | Rhizosphere microbial communities from Carex aquatilis grown in University of Washington, Seatle, WA, United States - 4-8-27 metaG | ecosystem: Host-associated > Plants > Roots > Rhizosphere >...
GCCCAATGGAAGAAAAGACAAGTGCCGAGTTTAATGGGAAGGAGTACGTTTTTGCGATGGAAGGACCCTCCGGGGCTACGCTCCGCAATTCCCAATCCGGTCGCCGCAGCCCGCCTTCCCCTCTAAAGGGGGTCGGCGCAGAGGCGACCGATGAAGCTACGCTCATGCCCCTTCCGGGTCTCTCCCATCGCAAAAACGTACGATCACGGCTTAACCCTCTCCAGCATCTCCTCCGCCCGGCGCGCGAGCTCAGCGCGGTTTAGCTTGCCCTGGGCGTTGCGCGGCCAATCCGGGATCGGGAGGTAGCGGAACGGGCGCTTGAATGCGGCGAGCCTTTGAACCTGCGCAGCCACGCGGGCTGCGTTCGGCGGCGCCTGGTCAGCCGGATAACAGGCCACAGCAGCCCTTCCCCATTCCGGGTGCGGGACTCCGACGACAGCGACATCCATGAATTCCCCGCTCGCGCGAAGCGCGAGCTCCACCTCGTGGGGATCGACCTTCTCTCCGCCTGTTATGATGAGCGCGTCGCCGCGCCCGAGAATTTCCAGATGGCCGTTTCCGTCGAACTTTCCCAGGTCCTCGCTGATGAACTCCCCTTGGTCGCTCCAATCCGGATAGTATCCCCTGGAGACCGAGGCACCGGCGGCACGGACGCGCCCGTCGTCCGTCAGGTCCAGCCCGATGTGCGGCAAGGGGGCACCGCAATTCCTGGCCCCCGCCAGAAATTCCGCGGGCGGAAGCGACGCCGCCATGGCACAGGTCTCGGTCATGCCATACGTCAGGGAGACCGGCACTCCTGCCCGGGCGGCCGCATCCGCAAGTTCAGGCCAGATTGGGCCCCCTCCGACGAATACGGCCTGAAAACTCCTCAGCCATGCCGTCGTCTCCGCCGAAACGAGCAGCCGCTGCAGCTGCGTCGGGACGAGCGACAGAAACCAGCCGGTCCCGCCCGGGATCGGCTGTGGAGGCCTTTCCCCAGACTCGAGCCGCTTCCAATCCCACGGGATGAATTCGCCTCCCGTAAGGGCCGCCCGCATCCAGGCCATCAGGCCGCTCACGTGGTGCAGGGGCAGGACACCGACGCAATTGGCGCGCTCCACCCCGAAGCGGGAGCAAAAGCCGCCGACCGCCGCCGCGATCGTGGCCCCGTCATGCCGCGCAAATTTCAGCCGACCGCTTGTCCCGCCGCTCGGTATCATCAGCCAGCCCCGCCCCTCAGGCGCGGAAGAAGCCTTGCCCGAATACTCGCCAAGTGCTGCGAGCTCTGCCTCGCCCCAGCCAGGATCCGCGAGAAAGACCGGTCCCCGGCCAGCCGCAGCGCGGCCAAATGCGGCCATGAATCCCGCAGAATCGCGCTCGGAGACGACCCTGGGAGCGCCGGATGTCTCCGGCGCTCCCGCGAAAGCGCCGAGGAGCCGCGCTAGCTCAGTGCGTTCCATACGGCCTCCGCGTCTATCCGGCTCACGTCCTCCGCACGGACAAAAGGCGCGCTCGCGGGTCCGTCGAACCGCGAATCCTGGAACAGGGGCCAGACGCCGAATCCCAGCGCCCGCGCAGCGCCCGGCCACGCGAATGCGATCCGCAGCGCCGAACGGGCCCCCACTGCGGTTTCAAGGGCCGAGGAAAAAACCACGCGATCGCCCGCGGACTTCGCAAGCCGGGCAAGCGCCCCGGCAGGGTCGCCAAGGAGCGAAGGCTTGACCACGAATACGCCCGGCCAGCCCGCGCCGAGCCAGCGGTTGAGCGCGTCTGGACCGGCCAGCGACTCGTCGAGCGCGAGCGGCGTAGGATGGTCCGCCGCCAGTCCCATGAGGAGGTCCTCCGAGCCGCGGGCCGCGGCCGCCACGGGTTGCTCCACAAATTCGACGGGGCGGTCGGCGCACCGCTCCAGCCAAAGTTCGGCCCGGCGGCGGTCCCAGGCTCCGTTTGCATCGAGACGCAGCTTGGATCCGGACGGAAGCACCGCGCAAAGGTCGTCGAGGAGCGCGAGTTCGTCGGCCGGATCCGCCGCTCCGACCTTCCACTTGAAGGTCCGGAATCCCACCTCGGACTTCAGTCGGGCCTGCGCAAGGGCTGGGCGGCCCGCCGGCAACAGGGCCGCGAGCGGCAGATAGTCCACCGGGGAAGAAAGCGGTTCCTTGTCCGGTCCCGCCGCCCCGAGATCGGCAAGCGCCATCGCGAGCGAACCTCGGGCACACACGAGTCGGCGGGGCAAATCTGCAAGCGAGGCAGCCTCGACAACGCCCCCCAGGTTCCGCAGGGCGGCCTCCGCCTCGGCAACCGTCTCCGTGCCGAAGTCAGGAAGCGGGGCAACCTCTCCCCAGCCCACCCTTCCCGATTCGTCCTCAAGTCGGACGATCATCCCCTCGCGCTCGGCCCAGACTCCATGAGCCGTCCGCATCGGCTGGCGGAATGGCAGCCGGTAGCGGCGATGGGTGAGGCGGGATGGCATCGGGGTGGTTACGGACGACCGTATGGTTTTCCATCGGGCGAACACAGTCGAATTTGAAAATCGGCTTTTGTCTTCACGGAAGCTGTCTTGTCCCGTTCAATCCGACTGATGACCGGCTCCGCAATTCCCCTGAGACGATCGCTGTGGGTATGGGGCTGCCTGGGATTCTTCCTGCTCTCCCGGATGCCGGCGATCCTTTGCCCGTACGAGCTCAACCGCGACGAAAGCCAGATGGCCGCGCAGGCCATGCGCTACGCGCAGGACCTCACACCCTGGCGATCGGTCGAAGGCGAGACCAATGGCCCCCTCGATTCATGGCTTCTCACCGCCGCGCATGCCGTTGGAATGCCGCTCGCCTACAGCGCCCTGCACGCCCTCGCGGCAGCATGCCTGGCTGCGGCCCTCCTTGCGACCTACGCGGCCCTGCGGAAGCTGGCGGGTGACACCGCAGCCCTGATCGGCCTAGCAGCGGGATCCATCTGGCTCGCCCTGGCGCCAGTCGAGGATTTCGTCCATTATTCGAGCGAGCTGGTTCCGATACTTCTCCTTAGCCTCGCAATGGCGGCGATAGCCGGCGCGCGGCGGGCCGGAAAGGGACTCGATTGGCGGCTGGGCGCCGTCGGGGGATTTTTACTCGGGCTCGCCCCCTGGGCAAAGCTGCAGGCGGGCCCGGTCGCGCTGGCTCTCGGGATCTGGGCGATCTGGGACGGACTCCGAGGGCCGTCTGATCCAGTCCGGGACCGCGGCCGCTACCTCGCGGCCCTGACCGCGGGAGCCATCGTGCCGAGTGCATTACTTCTGACATGGATCTCCGCCGCAGGGGCCACGGAGGAATTCTGGCGGATCTACATCCTCGGCGGTCTTTACCACGGGCGGTCGCGTCCCTGGAGCGAGCACCTCCAAAATATCGAGGACCTGCTTTTTTGGCGCCCGTCCTCCCCCTGGTTCTGGGACGTGGTCATCCTGACAGTCGGCGTTGCGAGGCTCTGGCGGCGGGCAACGCGTCAGACCATTCCCGGAACCACGCTGTGCCTGGCAGCCATCTGGCTCGCCGCATCGGTGTTCGTCGCGCTCAGGCCGATCACGCAATGGAGCCACTATTCGCTCTTTTGCCTGGCGCCTCTGATGCTCTGCGCCTCGATCTGCGGCGGACTTCTTGTCGGCGCGGATGCCCGGCGTCTGCGCTCGTGGATGATCCTCGCCCTCGGCGTCATCGCGCTGCCTGCCGCCAACTTCTTCAAGTACCACTACGACCGGGCTGCCGAGGCGATGCTGCCATCGTCCGGCGGGCGGGCGTTCGAGGGCCAGATATTCCTCGCGAAGGCAGTCCGGCACTTCGTGCCGCAGCCGCGCTCGCTCGCGATCTGGGGGTGGGCGCCCAGCATCTACGTCGATCTCGGGCTCCCGCCGGCCACGCGAAATGCGGTCTGCGCCTTTCTCATGGACGACAATCCCGGCCGTGATTTCCTGCGCAGCGCCTACATGCGCGACCTGGAGAAATCCGCGCCCGAGGTGATCGTGGACGTCGAGGACTACGTCCTCCACGGCCAGCGGAAAGATTCGCCCGACACCTTTCCCGCCCTGGCCGCCTACCTCGACCAGTATTATTCGCTGCAGGGTCACGCCGAGCCCAGACGGAACCGGGACTACAGCCTAATGATCAATATCTACAGGCGGCGGACCGACTAAATTTGCCTTGGGAATCAGAAATGAGGTGATCTTTTCAGTTGACGGCGGCATAACCGCCACAGATACATCTGTAGCGGATATATAAATCCTCTGCTCGATCATGGAAACCGTCAATAATTTGCCCGATCCGATCGAATTGCTGCCGCTGACTCCGGCGGTATTTAACATCCTCCTCGCGCTCGCGGACGGGGAAAAGCATGGGTACGCGATCATGCGCGAAGTGGAGGAGGCGACCGATAGCGGCGTTCGGATGGGCCCCGGCACGCTCTACGGCTCGCTCGACCGGATGCTCAAGGCCGGGTTGATCGAGGAATCCGAAGAGCGTCCCGTTCCGGCCAAGGACGATGAGCGCCGACGCTACTATCGGCTGAGCGAATTCGGAAGCCGAGTGCTCCGTGCCGAAGTGCAGCGACTTTCCAAGGCAGTCCGTCAGGCACGGGCGAAGAAGATCCTCTCCCCGGCATGAGCGCCCCTATGCCATCCGACCCCGAGCCGCGGACCTGTCTCTGGTATAAGAGGCTCCTCAATCTCTATCCCGGCGCCTTTTGCGAACGGTACGGTGCAGAGATGCTGCAGGCCTTCGATGAGGATTGGAGCCGAGCCAGCAACCGGGGCCCGACTTCAAAGATCCGGTATGGCCTCCACGTCCTGCGCGACCTCGCCGGCACGATGCTCACCGAGTGGCTGAAGGCGCTGCCCCGGGAAACCAGGATCGCGTTGGCTGGAATGGGAACGATGGTGTTTCTCTACGCCGCCGGCCATCAGTATCTGACACTGGCCGATTGGCTGCTTCTTTGGTGCTATCTTGCCGCGCTGCGAGCGGTTCTGCTGCGCCCATCGCGGCTTCAATTCGTCGCATCGCTCCTTTTGACCGCGGCTTTTTCAGCAGTCTATTTTTGGAGTGCGAAGCTGCTAACCGGGATCGGTCACAGCGCCTATGGCAATAAATATGCTGTGGTCGGTTCGTGGTTGTTCGGAGCAGTGTTTGCTTTCGCGTGCCTCGGATCACTCAAATGTGCCTGGGGAGAAAGCTGTCGCTCCCTGTTAAGCCACTATCACGCGCGATACGTCTTCGGTATAATCTGCTGTGCGTCGGCAATTGCTGCCATGGTCCATTTCGGCGTCAAAGACGGCGCCCATGCGTGGAATCTTTCAATCTTAAGCATGATGCTCGGTCGGCAGCTTGACTCGATCCGCCGGAATACCGGGAACGACGCTGCGCCCGATTCCGAGAGCGCTCCTGGCTGACCGCAAGGCGGTCATTCCGCCAGCTTCACAAGCTCCCCCGCAGGCGGCACGTCCTTGATGATCTGGGAAGGCAGCGGGCCGACGCCGAGATAGCGAAGATTGGGCAGGACGGACGGGCGCTTCTCTCCGGCGTAGGCGACGTCGAAGACGCTCTTCAGCATCCCGGCGACGTAGCGGCGGGCGTTCGCAGGGAGGTCGGCGAAGCGCCGGACCTGCGATACGTCCTCGCTCCATCCCGGATAGCGGGCATAGACCGGGCGCAGCAGCTTGCGGACAGCCTCGTTCCGCGGGACATGGGCCACGCGGCGACCCTGAGCGTCCTCGTAGGCGGTGCAGATCAGGAGATCGCCCTTCCATTCCCCGGCATAAGTCAGGGCGTCGAGCTTGTTGATCATCAGGTCCTGGAAGCCGCCATACCGCAGGGTGTCGCCCTTCTCAACCGCATCGTACCAGCCCACCATCCTCTGGCGGCCGGTCGTCGCGCCGAATTCGAGCTTCTTCAGCTTGGCGCACAGCGGATGCGCATCCTCCATCTCGGTGACGAAGGTGTGGGTGCCGACCTTCGTGTCGTAGGCCTTGGCCACGCCGAAGGTGTGGACCCGCTGCACCGGAATATTCGCGCTCTCGAAAAATTCCGGGGTGTAGGTATGCGACGAAGTCCCCGAGAAGCCGTGGCGCTTGTCGAGCCAGTAGGCCTGGCCGAACTCGCCGACGATCGTCCGCCCGGCGCGCAATTCGCGAAGCACGAGCTCACGCACCTCTCCGATGTTCCCGGCAAGCGCCGTCCCCGCCTTCCAATAAACGTCGGCGAGCCGCTCCAGATTTAGAGTGAAAGGCGCAGGACCGCGAAACTGCGCAAAGTCGAATTCCTCGGGCCCGTAAACGCCCATGGCGACCGCCTCGGCATTGGCGCGCTGCTCGGCCGCGGTCAGCCTGTCGAAGAAGCCGTTCCAATCTTCCCCGCTCGTGCGATAGACGTGCTGGATCGTCCTGCAGGCCCGATCGGCACGCTGTGCGAGCTTGCGTGCGAAGAAATTGGGGCCCGCCAGAAAATCCGAGTAATGCATCTGCCAGTGGCCCGTCTCCTCGCTGTAGGCCGCCGAAATGCCGCGGCCCGTGGATCCGCGGCATTCCTCCTGCAATACCTTCACCCGGTAGTCCTCCTCCGCAAGGTCAAGGAGCCGGTGCGTGATGTCCGAGATCATCGTCCGCTCGTCGATCAGGAGCCGATCGAGGACGGCATAGCCCTTCTTCTCGAGAGGGCGGGCCTCCCACCAAAATTTCCGGGGATCGGCCACAACGCCGCTCCCGATGCAGAGGTGCGGCACCTCGCGGACAACCACTCCGGAGGGAAGCAGGTTCAGCTTGATCCCGCCCGCCGTGTGTCCGGCGTTGGCGCCCCCGTTGACCTTCAGGACGACCGATACCGGGGCCTTCGTGGCCCGCAGTTCCTCCGCGATCTCAGGGATCAGCCTGCCCTTGCCCTCGTCGCCGAGGGAAATGCCCACATCGGCGATGAGCTGGCTGGAAAAGGGGGGAAGGGACATGGTTGGCGCAGCAACCGAAGCCCAGGAGAGCCCCCTGTTGCGGACAAGGAGAGAGACTAGGCCAGGACGGAGGGCAAACGAAAATTTAGAAGTCCTGGAGCCGACCCTCCCCTGCCCCCCGCTCAGGCTCGATCCGAGCCAGGACTTCCCCAAGGAGATAGATCGAGCCCGTCACAACCACGACATCGTCCGGACCGCCGGCCGTGCAGACATCCGGCCCGGGGAAAAGCTCGGCAACCGCGCTTCGAATGACGTTTCCGACAAAATCCCGGGGCACCAGGGCGGCGAGCTCATCCTGGCTGCAGGCCCGGGCCTGGTCCGGGACAGCCAGGTGAATCTCTCTCGCATGCCGGCACACGGTCTCCAATAGAGGGCCGGCCCGGCCGGCTCCCAAGGCGCCTATGACGATCACGGGGCGCCGCCCGGTCTCGGCGAAAAGCCGAGCCAGGTTGGCATCGAGCACCTGTGCGCCCTCGGGGTTGTGCGAGGCATCGAGCACGACGAGCCGGCCGCCCAGCCGCGTCTTCTGCCAGCGCCCCGGCCAGTCCACAGCCTGAAGGCCGCGCGCGACGACTTCCGGGGACAGGCGCCACCGCGCCGGCAACTGACGGGCTGCGAGGACGGCGGTTGCGGCATTCCAGCGCTGGTAGTCGCCAGCGAGATTTGTCTCGGGGTAGCGCGCGAAATCTTCGCCGAATTCCTCCGCAACGGAGAAGAGCGGCGAGCCGCGCTCAAGCGCAGTCGCCCGAATGGTCCGTTCGGCTTCCCACGGCATGCGGCCGATGACGACCGGCCTTCCGGGCTTCACAATGCCCGCCTTCTCGGCGGCGATCTCCGGGATCGTGCCGCCGAGATGTTCCATGTGGTCCAGGCCGATCGAGGTGATGACGCTGACCTCGGGAACGACGATGTTGGTCGCGTCCAGGCGGCCGCCGAGCCCGACCTCCACGATGCCGATGTCGCAACGCGCCCGGCCGAACTGGAGGAAGGCCATCGCCGTCATGAATTCGAAAAAGCTCGGACGGTCGTCCTCGCCACCCTCCGCAGACAACCGCTCGGCGGCAGGACGCAGCTCATCGGTATATGCGGCGATCTCATCCTCCGAGAGGGGGCGGCCATCGACCCGCACGCGCTCGCCAAGCCTGACCAGGTGCGGCGATGTGTAGAGCCCCGTCCGCCAGCCGGCCGCCCGAAAGACTGCCTCGAGCATGGCGCCCACGGAACCCTTGCCGTTGGTCCCCGCGACGTGGATGCAGGGCACGGAGCGCTCCGGATGGCCAATCGCGGCCGCGAGGAGGCCCATCCGATCGATGCCGAACTTCGCTCCGCCAGCCTTGAGGCTGAAGAGGTATTCCTGGATGTCCGCGTACGCGGATCGGCTAGCGGCCATCGCGGGCGGCCCCGGGCTCACTTCCTCTTCACGTACAGCGCCCGCAGGATGTCCCCCAAGCGGCCGCGCAGCTCGAGCCGGCTGACGATCTGGTCGACGAGCCCGTGCTTCAGGAGGAATTCGGAGGTCTGGAATCCCGCCGGCAAAGTCTGCTTGGTCGTGTCCTTGATGACGCGCGCGCCCGCGAATCCGATCAGGGCTCCGGGTTCGGCGAGGATGACATCGCCCAGCATGGCAAAGCTCGCCGAGACGCCTCCGGTCGTGGGATCGGTGAGCACGGAGATGAAGGGGAGGCCCGCCGCGTCGAGGCGGGCGAGCGCGGCGCTCGTCTTCGCCATCTGCATGAGCGAATAGATGCCCTCCTGCATGCGCGCGCCGCTCGACGCGCTGAAAATGATGCACGGGATTTTCTCGGACAACGCCGTCTCGATCGCACGGGTGATCTTTTCCCCGACGGCGGCACCCATGGCCCCGCCGCAATAGCGGAAGTCCATGACGGCGATTGAAACCGGGATCTCGTGGATGCGGCCCGTGCCCGTCACCACGGCTTCGGACATGCCGGTGTCCTTTTCGTACCGCTTGAGCCGGTCGGGATAGGGCTGCGAATCGACGAACTTGAGGGGATCGCTGGATCGGACCTCCCCATGCGCCTCCACCCAGGTGCCCTCGTCGAGCAGTTTCGAAATCCTTAGCCGCGCGCTGATCCGGAAATGGTGCCCGCTCTTCGGGACCACCATCTGGTTGTCCTCCACCTCCTTGTTGAAGAGGATGTCCCCCGTCATGGGATCCTTGGTGTAGATCCCTTTCGGTATGTCCCGTTTCTTGGTCTTCTTGACCGTGTAGGTCGGCTTGTCGAAATGCATCGTGCTGGTCAGCTAGGGACTTTGATGGGATGGGTCAGCCGTGGCCGAACGTCGCCACGTCCAATTTCAGGCAACCGGCCCTGCGGAGCACCCGGGCGCAGCCGTTGAGCGTGGAGCCGGTCGTGAAGACGTCATCGACAATGATATGGCGCAGGGAGTCATCTATGCCCGGCCGCCGGGCGAGTGCAAAGGCATTTTTGAGGTTATCTCCCCGCGCCCGGCGGCCGAATGCGGTCTGGGTGGTGGTGTCTATGACGCGCCGCAGGGGTTCCTCGACGCGCGTCCCCCCTCCGGCCGCTCGCGCAAGCGCGACCGCGATGAGCGCGCTCTGATTGAAACCCCGCTCGCGCAGTTTGCGCGGGTGGAGCGGCACCGGCACGAGGACAGCTCCCCGGACATGATCCAGCAGGGCTTCAGAGCGGCCAAATATCTCCTCCAAGTCGGGGAGGACATGCCGTCCGCCGTGGTACTTGAGCTCAATGATAAGCGACCTCGCCGGTCCCCGCAGGAGCACGGCGGTAAAACCCGTTTGGAACGCCGGCGCGAGCGCGGAGCACTGCGGACACTGCCTGCCCGCCTCGAGCGCGCCAAAGAAGGGGTGCCCGCATGTCGGGCAACGGGGGTCGCGGACAAAATCGAGCCGGCGCGCGCAGCGCGGGCAGATGTGCCGGTAGGCGCCGCCTTCGACCAGGCCGCCGCAATGGACGCATTTCGGCGGGAAGAAGACATCGCATAAGCCGCGAAGCAGGGCGCTCGAGTTCAATAGAGCACGCGATGGAGGAACAGCCCCTGCGGCGGCGCGGCCTCGATCCGCGGCCCGCGCGCCGGGGCCGCGAGCAGAGCGTCGAGCTGCTGGCCGGTCAGACGGCCCTGCCCGGCGGCGACGAGCGCCCCGACGAGGCTCCGCACCATCTTGTAGAGAAAGCCGTCGGCCTCCGCCGTGATCCGAATCCGCCGGCCCCGACGGGCGATCTCGAGGCGCCTCAGATGCCGCACCGTGTCGCCCGACTTCGCCCCATGGCCGGCCGTGAAAGCCCTGAAATCGTGCCGCCCGACCAGGCGCGCCGCCGCGCCAGCCATCGCCGCAGCGTCGAGTGGACGGAATACCATCCAGCAGTAGGGACGCGCAAAGGGATCGGCGTCCCCCAGGACAATGTCATACGTGTAGATTTTTCCGGTCGCGGAGAAACGCGCGTGGAAGTCCGCGGCGGCGCGCCGCGCCGACCGTATCTGAATCGCCGGCGGAAGCCCGGTCCGGAAGGCGGCCAGCAGCTTCTCCGGCCCGTGGCGCCAGGCCGCCTCGAAGTGAAAGACCTGGCTGCGCGCATGGACGCCCGCATCGGTGCGTCCGCTGCCGTGGATCCGAACGGGTGCGCCGATAATCTGCGCCAGGCGGCCCTCGATCAGATCCTGGATCGCGCCGCCGCCCGCCTGGCTCTGCCAGCCGGCAAAGGAGGTGCCGTCGTAGGCGCAGCTGCACTTCCAGCGGTCGGGCATCGCGGATGATTATAGCAACCGGAGCTTCCCGTTCAGGTAATCCTGAAGAATGATCGCCGCCGCGCGTGAATCCACAATGCCGCTTGCCCGGAGCCCCCGGCGGCGTGCGGGGGGTATCGTCGATTCCGCCTCATGGCTCGTCAGCCGCTCGTCCACCAGGTGAACCGGCAGGCCCAGCACCGTCCGGAGACGGGCCGCGAACGCATCGACCTCCTTCGCCTTGAAGCCGGCGGAGCCGTCCATGTTGAACGGGTAGCCGAGCACGAGATCGGTGGCGCGGCGCTCGCGGACGAGCGCGCAGAGGGACGCCCAGCGCCGGTCCGCATCGCCAGAGGTCAGCGCCGGAAGAGGGGTCGCCACGCCGAGTTCGTCGCCGTAGGCGACGCCTATCCTGCGTTCCCCGTAGTCGATGCCGAGACAGCGCATGATTCGAACGGGGGCGGTCAGACGAGGGACAGCTCGGGGTGTGCGCGGGCGTACGCCCGAGCCTCCGCGGCGAACGCAGCCTTCAGGCGCGCCGTGACGGTGTCCGAGCCGACGCGGAACCCGGCTGCGTCGATCGAGGCCACGGGAACGACGTCGCGGGTCGTCGAAAGGAGCAGACATTCGTCAAGGCTCCCGAAATCCGCAGGGTACAGCGTCTCCTCGCGCGCCGGGATCCCGGCCGCTGCCGCAACCCGCTCCAGGACAAGCCGGCGGGTCACCCCTCCGAGGATGCCCGCGGACAGGGGCGGGGTGACCAGGGCTCCGGCGCGAACGAAAGCGACGTTCGAGACGGCCGCCTCGGTCACTTCGCCGGCGAGATTTAGCATGATCACCTCGTCCGCGCCGCGGGCCCGCGCCTCGCGCAGGCAAAGGAGGTTGTTGAGGTAGTTTCCGGTCTTCCACGCAGGATCCAGGGTCCCGACCGCGTTCCGGCGGAGCTGCGTGGCGAGCGAAAGCCGGAGGCCCGTGCGGGCCTTCTCGGGCGGCAGTTCGGGGCAGGGCTGCACGAGCAGCACGAAGTCGGGGCTGTCGGCCAGCGCGGTATCCAGGCCGATGGGCCCGCCGCCGCGGGTTATCTGGAGCCGGACGTAGTGCTCTCCGGCGAAGCCCGTCGCCTCCCGGTGCGCCGCCACGGTGCGGCGGATCTCGGCGAGGAGCTGCGGCGGATCGAGAGCGAGCTCGATATGGAGGGCCCGGGCGGAATTGCGCAGCCTCTCCCAATGCTCGTCCCAGGCAAAAAGGGCTCCGTGGTACGTGCGCCAGACCTCGTAGATCGCGTCACCGTACAGGAATCCCCGATTCAGCGGAGACAGCGACGGCTCGCGGGCGGAGTGAAGGCGCCCATTGGTGTTTGCCTGGATGAAGGGGGGGGACATTGGGAGAAAGCCGGGCAGCATCTCCGGCCCGGAAGGATTTTTCAACAGCCTGCTAGGGCAAAGGAGCCGGCTTGAACAAGCCGGAGCGGACCGGAATGTCGGCTCCCAGTTCGGGCGGCGGCCCGTCGACCGCTTCCGAAATATCCGCCTCGCCGAGCGGGTAGACCAGAATGGATCCGTCCACGGTGTCGGCGGGCGCCCTTTTCCGGAGATACGCGGTGAGCCGGGCAAAGCGAAACAGGTCGAAATAGGCCAGGGCCGACCGCCATTCGGCCGGCGCGTGGGCGCGGAGCGCCGCGTCGCGGACAGCCGGATCATCGCTCATGAGCGGCTTCACCGCCGAATAGAACAATTGATAGATCCTCTCGTAGCGGGCGTTCCACGGACCGACCGGGCCGCTGAGCTCGTACATGACCGGCTGGAGCATGGACGCGCTTATGAAATAGGTTCCCGGGCCCAATCGCAGCGAGGCGGCCGTCTTGAGGACGATCACGTCCACGGTGCCGTCCTCCGGGCGCGCGCCGCCGACGACCCGGTATTCAGGATGCGCCCGAAGCAGGGCGTCCAGGCGCGACCGGGCCTGGTCGGCCGGCGCGTTCAGAATCTGCATCCCGGGGGTCACATCCTGGCCGCGGACCGAATAGAGGTATTTTGCGGGAATCCCATAGGCGTCCGGGCTGGCGATCCCAAAATATGAAAGGTATGCGGGCCCCTCACCGGGATGATTTTCGATATAGCGCCTGAGGTCGGGAAGGTCCTGCCCCCAATCGAGAGAGCTGTCGACCAGGCGCCGATAGCCGTTTGCCGTGCCGCCGGCGATGGCGTTGAAGTAGGCGATGTAATTGGGAAAGCAAAACGCGGTCCCGCCGGCGAGCGCGGCGATCAGGCCAAGGAGGGCGAGCCCCGGCCATCGCGCCCTCCCCGTTCCTGCGGGAAGAGCAGACGGCCCGAGCCAGAGCGCCGAAGCCCCGCAAAACACAAAGAGGGGCGGGTACGTCGGAAGGATGTGGCGGTGCCCGATATTGAGCGCGCTCGCGATCGCGACGGCCCAGTACACGCAGAAGAGTGTCGCGAGCGGAGCCAGGCCATAAAGCGGTCTTCGGCGGCAGGCCAGCGCCGCGAGGGCGATCACGCCGAAGACCGGGAGGGGTGTCTTTACGAGAAACGCATAGGGGAAAAACCACCGCCAGCCGGTGACGCTGAACCGCCCGTCGAGAAACGCGCTGCGCTGCCGCGAGAATCTCCAGACATGAGCCTGCCCGTAGAGATAGGCCTCCGGAAGCACGCGATGGCCGCGAAGGAATTCGAAGGCGCGCGCCGCAGCCGGGCGTCCGGGAGCGCCCGAAGGGCCCAGGAGTTCCGTCCAATCATGCTCCAGCCGGCTTCCCGGGACGGCGTCGACGGCGAACGCCTGATAACGGAAGCCGTACAGCCCCCAGATGACGCAAAAAACGACGGCCGCGTGCGCGGCCGCCACGGCGAAGACGGCCGCGGCGCGCGGGCGCCAGCCCGCAAGCCGCCGCAGGCCGCCGATATCCCAATCAACCGCGGGTCCGGAAAAGACGCGGACCAGCGCGAGGATCAGCGCAATCGGCACGATCAGGATCCCGGACATCTTCGCCGCGAAGAGCCCGCCCATCGCGAGCCCGCTCAGGAGCAGCCGCGGGACGGTGACCCTCCGAAGCACGGCCCACAGCCCCGCCGCCGAGGCGAGGAAGGCCAAGGCGCAGGCGGTGTCCGAGGTCATGAGCGCCCCGTTCGCGAGGATTGTCGGATCGAGCACGAAGAGGAGCAGCGAGACCATGCCTCCCGCCGGCCCGAATAGCCGCCGCGACCACCACCAGACGAGAGCGCCCAGCGCAACCGCCATGAGGCCGCACATCGCGCGGCCGCGAAAGGCCATGCCGGCCGTGTCGTTCCCCATCCGGTTGAACCACTCCTCCCCCAGGGTCCCCATGTCGGAAAGCAGCCACGCCCCGGAGTTTGCCGGGGAGAAGGCATGGTTTCCGGCGAGAAGCGGAAGCGCCATCCACCGCTGCGGGAGGTTTCCGTTCGCGGGATCGAGGCGATAGTCGCCGAAGCGCCAGTAGGAATAGCCCGCGACCGCATGCCCGGGCTCGTCAGCCGTGAGGCTCTTCGAACGCAGGCTCATCAGCATCGCAGCCCAGAAGACGAACAGGATGGCCCCGGCTGCGCACGGGCCCAAGAGCCTGCCCGGCCAGACCGAGGCGGCGGGCGGGACGGCGGGCGGGCGGGCCTGGGCGCGGACAGAGGGCATTGGGGGAACCCGGGCAGCATCGGGCGGCCCGCCCACCCCGCCAATAAAAAAGCCCCCGGCCGCGAAACGGCCGGGGGCTGAAAGGATTATCCGATCACTTGCGCGCCTTCACGAGGCCCAGGGCCTTCTTGATGTTCTGCACGCTGGGGAGCGATATTCCGGTCTCCTTCGCGATCTCCGCGCCGGTCTTGCCGGCTTCGGCGAGCTTCTTCACCGAAGCCCGGACGGCGTCGGTGATGACGGCCCGTTTGCGGCGCTTCCCGCCTCCGGCGGCCTTGCGGCCGGCCGCGGGTCCGCGCCCCTTGCGCTTCCCGGAGGAGGCGGTGGTCACCGCCCGGAAAAAGGCCTGGAGCGAATCGTAGCCGTAAGAGGCCGGAAGACCCGCCAGTTCCTTCTGCAGTTGCCTTGCGATGGAAGTCTCGAGCCGGGCCAGGTGGGCCTTGGCCGCTTCCAGTTGTTTGATCTTTTTAGTCACCATAGGCCTATATACCAAAGCCAAAATCACTTTATAGCAAGGCCCGAGCGATGATATAATCTATGCAATACTACTTAGTGACTTATTACTAATAGGCCCGCTAAATGGTCATGGCATGATAGCCGCCGTCCACGACGATCTCGGAGCCGGTTATGAATCCGGCCGCGGCGTCGCTCGCCAGGAG
>Ga0265320_10001857_pt1 | contig 14965 bp, 12 predicted proteins | sample 4827metaG_FD_202087 | JGI IMG/M metagenome (GOLD analysis project Ga0265320, IMG submission 202087) | Rhizosphere microbial communities from Carex aquatilis grown in University of Washington, Seatle, WA, United States - 4-8-27 metaG | ecosystem: Host-associated > Plants > Roots > Rhizosphere >...
CGGGCTCAATGTCGGCGAAGCGGAGGGAGCTGTGCGGGTGACGTGGAGGGGGGGGCCCCCGACGAGGTGGGACGGGTTGGGCTCGTCGCGTGGAGCTCCTCCAAGAAGGTTGCCGTGGTCTAGGCCCTAAAACGCGGCCCCGACCCGGCCCACCTCGGCGGGGAGGACCCCGCAGCGGCAGGACCCGCACAGCTTCCGTAGCGCCGCCACGCTTTGATCCCGCTCCGATCGGCGCCGAAATGTGACGAATCGTAAGAGCCCCACGCTAACCCCGGACGAACACGAACTCGAACTCGAACTCGAACACGAACTCGAACTCGAACTCGAACACGAACTCGAACACGAACTCGAACACGCTCGCCGCTCGCCGCTCACGTCCTCCGCCCGCCGGCTCGCCGGCTACGTCCGATACATCGAGGTGAGCCCGTTCCCGTTCTTCGGCGCGCCGCGACTCGCGCCCAGGCTGGTCGGACCGCCCGCCAGATGGAAGCGTCCGACCACGTGCTGCAGCTCCGACGCCAGCCGCGCCAGCGCCGACGCCGCCTCCAGCGTCGCCGACGCGCCCTGCGCGGTGCTGCGCGCCGCCTCGGCGACGCCGCTCACGTTGCGCGCGATGTCGCTCGAGCCCGTCGCCGCCTGTCCCACGTTGCGCCCGATCTCGTTGGTGGTCGCCGTCTGCTCCTCGACCGCGCCCGCGATGGTGGTGGCGATGTCGTTCACCTGGCCGATGATCTCGCGGATCTGCGCGACCGCCTTCACCGCCTCGGCGGTGTCGTTCTGGATGGCGTCGATCTTGTGGCTGATGTCCTCGGTCGCCTTGCTGGTCTCCTTGGCCAGCTCCTTGACCTCGTTGGCGACGACGGCAAAGCCCTTGCCGGCCTCGCCCGCTCGCGCCGCCTCGATGGTCGCGTTCAGCGCCAGCAGGTTGGTCTGCTCGGCGATCGACGTGATCACCTTGATCACCTTCCCGATCTCCATCGAGCTGTCGCCGAGCTTGGCGATGGTCTCGCCGGCGGTGGTCGAGACCTGCACCGCCGCCGTGGTGACCTTGGTCGCTTCGTGTGCGTTCTTCGCGATCTCCTTGATCGACGCGGTCATGTCGCCGCCGCTGTTGGCGACGGTGCGAACGTTCTGGCCCACCTGCTCCGCCGCGGCCGCCGCCGAGGCGGCTTGTCGCGAGGTCTCCTCCGACGTCGAGGCCATCTCCTGCGCCGTCGCCGACAGCTCCTCGGCCGCCGCCGCCAGCGTGTGGGCGTTCTCGGCGATGGCCGCCATGTTGCGCGACAGCTCCTGCGCGAGCCGCGCGACGCCTTCGCCGAGCTGGCCGATGGCGTCGGCGCCTTGGACGGTGATGGTTTGCGACAGGTCGCCCTCGGCGATGCGCCGCACCGACTCGAGCAGCTGGTCGACCTTTTCCTGCAAGCTCTGCTTGTCCTGACGCGCCTGTTCGGCCTGCTGTTCGGTCGCGCTCTTGAGCGTGTGCAGGTCGCCGGTCATGCGGTTCAGCGCCTCGCCGAGCTGGCCGACCTCGTCGCTCGACGAGACCGCGCAGCGCCCCTCGAGATCGCCGTGGCCGACGCGTTCGACGTGCTCGACCAGCCGGGAGACCGGGCCCGTGACCGACCGCGCGGTGATGAGCGCGAGCCCGAGCGCGATCACCGTGGCCAGAAGACTGCCGATCCACAGCACGCGGCTCATCGTGCTGACGGTGTCGTTGATGTGGTCACCGTAGCCCCTGCCGTTTCGCACGTTCAGCTCGAACTCCTCGTTGACGGCGCTGACGTACGCGTCGCACATCTTTCCATTGTCGACGAACACCTTCTGCGCGCCCTTGATGTCGCCGCCTTCGGCCAGCTCGAGGATCTTGACGCGCACCTGCGCCCACTCGCCGCCCGCCGCCTTGACGCGCGTGTTGAGGCGCCGTTCTTCGTCGGTCGTGATGTCGGTGTACCCCTCCAGCAACTTCGCCTGCGCCTGCCCCGCCTCGCGGATCTCATTGGCCAGCGCTTTGCGCTCGTCGCTGTTGTCGATCAGCACCAGCCCGTGCAGTCGCGCGACGTTTTCGCCGACCAGCAGCCGCACGCTTGCCATCGTCGCCATCCCAGGGACCGCGTCCGTGCGCAGAAACTCGGCGTCGCGCCGCACGGCGCCCAGGCTCACGCCGACCAGAACCGCGCTGATGAGAAAGATGGCGATGACGGCGGCCGAGCTGCCGAGGAGACGCTGATTCAAGCTGAGGTTTCTCAAGGACGCTGCTCCTGGTGTCGGTGGAGGTGAAGGCGGCGCAAAGGGGCTCGGACCCCATAGGTCGACAAGTCCGCGCCGGGCTTGAGAGTCGGCCTGCTCGGCCCTGGATTGGCGCGCGCTTCGATCCCGGGTGGATCTAGAATGGGCGTGATGGCCCCCGCACTCTCGGCCTGGCTGCTGCTCGCGGCCCTGGCGGCGCAGGGCGCGGGCGCGCCGTCTCCGCCACCGGGGATCGACGTGGAGGTCACGGCGATGGCGCCCATCGACGCCCAGCACCTCGCCGACGTCTTGCGCGCCTACCTGGACGAATACGGCGTGCGCGTCGAGAGCGCGGTGGCGACCGAGCCCGGGGACCTGCGCCGGCAACTGGCGGACGCGCGCCAGCTGGGCCAGCGGGTGCGCGCGATGGCGGTCGTGCGCGTGCAGGGCGGCGAGGGCACGCGCGGCACGGTCGAGATCGACATCGTGGATCTGGCCACGGAGAAGGTGTTGATCGCCGAGGTTGTGCGCCCGCCCCGGGACGAGGATCTCTACCGGGCGCTCGCGCTGAAGATCCAGGCCAGCCTGCGCGCGACGCTGTCCGAGGCGCCCGAGCGGATCGGGCCCGGCAGCGGCCTGGCGCGGCTGGTGGCCAGCCAGACGGCCGCGCCGCCGCCGCGCGCGTCCGCCGCGGGCCGCTTCGCGCTCGAGACCGGGTATTTGTTGTTCGTCTTTCCACTGTCCGGCGTGGCGTTGCAGGGGTTGTCGCTGTCGGGCGCGTTCGCGCCCTGGCGCTGGCTCGACCTGACGGCCGGCACGGGTCTGCTCGGCGCGGCGCGCGGCGAGAGCGGGGGTGTCACCGCCGCGGGGACCGTCGTGCCGCTGCTGGCGTCGGCGCGTGTGCGCTTCGGCGGCGACCGCGTTCAGGCGATGCTGGGGCCGGCGGTCCAGCTGACGTACGTCGGCGTGACGCCCTCCAGCGCGACCGCCGCGGTGCGCACGACCCGCTACGTCATGCCGGGGCTGGGCGCCGACGCCGAAGCACGCCTGCGCGTCGGCGAGGTGGCCTGGGTCTACGGTCGCGTCACCGCGCTCGGCGTGTTGCTGGGCGAACGCTACCTCGTCGACGGGCAAATGGTGCTCGATACCTCGCGGCTGCAGGCGTCAGCGTCGCTGGGCCTCGGGCTGGCGGTCTGGTGAGAACCGAGCCGGGCTCCGTCCGCGCGAACTTTTTACCTAACCTTTTTCCGCTGCTGGTCCACCATGGAAACGTGCGCGTGATCTCAGGCTCACCGTCGAGCGCCACCACCCGCGGCGCGGTCGCCGCGCTGGTCGATCGGGCGCGCCACAACGACGACGCGGCGTTTCGCGAGCTCTTTCAAGCCCACGTGACCGGCGTGCACCGCATCGTCTACCGGCTGGTCGGGCCGGTGCCGGATCTCGACGATCTGGTGCAGACGGTCTTCGTCGAGGCGTTCCGATCGTTGCCCGCGTTCCGGGGGGAGGCGCTGTTCTCGACCTGGCTCGCACGCATCGCGGTGCGGGTCACCATGCACGCCGTGCGGCGCCGCGCGCCCCGAGCCGTCGTCCTCGACGAGGACAGCGCGCCTTACCACGATCACGCCGGTCCGGAGCGCACCGTGGCCGCGCGCGAGGGGCTCGCGATCCTCGATCGCTTGCTCGCCGAGCTGCGCCCGAAGCGTCGCGCCGCGTTCGTGCTGCACGTGCTCGAGGGCTACTCGATGGAAGAGGTCGGCGCGATCCTGAACGCCACGCCTGCGGCGATCAAAGTGCGCGTGCACGACGCGCGCCGCTTCATCGAGAAACGCTGCCGCCGCGATCCGCACCTCTACGAAGTCCTGACCGCGGGGGGTGTGCCGTGAAGTGCGCCGAGGCGGAGGCGCTCTTCGTCGACGCGGGCGACGGTCGCCTGGACCTGACGCAACAGATGCTCCTGGCCGGGCACCTCGACGGCTGCGCGGGCTGCCGCGAGCGCGCGGTGTCGTGGCGGCGGCTGGTCCCGGGGATGCGCGCCTTCGCGCCCGAGGGGCCCGACGCGATGCGGATTCGCCGCATGCAGATCGAGATCGAGCGGCGGCTCGCGCCGGCCGTCCGCGGCGCGCACACGACGCGCGAGCGGTGGGTGCGCTGGTCGGCGGCGCTGGTGGTCGCGAGCGCGGCGGCGCTGGCGCTGCTCTGGATCCGCCGCCCCCAGGCGCCGGGCGCGCCCGCCCCGTACGGCGTCGTCGCGCGCGTCGACGGTGACCTGAGTCTCGACGGCCGGCGCCTCGGCGCCGCGAGCCCGCTCACCGGTGATGGCCGGCTGGTGCTGGCCGCCTCGGGGCGCGCCGACCTGAGCCTGGGCCGCAGCGCGCAGGTCCGGCTGGTCGGGCCCGCGCGCGTCGGCCTCGGCGGAACGGCGCGCGCGATCGCGCTACGCCTGGAGTCCGGCCAGGTCGACGCCGAGGTCGCGCACCGCGCGCCCGACGAGACGTTCGCGGTGATCACGCCCGATCTGCGCGTCGAGGTGCGCGGGACACGGTTCTCGGTCGGCGCAGGGTCGGGCAAGTCGTGGGTGCGTGTCGACGAAGGACGCGTCGAGGTCGCGCTCGCCGGCGGTGAGCGGCGCCTGGTATCGACCGGCGAGACGCTCGCGTGGCCGCCGCCGGTCGCGCCGCCCGCGGAGAGCACCGGCGCATCCAACGCCGCGCCGGCGCCCGAAGACAGCCCGGCGCCCGAAGACAGCCCGGCGCCCGCCGGTGAGCCGAGCCGGCGCGGCGCTTCGTCGGCGTGCTCCGACGCGCGCCGCCTCTGTGAATCGACGGCGCTCGCGGCGCGGGACAGCATGCGGGCCGGCGATCGCGAGCGGGCGCTGCGGCAGCTGGGGGCGGCGGCCAGCGACCTGCGCGCCGCTCGCGCGGGCAACGCCTGCGGCCGCGCCGCCGTCGCCGCGTGCGAGGACGAGCTCGGTTACCTGCGCGCCGAGGCGCTCCGCGGCGAGGGCCGGATCGACCAGGCGATCGCCGCCTATCGCCGGCTCGGCGGCCGCGCGCAACCGCCGGCGATGCGGCAGAACGCGCTCTATGCGGCGGCCGAGCTCGAGGTGCGGCGCGGGCGGACCGCGCGGGCGCGCGCCGACTACGAGCATGCGCTGGCCGTCGCGCCGCGCGGCGCGCTCGCGGGTGAAGCCATGCTGGGCGCGATGAACAGCGCCGCAGCGCTCGGCGACCACGCTGGCGCGGCGTCGTTGGCGCGGCGCTATCTCGCGTCCTTCCCCGCCGGGCTGGGCGCTGCGCGCGCGCGGCGGATCGCCGACGGCCCGCACCCTTGATCGCGACCGGCAGGTTCGCGGTGCCGCGCGTGCATGCAGCCAGCCAGCGCGCGACGGCGATGTTGGCTCGCGCGGCGATCCTGGCGGCGATCGTCTGTCCGGCCGCGTGCCGTCGCGATGTCGAGCTGACCGTGCGCCGCTTGCCGAGCGCGCGCTGCAGCGCCAACGGCACCGCGTGCGGCGCCGACGGCGATTGCTGCTCCGGGCACTGCCCCGCGGGCCAGTGCGCGACGCTCGACGTGTGCCTCCCGGAGGGGGCGGTTTGTCGCTCGGCGGCCGACTGCTGCTCGGTCCTGTGCGGCGACGATCCCGCGGGCAGCGGCGCGCGCACCTGCCTCAACGCGGTCGGGTGCTCCTCCGACGGGCAGTCGTGTTCGCGCGCGGGCGCCTGCTGCGCGCTCGGTTGCGGAACGGACAACGTGTGCGGCACACCGATCTGCGTCCCCGCGGGCGGCGCCTGTCAGGTCGCCAACGATTGCTGCGACGGCACCTGCATGGGCGGGCACTGCGCGATGATGATGGCGATGATGGCGCCCGCCTGCCGCGCCGCCGGTGAAGCGTGCGCGGCCGCGGCCGACTGCTGCGGCCACCTGTGCAGCGACGCGCAGGAGATCGGCGCCACGCACTGCCAGCTGCTACCGTTCTGCCGGGTCGCCGGCGAGAGCTGCGGCACCAACGCCGATTGCTGCGGCGGCCAGTGCGCCGCCATGCCGGGCGGCGCCGGGATCTGCCGCGCGCTCCCGGGCTGCAAGGTCGCGGCGGAGATCTGCATGGACGCCAAGGACTGCTGCGGGGGCCGTTGCGTCGCCGGCGCCGACGGCGTCTCGCGCTGCGCCGCGCTCGTCGGATGCGCTCCCGTCAGCGAGCGCTGCGCCGACGACACCAGCTGTTGCTCGGGCAACTGCATGACCGGTCCTGCGGGCGACGGGCGCTGCGCGCCGAGCGCGCGCCACTGCGGCGAGCTCGGCGAGCATTGCATGATGGGGATGGACTGTTGCGACGGCGGTCCGAACGGGTGCCGCGCCGATCTGACCGGCACGATGCGCTGCCTGGGCGCCGTGCCGGCGACCTGCGCGGCGGCCGGCGTGGCCTGCGCGGTCTCCGAGCAGTGCTGCGGCCGATTCTGTCGCGTCGACAGCACCGGCGTGCCGTCGTGTCACGGCAGCTGCGCGCCGCTCGGCGCCGCGTGCAGCGCCGGCGACGACTGCTGCAGCGGCGCCTGCGGCGGTCCTTCGGGCGCCACCGCGTGCGTCGCGCTCGACGCGACGATGCCGCCGCCCGGCAGCGTGCGCTGCGCGGCCGCCGGTGAGCCGTGCGATCGGATCGCGACCGACTGCTGCGCCGGGACCAGCTGCGCCAGCCTGTCCACGGGTGGCTTCGCCTGCGCATCTGCGAGCCCGTAGCGCGGCAGATGCGCGGAGCCCGGCGCGCATGTGGCGGCGCCCGCGCCCGGTGCGCCAGCCTGCGAGGCATTCGAGCTCGTGTCGAACCGCCACGGATGGCGCCGCGCGAAGAGCCACATCGCGAACGGTATCAGGCCGCGGTCGCGGAGATCGTCATCGCCGCCGATCTCGCCGTCGGCCCGCGGCGGCGCTCCAGGCTCGGGGTGTGCGCCGCTCAGATGCATCGCGCGCCCTCGCTGGTGGGGTCGACCTGGTATCCGGTCGGGCAGGCGCCCCCGTTCGGCGTGGGGACACAGACCGCGCCTTCGCTGACCAGGTAGTTGGTGTAGCCGCCGGGGCAACCGCCGCCGCTGGGCGTCGGCACGCAGGTCTGCGCGCCCTCGCTGGTGAGGTACGCTGTGGTGCCCGTGGGGCAACCGCCGCCTCCGCCCCCGCCGGTCGGGCACGGCTTGGGGGTGACGACGATGGTATCCGAGCTCGCCTTCGACGGCGACGCGTGGACGTAGGGGACGTTGGCGCCGCCGAATCCCTTGCCGGCAAAGACCGCGGCATCCACCCAGACCTCGTACTGCACGCGGTAGTCCCAGTTCGGCGCCGACGCGTTCGCGCTGAACGTGGAGTCGGTGCTCGGCGAATTCACCGTGCAGCTGCCCCCGCACGCGGCGTTGCTGCAGTAGCCGCAGCCATTCAGATCGCGCGCAATCGACGTGGTCGCGCCCAGGATGTACTTGGCGTCGCCGATCAGCACCATGCCCTCGGCGCCCGAGACGCCCAGCGACGCGTAGCCGCACGTCGCCGCCGTGTCGACGCTGACGTAGTCGAGCTTGATCTCCAGCACCAGGGTGTTCGCGCTGCTGCCGTCGAAGAGCTGCAGCTCGAGGTGATCGCTTCCGACGAGATCACTGAACGTGTGTCCGCGCTGGCCCCAGCCGACGGCGTTGGCGCCGTAGGTGTTGTCGGCGAAGGTGGGATCGAACGTGATGCGGTAGCGGTAATACTCCTGGCCGCCCGCGGTCTCGTGCAGGTACTCGAGCGTCGCCTCAGGAGACGAGCTCGTGGTGGTGGTCGTCGTCGTGCCCGAGGATCCATAGAAGCAGATCGATCCGATCTGCGTGCCGGTCGGATGCGACGTCGCGCTGGTCGCGCAGGTGCCCGAGACCGTCGGGCACTCGAGCGCGCTCGCGGGCGTGCAGCCCGGCGCCAGCGGCGTGAGCCCCGACGGACCGCCACCGGTCCAGATCACGCGCGGCGGCCCGGACGTCGGTACACCGACGGTGGTGGTTCCCATGTTCATGCCCATTCCCGGCCCCGCTCCAGGGCCCATTCCCGGGCCGCCGTCCATCCCCATTCCTGGCGGCGGTGGCTTCATCCCGCCCGGTCCGTTCCCGGGCCCCGCGCCCGCGCCTGCGTCGGTCGTCGGCGTCGGAGGTTGCGCTCCGGCGGGCAGCGTCTGACCTCCACAGCCTCCGAGCGAGACCGAGAGCGAAACGCAGAGCGACATCGTCAAAGCCGGCGCCAGCGAGATCGCCGACGCATGCGAGAGCCGAACCGTTCGAAGCATGGGACACCTCATTTGTGGGTCAGTCGCGTGGAGTGCCGTCGGGCTCGCCCCGGCGGCGTTTGCAGTGGCGAAGACGAAGGCGTGCGCGGCGCGCGCGCTCGCCGTCTAGGGAATGATCTCGGTGGCGCATCCGACGGAGACCCGCAGCTCCGTGCCGGGGGCCGAGACCTGCGCGCAGCTGGCGTCGCAGAGCTGGATCTTCGTGGGCTGCGTCGGCGGATCGTAGTACCAACCGCCCGCTTGCCCGCACGCGGCCGCGCTGGACACGTTGCCGATCGTCGTCAGGTTGCAATTCGCGTCGGCGGCGACGACGTTGACCGTGTGCAGATCGATCGGCATCGCGCCGGTCGCGGGCGGGATCTGCAACGAGCAGGGGATGGCGGCGTCTTTTCGGATCTGGTTGAGCTGCGCGAGGATCTCGGTGCCGCCGCCGTTCTCGACGAGATAGGCCTGGGTCGTGCCACCCGCGGCAGCGATCTGGTTCAGGTTCTGGAGCGACGGCCCGACGCCCAGCACATAGGTGCGAATCGTGACCGCTCCGGTGAGGCAGCTCGTCGCTGCCGCCGACGCATCGGCCAGCGTCGGGTTGCAGCCGCCGTTGCGCGACGTGAGCGGCGCTTGAGGTTCACCGTCGGTGACCAGCAACAGCACGACGTCGTGACCGGGGTGCGCCTGCTTGTACCCCGCCGCGTACTGGCACGAACCGCGCAGCGCGGCGCCGGTGGGTGTCTCGCCGGTGGGGGTCGCGCCCGCGAGCGACGTCGACATCGCCGACAGCTGGCCGGGCAGCGGGGCGATGGTGAGCGCCGGCGTCGCGTAGTCGGCGGGATTGCACGACGTGCAGGCGCACGAGAGCGGCTGCGTTCCGAAGTAGCCGATGCCGACGCCGATGCCGCTGCTGGCCGGATCGTTCAGGAACGTCAGCAGCGCGCCGCGGACGGCGTCGATGCGCATGGTCGTTCCGTCGTCCTTGGTCGCCATCGAGCCCGACACGTCGAAGACCACGTAGATATCGGGCGTGATCCCCTGGCCGCTGTAGAGCTGGCCACCGCAGTCGATGCGGTCGGGATCGCTCCAGACGCAGCGGTCGCCGGTGGTCGGCGTGGCGCCGGTGCCACCGCCGCCCGGGGTCACACCCACGCTGCCGCCGCGCCCACCGCTGCCGGACGCCGGTGTCACTCCGGTGCGCGTCGGCGGGTCCCACGTGCAGGCCGCCGCGCCCGTCGCGGCCCACAGTGTGATGGCGATCAGCAGCGTTCGCGCGGTCTCGGGTGTGCGAGTCACGTCGTCCTCCACCCGCACAGTGGGCGGCGCGCTCGAAATGGTTAGGCACGATTTCGGATCTCCGGCTGTATCGGCGGCCGCGAACGTTGGCGCTCGCCCCCGCGGTCGGCCGCGATCTATGCTGCGCGCGATGACATCGCCTCGCTTTCATCGCAAGGGCCCGAGCTGGGTCGCCCTCCTGGCCGGCGCGCTGCTCCTCGCCAGCGCCGCGACGGCGCGCGCGCAGCCGCGCATGCCGACGCACGTCGCCTGCGTGGGCGACAGCATCACCCAGGGCACGGGGGCCAGCTCGCCGAACACCAACTATCCGACCCAGCTCCTGGGGCTGCTGGGCGGCAGCGTCATGGTCAAAAACTTCGGCCACTCGGGCGCGACGCTGCTGTCGACGGGCGACACGCCCTACCCGAAGACGCTCGAGTACACCAACGCGACCACCTTCGTCGCCGGCGCCGGCGACGGGGCGGTCGTCGACGTGATCATCATGCTCGGCACCAACGACTCGAAGCCGAGCAACTGGAACGGCGGCGATGGCGGCACGCACGCCGATCAGTTCGCGATCGATCTCGCGGCGCTGGTCGATCACTTCGCGACGCTGCCGACGCACCCGGTGGTCTATCTGGCGCTGCCGCTCGACGCGATGGCCAACACGTTCACCATCAGCGGTCCGGTGATCCACGACCAGATCATCCCGGTCATCAACCAGGTCGCCGCCGACAAGGGCCTGCCGACCATCGATCTCAACACGCCGACGATGGGCCAGACCGGCTACTTCACCGACGGGGTTCACCCCAACGACGGCGGGTACACCGTCGTGGCGGACGTGATGCGCGATGGTCTGCTGCGCGTGCCGACGGTGTCGATCACCAGCCCTGCCGCCGACGCGATGCTGCCGCCGGGGACCGTCTCGCTCGCGGCCGACGCGTCGGGCGGCGCGACGGTGGCGATCACCACCGTCGAGTTCTTCGTTGGGCCCACGTCGGCCGGGCAGGTCACGCAGGCGCCCTACACGCTCGACTGGTCGGGCGCCCAGGCCGGAGTGTACGCGCTGACCGCGACGGCGACCGACACCACGGGCGCGGCGGCGACCAGCGATCCGGTCAACGTTACGGTCGTCGCTCCCAAGACCGGCGACGGCTCGAGCGGGTGCGGGTGCCGGATCGGGGGCGGGACTGGTGACGCAGTCGTGGGCGCGGTGGGCCTGGTGCTGATGGGCGCCCTGCTGCTGCGACGCGGGCGCCGGCGCGCCGGCCCGCTCAGCCCTTGAAGGAGTCGTAGTCGGCGGCGTTGTGCGCGACGCGCGCCTCCAGGGCGGCGCGCTCGTCGTCGGTCATGGGCGCGAAGTCGCGCGTGACCGCCAGATTCGCGCGCACCTCGTCCACCGTCGAGCAACCGACGATCACCGTGTCGGCGATCGACGCCGTGTAGCGCAGCAGCTCGGCGGGGCCGGCTTCGCGCAGCAGCCGGCCGGCCGCCAGCGCCTTCATGCCGACCACGCCGATCCCCTGGCGCCGCGCCTCGGCGACCACCGTCGGCACGAACGGCTGATAGCGCGCGTCGGCCGGGTTGATCGCCACCAGCACGCTGTCGAACGCGAAGCGGCGCATCGCCTCGAGCAGGATGTGCGGATCGTGGTGGCCCGTGAGGCCGACGAAGCGCACGCGGCCGTCGGCCCTGGCCTCGATCGCGGCCTGCAGCGCGCCGTCCTTGCGGCAGAGCGCGTCGACCTCATCGCGCTCGCGCAAATCGTGCATCTGCCACAGGTCCAGGCGATCGGTTCCCAGCCGGCGCAACGAATCGTCGAGCAGGCGCAGCGCGCGGTCGCGCGAGCGCTCGTGGGTCTTCGACGCCAGGAACACGCGATCGCGCGCGCCGGCGCTGGCGGCGCGGAAGGCATCGCCGTAGTAGTCCTGGCTCTGCTGGTAGGCGGGCGCGGTGTCGCAGTAGCGCACGCCCAGGCGCAGCGCCTCGAGGATCACCGGCACCGCTTCGCGCGCGCGGCCGGTCGTGCGCAAGATCCCTTCGCCGCCGAGCGAGACCGGCAACACGCGCGCGCCGGTGCGCCCCAGAGGCCGCTCGATGATTGGCGCCACGGCAACGGCCATCGGCGGAATACTACACCCGATAGTGAAAGGCCCCAGCCATGCTCGCTCGGAGGCGGGCGTGGCTGGGGCCTCTCGGGGTCCGGGGGCGGGTCCAGCGGGTTCAGAAGAGAGGAGTGGGTGGCCCCTCTCTATCGAGGAATCAGAGCGTCGCCAGGAAGTTCGCCAGATCGACGAACTGGGTGGCGTCGAGGCCGATATGGAACTGGGTGTCGTAGAACTTGATGACGTCGGTCAGCGTGTTGGCGCTGCCGTTGTGGAAGTACGGCGCGCGGCCGGCGAGGCCGTGCAGGATCGGGCCCTTGAACTTGCTCATGTCGGCCCACTTGCCGGTGATCATCGCGCGGCCCGGGTCGGTCGTCTGCACGGTCGCGCCCGTGGTCTTGTTGCGCAGCGTGTACAGCGGCTGGTCACCGAAGCGCTGGTTCGGCCCGGTGAGGCCGATGTCGAGCGGCAGCGACACCGAGTGGTTGCCGACGTTGGGCGAGTCGTGGCAGGTGGTGCAGGTGCCGTTGAGCGTGGCGACGCCGAGCTTGTCGTTGAGCCCGCCGACGCCCGCGATGCGGATCGGGTGGTTGTTGAAGATGTCCTGGCCGCGCGCGATCGACGCCTTCTTCTGCGCCGAGGCGCTGGTGCCGCTGAAGTTCGTCCAGCCGTTGTAGAGCGTGAACGCGGCGCTGGTGAAGGCGGTGCCCTGCGGGTTGCCGCCCAGCGGATCGTTGATGCCGATGAAGAAGGCCTGCTTCGACAGGAACGCCGGGCCGCCCGTCACCGGTGACGCGGAGAGGCTGCCGACGACGCTGTCGCTGGTCTGCGCGGTGAAGAGCGCGGTCTCGAACGCGACGATCGAGTTCTGCTGCGCCGTGGTCAGAGCCACCGACGCCTGCGCGTGGCCCAGCGTCGCGTCGTTGGCCTGGCGCGCCAGGTTCTGCGCCATCGGCGCCCCGGCGACGGTCTCGCGGCCGTCCCACATGACCGCTGACAGAAACGACAGGTTCGTGGTCGGCAGCGGGCGGCGGAACAGCGACAGCTCGTTGGCGCTGGCGTACCAGTAGGGATCGTCGACGGCGACCAGGTCGAACTCGGCGTTCGGCGGCAGGGGCAGGCCGACGCGGATCACGCCCCGGTTCAGCAGCATGCTATAGGCGCTGCGGCGCTGATCGACGGTGGCAACCGGCAGGTTGGGCGCGTTGGCGCCGTCGTTGAGGCGGAAGATCGGGTCGGTGCCGTTGGTGGCGTTGAACCGGGCCTGCACGCTGGCCGGCGTGATCGACCAGGCGGTCGAGGCATCGTGGCAGGTCACGCACGAGCGGCCGTTGGTGCCCAGGCTCTGGAAGAAGGCGTTGCTCTGATCGATCGAGCCGGTGGTGCTGACCGTCGCATGCGCGCCCGCCGAGTTCGAGAAGTTGCTGGTCAGGCTGACGGCAGCCGCTTCGGTGCTGACGGTGTCCGGGCCGACGCCGATGTCACAGGCGCCGAGCGCCAGTGGCGCGGCGAGCGCCAGCGCGGCAGCGACACCAATGGGTGACGGCGAACCAATCCATCTCCGGACGCTGGACATCTGCATCGAAACCTCCTTGAAGCAACCGCTGCGCGCCGGCGTTCTGCGTTGCCGAGCGCTGCGCGATTGTTTCCAGACGATGCAGCTGGTGTGCCGCCACTGTAGGAGGCTAGGCGGACCGGGCCTTCAGGAAGCACCATGTCGTCTCGAGCCCGCCAAATGGGGTCCGAGTGGGTTTGCGATCGTTGCGCGCCCGACAACAATGTTGTGAATCATTGTTGTTGGGAATACAGCAATTACTAAACGCGTCGCCTAATGACGTCTCATCATTTTGCTGATCTCCGCCAGATGCTGCTCCTCGGCAGCAATCTGGGCGCGCGCGTACTCCTCGAGCATCATGTTCTTGTCGGTCACCAGCTTGAGCAGCTTGCGGTACTCGTCGAGGCCGACCTTCTCGTGGTCGCTCGCCTCGGTCAGGATGTCGTCGACCGTGTGCTTGTGGGTCTCGAGCAGCGTGCCAATCTTGAGCGAGGGGTGGCCGCCGAGTGACGTGACGTGCTCGCCGGCCAGGACCGCGTGCAGCTTCCCCTCGTCCGACTGCTGGCGAAACCACGCGCAGATCGGGATCCGGTTGTGACCGAAGATCATGAAGCTGTAGTGCAGGTAGCGGACGACACCCGCCAGCTCCAGCTCCAGGATGCGATTCAGGACGGTGATGACGGCTTCGGTGTCGATGGCGCTGCTGGCTTCGTCGGACATGATCGCCTCCCGCGGAAATCCCGCGCGCTCACCTTAGCACTTTGGACGCGCCGCGTGCGACGGCCGCCCACATGCTGTCCGACGGTGTCGTTCGGATGTGATGGAGGGGCGGTGTGATGGAGGGGCGATGTAGGGTGGTGCAAGAGATGACGCTGGCGCGCGCGCGGCGCCTCTGCCAGCATCACCGCGATGCGCCGCCACACCTTTCTGTTGTGGGTCGTCGCGCTCGGCGCCTGCCGCAGCGGGCGGTCGAGCGGGACCGACGTCATCGTCACTGACGGCAGCGCCGACGTTCTTCCGGACGCGCCCGCAGACGAGGCCGCTGCCGGGCCGTTTCCGGTGCTGCTGTTCAGCCGCACGGTGGGGTTTCGCCACGATTCGATCCCGGCCGCGATTCAAGCGCTGACCGAATTGCAGGACAGCGGCGGCTTCACGGTCGAGGCCACCGAGGATCCGACCGAGTTCAATGCGGACAACCTCGCGCGCTTCCGCGTGGTGGTCTTCTTGCTGACGACGGGTGACGTGCTCGATGACGATCAGCAGGCAGCCTTCGAGGCCTGGGTCGGCGCGGGCGGCGGGTACCTGGGCGTGCACTCGGCCGCCGACACCGAGTACGACTGGCCGTTCTACGGCACGCTCGTGGGCGCTTATTTCAAGGCGCACCCCGCGGTGCAGACGGCCAATGTCGACGTCGAGGTCGCGGAGCATCCCGCGATGGCGGGCATCGCGTCGCCGTGGATGCGCACCGACGAGTGGTATGACTTTCAAACCAACCCGCGCGACTCGGTGACCGTGCTCGCG
>Ga0265320_10001860_pt1 | contig 14951 bp, 6 predicted proteins | sample 4827metaG_FD_202087 | JGI IMG/M metagenome (GOLD analysis project Ga0265320, IMG submission 202087) | Rhizosphere microbial communities from Carex aquatilis grown in University of Washington, Seatle, WA, United States - 4-8-27 metaG | ecosystem: Host-associated > Plants > Roots > Rhizosphere >...
CCGCTGCGCCCAGCCGCTGTTGATCGTCGCTGATCCCAAAAATTTTCTTCACCCGCTGCCGCTCGCCTTCGTCGCGCCGACTCCCGCCCAGGCCGAAATTCTGGCGGGGTGGGGGATTCGCACCCTCGGCGAATTGACCGCGTTATCCAAGGCCGACATCGCCCAGCGCCTCGGCACCACCGGGGTGGCGCTGTGGGAACGTGCCGCCGGCGAAACCACGCGCGTGCTCCGCCACATCGAGCCCTCGCAGACCTTCGAAGCCGAATGGGAATACGAGCCCCCCGTCGAATCCGTCGAGCCCTTGCTCTTTCGCCTCCGCGCCTTCGCCGAACGCATCGCCCTCGAATTGCGCGCCGCCCAACTCACCGCCGAGGAACTCGCCCTCACGCTCTTCCTGGAGGACGAATCCGATTACCGCCGCACCTTCCGCCTGCCCGAACCCAACACCGCTTTGGATTCCTGGTTGCGTGTCCTCGACTCCCACCTCGAAACCGTCCGCACCGCCGCCCGCGTCGCCCGCGTCCGCCTCGTCGCCAAACCCATTCGCGCCCCGGAAAAACAGGGCGGCCTCTTCGACACCGGCTTGCGCGACCCCGCTGCGTTTTGGGAAAACCTCGCGCGCGTCAGCGCCATTGTCGGCGAAGGCCGCGTCGGTACTCCCGTGCTCGCCGACACCCACCGGCCCGACGCCTTTATCTTGATCAAGCCCCCCGAGCTCGTGCCCGCGCCCGCCGATCCTCCCGTGCATCCCCCGCGCGGCCTGCGCCTGCGCCGCTTTCGTCCGCCCTGGCCCGTCCAGGTCGAATTCACCGGCGACCAACCCGCCGCCCTCGCCGGCCCGCAACTCCGTGGCGCCATTATTTCTTCCGCCGGCCCGTGGCGCGTTTCCGGCGAATGGTGGAAACCAAAAAGCTGGGCCGTCGAAACCTGGCACGTCGAACTCCGCGTCGGCGGCGTCTACCAACTCGCGCTCTCTGCCGGCGCCTGGCACGTGGAAGGAGTTTTGGACTGATGACCTACGTCGAGCTCCACGCCCGCAGCGCCTTCTCCTTCCTCCGCGGCGGCTCGCTCCCCGAGTCCCTGATGGTCGAAGCCGGCCGCCTCGAATTGCCCGCCGTCGCCCTCTGCGACCGCGACGGCGTCTACGGCACCGTCCGCGCCCACCTCGCGGGCCAAGAAGCCGGCGTGCGCGCCCTCGTCGGCTGCGAACTCACCATGGAGGACGAATCCATCGTGCCCGTCCTCGTCGAAACCCAAACCGGCTATCGGCGCTTGTGCCACCTGCTCACCACCGCCCACTTGCGCGCGCCCAAGGGCGAGGGTCGCCTCGCCTGGTCGGAATTGGCCGAAAATCCCGCCGGCTTGTTCGCCCTCACCGGCGACGAATGTGGCCCCCTCCGCCGCGCCTGGCGCACGCACGGCCCCGCTGCCGCCGCGGCCGCTGGAAAAAAACTTCTCGAAATTTTCGGGCGCGACCGCCTCCATGTTGAACTCCAGCGCCACCTCATTCCCGAAGAGGAGGAGGAAAACGAATTCCTGCTCGATTGGGCGCGCGCCTCCGGCCTCCCGCTGCTCGCCACCAATGGCGTCCTCCACGCCACTCTGCCAGACCGCTCCGTCGCCGATGTCTTCACCTGCCTGCGCGAACACGTCACGCTCATGAATGCCGGGAGAAAACTCGCCCAAAACAGCGAGCGCCATCTCAAAAGCCCCCGCGCCATGGCCGCCCTCTTCGCCGATTTGCCCGAGGCCATCACCAACACCGCCAAACTCGCGGAACGCATTCAATTCACCCTCACGAATCTCGGCTACCGTTTTCCCGACTTCGCCGCGCCGACGGGGGAATCGCAGGACACCTTTCTGCGCAAGATGACGTTCTTTGGCGCGCAACAGCGCTACGGCAGCGTCGGCGGTGAGGTCCGCAAACAACTCGAGCGCGAATTAAAACTCATCACCAAACTCGGTTTCGCGGGCTACTTTCTCATCGTGTGGGACATCTGCGCCTTCGCCCGCGAACGCGGTTTCCTCGTGCAGGGTAGGGGAAGCGCCGCCAATTCCGCCGTCTGCTACGCCCTCGGTATCACCGCCGTCGACCCCATTGGCAGCAAACTCCTCTTCGAACGCTTTCTCTCCGAGGGCCGCACCGATTGGCCCGACATTGACCTCGACCTCCCCAGCGGTGACCCCCGCGAAGCCGTCATCCAGGAAGTCTACCGCCGCTACGGTCGCCGCGGCGCTGCCATGACCGCCAACGTCATCACCTTTCAAGGCCGCAGCACCATGCGCGAAGTCGGCAAAGTCTTCAGCCTGCCTGACGATGTCCTCGACCGCTTCTCCAGCCTCTTTCACGGCGGCGATTACCCGCACACCATGAAATTAAAGGAACAACTGCGCGCCGCCGGCATCACCCAAGATCACCCGCAGCTCCCCGCGCTCCTCGACACCTGCCGCCAGGTCTACGGCCTCCCGCGCCATCTCGGCCAGCACTCCGGCGGCATGGTCTTGAGCGCCGGCAGCCTCGACCAGTTCGTCCCCCTCGAAAACGCCCGCATGCCCGTCCGCTCCGTTTTGCAGTGGGACAAAAATGATTGCGAGGACATGGGCATCGTCAAAGTTGACCTCCTCGGCCTCGGCATGATGGCCGCCTTGCAGGACTCCCTCGAAATTTGCGCCCAGCGCGGCCAGCCCGTGGATCTCGCCGCCCTTCCCAAGGACGACCCCGCCACCTTCAAATTAATTCAGGAGGCCGACACCATCGGCCTCTTCCAAATCGAAAGCCGCGCGCAAATGTCCACGCTCCCGCGCATGAAGCCGCAGACCTTCTACGACCTCGCCATCGAAGTCGCCATCATCCGCCCCGGCCCGATTCAGGGCGACGCCGTCAATCCCTACCTCCGCCGCCGCTCCGGCGAGGAACCCGTCACCTATCCCGACGAACGCGCGAAACCCATTCTTGAACGCACCCTCGGCGTCGTCTTGTTTCAGGAGCAAATCCTCCGCCTCGCCATGGAACTCGGCGGCTTCTCCGCCGCCGAGGCCGACGAACTCCGCCGCGCCATCGGCTTCACCCGCTCGCAGGAGCGCCTCGACCGCGTGAAGGCCAAACTCGGCGCGGCCCTTGAAAAAAACGGCGTCCAGCCCGGCGCCGTGGATTACCTCTTAAAATCGCTCGCGTCCTTCGCGCTGTACGGTTTCCCCGAAAGCCACGCGATTTCCTTCGCGCTCATCGCCTACGCCTCCGCCTGGCTGAAGGTTCACCGCCCCGCCGCCTTCTACGCCGCGCTCCTCAATAATCAACCCATGGGCTTCTATTCCCCCGCCTCCCTCGTGCAGGACGCCAAACGCCACGGCCTGCGCGTCCTTCCCGTCTGCGTCCAGCTCTCCGCCGAAAAATGCCAGGTCGAACAGGACGACGTTATCCGCCTCGGCTTGATTTCGCTCAAAGGCCTCAAAGCCGCCTCCCGCCAAAAACTCCTCGCCGCCCGCGCCGAACGTCCCTTCCTCTCGCTGCCGGATTTTCTCCAGCGCACCGGCTTCAATCCCGCCGAGCGCCGCGTCCTCGCCGCCTCCGGCGCCCTCAACGCGTTGAGTGGCCATCGTCGCGCTGCCCTCTGGCACGTCGAATCCCTGCACCCTGATGACGAACTCTTCCACGAAGCCGAAACCACCGAGGAGCAGCAGCTTTCCCCGCTCGAACGCATGTCCCTCCTCGAACGCCTCCAGGCCGACTACGCCACCACCGACCTCACCACCGGCGCGCACCCCATGAAACTCCTTCGCCCGCGCCTGCCCGAACTCTGCCCCGCCGCCGAACTGAAAAACCTGCGCCCCGGCGCGCGCGTCCAAATCGGCGGCGCCGTCATCACCCGCCAGCGCCCCGGCACCGCCAAAGGCTTTTGCTTCATCACCCTCGAGGACGAAACCGGCCACGCCAACGCCATTGTCCGCCCCACGCTCTTCGAACAAGCCCGCCTCATCATCAACCTCGTCCCCGCCCTCATCATCACCGGGCGGTTGCAGAATGAGCAGGGCGTCATTCACGTGATGGCGGACAAAATTGTCGCGATGCCGGAGGCCGGCATGCCGCAGAGCTATTCGCATGATTATCATTGAGCCGCCCCCAAATCCCATTTCATTTCCGTCCGCCTCGGCTCTGAAGTCTGAAATTTTAAATTCCGCACTTCCGCCCACGAAAAATCGCAAATCGAAAATTACAAATTCCCCGCCAGATATGTCTTTGGTTGGTTCCTGTCTCAAATTCTGAAATCTGATTCTGCCGCACAGACGGAAGAACGAATTTTAAAATTCCAGGTTCCGCCTTCTGCCTCCCAAATCCCAAATCCCGGCGCCCGATATGAATTCAGTGGGTTTCGGAACTTGGATTCTAAAATCTGATTTTGCCGCGCAGGCGGCAGAATGAAATCTGAAATCCCCGCGCGTTCATCCGTCCCATCGGTCCCATCCGTCCCACATTTCTTGCTTCTCAAATCTCAAATCCCCCTGGCAGATATGTCTTTGGTTGGTTCCTTCCTCAAATTCTGAAATCTGAAATTTGAAATCTGAAATTCCTCTCCCCAGCCTTGCCCTTGGCCCCACCCATTCCGTCCCTGGAAAAACACAAAACACAAATTAAAAACTCTGCCTCCCAGCTCCCTGCTCCCAGCTTCCACCCCAGTCTTGCTGCCGCCCCCTCAATCCGCTCCAATAGCCCCATGTGTGTCCGGTACACGCTCCACAAATCCGACGCCGCCCTCGCGGCCGTCGCCAAAGCCATTGGCCAAATGTACCGCCGCCCGCCCTGGCTCGTGGACCGCTTTAACATTCGCATCAGCGAGACCGCCCCCGTCTTCGCCCGCCAGGCCGGCGAGACCACCCTCGCGCCCATGATGTTCGGCCTCATCCCCGCCTTCATGCGCGACCGCCCGAAGAAGAAGCTCATGCACAACGCCCGTTCCGAGACCATCACGGAACTTCCCAGCTTCCGCGACGCCGTCCGCCACCGGCGATGTCTCATTCCCGCCAACGGCTTTTACGAATCCATCACCCGCGGGAAAATCAGCCACCCGTTTGTCTTCATGCTCAAGGACGAGGAGCCCTTCGCCATCGCCGGCATCTGGGAACCCGGCCTCGATGATGACCTCCCGCCCAGCTTCAGCATGGTCACCACGCACCCGAATGATTTGGTGGCGACGATGCATGACCGCATGCCGGTTGTACTCACGCCGCCCGATATGCTCCGCTGGTTGGGCGACCAGCCGCTGGCGGAATCGGAGCTGAAGAAGATGTGTGAACCCATTGCGGGGGAAAAGATGACCGCCCGCGAAGTCAACCGCTACGGCAACAAACCCCGCAGTGAAGGACCCCAATGCCTCGCCCCTCCCGACGAACCGGAGCCGGAATTGAAGTTGGAAGGTTGAAGCTGGGAGCGGGGAGCTGGGAGTCAGGATGGCGGAAGGATGAAGGATGGAGACAGGAGACAGGAGACAGGAGACAGGAGACAGGAGACAGGAGTGAGGAAATCCGAAAATGCAACGAAAATTGAAAATTTCCAGCCAAATTCTCGGATCTCAAATTATAAAATCCGCCGCAAGACGCCCATCCCATCACTCCCATTTCTCAAATCTCAAATTTCAAATCCTTCCGCCCATCCACTGCTTCTGAAATTTGGAATCTGAAATTCTCCCGCACAAACAACAGAATGAAATCCCCTCTCGCAAATTACAAATTACAAATCACAAATCCAGCCCCCCGGTTTCCCAGCTTCCAGCTTCCAGCTTCTAACTTCCAGCTTCTGACTCCCTGCACCCAGCTTAGCCGCTCGGCCTTTACCATTGACCACTCCCGCCCCCTCCTGCCATCTTCTCCCCTTTGGTCACCCTGCGCGTGCCGCTTCCGTAGTTCAATGGATAGAACACTGGCCTCCGAAGCCGGTGATCTGGGTTCAAGTCCCAGCGGGAGCACCAGCGCACCACTCGTAAATCCCATCTCACATATTCCATCTCCTGACTCCTGTCTCCTGACTCCTTTCTGCTGAATTCCCGCCTCTCCGCCAACCTCAAAATTGCGGCGCATTTTGCGTTTCCATCTTCGCTTGCATTTCTTGAAACGCCTTATTTGCCCGGTCCCTTCCAGCCATCATCTGCCCGGCACTTTGTATTGCAACTTGCAGACCGCGCCGCCGATTGTCCGGCACCGGCGCCGTTTCCAGCGCCGCGAGCGCCCCCTCTCGGTCAATCGCGCCCCAGGCGGTCAACGTTAGATAAAGCTCGTTGTAGCGACTGTCGTCGCTGCTGGCCGTCAGCGCCAGGGCCAGCGCCGCCTCTGGTTGGGTCTGGGCCAGCGGCGGAAGAACCTGTTGCAGCGCATGGTCCCGCTCATCACTAATCGGTAAAGTGGCCACCCATTGCGACGCCGCCGCGACATCGTCCTTCACCCAACCCGCGGCAATGATCGGCACCGCAAATGCCCGAGAGTTTCCATCCGGAATCGTCATCAAGTCTTGCGACGCCGCCGCCGGATCTTTGCGCGCCAGGAAAATGGCAATTTCGCTTTGCGCCGCCGTCGTCGCCGGTACGCCCGCCGGGAGCTCCCGGCTCGCCACCTCCCAGGCTCCCGCCGCATCCAGATGGGAATAGGCCGCCACTGCTGCCGCCATGGCGCCGTCTCGTGCCGCCCCGCTCGGCAACGTTTCCGCCCAGGCGAGCGCCGCGTTGCTGTCGGCCTTCGCCCACGTGTCAGCGACTGTCGCCATGGCGCTCGCCGCCGCCGGATCTGCGGCGAGGCCGATCACCTCCCTGGCCGCTGCGGCGGGATCTCGCTCCGCCATCGTCTTGACGATCGTGCTCAACGCCTCCTCCCTGGAGGCATTCGTCACGTCTGCGGGCAGGTTTTGCGCCCAGGCGATGGCGCCGGCGAAGTCCAACCGCGCCAGCGGCTCCGCGATGCGCTTGATCAATTCGTCGCGGTCCGCACCCGCCGGCAGTTGGTTGACGATGGTCGAGGCGAGCGGCGGATTCGCTTCCACCAATTGCCCCAGCACCACCTTGACCGCATTATCATACGCCGCTCCGGTCAAATTTACCTTTGCCCAGTCGAGCGCGCCCGGCCCGTCGCTCTTCGCCATCACCGCCAACACCGTCAGAAGGTTGCGGTTGCGTTGCCGATCGTCGGGCAATGACATAAAATAATTCAGCGCCTCCACCGCATGGAGGTCATTCAAGTTCGCCAGGAACTGCTTCACCGCCTGGGTGTATCCCGATTCGTCCGCGGTGTGTTCCAACCAAGTCAGCGCCGAAAATGGATCGGAATCTGCCCACGCCACGGCCAGCGCTTCCACCAATCGGTTGCGATTGGCGCCGGGCGAGAGGCGTGCGACATACTCCGCGGCCGCCGCCGGATCTTCCCAGGCCAGCACCAGCACGCAGTCCGCCACCGCCCCGTCACGCGCCGCGCCGGCCGGCAGCGTCTGCGCCGCGTCAAACGCCGCCACGGGGTCCAGCGCCAGCCAGCTCCGGATCACGCTCTGCGTCGCCGTATTGCGCGCCGCCACTGCCGCAATTTCGCCCAGCGCCGCAAACGCCGCCGGCGGATTCTGCGCCGCCCATTTGCTAAATAATTCCGCGTACGTCGCGATGGCTTGCGGAGACACCGGCAATCCGCGAAGCAGTTGAAATGCCCCGGCCGGGTTGATGTTCGCCAGATTGCCAATGATCTCGTTTTGCACCAGCCGCCGCGTCTCCGCGTTTTCAATCTGGCTGATCGCGCCCATCGCCGCCGCCGGATCAATACGGCCCCAATGTAGGAATACCAAATGTACGAAATCCGTTTTTCCCTCGCCCGGCGGCAGCCTCTTCGCCGCCGCCACCGCCCCAAGCGGATCCCTGCCTTCCGCCCACGACGCCAGCACCGCGTCCATCGCCGCAATCCGCAGCGCGATGCTCTTTACGCCAATCGCGCCAGCCAGCGCAGCCTTGGGGTCATGCCCCGCCCACATCGCAAACACACTGTTTAAGAAAGCCGGAGTCCCGCCGCGGGCTGCGAACGCCGAGGCATACGCCAGCGCGCCGAGCGGATCGGCGCCCGTCCAGCGGGCGAGCACCAAATCGTAAATCGTCAGGCGCACGGGCACCTCCGGGCAACTGCGGGTGAGGTCGAGCAGGCCCGCCAATTTCGTCACCGGCGTTTGTTCAATCAAGGCGACCACTCCCGCCAACCGTTCCGGCCCGGTGGATGGCCCAAGCACTTTGGCGAGCGGACTTTCCAGATCCCAGGGAACATTGTGCGGACTCGCCGCCGTGCTGCCCGGCGCAATTTTGGGCGCAACAGCCACGTCAGCGACCTGCTTTCTTGCCGCCACCAAATTTGGTTTCGCCGGCGCTCCCAACTCCCAACCGCCCATAAAAAATGCGCCCAACATTAAAATCGCGCCAGCGACCCGCGCCGCCAGGCCCTTTCCGCCGGTCGCGGAGCGCGGCGGATCATGGGCGATCGGTGGAGGGGAGGGATTCATTTCAAGTAAGGAAAAAATTGGCGGCCCTATTGCCCCGCCGGTTTTGTTGGCCCTCCGGCGGGCGCGCCTGGGCTGGTCGCCGGATACAAAGGCACATTAACATTCATTGGCGCGGCGCCATCATCCCGCGGCACGCCCATGCCAATTGTGGAACGGGGGAAGGTCGATATGGAAACTCCTCCACCCATTATGGTCATACCTCCGCCGCCGGCGTTCTTCAGGAGGGCATCCGCCCGTTGCATTTGATCCAGCTTCGGCACCACGGCATCGCGCAACGCACCCGTCGGCAAATTCTTCACCCACTCCGCCGCACCTTCTGGGTCGGCTCGCATTAAATCCTGCACGAAGAAACTGGCAATATTGGTGTAATGGTTGCCCAGTGCCCCATCCGGCAATGCCGCCAGCGCTTTCGCCACTGCCACCGGATCATTCTCCCCCCACCTCGAAACGATGCTGGGAAACGCACTCGCCGACGGATCGGATGCCAGATTGTCCACCGCCAGCTTCCACGCCACCGCCGGATCATTCGCCGCCATTTCCGCCAGCACCGCAGCTACCGCCTGCTGGCGGAAGGAGGAACCATCATCCGGTAACGATTGTGCCCAGGCCAGGGCCGCCTCGGGATCTTCTTTCGCCCACGTCTGCGCCACGTTCATTACGGAAAATCCGCCTAGTGCGCCAGGCCCACTCTCCTCGACAAACGCCGCCGCCCGCGCCGGGTCCGCATTCGCCCACGCTTTCACCACCGCTTGCATCGCCGCGTTGCGCGTTGTGTTGGGAAGGTCGTCCGGCAGATTCTTCGCCCACGCCAGCGCACTCGGCACATCCTGCGCCGCCAGCGCTTCCGCCAGCGTCGTCACCGCGCGGTTGCGCGCATTGCCGTCCGGCAATTGCAAAACCAAATCCACCATCGCCGCCGGATTCGCTTGAATCGCCAGCGGCAAAACTTCGGCCAGTGCCATGTCGTACGCCTGTCCGGTCAAATTCTGTCGCACCCACGCCAGCGCTCCCGCCGGACCCTGTTTGCCCCAGACGGCGAGCACGGACTGCAAATATTTTTCACGCAGCGGGCTTTCCGGAAGCTGCGTGACATACGCGATCGCGCCGGTCGGATCGCCGGCGGCCAGTTTCTCCAGCACGTCGCCCACTGCCGTGTCGTGAGTCGGCCCGCTGGTGTTGTTTTCGAGCCACGCCAACGCCGCCGCCGGGTCCGCATCGCCCCATTTTCCAACCACCATGCTGGTCACCTTTTGGTCGCGATCTGTTCCCGCCGGCAGCCCCGCCAGATAAGCGCCCGCCGCCGCTGCGTTTTGCAGGATAAGCATCGGCAGCGTCACCGCCACGGCCCGCTCGTGCTCCTCTCCCGTCGGCAGTTCGAGGGCGGCTTGAAACGCCGCGGGCGCATCCACCTCCGCCCAGCCAAGGTAAACGCCCCCCAGTGCCGAAGTGCGCATTCGCCCTGGCGTCAATCGTTCGATTCCCGCCAGCGCCGCCTCGCGGTCCAGCCGCGCCCAAATCAAATATTCGTCCCGGAACGCCTCCGTGGACTGATCCATCATGGACAGCCCATGCAATATTGCCACCGCTTTAACCGGGTCGCTAAACGCCAAATTGCGCAAAATCAGGTTCTGCGCTTTCGTGCGCTGACCGTCATCATTGATTTGCCCGGCGTGGGTAAACGCCGCCAGCGGGTCCACCTCCGACCAGCGTTGAAACAGCAAAGTCGCCTCATTTTCCGCCACCGAGTTATGCGGAACATTCCTCCACTCCGCCAGCGCCCCGGCGGCGTCCCGGCCCCGCACCCACGTTTCCAAGACTTTGCCCACGGCGTCTTGCCGGAGTTCCGTGGCCTCCAGCTTGAGGGCCGCCGCCAGGGCCGCCTGCGGATCGTTCACCGCCCATTGGCCCAAGATATTAAATACCGGCCACGCTTTCAGCTTCTCCTGCCGCTGCGTGGTCAATGCGTGGGACTCGACATACCCCTTGAGCGAGGCATCGTTCAAATCCCTCGGCGTTACCGGTTGGTACCGGCGCAATGACGGCAAAGCGTGCGCCAAAGCCGCCGCCGGATCATCGGCCGCCCATTTCGCATAGGCGAAATCCGTGACCATGCGCGAAAAATCCTCATCGGGGCAACCCGCCGCCGCGTCAATGTACCACTCCAAATCGAACACCGGCGTCTCCGCCACCAAGCGCGCCACGGCAAACCCGCGCTCACCCCCGGAATTGTTTCTTAAAATTTTGCCCAATGGCCCGTTGGGATTCCACGCCAGCACCAGTCCCGAATTCTTTTCCGGCACGGGCACCGCCACCAGTGGCTTTGGCCGGTTAACCCGCAGGGTGGGGGAGGATTGACCTTGATGTAGAAAATATCCCGCGGAAAACGCCGCCGCCGCCAATCCCATCCCCGTGCACCGCCACCGCCACTTCCGCAAAATTAATTTGCGCGAGGTAACCGCCTTTCCCGGGTTGGAATCGCGCATGGGACAACTTAACTAAATTCAACGGACAAGGAAAGAGCGGAAATTGGGCAGGCCCGGCAAAGCCACGAGGGAGCGGTTCGGGGGGCCTGGCGGAATTGTCAGACCAGTCGGACCTGTCGGACGGTTCGGACGGGTCGGACTAGTCTGATCTGTCCGACGATTCCAAAAAATTAGATTCAAGGGGAAGCTTTTGTTGCCCCCAAAAATCCGCCTTGTTTCAGCCACCCCACCATCAACTCCGGCCATTCCCCCAGCAGCGGATCTCCCGGCGACATGCTGGTGCCGTGCTCGCCGTAATTATAAAAGTGGACTTCCGTTGGGACGCCGGCATTGCGAAGGGCATTCCATGCTGGAACTTCAGCGTTAAGGTGGCTGCCGTCTTCGATGGTGTTAAACATGAAAGTTGGCGGGGCCTTGGCCGGTTCGCGAGGTGTGCGCCCTCCATAAATTAGGGCAATAAAATTTGGCCGTGTCGAAAACCAATCCAATCGGTCGGCGGATGTCGGATCACCTTCGACCACCCCGTTGAAAAACGCATCGCCCTCCAATTCCGCTCCCGCCGAAAACCCAATTGTGCCCACGCGGTCTGCCGAAATCTTGTATTCCGCTGCGTGGGCGCGGATGTAGCGGATCGCCCGGTTCGCATCCAAGACGGAAATATTATTCCGGTAATTCGGTTGAATCCGGTAGCGCAGCACAAACCCGGCGATGCCATGCCGGTTCAAAAACCGCGCAATCTGCACGCCTTCGTTGTCAGCACAGCGGTTCGTAAATGCCCCGCCGGGCAAAATCAAAACGGCTGCGCCGGTGTTATTATCCGACGGCGCGGGAAAGGCATACACCGCCGGTTTGTCTTCGTCAGTAAACTGGCCATTGGCGTCAGGCACCGCCCCCGGTGCGCCCTCCGGCCAGAGCAAAACGGGCTCCGGAATTCCCGGCACGGGATTGGGGGTATTCTTCAGTTGCTCCGCGTAAATTGCCTGCACCTCCGCATTGCTCGGCCCCCGGGCCGGCCCGCGTCCCGGTCCAGCCCCGCGACTTTGGCCCGCTCCTCGCCCTTGCGCTGTGCCCCGGGCTGGTGCCGTTCCGTCTGCCTGCGCCTGGGCCGTCGGCGACGGCAATAAAAACATCCCACAAGCCACTACGAAAACCGCTCCGGCCGAAAATGCCCGGCCTGCGCCGCCCACCCGAATCGTCCGATTCGCCGGGCCTGTCCGAGTCGCTGCAAAAGACAATTCTGCAATTGGAAAGTTCATAACAAATAGGTTTGAGGTTTCGTAAGTATAAAACGGCCTATTTCGAAAACACTTCAATTTTGATGTCCATCTTTCCGCCCGGTGGAATGTCCAGCATCAGGCCCTCCTTGTCCCCCGGGTGCGCCTTGGTAAACGAATGCTGGTCGTCAATGCTCGGCGAAAGGATGCGCGAGTGCCCGAACGCCGGGTCACGAATCAAATCATTGCTGAAGCTGTTGCTCAGCCACCGGTTCATATTTTGCCGCACGTCCACCGCGTATTTTCCCGGCACGGGACCCTGCGCCGCCGGCACCGTGAAATCACCAATCTGCACGCCGTTGGTGGAATTAAACACCCGCGCCACAATCGGGCCCGCGCCGACGACATCCAGGGGCGTGAGAATCACATAACCGTGGGGAAGGGGCTTGCCGTCAAGCATCACCGAGCCGTGAATCGCCACCCGCGGGCCGTCGGTCAGAAATCCGTAGGCCCGCACCCAGTTGAAAAACAAATCCGGCCAGACTGCGTCCAGCCCCGGCGCGGTCCCCGCCCTGGCGAAGAAATGGGCTTCAACCGGCGTCTTGCCCGGCCCCGCCCGCAGGGAATTCCACAGGTCAATCATGCCCGAGATATTGGCAGCGGCATTGGTGGACCCGACCAGAAGCGTCGGCGGCAGCTTCGGCCCGCCGGTTTGGGGCCCACTCGCGCCGTAGATCAAGGCCAGAAAGTCGGGATGATTCGATGCCGTGGCCACCGGGTCGCCCGCGTTCCCGTCAGTTTCAGGCGTGGCCGCATAGGCCGCTTGCGTGGCCAGAATCCCGCCGGTGTCCATGCCCAGCGCCCCGATACGGTGGTCGGAAAGGTGAAAATCCGCCGCATGGGCGTGCAGATATTGCAGGGCGCGGTTGAGGTCCGCAATCGGCGACGACTCGGCTGAAGCCGGCCCGCTGTGGTAGCGCAGAACAAAGGCCGTAATCCCATGGCCATTGAGCCATCGCGCCACCGGCACGATCTCCCGGTCCGACAAATTGCCGGTAAACGACGCACTGGGCACAATCAATACCCCTGCGCCGGTGTTGGCGCCTTCGCTTGGCAGAAAAGAAAAAATCGCGGTTTGGTCCGCGTCCGCGGCCCCGGCCGCTTGGGGCGAGCCCTTGGGCCAGATGGGTATTGGGGCGGAGGGAGCGTCCGCAGCCCCAACCGCCAACGGCAGCGCGAGGACGGAAACCAACCAACCAAGCCGAGCCCAGAATCCCGGGGTGGAGAGAAGCATGGCGGCTAATTTGGCGAAAATCCGCCACCTGGCAATGCGAATCGGGGGGTGGGGATTTGCGCACCCGTTCCACCGAAATGGTTTTCCGGCCTGGCTTGCGATTACCGTTGAAAGGGGCGGGGTACCACCGACCTGGGCGGGAGGCATAAAAAGGCCGACCTTTCAATCCGGTGCAACGCCAGCGCCAACGCCGGCATCCTCCGGACGCCCTCGACCGCGAGGTTGAACGGCCACACGTAAATTCTGCGCGGGCGATTAAAGTTTGACTTCGCAAATCACTCGTCAATAACGCTTCATTTAAGAAAGGGTGGGCCACCGGTTTGCCTTGGAAGCCGCGCCGCCGACCATTGCTCCATGGCCGAAAAAAATTCCTGGGTCGGCAGTATGGTGCCGCTGGCGCTCGCGCTGGCGTCGCTGGTTTCGATGTTGCTATCGCAAGAGGGGGATCTGCATTCGGGCCGGCCGGCCAGCGATGCTGAAGGCAAAAATCCCAGCACGCCATTTAATAATAAGGAGACCGCATCTTTCTCCATACCCCTTTGGGATGATCCGATGAAGGCCTTGGCCAGTCGGGACAAATTGGAACGAAAGGATGTGGATAAGGTTGACGATTTGTTACAGGAAGCCACCGACCAAGACTATCAACCGATTATTTTGGGTGTCATGTTGCCAGACGGCGACGATGCCTGGACGGCGGAAGAACGCCGCCGCGTCCGCTATGCGGTTCAATCCGCTTTGCGCGCGGCCCAATACACGCCGAACTATATTACGGACTTGAATTTGCTCGACCTTACCGGGTTTATCAAAAGCCAAACAGATGCAATTCTGGCATCCATCGGGACCCAGGCGGCCCAACCGGCCTCATCGACCATCAGCGCTCAAAAGGACGCCACTGGCACGTTCAGTTTACGTGCGACCATTGCGAAAGTATCTGCGGCATATTTCGCCCTGAATGACCCCCATTCGAAGGAGCCCGCTGGTGGCGATTGGCTGGTGCCTTACGAATGGCATTTTGAGTATCTTCCGCCGGGCACGACGGAGACAAGACTGCACGCGAATATGCGACCGGTCCTGGTCCTCTGGTTGTCCCGCAAGGAGGTAAACTCCTATGATAATAACGCTCTCCATACGCTGGCTTTGCTCGCCCAGAAATTCCCGGGCGCCAAAGCCGCCTTGTTTGGGCCGGTGAGTTCAAGTGACCTGATTATGTTGCCCGATTTACAGGCTTATTACGATTGGAATGACTGGAATAATCAGGTCGGTGTCAATTCCTTGGCGGCCGTGCCCATTTATTCCTATTGGGCGACGGCCGCGAATGATGAATTGGAGGCCGAATGGCGCGACCAAAAACGCTCCCTATGGCACCAGGGTACAACTTTCAGCTTTCAGGATTGGATGACGCGGTTCCAGGTACACCGCATCGGGGCAACCGATGCGGAACTCAGCCAGGC
>Ga0265320_10001861_pt1 | contig 14947 bp, 16 predicted proteins | sample 4827metaG_FD_202087 | JGI IMG/M metagenome (GOLD analysis project Ga0265320, IMG submission 202087) | Rhizosphere microbial communities from Carex aquatilis grown in University of Washington, Seatle, WA, United States - 4-8-27 metaG | ecosystem: Host-associated > Plants > Roots > Rhizosphere >...
CTCGCCCTGAACCTGCTCAAACGCGAGAAAACCAAAAAACGCGGAATCAAGGGCAAACAGCTCAACGCCGGCTGGGATCATGCCTATTTGCTCCGATTACTCGGAAGTTAGATGCGTCTGCCCTGCTTTTGCCGGTTGCCAGCGGCGAACACTGGGACAAACTTTGTCATCATGCGCATCTATTTTAGGGAATGGCTGAAAGCGTTCTTAGTGGGTGCGCTCTTTTCAGTTCTCGGTTTTGTTTTTGTCTGGTTTTCCACTTGGATTCATATTCCTGGGCTAAATTGGATCGGGGTTGTCCTTCTGTGGCCCGTGTGGTTATTGATGGAACCAAATGGCTATGATCCGGGAATCATTCTGATTATTCTCGCCAATGGGTTTGGTTGGATGGTTGTCATCGGCCCCTTTCTTGTGTTCAGGCAGGCAAGACGTGAAAAGAACTCGCCATTTCCCCAAAAGTCTTCCCGCTGATTAATCCAACTGCGCCTGGTCCTTGACCGCGCGGCGGACGTCGAACCAGTTTACTTCCTCGGAGTCGCGGGCGTAGGCGGCGAGAAGGGCTTTGTCGCAGAGGGAATTGACGAGGCGGGGGATGCCGCGGCTGCGGCGGGAAATGGCGCCGAGGGCGGCTTTGGTGAAACGGGGGCGGCCGCTGGCGCCGGCGAGGGTGAGGCGGTGCTGGATGTAGCTGTCAATCTGGCTGCGTTTGAGAGGCCGCAATTCAAAAAAGACGAGAATGCGCTGGCGCAACTGGCGCAGGCGTTTTTCGGCGAGGCGGGCTTTTAACTCGGGCTGGCCGATTAAAATAATTTGCAAAAGTTTCTGCGTGTCGGTTTCCAAATTCGACAGCAGGCGGATTTGCTCCATGACTTCGAAGGAAAGATTTTGGGCTTCGTCAATGATAAGGACGATGTCCTTGCCGGCGGCGATGCGCTTGAGCAGGGCGTCGTTGAGGCGCCCGGTGAGGTCGGCGTTGTCGAGGGCGAGGGGGGCGCTGCCGGCGCCGGGGGGGATTTCGCCGAGTTCGCGCAAGACGGCGGCGAGCAATTCGCGTTCGGTGAGGCGCGGATTCAAGATCAGCGCGGTGTCGGTGCGGAGGGGGTCGAGTTCGTTGAGGAAGGCGCGGCAGAGGGTGGTCTTGCCGCAGCCCACTTCGCCGACCAGCACGATGAAACCTTTTTTCTGGGCGAGCCCGTAGCGCAAATGCGCGAGCGCTTCCTCATGCGTGGGGCTGAGGTAGAGGAAGTTGGGATCGGGGGTGATGTTGAAGGGCATCACCTTGAACCCGAAGAATTGCAGATACATGGCGCGAGCCCATGCTAGCGTGAAAACGGGGGCAGCGGCAATGCCTTTTGGCCGGGTGCCTGTTGGAATTGACTTTTTGCCCGAATAGCCGATATTAGACAGTCTGTCGAAATGGCTTGGACTGGCCATTATCGCGGACCGTCACCATGGAGCCCGCCCCCCACGAAGAGTTTAGCGCCGCCCTGCCAAGTCGCTGGCCGGCGTGGCGGGCGTTGATTTGGGCGACGCTGGCGATTTTCCTGTTTAACAGTTGGGCGATTGCCTGGGAAAAGTGGACTTTTTTGCTGGGCATGGAAGTGCCCAGCCGGGCGGCGCTCTCGAGCGGGCATTTATGGACGTTGGTGAGCTATGTGCTGACGGGGGCGGGGACGAGCCTGCCGACGCAGTGGTTTTCCGGACCGTTGAGCATACTATTTTTATATGCGATAGCGCCGCTGGCGGAAGCGGAAATGGCGCGGCGTGATTTTATCTGGTTATGTGTCGTCAGCGCACTGGGGGGGGTGGCGTGCTGGCTGCCGTTTCACTGGGCCGCGGGGGATCCCTTGTTGTCGGGCTGCATGGTGTTGGTCCCGGGGCTGCTGGCATTTTGGTGTTTTGCGATGCCGGACGAGCCGATGGCGCAGCGGCTGTTTTTCTCGGTGGAGATCCGCCCGCAGGCGTTTTTTTGGTTGATCCTGGCGCTGGAGGCGGGAACATTTTTGGGATTTGAATTACCCCAGGCCTTGGGCCATCCCGGGGCGTTCCGCTCGAATTACGACAATTCGGCGCATCTTGGGGCCATGCTGGCGGGCTGGGCCTTTGCTGGGTTGTGGCGTCGGCGCCTGGCGCTGGTCGAACTGCCGGCTCCGGCGGAGAACCTGCCCCAGCCGACTGGGGTCATACCGGTGGGCGCGAAACGCGCGATGGAAGCACAAGTCATGGGCGAGGCGGCCGGGAAGCAAATGCCGGCGAGCCGCCGGGAACTGCGCGAAGAAGTGGATCGCATCCTGGATAAAATCAACCGTCAGGGATTCACGGCTCTGAGTACGCAGGAAAAACAGACCCTGGACAAGGCGCGGAATTTGCTGAAAAAATGAGAAATGCAAAATGCAAAATGAGAAATGCAACCTGGATAATCGTTTGAGAGCGGGCGGGTATAAATAGGAATAGCTCGAAATCAGGGTTGGCTTTTATTTTGCATTTCGCGTTAGGCATTTATCATTTGTTTTCCGCCAACTCGGCGACAGCGAGGCAATTGAGCAGGGCCTTGGGAACCATGAATTCCGGCTCAAGATATTCGGGGCGCTTCGGGGCGACGGGGTCATCAGACCATTCCGAGGCGTGGCCATTTCCGCCAGCTGGGCCGAGGCCATCGAGCGTGGGGAGATGGGGCGCCAGGAGATTGCCGTCGCTGAGGCCGCCGCGTTGCTCGGTGGTCAGTTTGGCGCCGAGTTGGCGGGCGGCGCGGGAATAGATCTCGAAGAGCTGCCGGGTGCCGGGATTCTCCGGCCATGCGGGGGTGCGACCGGTAATTTCCGCGCGAATCCGACAGCGGTGGCCATCGGCGACGGCCGCCACCCGGCCAAGACCGGCCAGGGCGACGACAGATCTCTCAGCGGCGGCGAGCACGGTAGGGGAGAAAGCCCGCATTTCGCCCAAGGCTTCCGCTTCGTGGGGCACGCGGTTGAGGGCCTCGCCTCCCCGGATAAAACCGACGTTGACGGTAAGTTCGCTCGCGGGGTCGGTCATTTTTTCGAGCGCGGGAATGACACCTGCCAGTTCGGCAATGGCGTTCGCGCCGTCGGCGTGGCAACTGCCGGCATGGGCTCCGCGGCCTTCCGCGGCCACGCGGAATTCCGAGCGGCCCTTGCGGGCGACGACGAGGTTAAAGGAATTCTCCCGGCAGGCGCCCGATTCATAAACGAGGGCAGCGCGGGCGCGGTCGCCGAAGCGCGCGAGCGCGGCCTGGGCGAAATCGTCGCCCAAAGTTTCCTCGGCAGCATTGAAGGCAGCGACCCAGGTGAAGTGGTCGAACAGGGCGGGCGCGGCGGAGCGCAGGGCGCACATTTGCAACCAGAGGAGGGCGGTGCCGCCCTTGATATCCACCACCCCGGGGCCGTAGATGCGGCCTTCGGCTTCGCGCCAGTGAAAATAATTACGGGATTCCTCCTGCGGGGTGAAGACAGTGTCGAGATGGGAAACGCACAGCAACACTGCGCGCGTGCGGCCCGGGCGGCGAAGGAAGAGATGGTCTCCGCCCCGACGGTTGGCGCCGGGAACAGTTTCCGCGGAAAAGCCCAACGGGGCGAACGCGGTGGCGGTGGCGTGACCCAGGGCGTTGACGCCATCGCGATTTTGGGTGTAGCTGTTGATACCGACCCATTCGCGCAAGTGGGCGAGCGCGGCGGGGAGGTGTTGCGCAAGAGCGGCTTGGAGCGCGGCGGGGGAAGTTGATAGTTGATAGTTGATAATTGAGAATTGAGAATTGAGAATGCAGAGTTCGGAATTATCAACTCTCAATTGGCGCTGGCGCTGCTTCATCCTTCATCCCTCATCCTTCATCCTTCCGTTCACCCTTTCAGCCCCCGGGAGCGAATCTTGTCCATGCCGGCGGCGAGGACAATGACTATGCCGATAATAATTGCCTGGTAGTAGGATTGCCAGCCCATCTGGACCGTGCCGCTGCGCAGGCTGGTCATGGTAAGCGCGCCGATGACGGCGCCCCAAATACTGCCAACGCCGCCACTGAGGCTGGCGCCGCCGATGACGACCGCAGTGATGATGTCCAATTCAAGACCGGTGCCCACGGTGACGTCACCCTGGCCCAAGCGGGCCATGGAAAGGATGCCGGCCAAGCCAATAAACATGCCGGCGAGGGTGTAAACCAAGACTTTCAACGTGCGGGTGCGGAGCCCGCAGAGACGCGCGGTGTCTTCGTTGGAACCGAGGGCGAAAATATGGCGTCCAAAAACACTGCGGTTGAGCACGAACGACATGACGATGGTGAGGACGAGCAAGATCAGCACGCCGATGGGCGGCAGCCAAAGGGGCACCGAGAGGTCGTCAGGGTGGGCTGAATCCCGGGTCATGAAGAGTTTGAGGATGCCAAAGAGCCAGTCGGGAATGGTGGCGGGCAGGCTGAGGCCGGATTCGCCCGGCTGCCACCACGGCGAAGTGCCAGCGGCATGGAGTGAATAAGGATTGTTCATCAAGGCGTTGACGCCTTCGATGCGGCTAAGGCCGTAATTAACCTTTTGATTGTCACCAAACATTTGGGCCAACCCGCGCGCAGTGCTCATCGCGCCGAGGGTGACGATGAAAGGCATCATTTTAAAGCGGGCGATAATGGTGCCATTGAAGGCACCCACCAGCCCGCCGGCCAAAATTCCCGCCAACACGGCGGGCCAGGAGGAATACCCGTGTTTCAACAGCTGGGCGGCAATTACGCCCGTCATGGCGACCACCGACCCGGCGCTCAAGTCTATACCGCCCGCCACAATGATCATGGTCATGCCCAGCGTACCGATGGCGACGACGGTCGTCTGGGTGATAATGTTGCCGACGTTTTGCGGGGAGAGAAAATTGAGCTGGCTGTGGTGGTAAATCATGCCCTCAAACAGAATTATCACAAACAACAGGCCGAACGTCGGCCCCAGCAGGGGATAGCGGTGCAGCCAGGAGGGACGGTATGCGGATGGGTCGGACATGGGAGGGAAAATCTTGAATTTTGAATCACGAATTTTGAAAAAACGTTCACCCGGTCAGTCAGTTGTTTTCTTCGCCGGGTTCGGCGGTGTCGCGGCCGAGGGCGGCGGTGAGGAGGCTGTGTTCATCCCATTCGACACGTGAGCGGACGGCGACCAGCTCGCCGCGGCACATGACCGCAATGGTGTCGCACATGCCGAGCAATTCCGGCAGATACGAACTAACCATGATGATGGCTCGACCCTGCCTGGCCTGATCAAGCATCTGCCCGTAGAGGACGGCTTTCGCGCCAACATCAATGCCCCGGGTGGGCTCGTCGAGCAGGAACACATCGGCTTCCTGGTGGAGCAGGCGGCCGAAGGCGATTTTTTGCTGGTTGCCGCCGGAGAGGGTACCGACGGCCTGAGTGGCCGATTTCGTGCGCACGTCCAGCCGTTTGATCAGATCATGGGCCACCCCAAGTTGTTTGGAACGGGAAACGAAACCGCTGCGGGCCAGCACGCCGAGGCGCGACAAAGTAAGATTATCGGCCAGATCGCGATTGAGCAGCAATCCTTCCTCTTTGCGATTCTCAGAGAGGAGTCCAAGGCCGGCCGCGAGGCTGCGCCCGGGCGCGCCCAGCTCGAGCACTTTTCCGGAGACCGTGACGGTGCCGGCGGCGGCGCGATCCAAGCCAAACACGGAGCGCAGGATTTCGGTGCGGCCGGCGCCAATCAAGCCGGCGAAGCCAAAGATCTCCCCCTTGCGCACGACGAAGGAAACGCCGCGCGGCTTGCCGCCGGGGCCGTCGAGGCCATTGACGGTGATGACCGGGTCGCCAAGGGTGCGCGGCGCCTGAGGATAGAGCTCGGTTACTTCGCGGCCGACCATGAGCCGGATGATGCCGGCGTTGTCAATTTGCGACAATTCACCGCTGCCGACGGATTTGCCGTCGCGCAGGACAAGGTAGCGCTTCGCGACGGCCCGGCACTCTTCCAGAAAATGGCTGATGTAAATGAGGGCGACCCCTTGTTCGGCCAGGCGCGCGATAATGCCGAAAAGGATATCCACGTCGTGCCGCCCGAGGCTGCTGGTCGGCTCGTCGAGAATCACGACGCGCGCGCCACTGGCGCAGGCGCGAGCGATTTCCACGATCTGCTGCTGGGCGACCGACAACGTGCGCACGGGCACATCGAGCGGCAGATGCGGGTGATTGACCATCTCTAGAGCTTTGCGCACGCGTTCGCGCCGCTCGCGCCGGTTGACGAAGCCCCAGCGCGAAGGCTCGCGGCCCAGGACCAGGTTTTCCTCCACGGTCAGGTGCGGCGCGAGCGTAAGTTCCTGGTAGATCATGGCGACGCCAGCGTCACTGGAGGCCCGGGGCTCGCGGGGCGCGAAGGGCTGGCCGTCCAATTCCATGGTACCGGCGTCCGGAGCGTGGGCGCCGGAAATGACCTTCATCAACGTGCTTTTACCGGCGCCGTTTTCACCGATGAGAGCCAGGACTTCGCCCGCACGTGCTTCCAAGTCCACGCCGGCAAGAGCGCGGGTGGCGCCGAAACTTTTTTCGATGCCGCGCAACCGCAGGCGCATGGGGTAAGTGGATTAATTTTGAACGGTATTCGCGAGCAGCGCTTTGACGGCGGGTTCGTTCTGATTGTCTTTCCGGAGGACGACAGTGCCGGTATCCACGTTATTCATGACGTTCAGGCCCGCGAGTTTTGCGAGCATGGTCTTCACGCCGAGGTAACCCATTTGGTAGGGATATTGGAGGACGATGGCGCCAAGTTCGCCGCGGGCGAGGCCGTCCAAATTGATGGCGTCGCCGTCGAAGCCAACAAATTTGACGGAGCCAGCAAGTTTGGCATTTTCGAGGGCCTTCAGCATGGCATTGGTGGTCGGCTCGTTCGGGCTGAACACGCCGTCCACTTTACCTTTGAAAGAGTTCAGCAGGTCAGAGCTGATGGAAATCCCCTTGTCCACGTCATCGCCGCCGTAAATATCCGAAGAGATGATCTTAATATTCGGGTGGTTTTTCTTTATTTCGTCGAGGAAACCCTCCTCGCGGTCAGCCGTGCTGGCGGAACCGACGCGAAAGCGCAAGAGGATGGCGTTGCCCTTGTCACCCATCTCGCTGGCAAGTTCGCCGGCGGCAAGGATGCCGGCATTGCGGTTGTTGGTGCCGACAAAGGACACGATGTCCTTATAGTTGAGCGCGGAATCGACGATAACGAGGGGAATACCGGCGTGGCGGGCCCGGTCGGAGGGCGGGACCAAGGCATTCAAGTCCATGGGGCAAAGAACGATGCCGTCAAGATTCTGCGCGATGTAGGTTTCGACCAGCGAAACTTCTGCGGGGACATCATTTTCGGAGGCTGGACCCTGCCATTCGACTTTGAGTTTGATGCCGTTGTCATTGGCCTCTTTTTCAGCGACGCGCAAACCCTTTTCCACGGATTTCCAATAGACGTTTTGCATGCCTTTGGGAATAAAGGCGATGTGGATGGTCTTGCCCTTGAGGGAAGAGAGATCGGCCTTCGCGGGGTCGACGACCGGGCCCGACGCTGCAGCCGGTGCGGAAGAGGCGGTTGCGGGAGTTTCGGATTTTCCGCAAGCGGCCAGGAAAAGCAAAGAGGTGACGGTTAGGGCCAGGATTGGGGACAGCGAACGAAGGAACGCGGATGCTTTCATGGGAATTGGGAGGGGGTGGGGGAAATGAAGCCCATCAGGGCAGAGCCCAGAATAAGGACACGACCTTCCCGGGGTGTCAAATCAAAGTCAAACCGGCGGCCAAAGTCTATGACTCGTCACGCACCGCTTTTTCGCGCTCGGCCTGCCATTTGGCGCGCTGCCAGCGCATGGAGGCCATGTCCCAGCCGTCAGCGAGGAACTTGGCGGCTTGCGCGAGGCTGTACAAGACGATGACCAACCCGGCGGCGACGGCGGCGAAACCGAAGGCGAGCGGGCCCATGGCGATAACGGCACAAATGCCGACAGCGCCAAAAATGACTGCATAGCGAAGCAGACGCAGTTCACGCCGGAGCTTGCGCATCTGGTAAACCATTATTTCCTCGTGGCTTGGGGGTTGCATGGGGGGATGGATTGATTATTTCGCGGCCCGGGGATGCGGGCGCCTGGCGATGGTCAAAATCAAAAACAGCAGGCCACGAAATTCCCGCACTTCCCGCTCAAGCTTTTGCAGGCGCAGTTCCCGATCAGTCTCTGGCGGAGTGGGCACGGCGGACATTTTGGCCTCCGGAGCCACCGCTGGCAAACGCTATTTTAACTTGGCCAGGGCGTCTTCGCGGCTGGCGTAGAGGGGGAAAATACTGGTGAATCCGGAAATTTCAAAGACTTGTCGCACGTTGGGCGTGAGCGAGGCGAGCGCAATGGAGCCATTGATTTTTTTAAATTGTTTGGCAGCGGTGAGCAACACGCGCAAGCCGGCGCTGGAGATGTAATCCAGATCCTTCACGTCCACCAGGACCTTGGCGTGGCCCTTGTCGGCGAGGGCGTTCAACTCGGCTTCGAGCTGGCCATGGGTATTGATGTCCAGCCGGCCCTTGAGGCTGACCACGGCGAGGCCGTTGATGTTTTCGGTAAGGATTTCCACGGTGAGGGAGGGAAAGAGGGGTTTAAGCGGTACTAACGGCGGAAGGCCAGTTTTGTTTCAGTAGAGGGCCTTAGCAAGCAGAAAGGGGACAGGGGCTTCCGACTCAGAATAATCGGATAGGTCGAACGGGTCGGACAAGTCGGACAAGGGGACAAGGCAGACGCCCAAGCGGAGTGCCTTCGCCATTTCACTTTCGCCTTACTCCCACTCGATCGTCGCCGGGGGCTTGGAAGAAATATCGAGGACGACGCGGCTGACGCCACGCACCTCGTTGGTAATGCGGCTGGAGATTTTCTGGAGGAGGTCGCCGGGGAGGCGGGTCCAATCGGCGGTCATGGCGTCAATGCTTTCGACGACGCGGAGGGCGATGACCCAGGCGTAATTGCGCTCGTCGCCGACGACGCCAACCGATTTAACGGGCAAAAACACGCAGAAGGACTGCCAGACTTTCCAATACCAGCCGGACTTCATCATTTCGTCGTGGAGGATGGCGTCGGCCTGGCGGAGGATTTCGAGTTTGTCGCGGGAAATTTCCCCGAGGACGCGCACGCCGAGGCCTGGGCCCGGGAAGGGCTGGCGCCAGACGACGTCACGAGGCAGGCCCAGTTTCGCCCCGACCTCGCGCACTTCGTCTTTGAAGAGTTCCCGCAGCGGCTCGACGAGCTTGAGCTTCATGCGCTTGGGCAGGCCGCCGACGTTATGGTGGCTCTTGATGACGGCGGCGGGATTGTTGCCGATGGCGACGGACTCAATCACGTCCGGATAAAGGGTGCCCTGGCCGAGGAAATCGGCGTGGCCGATGGACTTGAGTGACCTTTCAAAAACTTTGACGAAGGTGCGACCGATGATCTTGCGCTTTTTTTCCGGGTCGGAGACGCCCTTGAGTTTGCGCAGGAACAAATCGCCGGCGTCGGCCACGCGCAGGTCAATGCGGAAATGTTTTTTGTAGAGGTTGACGACGGCCTCGCGCTCGCCGGCGCGCAGCAGGCCGTTGTCCACGAACACGCAGGTCAACTGTTTGCCAATGGCCTTGTGCAGGAGGGCGGCGGCGACGGAGGAGTCCACGCCACCGCTGAGGCCGAGGAGCACGTGCTTTTTGCCCACTTGGGCGCGGAGGTCGTCAATGGCGCGCTGGATGAATTCGCCCATGGTCCAGTTGCGCTTTGCGTGGCAGACGCCGAAGAGAAAGTTTTTGTAAACTTCGGTGCCGCGCTCGGTGTGGAAGACCTCGGGGTGAAATTGGATGCCGTAAAAATGGCGGGAGCGGTCTTCGATGGCGGCGAAGGGCGAATTCTCGGTAGTGCCGATGGCGGCGAAGCCCGGCGGCATTTTGATCAGGCGGTCGCCGTGGGAATTCCACACCCGCAGCTTTTTGGGCAAGCCGGAGAAGAGGCGTCCGGCATTCTTGATGGCCAGAGTGCCATGGCCGTACTCGCGGTGGTCGCTTTTGGCGACGCGCCCGTCAAGCAGGTAACCCATGAGCTGGATGCCATAGCAAACGCCGAGGACGGGTACGCCCAGGTTGAAAATCTCCCGGTCGGGCATTGGGGCGTCCTTGGCGAACACGCTGCTCGGGCCGCCGGAGAGAATGATGCCGATGACGTTATCCGCCCGCAAAGTCTCCGCGGTCGTGGTGAAATGGTAGATTTTCGAATACACCCTGCACTCGCGGATGCGCCGGGCAATCACCTGGGTGTATTGCGAGCCGAAATCAAGCACGGCGATGGTGGCAGGGGCGGACATGGGGGCGAGCGAATTAAGAATTAAGAATTAAGAATTATGAATTAAGAAGTACAGAGGGCGACCGGGGATCGAACGTTTAAAGGTGAATGTTTTATGCTTGAGGCGAGGCAGGGTGGGGGCGGGAGCGGTGCGGGAGGCGGAAAGCTGAAAGATTGATGCTTGAGGCCGGAAAAATTGATTTGGAATTGGGTTCGGGAATGAAAGTTTTGGGGGTGGATTTCTTTATTCTTAATTTTTACTTCTTAATTCAATGGTCAGAACTTCAGCTTGGAGTTTTCGAAATGGCAGTTGGGGCAGAGGGCGGTGGGGTCGCGGCGGGGGGCGGAATAAAGGCGGCCGCATTTAAGGCAGTGAAAGAGGGACTGGGCGCGTTCTTGCTCGTAGATCCGCTGGTCGCGCCGGTCATAATAGAACCACAGGCCGGCCACGAGCGCGATGCCGATCGTCACGCCCGTGAGAACGAAGTGGCTGAAATCGAGATTGAACAAGGAGGCGGGGGAGGTGGTCTTGGGGTGGAAACGCAGCGGGCGGCGTGCCAAATTGGCCGCGCCGCCCGTTGCAGGAAGTCAACCGCGCGCAGCACGGCGGCGGAAAATGCTAAGTTTTGACTTCGGTGTCGGCGGCGGGGGCGTCCGCCGCGGCAGAAGCAGCCGGAACCGCCTCGGGCTTGGCGGCGGCGGGAGCGCTGGCGTTAGCGGATTTCTTCGCCTTACCCTTACCTTTGCCCTTGCGCTTGGACTTTTTGTAGCCCTCGTCGCTGGCGGGAATCAATTCCATGAGTGCCATGGGGGAAGCGTCGGTGCCGCGGGGCCCAAGCTTGTAAATGCGGGTGTAGCCGCCGGCGCGATTGAGGAATTCAGACGCGCGCTCGTCAAAGAGGGCTTGGACGGCGGCGGGATTGCGAAGGCGCGCAGCGGCCTGGCGGCGGAGGTGCAGCTTTTGGGCGGCGTCGGACGACAGGGAGGCCTTTTTAGCGAGCGTGATAAGGCGTTCGGCAAAGGGGCGGAGCGCCTTGGCGCGGGCGAGCGTCGTCTCAATACGCTGTTTTGTGAACAGGGCGGAGGCCATGGCGCCGACGATGGCTTCGCGGTGCTCCTTTTTGACGCCGAGCGAGTGGCGGTATTTCTTGTGGCGCATGGTGGAGAATTAAGAATTAAGAATTAAGAATTAAGAAGTCAGGCAACAGCCAACCATTCGGGGTGCCGCTGGGTTAACGGCAGGAATTACTTCATAAATCTTAAATCCTGCCTCATAAATTGAATTTAGACGGCTTCGGTGGGTTTTTCGAGCATGCGCTCGTCAAACTTCATGCCGAGGGAGAGGCCGAGCTGTTCGAGCTTTTGCTTGATTTCGTTAAGCGACTTCTTGCCGAAATTGCGGTACTTGAGCATTTCCTGCTCGGTCTTCATCGCCAATTCGCCGACGGTGGTGATGTTGGCGTTGTTCAGGCAGTTGGCGGCGCGCACCGACAACTCGATTTCGTTGACGCTCATGTTGAGCAGCTTGCGCAGGCGGTTCTGCTCCTCGGACACTTCCTTGCCCTCGGTGGCGAACTCGATCTGTTCGGACGACACGGCGTCGAACACGTCGAAGTGGTGCTTCACAATGGCGGAAGACTCCTTGAGGGCTTCGTCCGGGGTGATGCGGCCGTCCGTCGTAATCTCCAAGATGAGCTTGTCGTAGTCGGTCATCTGGCCGACGCGGGTTTGCTCGACGGAATACTTGACGAGGCGGACGGGGCTGAAGAGGGAATCCACGGCGATAACGCCGATGGGCTGGTCGTCCACCTTGTTTTCGTCGGCGGGGCAATAGCCCCGGCCCACCTTGATTTCGATTTCGGCCTGGAAACGGCGCTTGCGGTCGAGGGTGCAGATGAGCTGCTTCGGGTTGACGATGGTAATATTGGAGTCCGGCTGAATGTCGGCCGCGGTGACGGTGCCTTCCTTGTCCACATTGATCGCGAGGCGGACGGAGTCGCGTTTGGCGGATTTAATGAGGACCTGTTTGAGGTTAAGGACGATGTCGGTCACGTCTTCGACGACGCCGTCAATGCTTTGGAACTCGTGTTTGACGCCGTCAATGCGAATGGAGCTAATGGCGGCGCCTTCAATGGAGCTGAGGAGGACGCGGCGCAAGGTGTTGCCGATGGTGTGGCCATAGCCAGTCTCAAAAGGCTCGGCGGTGAACATCGCGTAGGTGTCGGTGGCAGTATCCTCGCTTTTGACGAGGCGTTTGGGCAGTTCGAATTTTCCGAGGCGTTTAGGCATGGCAGTGACGGGTTGAAATTAAGAAATGGGAGGACAATGAGTTAGCGGCTGTAGAATTCGACGATGAGCTGGGTGTTGATGCCGGGCTCGAGTTCTTCTTTGGCCGGGAGGCGGCTGACGACCCCGCGAAGTGCATCGGCTTGGAGGGTGAGCCAGGCGGGGGGGGAGCGAAACTGGTTGGTTTCCAAACCGCGGGTGGCCAATTGGCGGGAGGAGGGGCGCTCGCGCATTTCCACGATGTCACCCGGTTTGCAGAGGTAGCTCGAGATGTCCACCTTGTGGCCGTTGACGTTGACGTGGCCATGGTTGACCAGTTGGCGGGCGGCGCGGCGGGACTTCACAAAGCCGAGCAAATAGACAATGTTGTCGAGGCGCGATTCAAGCAGCTGAAGGAATTGGTCGCCGGTGACGCCACGCATGGCCTTGGCGCGGTCAAACAGGAGGCGGAATTGTTTTTCACCGAGGCCGTACATGAAGCGGAGTTTCTGCTTTTCGTTGAGGCCGGCGGAGTATTCCGACATTTTTCGGCGCAGGCGCGGGCCGTGCATGCCGGGCGGGTGCGGCTTGCGTTCGAACGCCTTGGAGGGCGGGAAAATCGCCTGGCTGAAGCGGCGATTGATCTTTTGCGCGGGACCGGTGTAGCGGGACATGGGAAGGAAAAGTGCTTTAGTGCTTTGGTGCTTAGTGTTCTAGTGCTGGACGCAGAACAAAAGTTCCAAGGCAGAATGAATGGGAAGGACAATATTAGACGCGGCGGCGTTTGCGCGGGCGGCAGCCGTTGTGGGGCACGGGGGTGACGTCCGTAATGGAACCGACAGTCAAGCCGAGCGTTTGCAGTGCGCGGATGGCGGAGTCGCGGCCCATGCCGGGTCCGCGAATTTTGACGATAATGTCCTTGAGGCCGTGGGCCATGGCAGCGCGGGCGGCTTCCTGGGTAACGACTTGAGCAGCGTAGGCGGTGGATTTGCGGGAGCCGCGGAAATTACATTTACCCGAGGACGACCAGGAGAGGACGTTGCCCTGCAAGTCGGAGAAGGTGACCTTTGTATTGTTAAAGGTGGCCAAGATGTGGCAAATACCGTGAGTGATATTCTTGCTGCCCTTGGCGCGGCGAACCTTGGCGGCGCCGAGGTCTTCGGCGAGCGGGTCCTTGGCGGCAGCGGGAGCCTTGTCGCCTTCGGCGGCTTTATTGCCTTCTGCGGTCACAGCGCCGGGCGCGCCGGGGGCGGCAGGCGCGGCCGGATCTTTGGGCGCCTTGGGGGCGGCACCTTCCTTGGGGGCCTTGGGAGCCGGGGCGGCTGCGGCAGCGTCCTTGGCCTTGGGGGCCTTGGGCTTTTTATCCGCAGCGGATTTGGCCGAGGCATCGCCGGCGGCGGGAACGATAATGTCCTTCTCTTCGCTCATAAAATTTATTCAGCTTTCTTGATGACGCCGACGGTCTTGCGCGCGCCCTTGCGGGTGCGGGCATTGGTGCGGGTACGCTGGCCGCGCACCGGCAGGCGGTGGATGTGACGGATGCCCCGATAGCACTTGATGGCTTGGAGGCGTTTCAAATTAGAGGTAATTTCGCGGCGCAAATCGCCCTCGACTTTCCAGCCGCGCTCGCCGATGAACTGGACGATGCGGTTGATCTGCTCCTCGGTGAGTTCCTGGGAACGGAGCGCGGGGTCAATGCCCAGCGTGCCGATGATGAGATCAGCGCGCGTCGGCCCCACGCCGTAAATATAACGCAAAGCGTAGGAGACCCGTTTGTTGTTCGGGATATCAATACCGAGGAGACGTGGCATGGCGAATAGGCGACCCACCATCACATGCCGGGAGGCATGATCAGGGGAAAAGGGGTCACAATAATGATTTGTAGACGGTTGGGAAGGATAAAGTTGCCGAAATTGCTTATTACTTTAAGCGGTAACGGCCGCGGAGGCAGAAAGTGAGACCGGGGCGGCCGGACGGGCGGGGCGCACGGTCAAAATTTCGGGGCCTTGCGAGGTGATGTAGACGGTGTGTTCGAAGTGGGCGCTGGGGCGGCGGTCGCGGGTAATGGCCGTCCAGTGGTCGTCAGCGTACTCGATGTCCGCCGTGCCGAGGTTGACCATGGGCTCAATGGCGATGCACATGCCGGCTTTGAGTTTTTCGAGCGTGTTGGGCTTGCCGAAATTGGGCACTTGGGGAGCCTCATGCATGGTGCGGCCAACGCCATGGCCGACGAATTCGCGCACGACATTCATGCCCTGGCCTTCGACGAGCGACTGAACGGCGTGGGCGATGTCACCGACGCGGCGGCCGACGCGGGCTTCCGCGATGGCGGCGCGCAAGGCGGCCTGGGTGGTGTCGAGGAGGCGCTGTACGTCGGGCG
>Ga0265320_10001862_pt1 | contig 14946 bp, 1 predicted proteins | sample 4827metaG_FD_202087 | JGI IMG/M metagenome (GOLD analysis project Ga0265320, IMG submission 202087) | Rhizosphere microbial communities from Carex aquatilis grown in University of Washington, Seatle, WA, United States - 4-8-27 metaG | ecosystem: Host-associated > Plants > Roots > Rhizosphere >...
CACCCAGCGTCTGCGGCACACCCTGCCAGGCGAGGAAAAGCCCAAACAGCGCCGAGAGCGGCAGCGTGATGTAGAGCATGCACCGCGTCACATCCACCCAGAAATTGCCGATGCTCTTGACGGAAGCCCGCCGCAGCGCGCGCCCGCACGCCACCAGGATCGCCAGCCCCGTCGAACCGCTGATGAATTGGTGCACCATCACGCCGCAGACCTGCGAGAAATAACTGTAGGTCGCCTCGCCCGAATAGTCCTGCCAGTCCGCATTGCAGACAAAGCTCCACGCCTCGTTGAACGCCATCCACCAATGCACATTCGGCAGTTGCTGTGGGTTCATCCATAATGGTTCCCATTGCTGGGTCATGAAGATCACCATCAACGTAAAAACCCCCACCAAGCCGAACACCACCACCGCCGCGAGGTAACGCAGCCAGGTCATCTCCTCGGTCGCGTCCACACCGGTGAGCTTGTAGGTGAGTTTTTCCACGGGACGCATCAAGCCGTGCAAAAAGGTCTTTTCGCCTTTGAACACGCGCGCCATGAAGTTGCCCAGCGGCGGCGTTAGCGCTATACCCAGCCCAAAGAAAAGTGCGGTTTCAACAATCGCGTTGGAATTCATGAGAGCTTGTTACATTTGCGACCAGTGTAAAGAAGACGCCAGCCTTGCGGCCGGTGTGAGCAATTCTCGTTTGTCACGCTGCTGATATTACCCCATCGCGCGTTGCCTGCATAATGAAGAGGGGCCGCGTTTCCATTAAAACGGCGTTTAGTTGCCTGGGATGCGCATTTTTTCTACTCGCTGCCCTTCAATGAGTTAGCTAGTTTAACGATTCGTGAATTGACTCACGCCGCCATCGGCGAGATTCATGCTCCACCCTTCCGCTGCTTCGTTTTCGACCAGGTCCCCAACTCGCCCATGACCAAATCTTCGAGTTCGCGCGGGCAAAAAAAATCCGTGGCGCACGCCTACCGAAACTCCGCGCTGTCCCCCGAGCGCCGAGTGAAAGATTTGCTCGCGCGCATGACCCTCGAGGAAAAGGCTGGGCAGATGATGGGCCTCTGGAGAAAAATCCCGGCGACGCTCGCCGATGCCTCAGGCCGCTTTGATTTGGCCAAGGCGCACCGGGCCTTTCGCGCCGGCCACGGCCTCGGCCAAATCGGTCGCATCAGTACCCTCGGCGGCGGGCTGGACGCCCGTGCCATGGCGGAATTTGCCAACTCCGCGCAAAAGTTTTTCCGCGAGCACAGCCGCTTGGGCATTCCCGTGATTTTTCACGAGGAATGTCTTCATGGCCTCGCCGCTGTTGGCGCCACCAGTTTCCCCCAGCCCATCGCGCTGGCCTCCACGTTCAACCCGGAATTGATCGAAGCCGTCTTTGCCCAAACCGCCGCCGAAACGCGCGCCCGCGGTATTCATCAAGCGCTGACACCCGTCGTGGATGTCGCGCGCGATCCCCGTTGGGGCCGCGTCGAGGAAACTTACGGCGAAGATTCCCATCTCGTCGCGCGCTTGGGCTGCGCCGCCGTGCGCGGCTTGCAGGGTGACGCCAATTTTCACGGCAAAAAAAACGTCATCGCCACGCTCAAGCATTTCGCCGCACACGGCCAGCCCGAGTCCGGCACCAACTGCGCGCCCGCCAATATTTCCGAACGAGTGCTCCGCGAAATTTTCCTCTATCCCTTCCAGGAAGCCATCCGGCGCGCCGGAGCCATCAGCGTGATGCCGTCCTACAATGAAATCGACGGCGTGCCCTCGCATGCCAACCGCTGGCTGTTACGCGACGTGCTCCGCGGCGAATGGAGCTTTCGCGGGTTCCTCGTCAGCGATTATTTCGCCATTTTTCAATTGGGCGATTGCCCCAACACCGGCGGCCACCGCGTCGCCGTCAATAAAAAGGCCGCCTGCGCCCTCGCCGTGCGCGCCGGCGTCAACGTCGAACTCCCCGACGGCGATTGCTACTTGCACCTCAGAGAACTGGTGCGCCAGGGCGAGATCAAGGAATCGCAACTCGACGAACTGGTGGCACCGCTGCTCTATTGGAAATTTAAACTGGGCCTGTTCGACGACCCGTATGTGGACACCGACGAGGCTGACCGCATCGCCCATTGCACGGACAACCGCGTGCTCGCCCGCCAGGCCGCGCGCGAGGCCATCACGCTGTTGAAGAACGACGGCCCGGTCCTGCCGCTTGATGAGAGGAACATCAAAACCCTCGCCGTCATCGGCCCCAACGCGCACCGCCGCTTGCTCGGCGGCTATAGCGGCGTGCCGCCGCACAATGTCACCGTGCTGGATGGCCTCCGTGCCCGCCTCGGTAAGCGCGTGAAGATTTTGTATCGCGAAGGTTGCAAAATCACCGTGGGCGGCTCGTGGACCCAGGATGCCGTCACCCCTGGCCGCCCCGCCGCTGATCGCCGCCAAATCGCCGCCGCCGTGAAGATTGCCCGGCGGGCGGATGTGGTGGTCCTCGCTTTGGGGGGCAACGAGCAAACCTCCCGCGAGGCGTGGAGCCGACGCCATCTGGGCGACCGCGCGAGCCTCGATTTGCTCGGCCAACAGGACGAACTGGCCCGCGCCATGATTGCCACCGGCAAGCCGGTGGTCGTGCTGCTTTTTCACGGACGCCCCAACTCCATCAATTTTCTCGCGCAAAATGCGCCGGCCATTCTGGAATGTTGGTATTTGGGCCAGGAATGCGGTCATGCCGTGGCCGAAGTTTTATTCGGTGAGTATAATCCCGGCGGAAAATTGCCCATGACCGTCCCGCGCTCAGCCGGACACCTGCCCGCGTATTACAATCACAAGCCCACCGCCCGCCGCGGCTATTTGTTCGACGAGGTCTCCCCGCTCTACCCTTTCGGTCACGGGCTGAGTTACACGACCTTCGCCTTCACCAAACCGCGCCTCGCACACCGGCGGATCCGCCGCGGGCAGTCCACTCGCCTCATTGTGGACGTGGCCAACACAGGCCGGCGTGCCGGCATGGAAGTCGTGCAGATGTATATCCGAGATGTCGTCAGCGCCACCACCCGTCCGATCAAGGAATTGAAGGGCTTTCAGAAAATATTCCTCGCGGCCGGCGAGAGCCGCACCGTGAAAATCGCCATCACGCCGGAATCCCTCGCCTTTTATAACGCGGACCGGAAATTCACCGTTGAGCCGGGCGACTTCGAAATCATGGTTGGCCCGTCATCCCGCGACCAAGACTTGCAGAAAGTGCTGCTGACTGTGACGTAGCGGCAAGTCCTGACCGGATGCAGCGCACCGACACCGACTTGCACATGTGCGCCAGCCCACCCCCGCCCGCTTACGCCTTGACGATCTTGCGTTTGCGGCGGAGACCGGCCAGCGCGAGCATCGCGCCACCCGCAATCAGGCCCCACGTCGAAGGCTCGGGCACCGTGACGAACTCGAGCGCCGTTCCGCCATTGGCGAAGATGAAGTAGCTCTGCGCCGTGGCGCCATAGACGCCCGCCGCCACATTTTCTGCCGCAAACTGGCTGATGGAAAAGCCCGCGTTGCTCATGTCGTTGCTGGACGTGATAAGCGTGTAAGTGTCGTCCGCCGGATTGCCGTCGAAGAAGCCGGTGCCCTGGAAGTCGAACAGCAAGGTCTCGGCCGACACGTTGGGGCTGTTAACCAGCAACGGGCCAGTGCCCAAATTGGTGTTGGTGACGGCGCCCAGGACGTTCAGCAAGTCGGAGCTGTTGTTGGTGCTGCTCAGGTGCCACGGAATCGTGCTGGCGGTGGCGTTCCAGGCGAGGTTGCCCGTGACGGTCAAGGTGGAGAGACTGTTGGCCACATTGCCAGTCACGTCATTGGCGATACCGGGCGAAACCACGCCGCTGTTGGTCAAGGTCAAGTCGCCGGCAACCGTGCCGCTGCCGCCGAGGATTGAACCCTCATTGGTCACCGTGACCGGCGAAGTCAGCTGGCCATTGACCACCAGATTGCCACCGGTGACGCTCGTCGAGGTCGCGCTGTTATTATTGCTATTCAAGGTCAGTGTGCCCGCACCGGTCTTGGTGAAGCTGCCCGTGCCACTCAATGCGCCGCTGAACACCGCGTTGTGGCCGTTCGTGTCAATGGTCGAGCTGGTGCTATCCACCAGGCCCAGGTCCAAACTCGTGGTCAAATCCGCGCTGTGAACGTGGAGCGTGCCGCCACCGAAATTGAAGGCGTAGGAACCGCCACCCGACTGGATGCCATCCGTGCCACCCACGGAGAGCGTGCCGCCATCATTGAGATTGAAGGTGCCGAACGAACCATCGTTGGCGCCCAATTGCAGGACGTTCCCGCTGGAGATGCCCACGTAGCCGCCGCTGTCCACGTTGACCGTGCCATTGCCATTATTGCCGACGACCAAAGCGCCAGCGCGGAGCTTCAGCATGCCACCGCTGTTCACATTGACCGTGCTGATGGACTCGGACTGGTTGGCCACATACATCGCCACATTGCTCTCGTCGGTGCCGTAGCTCTTGTATTCGCCGCCATTGGAAATCGTCAAATCACCATCGCCATGGTTGCCGACGATCACCGCGTTGGTGTAGGCGTTGTAGTGCGAGCCGCCGTCGCTGATGAGCAGGTTGCCGTTGCTTCCGACGCTGTCGCCCAGGATGGTGCCGTGGCTGGAAACCGTGCCGCCGTTGTCCACCGCCAAGTTGCCCATGGCCACTTCACCCAGGACCAGCAGACCGTTCGCCACCCGCAGCTTCGAGCCGGAGCCGGTGACTTCCGCCATCGCGTCCGAGGTCGTGCCGATATAGGCGCTCACGCCGTTAATGTCCGGCGCCGTGATGTTCGCGTAGCCGCCGTTGGAAATTGTCAGTGAAGCATTGCCGCCATAGCCCGCGATGAGCGCGCCGCCGGAAATGTTCAATTGGGAACCCTCACCGTCCACCGTGACCGTGCCGTTGCTGTCAGAACCAAAACCGACGAACACGGAATCATTTCCAACATTATAGCCCTGGCTGTTAATCACACCGCCATTTTGCACCGCCACCGTACCCGTGCCGTTGTAACCCACCATGATCGAGCCATTGGTCACCGTCAGTTGTGAGAATTCATCCATGACCGTCAAAGTGCCATTGGATTCCGCATTTTGACCAACATACACACTATAAGCATCGGTACCGGTCGCGCCCGTAATGCCGCCCGTGGCAGTAACGTTGCCGCCATTGGCAATCGTAAAGCTGGCCGTGCCCGTGCTGCCGACCACCAAGTTCTGGGTCGAGAGAGTCGAGTCCGTGTCGGCAACCAACACGCTGGCGCCGCTGGAGTCCACCGTGGTATTGTTAACCGTGGCCGAGCCGCCGTTTTGCACGGTGAAATTGCCGCCGTCGACATACAGGTCGGCGCTCGGGTGGTTGATGGAACCGCCATCAATCACTAGCGTGCCGCCAAGGACATTCGTGCCGCCGGTGTAGGTTTCCTCGTTGGTCAGCGTCAAGACGCCGTCGCCAATCTTCTGGAGGAGACCGCCGCCGGAGAGAAGGCCCGACAGGGTGGCGTTGACCGAATTCGTGTCAAAGATTGCCGTGCTGCAGCTGCTCAGCGTCATGTCGACATTGGACGAAGCCAGATCAGCGCCGAAGAACTGCAAGGTGCCGTTGCCAATGGTGAAGGTATAAGAACCGCAACCGGCGAAAAGCCCACCAGCGCCGTCAACCGCCAACGTGCCGCCGCTGTTGATGCTGACCGAGGCGGTCGAGCAAGAGCCATTCGCCAAATCCAAGCCGCCGATGGAGGCCGTGGCATTGCAGGAAATGCTCAAGGTGCCGTCGTTGCCATGCTTGCCCACGTCCAGTTCGCCGGTCAGCGTCAAGGCGGAATTGTCGCCCTTGACCGTCAGCGATCCGGAGGAATATTTGCCAATCACGCCGGAATCGCCGGAGACCAAGCCGCCGCTGGAAATCGTCAGGTTGCCGCAGGCGCCATCACCGATGATTAGCTTCGTGGTGCTGAGGCTTGAATCGGTGCCGCTCACGAGCACCGAACCGTAGCCGTCGACACCGATGGCGAGGAGGCAAGTCGAGACATTGCCGCCGTTGACCACATTCAGCGACGGGTCATTCACGGAAGCGCCCACGAAGATGCGGCTGCTGCCGGTCAACGAAGCGCTGTTGTTCAGGCCGTCCACGGACAGTGTGCCCTGGCTGATATAAGTATCGCCGGTGTAAGTATTGCAGCCGGAGAGGGCCAAGGTGCCCGCACCCGTCTTGACCAACGTGCCCTCGCCGCTCAGGCCATGGGCGAACAGCACGTCGTTGCCGTTGGTGTCGAGCGTGTCGATTCCTTCATTGAGGAACAGACGGCTGGAAATGTCCGTCGAAGTTTCTTCCGCCCATTGCAGACCGCCGCCTTGGAGGGTGACGTTGCCCGTGCCTAGCGAGGCATTCGAGTTAAAGTTAATGAAGCCATTCGTCACGGTCGTGCCGCCGCCGAACGTGCTGGTGCCGGTGAGCGTCAGGTAACCCGTGCCAATCTTGGTCAGGTTGCCGCCAAGGTGGGTGTTGTCGGTCAGGTTGCCCGAGTAGACCGTGTCGTTGCCATTATTGCCCACGAGGAGATTAACCGCCTGGCTGATGTTGTTGGACAGGTTCAAATCGCGGTCGCCGGACAATCCGCCGAGGGTCGCAGTCGTCAGCGTGCTGAAATCGATGCGACCACCGCCGAGGAGGTAATCGAGCGTGCTATTCTGGAGCGCGAGCGAATTCGTGAGAATCAGCGTGCCGCCCGTGATCATCGTGTCACCCGTGAAGGTGTTCGCGTTGCTCAAGGTCAGCTTGCCATTGCCCGCCTTGGTCAGGTTGCCGCCGCCATTAATCAGGGAATTGACCGTGACATCAAAGTGCTGCGTGTCAACCGTGCCACCCAGGCTGCCCAAGGTGACCGTGTTGATGTTGGTGATGAAGTCAGTCGTGTTCTGGCGGGCTTGGAGAACGCCGCCATTGAAGGTGAAGCTCGCCAAACCGTCGCCCGCCGTCAACTGGTTCAGGCTCAACGTGCCGTTCGTGTCCAGTTCGAGCGCGCCGCTGGCGTCTTCATACTGCGCGAGAGTCACGATGCCGGCCTTGACGAAGCCGCCGTTGACAATCGTCAGGCTGGCCATGCCGTCAACGCCCACATAAAGGTTGCCGCCCACATTCCACGTCGAGGGCGTGGCGTCGAGGGCCGTGTCGGTGACGAGCACCGTGCCATTCGAGCCGTTGACATTGCCGATGATCGCATCGCCGCCCGTCTTCTGGGTGACGTTACCCGCGTTGGTGATGGTGAGCGTGCCGTTGCCCGCGTCGCCGATATAAAGCGTGGAATTAACCGCCCACTCGGAGCCTTCGCCATCCACGCTGACGCTGCCCGTCGCGCCAAAGTAGGTGCCGATGTCGCCAGCGGCGCTGCTGACCAAGCCACCGTTGGTAATCGACAGCGTGCCGTTGTAATTTTCCGCCACCGTGAGCAAGAGGCCGTTCTTCCATTGCGAGCCTGCTCCATCGACGGAAACCGAGCTGCTGCCTGTGCCGCCTGCCATCTGGCTGATGGTGCCGTTCGCGTTACTCACGAGGCCACCGTTGGCGATGATGAGGCTGCCGGTGCCGAGGACGCCAACCGTGAGATCGTTGGCGCTGTGCCAGAACGAACCCTGGTCCGTCACGAGCACGGTGCCCACGGTGTTAAGGCTGTTGGCGATAAAGCCATACTTGTCCAGAATCGCGCCGCTGTTTTGGATGATCAAGGACGCCGTGTCGCCGTCATTGACGGCCACCGTGGTGTTGGCGTTGGAGTGGACGATTTCGCCATTGTTCACGCCATCGACAATCAAGGTGCCTGCTTCGATGTAGGTGCCTTGAGAATAGGTGTTGGTGCCCGTCATCGTCAGGTTGCCGTCGCCCAGCTTGGTCAACGCGCCCTGGCCTGCGAGGTCGGTGTTAATCGTGATATTGTAGCCGTTCGAGTCGATGAACGCGCCGCCGCTCTTGATGAGAGCTTCGCCGTCGCTGAAGCTGGAGATGAAGTCGGTGTTGTCGCCATTGGCGCGGAGCACGCCGCCGTTGAAGTTCAACGCGACCGTGGAAGTTTCGACATCGCCTTCATTGATGATGCCCAACGTCGCCAAGGTGCCGTCGATGAGGTTGACCGTGCCATTGCTGGAACCGCCAATGGTCACCACCACATTCGTGTCGTGGGTATTAAGGTAGCCGCCATTGATATTCAGTGTGCCCGTGCCGCCGTAGTAACCGACATAAAGATCGCTGCTGCTGTGATCGGAAAGCTTGCCGCCATTGATGTTGAGCACACCCGTGCCCTGGGCGAAGCCGACGTAAATGGTGACTGCGGAATCAACGCTGAGTTTCCCGCCGTTCAGGTCGTAGATGCCGGTAACGTCTTGCCCGGCGCCAATGATGAGGGCTGCTTCGTCTCCCGAAAATTCAACTCTTCCGCCATTTTGCGTGAAAGTGGCATTGCCGGCCCGGGCAATATCCAAATCACCATTGGTGATCTTAATCCGGCCGTCTTCAATGTCCACCGAACCATTGCTGACCACCAAGGAGCCGTTCACGTCCAAGTGCGAGTGATCGTCTGTGACCACCAGCGTGCCGCTGCCGGCCACCGGGCTGGGGAACACCGCGCCGACCGACAGGCCATAACCGTAGTCGGGGCTGTAGTTGTTGGGATCCTGATTTATGGAAGCGTGTCCACCATTCGAGATGGTCAGGCTGCCCGTGCCCTGATTGCCGATGACGATGGCGGCAACCGTGTTCAATTGCGAACCCTTGCCGTCCACCGTGACGTTGCCCGTGGAACCCGGAAGTGCCGCCAAATCCAAGCTGTAGCCGGCATAGCTGAATCCATCCAAATTCGCCACACCACCGTTTGAAATAGTCAGATAGCCCGCGCCGAGTTGGCCGACGGTGGTCGCGCCCTGACTGCCGGTGGTGTTGCCAATCGTCAAAACGGACGGAAATCCATCCACCGTCACGTTGCCAATGCCGGTGCTGTCCGCGCCGATGATCAAGCCATCCGTGGCGTTGCCGTTATTGATGACATTCACCGCGCCGCCATTCGTGATTACCAGGCTGCCATTGCCGGATTGGCCCACATTGAGGGTGCCGTTACCCATGTTCCAGACCGAGCCACTGCCGTCCACGGTCGCCGTACCAGTGCTGCCGCTGTGGTCGCCGATGTAGGCGGCAATGCCACCGCTGGTCACATCACTGCTGACCGTGCCGCCATTGGCGACCATCAGATTGCCCGTGCCGTTGTAGCCGATATAAAGCAAGCCGTTCTCCATGCCGAGGATGGTGTTGGAATCCGTTACCGTGACGGTGCCTTCCGACGGACCATAAACGCCGATGATGAGGTCGCTGCCGTCCGACAAATTGCCGCCATTGGCAATGGTCAGGTTGCCGTGGCCATACAAGCCCACCGCAATCGCGTAATCGGTGCTTAAAACGGAATCGGTATCGGTGATGGTCACATTGCCGCGGCCATGTCGGCTGACGCCGATGTCCAGGGAATAGCCCGCCCAGTCGGTGTCGTTGGCGTTAACATAGCCGCCGTTGGCGACCGTCAAGTTGCCATGGCCATGTTCGCCAATCGTGAGCGTGCTGGCATAAATGCTCGAATTGTCCACGGTGACATCACCATGCGAGTGACGGTCATCGCCGACAATCAGGCGGTTAATGTCAATTTCGGTGCCATTCACGGCCATGAAGGAAGCGTGATCGTGACGTTGCTGACCCACGATCAAGTCGCTGCCCTGCTCCAAGTAGCCGCCCAAGCCGCCGTCCACAATCAACGTGCCGTCGCGGACAATCGTGTTGCCGGTGTAGGTCATGGAATTGGCGAACGTCAGGTTGCCGTCGCCAATTTTCTGGATGTTGTCGCTGCCGCTGATGATGCCCGAGAGGGTCGCATTGAAGCCGTTGGTGTCAAAGCTGTCCGTCAAGCCCACGCAGCTGGTGGTGATATTAATCGAAGAGGTGAGGTCGCTCACGATCACGCGCAGGGTGCCGTCCGCCATGAAGAAGGAATAATTGTCGTTGCCCGCTGCGAGGCCATCAATGCCGCCGGTGGCCAAAATGCCGCCGTTGGTGATGTTGATGTTGCCGTAGGAATTAACGTCGTCCCACGCCAATTCCACGCCGCCGCCAGCATTCACGAGACCACCGTTGCTGATGTCCAGTGTGCCGTTGCCGTCATAGCCCACCACCAGCTTGCCCGGTTGCGAGTTGGGGAAGCTCGGCACAAAAGCAATCGGGGCGGCGCCGCCCAAAATGTTCAAGGACGAACCGTCGCCGTCCACCGTCAGGTTGCCGGTCGCGCTGCCGTTGACGATGTCGGTATTGTAGCCGAGCACCACCGCATTGCCGTTGAAGTCGCGGCCGTAGACATTGACCGAGCCGCCGTTGGTCACGCTCATGGTGCCGGTGCCGCTGTTGCCAACCACCAGGCTGCCGGAGCCGATGAAAGCTGCCGGCACAAAGATCGGCGCGGAAATGCTCTGGATCCCGACATTCATGACCGTGTTGGAGCCATCCACGGTTAGCGTTCCGTTCGATCCGAAGGTGTCGCCGACCACCACGGCGTAGCCGTTGTAGTCATTAAAGTCGTTGAACCCATAGGCGTTGAGCGTGCCGCCGTTTTGGATGGTCAAATTGCCCGTGCCATTATAGCCGACCTCGAGTGAGCCGCCGTGCGGGAAAGTATTCGGGCCATTTTGCTGGAGATACCCAACCGTCAGGGTCGAGTTATCCACCGTCAAGTTGCCGGTGGCACCGGAGTTGTAGCCAAGCACCGCGCCAAAGCCGTTGTCATCCTGGCCCGCGGCATTGACCGCACCGCCGTTGGTGACCGTCAAGTTGCCCGTGCCATTGTAACCCACCACGAGGCTGCCACCCGTCGGCGCATTAATGAAAGACTGTATGCCAATATTAAAGACCGACCCGGAGCCATCAATGTTGACGATGCCGTTCGAGGAGCAGGCGTAAGCGCCGAGGAGAACGGACAGACCATTTTCGTCGCGACCCAAGGCCGTGACATTGCCACCGTTCACGATGGTCAACGTGCCCGTGCCGTTGTAGCCAATCGCCAGGATGCTGTTATCAATTTCCAATTCGGAGTTGATGTCAGTGACGGTCACATTGGCCGTGGCAGAACCATGGTAGCCGATGTAGGCCGTATAGTTGTTTTCGTCCGAGCCATACGCATCCACATAGCCGCCGTTTTGGATGGTGAGGTTGCCCGTGCCCCGGAGGCCGACGACCAACGAGCCGTTGTAAATATCAAACTCGGCATTATCGACCGTCACGTTGCCGACGCCGTCACCATGATAACCCAGGATAGCCGCGAAGCCATTACTGTCGTAACCATATGCTTCCGCGTAAGTGCCATTGACGATGCTCAAGTTGCCCGAGCTGCGGAAGCCCACGGCCAAGGAGCCGTTACTCACGCCGAGGTAGGAATTGTCCACCGTCAAATTGCCCGAGCTGCCGGAATGGCGACCCAGATAAAGAGCCACTTCGTGGTAGTCGCTGCCCCCGGCGCTGAGTTGGCCGCCATTGGTGACCGTCACGTTGCCCGAGCCATAATGGCCGATGGATAGCGCGCCGTTGGTCACCGTCAGGGCCGAACTATAATCCTCCGTGTAGGGATCGTAGCCGTCGATGCTGACCGTGCCGCTGCCGTCGCTCTTTTCGCCCACGTAGAGTCCGATGCCGCTGTCATCCGCAAAGTTGACCGAAACACTGCCACCGTTGGTGATGTTCAGCGTGCCGATGCCATGGTGACCAACGACCGCAGCGCCATTCGTCACATTGAGTTGCGAGACATAGCTTTCGTCAATCGGCGTGTTCACCCCATCCACCGTCACGTTGCCATACACGCCGCAGGCGTAACCGACATAAAGGGCGACCAGGTTGCAATCGCTGCCGGTGATGTTGGCGATGCCGCCGTTGGTGATGTTGAAGTCGCCGTTGCTATTCTTACCAACCACGACCCCGCCCGTAGAGGTGAGCAGGGAAGCGTTGCCGGATTCGCTGACGCCGTCCACCGTCACGCAGCCGTAGGAGCCGGAGTAGTGGCCAATGTAAAGGGCGATGTTGTTGCAGTCCACCGTCGAGAGCGTGACCGAGGCGCCATTCAGCACATTGAGGTAGCCGGAGCCATTCAAGCCCACCGACAAGGCGCCGCCGCTGGTGATGAGCGCGGAGCCGTCGTCGCTGACAGTGACCGTGCCATTGCCGTCGGCGTTGTAGCCAATCGCAAAGTTGCCGCTGGTGATATTCGCCAAGCCGCCGTTTTCGATGTCCAATTTGCCGGTGCCGTCGTAACCCACCACGAGGCCGCCATTGGTCACGCGCAGTTCGGACGGCGTGCCGGAATTGTTGTCGGTGATCTCCACCTTGCCGTAAGAGCCGGAATTATAGCCGAGGTAAACGCCAAAGCCATTGTCGTCAGCGCCATTGGCAATGACCAAGCCGCCGTTGGAAACGGTCAGGCGACCGCGGCCGTCATCACCGACCACCAAGGAGCCATTTTGCACCGTGAACAACGAGGAGAGTCCAAAGCCATCCGTGCCGGTTACGGTCATGTCGGCGTGGCCGTGACGGCCATCGGCGTCAATCGTGGCGACGTCGTTGCCGCTGCCGTCAACCGCGGAGACCAGCAGGCTGCCGCCGTTTTGGATGGTCAGGTTGCTGTGGCTGCGGTAGCCGCCGAGAGTCAAATTGCCAGCGAGGCTGACCGAGGAATTGTTGCCGTCGATGACGACCGTGGCGTTGCTCTTGTAGTGCGTGCCGATGAGCAGATCGAGCGCGTTAATCACGCCGCCGTTTTGCACCGTCAAGTTGGCGACATCGCGCGCATTGCCAGCGACGGTGATGTTGGCCGTGGCGTTGCTGAGCGTGCCGTTCTCCACCACGAGGCTGCCAGCGCTGACCGTCGTGCCGTTGTAAGTGTTGTTTTCGGAATTGGTGTAGGTCAGGGTGCCCAAGCCAATCTTCACAAAGAGGTCGTCGCCCGCGATGCTGCCCGAGAAGGTGGCGTTGAAGCCGTTCGTGTCGATGTAGTTGATCAGGCCTTCGTCGTCCTGAATGTACACGTTGGAGAACAAGTCGCTGCCCACGACGCGGATCGTGCCGCCGCTCATATACACGTTGTAAGTGCCCTGGCCGGCGTTGAAGATGTTGCCGACTTCGAGTGTGCCGCCGGTGAAGATGCTGAAGTTGGCGCTCGAACCCAGCTGGTCCGCAAGCAACACGCCCGACGGCGACGTGATCAAGCCATTGTTGGTGATCGTGACATTGCCGCTGCCGCTCTCTCCCACGATCATCAAGCCGGAACCCACGAGGACCGGTATCGCCGGCGAAAAATTATTCTGGTTCTGCGGAACGGTGAGGTCGAGGTGGGAACCGCTGCCGTCCACCGTGACATTGCCGTTCGAGTTCGAATTGTAGCCGACGACAAGGCTGTTGCCATTATTATCGGAAGTTTGCACAGAAACGTAGCCGCCGTTGGTGACGTTCAAATTGCCGTTGCCGCTGAAGCCGACAACCATGCTGCCGCCGGTCAGGGTCAGGGAAGAAGCCGTGCCGTTGCCGTCCGCGCCATCGACGCTGACATTGCCCGCAGCCCCGGAATTCTGGCCGAGATACATCCCAACGCTCAAGGTGTCGTCAAAGCCGGTGCTGAGGAAGGTGCCGCCGTTCGTGATGGTGATGACACCCGTGCCGCTCACGCCCACGCCGGTGGTATACTGGCCGTTGGTGATCGTGAACAAGGAACCCGATCCATCAATCAGCAACGTGCCGTTCGAGCAGAGATTCTGGCCGATTATCATGGAGTATTCGGCGTCTCCTTCCAGGGAGTTGTCATGACCATTGACCGTCACATTGCCGCCATTCGTCACCGTCAGTATGCCGGTGCCGTTGTTGCCAATGACAGCGATGCCCTCGCGATTTCCACCGATATTCAAGGTCGTTCCGAGACCGTCCACCGTAACGTTGCCATAGCCGCTGTGATGGTCGCCGAGCAGCAGCGACACGTCGTTGCTGTCGTAACCCGTCAAATTGGCCACCGCGCCGTTGGCGATGCTCAGGTAGGCCTCGCCCTTGCGACCCACGACTGTCGAGCCGTTTGTCACCGCCAGGTAGGAGTTCACATCGGTGATGTTCGCCGAGCCGTAGCTGTCCCAGCGATTCGCGATCGAAAGTCCGACGTTGTTCGTGTCGTTGCCATCCACAATCAAGGTGCCACCGTTGGAGACCGTCAGGTAGCCCGAGCCTTTATAACCAACGACCAGGGAGCCATTATTGACGATCACGCCGGAGGTGTCCTCGCCCGGCGCGCCGCCATTGCCCGTGCCGGTGATGGTCAGGTTGCCCGTGCCATCCGACTTATAGCCGAGGTAGGCGCCGACGCCGTTGTTATCGTAGCCGTAGAGGGTGATCAGGCCGCCGTTGACCACGGTCACATTGCCCGAACCCCAATAACCGACAACGGCAGTGTTGCCAATGTCCGCGGAAGAACCGAAGTCACTGACATAGAGGTTGCCCGAGGCGTCGCCATGGCGACCGAGAATCAGGCCGAAATAATTGTCCGTGTTGTCATAACCATTGGCATTCAGGTAACCGCCATTGACGACGTTCAAGTCGCCCTGACCGCGATAGCCGACGACCAGTGCGCCATTCGAGACCGTCATGGTCGAGCTGCTGTCGCTGATCGTCACGAAAGAACCTTCCGAACTGCCGTGCGAGCCGATGTAGAAACCGTAACCGCGGCTGTCCGTGCCATTGGCCGTCAAGCTGCCACCGTTTTGGATGGTGAGGTAACCGGTGCCGTAGGAGCCGACGACCGCCGAGCCATTTTCGACATCCAAGTTGGATCCCATACCGTCAATCAGGACCGTGCCGACACCGTCGCTCTCGCGACCGAGATAAAGGGAGGCATTG